>FWPU01000063.1_pt1 | contig 320506 bp, 307 predicted proteins | sample 2228361 | NCBI WGS metagenome assembly FWPU01 (sample SAMEA103939777, study PRJEB20133) | metagenome
GGTTAATCCGTGGTCTAAAATGTAGGTCAACCAGATTTTGAAGAGGAGTGACAGGGTAGTCGCAGGGGCTGAGTTTCTGAAGATGAGTCGGCGGTGTTCGGTGGTGCATTGGAGCTTTGATTGGCAGCCGGAGCTCCGTGTCACTTAGAATGTAACCTTTCGTTGCAGCTTTCAACATTTCTGCGGCTGAGTCTAACAAAGCCTTTTCAGCAGGACCTCTCCATTGATAGCAACTTCAAGCAGCTTAAAGCATTGTTTTTTACTAAACTTTGTGCTAGATCAAATTTTCAAATTTTATTGATATACTACTTAGGTTCCTCATCGTTAATTCCGTGAATTCTCTCTAAGGAAGATTTATTGAATGATTTAAACGTCATGTTTGGATACTGCTGTAAAACATCCCTTAACTCTTGAAAAATTGAGCTTTCTCCTTCAATACCAGTGACCACACACCAAACCCGAGCCCGTGTCAGTGCAACAAAAGCTTCATTCCGCTTGTGCACCTCTGATTCCTGCTTCCAAGCTAAGGGTCGAGTTGCATAATGGAATCTGCAGGCATAAACCTTCCACGCCTCATTTCCTTTTGCTCGAGCAATGGTTGAGATGGTGATGTTTTCTTTTACGCGAAAGGTGTTTGGGTCAGTATCAACACCAGCAATAATGCTTTTAATTCCTCTTTTTAAGAGCTGCTTCTTTAGTTGTTGGAAATATTCTTTTTCGTTATTACCAGTAGGGCAGGTAATCATCAGATCCCAAGGTTGAAAACCTAATTTTAAATCTTCCTGAATTTGTTCGGCTATCCATTCTTGTTCTTGCCACGCATTTGTAAAAGTCACGATTCTCAAAGGTGACCCCAACGCATCTTTGTGGGGAAAATTATCTTGATCAATTGGGTGAGGACTATATTCTATCTCGCGCGTGACTGTAACTGTTTTACCCGCCTTAACACTAGCGTCTGAAAAGTCTCCATCTACAATCGTGTAACCCAGAGCCTCCCAATCCGCTTTATTACTGACGCCCTGTAAACACCCCTCCGGTCGAAGGAAGCCCATATTGATAGCATGAGCAGCCATCAAAATCATCCTAGGAGTTCGGTAACATTTACTGAGGTTGTGCGCCTTGCGTAGCCCTCCTGCATAGACGGGACTGGTGGTTGTGCCATCCGGTAGCTTATTTCCCCCCAAATCTACTACAGGCGTTCCATCTGGATTTAGGCCAAAAATTTCCAGCGGGCGGGGTACAATCAGACTACCGATGCCTTGAGCTTCATCATAAGCCCAATACAGTCTCTTCGGATCAGATAAGCTCTTGTAGGCTAACCGGTAAAATGAGGGTGGCAAATCTTGTCCTTCGTCTATTAAGATCGCATCAAAAATTTCAGGTACCTCTTTTCCGCTCTTTTCTAAGGTCTCGCAGACGTATCGAAACCCTTTTTCTGGAGAGACTGCATGCTTAAAAATTTCTTTAAGATCGTCAACAATTAGAGGCCTTTCTCCCATTCGCAGGGCTAACTTTGAGTAAAAACCTCTTTGAGTGTGTCCACCCCAAGCATGCATGACTATTTTATTTATTCTTTCTAATTCTTCTTTGCTTATATTTCCTCCATTCATATCAAGGTAAAAAGTTCTGATTAGATTTCTGATCTGTTCATAAAGTGACCGTGTGAAGAAAACAAAGGCAATTCGCCAATCAGGATGGGCAGAGAGCATCTTGGCAGCTCTTTTAGCCAGTAAAACAGTCTTGCCGGTGCCAGCCAGCCCTCGAATTCGTTGCGGGCCATCTGGAATTTCAAAGGCAACTTTTTGTTGTTCCTCATCAAGGAAGCGAAACTGGGACTCTATGTAACCAATAACTCTTACAGGACTATTGTAGGGGGTGCCACTAGGAATGCCTCGAGGGTCTTGTTTTGGCAGTGAGCCACCTAGAAAAGCAATAATATTTTGCCACTGCTCATCGGATAGTGGTGTTTGTGGTTTCTCCCAAGAACCTAATCGGAATTTTTCTCGAAGAACTGATGGCTTTAGATCATCTTCAAGTAAAACAACACCTTGAGTACATGGGAGATCTGAAAAGCCTCTATCTTTCCATTCTTGGGCACTAACAAATGGTAAAGCAACTCTATAGTGACATGACAGTAAGCGTCTGGTTTCTCTGCGCTGGTCAAGCTTGGAATTTATTGAAAACATTGCATCTTCAGCTTGCAAAGCAGGTGATTCTTCTTCCCTGTACCAATCATTCATTTCCCATGAATGACCTTGGATAGCTTGAATATTGTCGATATGGCATCCTTTGCATTCCAGTATCCAGAGACCCAACTCTCTGTGGACAAAAAGAACATCAGGCTCTTTGCGGAGGTTACCCGTAGATGTAAAAATTGGGTATCTGAAATAGGCTACACAGGGTTCATCATCAAATGCTCTCTTCAGAGATTCCCAGAGTTTTCTCTCGGCTGTGTTTGGATTAAGGGAGTCATAGTTTTGAAACGTGCTCTTTCTTTCAAGACAAATTGCCATAATCACTCTAAAACTAGTTTTTGGCTATTATAGTAGGTCGATGAGGGGACGGGTCATCCAGTTCAACCCCACCTTGAGTTGGTGCTCCAGCGTCGGCATGCGGTATAGATAAATCAAGCGGCGAGCAAGATAGGCTAAAGGGCCATCAAGAGTAAGGCCTAGCCCGGCTAAGGCGGCGCGATCGCTCCCAAGGGTAAGCATTTCTCCCAAATGGGAGTAGCGTAAGGGAAGCAAGGGGCGATCGTTCAAAGTAGCCCACAGGTTCCATGCGGCATAGTCCGCCTGCTGAAAGGCGGCTTGGGCGGTATGGGGCAACCCCTGTCCCTGCTCATCAATGGCATCCGCCGCATCCCCCAAGGCAAAGAGTTCGGGATGATCAACGACTTGCAGGGTTGGCATCACTTGCAGACGACCACTGGCAGTTTTCGGTAAGTCGAGGGCCGCAATTACCGGGGAAACTGCCGTGCCCACTGTCCACAGGACAATATCCACTGGCAATTCATCCACGCGGTCTTTGTACTGCAGGGCAATCGTGCTAGGATGCACGGCCACGGGAGTGGTTTCCAGATCAATCCAAACCCTCCGCTCCTCTAGCGCTGCCAAGGCCGCCTGACGATTAAACGCGGGGGAGGACTGCAAAATCTCGGTATTGCGATCCACCAAACGAATGCGACCCCGACTGCCAAGGCGATCGGCTAACTTGCAGGCAAGCTCAACTCCACTTGGGCCAGCTCCTACGATGACAATGCGGATTTTGTCGCTGCCCGAGTGCTCCCGCAGCCGTAGTTGTTCTTCTAGGCGGTAGGCATCGGCCAAGGTGCGAAATGTTAGGGCATACTCGGCAACGCCAGGGATACTATTGCGAGGGGTGTCACCGCCAAGAGCCAAAACTAAGGCTGTATAGGGGAGAACCTGATCATCATTGCACTGAACGGTTTTGGCAGCTAAATCAATGCCTGTGACGGTTGCCTGATGGAAGATCACGGGTGTATCTTTGAGCAATTCGGCAAAAGGGGGGGCAATTTCCCATGCTTGCAATTCCCCCGTCAGCAATTCGTAAAGGAGGGGAGTAAAAACAAAGCGATCGTGTTGATCCACAAGGGTAAGGCGCGGGGGTGTTTCCCAAGGCAATTGACTGAGGCGCAAGGCAGTGTAAAGACCCCCAAACCCGCCGCCGAGAATACAAATTTGTTGGCTCACCGATGTTCCAGTTGAGATGCCGTTCTAGAATCCAATATACCGTGCAATTCCAAGAGGTCGGCAATTTGCACCACTGCCTCCTGCTGTTTCCCCTCAGACTCTGGCAACAGCGGTGTGGATCGCCGCAGCCAAATCGGTTGCCATTGGGCGGCTTGGGCACCTCCGACGTCATCTTGCCAACTGTCGCCAATGTGCCACGCCTGCTGCGGATCGATGCCAAAGGGGGCGATCGCCCGCTCAAAAATAGCTGGATGGGGCTTAGCGGCACCCACTTCACTGGAGATGAAGACGGCTTGGAAAAAATGCGCCAGACCCAAGTGCTCTAGAACACCGTAAAGGCGGCTGTCAAAGTTGGAAATCACAATCAGGGGAATCCCTTGGTGCTGCCACAGGTCTAATGCGGCAATCACCTCAGGGTACACATGCCATGGCGCCGCAGTTGCGTAGTAGCGAAAGACGGGGGCAAAAAAGGCGCTAAAGTCCTGAAATTGATCCAGAACCCCCGCTCGGGCAAACGTATTGGCGGCCACCGCCTGCCACCAAGCAAATTCCGCTTGAGGACGCTCTGCCGCGCTTAAATTGGCAAAGGCACAGGGGGGCGCTGCCTGAAAGGCTTGGAAGAAGGCTTGATTCAAAACCTCAGGATTGACTTGAACCCCCACTTGGGCAGCAAAGCGGGCATAAACTGTACCTACGGGTTCCCGCAAGCCAAAGAGGGTGCCGACGGCATCGAAGGCTATTAGTTGCGGTGCTGAGAGAGCCATCCGTTAGGCTGGGGTGTCGGAGCTAGCATCAACGGCATCGGCGGGGGGGGCGGCTGCATTGGCACGCCGCTTGCGCTCCTGTTCCACCAATTCCTGCATAAGGCTACGAGCTTGATTCATTTTTTCAAGATTACTGCGGTAAAGCTCGAGATCCCGTTTGACTTTTTCGATGGGTAGGCTGATCACCGGAGCCAATTGATCTAACGTGGCATTGACATCGCTGGTCAGGTCACCCGCTAACTCTCCCAGAAAGCTATAAAGACCGATCGCCAACAGGCGGCTATACTTGCCGTTGTCCTTAAGGCTGTTCAAAGGAGCACTCACCGCATCACTGTTAAGCTCGTCAATGATCTGTTGCAGCGGCAGCCCCTGATACTGCTGCCAACTGGCGGCATCCGCTTGGATTTGCTGCGAATCCATCTCCTCCGCCCGGCAAAAGGCCTCAAAAATATGGGCGCGATCGCCTTCTGGGCGGTAGCCCTCCATAAATTGCTCGTAGGCGGACACCACCCCGAGGGCAAAGAGGGGGGAGTAGCGAAACTCCACATTGACCCGCAACAAGTGAACTTCCACCAGCAATTCTTCGAGGAAGCGGCGATAGATGGAGTGAATCGGGCGGGTGTGAGCCGCATAAAAGGCGCGTTTAGTATCAGAAACCGTTCGGGGTGTTTGCACAAGCGTTGGGGTGGCAAAATGTTATGAATCTTTACCATTATCCCCTAGCGGTTGTAACAGGGTCAACCGCACCTCAGTTTAGGAGGGGTGAAAGTAGCGGTGAATTTTCTCTGCCAAACGAGAGCCAATCCCATGCACCTGTGCCAATTGTTCGGGGGTGGCCATACGGATATAGTCAATAGAGCGAAACGTTGCCAGCAGCTCTTTTTGGCGGTGGTGCCCCAATCCAGGAATCTGATCCAGTTGCGATCGCCGTTGCCGTTGGCTGCGTTTTTGGCGATGGAAATTCAAAGCAAAGCGGTGGGCTTCATCCCGTACCCGCCGCAGCAGTTGCACCCCCGGCTGCTCCGGGTCACTGGCGAGGGGTTGGCGGGCATGGGGGCAAAAAATTTCCTCCCGCTGCTTAGCCAAGCTAATAATCGTGAGATGTTCAAGAATACCAAGGGGGTCAAGGGCATTGACAACGGCTGAAAGTTGCCCCTTACCGCCATCAATTAAGACCACATCCGGCCAATCGGCTGGATCCGGTAGGTTGCCGTTGGGCTGTGCGTAGGGGGCAAAGCGACGCTGTAAGACTTCGGCAAGGCTGGCAAAGTCATCGGAGTGCCCCAATTTCACGTCGGGATGGCGAATGGTGTAGTGGCGATAGTGTTGTTTGGCGGGCAAGCCATCAATAAACACCACCCGCGCAGCCACCGCATCGGCACCTTGAAGGTGGGAAATGTCGTAGCCTTCAATGCGCCGGGGTAGGGTGCTGAGGTTGAGTAGTTCGGCTAAATCTGCCAGCGCTGTTTGGGTGCGATCGCTGGCCTGTTGAATGCGCTCGAGTTCCAACTGAGCATTCCGTTGCACCATCTCAATGAGTTCCGCCTTGCCTTGGCGCTGGGGCACTGTGAAGGTCACCCGCCGTCCTTTTTTCTCGCTCAGGTAGGCCTGTAGCAGATCCGCCTCCGGCAGCGGATATTGCAGAACAATTTCACTGGGGATTTCCACCCCCTCTACATGGGCATAGTGCTCCTCCAGAACCCGTTGCAAAATTGCCCCCGGCGAGCCACTCTGGGCATCCGCCAAAAAGCCTAAGCGCCCCACTAAGCGACCAGCGCGAATTTGAAAAAGCTGAATGGCAGCATGGCGATCGTCGCTGGCGAGGGCAATGGCATCGCGGGAGACCGTATCATCGGGCAAGGCCACTTTTTGATCGGCTCCCAAGGTCTCAAGCGCACGAATTTGATCTCGCAGCCGTGCCGCTAGCTCAAAGTTCAATGCCTCCGCCGCCGCCTGCATTTGGGCTTGGAGTTGGCCTACCAGTTCAGCCGTGCGGCCTTGAAAGATCATGGCCACTTTCTGTAAGGTCTGGCGATAGGCTGCGGGCGAGATGAGTGCTTGGCACACGCCCGGACAGCGTCCCATGTCGTAGTTGAGGCAGGGACGATCCTTAAAGAGGGGGCGGGGGCGCTGCCGTAAGGGAAAGAGGCGTTTCACAAGGGCAAGGGTTTGCCGCAGGCGAAAGCTATCGACGTAGGGGCCATAGTAGCGATCGCCCACGGCACCTAATTGCCGCTTACGGGTAATAAACAGACGCGGGTAGGGTTCCGACCAGGTGATGCAAACGTAGGGATATTTTTTGTCGTCCTTGAGCAGCACGTTAAAGTGGGGCTGGTGCTGCTTGATGAGATTAGCTTCGAGGGCAAGGGCTTCGGCTTCGGTGTCCGTGACAATATATTCAATTTCGGCCACCTGATAGACCATCAACTCTAGCCGCGGCCCCAACTGAGCCGGTTGGCGAAAGTAGGAGCGCACCCGCGATCGCAAGCGTTTGGATTTGCCGATGTAAATAATTTGATCGGTTTTATCCTTGAAGAAATAAACCCCCGGCTCTAGGGGAATCTGCCGCAGAACTTGTTCGAGGCGATCGCGATCCTTGATCAAAGGCTCCAGCATTCGCCACCATCCTTAAAGATTGTGTGCGGTTGACCCTAGCCACGCTGCAAGATGTGCCCGCTGCTCCGGGGTGGCCTGGGGATTAGGCCGCAGTTGGTAACGTGGTTGTGGTGTCCCTAACACCAGCGTGCCCGTATAGATGCGCTGATCGTGGCACCAAGTCAACTCAACCACCTCTCCAGGAGCATACTCCCGCAGGCGCTCTGACCACTCCTCCCCTTGCACCCGCCAGCCATTGAGGGCAATAATCTCATCCCCTGCCACCAAACCAAGGGCTTCTGCCGGGGAATGCCGGAGAACAGCCTTGAGGTATAATGCCCCCTGCTCCCGCTTAAACTGTAACCCCGTGTAGGGCAGCGTTTCCTGGGGCACCAGTTCTAAGCCAACCCGCTGGAGCCAATCCACTAGGGGCAGCTCCGCTGTCTCCTCCAGAAAAGCTTGCCGCCAGTCAGCTAAATTTTCATCGGCCACGGTTTCAATGGTTTGCCACAGCTCATCGGGCGTATAGGGGGCGATCGCCCCCTCCGGCTGCCACAGCCGTCGTAGCACATCCACAAGCGAGCGCTGATGGTTAAAGTTCAGGCGAATTCGCAGATCCAACAGCAGTGCCACCAGTTCCCCCTTCAGGTAGTAGGACATCTGGGAGTTAATGCTGTTTTCATCGGGGCGATAGAGCTTAATCCAAGCATCAAAGCTGGCCTCTGTTAAGGATTGCACCTGACGACCGGGGGTGTGGTAATAGCGGTTCAGGCTCTCGCTCAAGAGCTTCAGGTACTGCTGGGCATCAAATAGCCCCGCCCACAGGGGAATGAGTTGATCAAGATAGCTAGTGACTCCCTCGGCAAACCAGAGGCTTGTGGTGTAGTTCTCGTTGTCGTAGTCGAACTCCGCCAAGGCTTGTGGGCAAATGCGCTTGACATTCCACAGGTGGAGGAACTCATGCGCCACCAAGCACAGAAAGCGATTGTATTGCTCCGGTTGCTGAAACCCAAAGCGATCAAAGAGCAACGAGCAACTGTTGGCGTGCTCTAGCCCACCATAGCCTTTGTGGCTGAGGTGCAAAATAAACACGTAGCGCTCGTAGGGCAGTCCCCCCAAAAGCGCGGCTTCCGTCTGGATAATTTTTTGCAGGTCGGCGATCGCCCGCTTTGGGTCAAAATTGCCTTCCCCCCAAACCGCTAATTCATGGCGTTTGCCCGCCACTTCAAAGGTATAGATGGGGTGAGTGCCCACCTCAAAGGGACTATCCACCAGTTCGTCGTAGTTAGCTGCCCAGAACGTAAAGGGATCATCGCCAACGGCATCCAGCGGCGTTGTTACCTGCCAATTGGCGGGGGCTTTTACCGTCACTGTCAGCGGTTGATCCCGATATTCGGGGGCGTAAAGGCACAGGGCTGCCGGATTAAAGTAGGCATGGGTGCGATCAAAATGATTGGTGCGCACCGAAAGCTCATGGGCATAGATGCGGTAGTGCACCGCCAGTTCCTCCCTAGGAGTGCAAGCCACCTGCCACTGATTTTTACGGCACTTCCACCACTCGCGGAGGGTACCGTCTGCCGCCGTCACCGTAAAGGCTTCCAGATGGCGAGCGTATTCCCGGACAAGGTAGGAGCCGGGCGTCCACACCGGCAGATGCAAGTCTAATACATCCGTCTCTGGTACTGTCAACCGTAGCGTGACGTGTAATAGGTGAGTGTGCCCTTCCTGACAATCAATGTGGTAAGCCATCGCCGGCGGCGGCACTTGCCTCAAAGGCAGGGCAGGATCACTTGTTACGTGAGTCATTGCCTGAGTAGTTTAGCAAACCTTGGCAGATCTCAGCCGCTTTTGCCGCTATAACTTCACTTCAATATCAACACCAGCGGGCAAATCCAACTTCATCAACGCATCAATCGTTTTAGGAGAAGGCTGATAAATATCCAGAATGCGGCGATGGGTGCGAGTTTCAAAATGTTCCCGAGAATCCTTATCGATGTGGGGCGATCGCAGGACGCAGTAAATTCTCCGCCGTGTGGGTAAAGGAATGGGGCCTACGGGCGACGCACCGGTTCGTTTAGCAGTATCCACAATGCGATCGCAGGAGGTATCCAGTAAACGATGATCAAAGGCTTTCAAGCGAATACGAATTTTTTGTTGTTGCAGCGTTGCCATAGAAAGTACCGTTTATTGTCAAGGTTCAGCCAACAAGGCCACAAAGAAGGCCGCTAACACTGACCGGCTAACGGCCTGCATGAACTACTTCAGGATTTTGGAGACCACGCCTGCACCAATGGTGCGCCCCCCTTCACGGATGGCAAAGCGCATCCCCTGCTCAATGGCAATGGGCTGAATCAGTTCCACTGTCATTTTGATGCGATCGCCCGGCATCACCATTTCTGCTGGGCTACCATCATCCGCAGTGAAGTGAGTAATAGTACCCGTTACATCCGTTGTACGGACATAGAACTGGGGACGATAACCAGCAAAGAAAGGAGTTTTACGACCCCCCTCTTTTTCGGTGAGGACATAAACTTCGCCTTCAAATTGGGTGTGGGGTGTGATCGAACCGGGTTTGGCCAACACCATCCCGCGTTCCACGTCTTCTTTTTTCAGACCCCGCAGCAGCAGACCTGCGTTGTCGCCAGCAATCCCTTCCTCCAAGCTCTTCTTGAACATCTCAATACCGGTCACCGTAGTGGTGCGAGTTTCCCGCAGACCCACCAGTTCCACCGTTTCATTGAGCTTGATTTTACCGCGCTCAATCCGACCCGTGGCCACTGTCCCACGACCCGTAATCGAGAACACGTCTTCTACCGCCATCAGGAAGGGCTTATCAATATCCCGCTCAGGCGTGGGAATAAACTCATCCACTGCATCCATGAGCTCATAGATTTTATCCACCCATTCGTTTTCACCGCGTTGGGTTTTAGGATTGGCGGTCATCGCTTCCAGCGCTTTTAAGCCCGAACCACGAATAATGGGGATGTCATCACCGGGAAATTCATACTCATTAAGGAGCTCCCGCAACTCCAGTTCCACCAGTTCCAGCAGTTCCTCGTCATCCACCATATCGACTTTGTTCAGGAAGACAACGATGCTGGGTACCCCGACCTGACGAGCCAACAGAATATGCTCTTTGGTTTGGGGCATGGCACCATCAGTAGCCGCCACCACAAGGATGGCACCATCCATCTGAGCTGCACCCGTGATCATGTTTTTCACGTAGTCAGCGTGCCCGGGACAGTCCACATGGGCATAGTGGCGCTTTTCGGTTTCGTATTCAACGTGAGCGGTGTTGATGGTAATCCCACGAGCTTTTTCTTCAGGGGCAGCATCAATTTCATCGTACTTACGGGCAGTGGCCTTACCCAAGGCTGCCAACGTCATGGTAATTGCTGCGGTCAGCGTCGTTTTACCGTGATCAACGTGACCAATGGTTCCAACGTTAACGTGCGGTTTTGTCCGTTCAAATTTAGCGCGTGCCATGTTGTTCCTCGTACTAGACTATGCGTTCCCTTTATTTTTGGCAATGATTGCCTCAGCTACATTGCGGGGGACTTCCTCATAATGGCTAAATTCCATCGAGAAAATGCCCCGACCTTGGGTGTTCGAGCGGATATCAGTGGCGTACCCAAACATCCGTTCGAGAGGAACTTTGGCGGTTACCTTGGCAATGCCACCTTCCGCCGTTTGCCCCTCAATTTGACCGCGACGGGCAATCAAATCTCCCATCACTGTCCCAAGGAATTCTTCTGGAACCTCGACCTCCACCTTCATCATTGGCTCCAACAGTACCGGATTGGCCTTCATTACCGCTTCTTTGATGGCCATGGAACCCGCAATTTTGAAGGCCATTTCCGAAGAGTCAACTTCGTGATAAGAACCATCCACCAAGGTGACCTTGAGGTCAATCACGGGATACCCTGCCAGAATACCCGACTCACAGGCTTCTTTCATCCCTTGTTCTGCCGGAGGAATGTACTCTTTGGGGACAACACCACCGACAATTTTCGACACAAACTCAAAGCCGGTTCCGGGCTCTGCGGGTTCCACTTCAATGACCACATGGCCGTATTGACCCTTACCACCGCTTTGGCGAATAAACTTGCCTTCCGCGCGGACGGGCTTGCGGATCGTTTCACGATAGGCCACTTGGGGTTGACCAATATTCGCCTCTACCTTGAACTCTCGCTGCATCCGATCCACAAGGATTTCAAGATGCAACTCCCCCATGCCCGCAATCACGGTTTGGTTGGTTTCTGGATCTACACTCACTCGGAAGGTGGGATCCTCTTCCGCCAGCGACTGCAGAGCTTTGGAGAGCTTTTCCATATCTTGCTTGGTTTTGGGCTCCACAGCCACGGAAATGACCGGTTCCGGCACATACAGCGATTCCAGAATCACCGGTGCACTTTCATCACACAGGGTGTCACCTGTAAAGGTCTCTTTCAAACCAAGGGCTGCCCCAAGGTCGCCAGCACGCAGTTCATCAACTTCGATACGTTCGTCAGCTTTGAGCACAATCAAGCGCGAGATGCGCTCTTTTTTGCCTTTGGTGGCATTGAGCACGTAGCTCCCTTTTTTGAGAATGCCAGAATAGACTCGCACAAAGGTTAGACGACCGTAGGGATCCGCCATAATCTTAAAGGCTAGAGCGGCTAGGGGCTGATCGTCATCTGCAGCTCGCTCCACTTCGGTACCATCGGGGAGATGCCCTTTAATGGCGGGCACATCGATGGGGGAGGGGAGGTAGTCCACGACGGCATCCAGCAGAAGCTGTACCCCCTTGTTTTTGAAAGCCGAGCCGCAAAGCATGGGGACAATAGTACCGGCAATTGTGCCTTTGCGCAGCGCCGTACGGATTTCTTCCTCCGTCAGCTCTTCCCCTTCGAGGTATTTCTCCATCAGCACATCGTCAGTTTCGGCGACGGCCTCGACTAACTTAGTGCGGAATTCTTCCACTTGCTCCGCCATCTCAGCGGGAATTTCGGTGTCTTCAATCTCTTTGCCCAAGTCATCTTTGTAAATTTTGGCGCGCAGCCGCACAAGATCTACGATGCCGACAAACTGATCTTCGGCACCAATGGGCAGTTGGATCGGCACGGCATTCGCCCGCAGGCGATCAACAATTTGATTATAAACTTTGTAGAAATTGGCACCAGTGCGATCCATTTTGTTGACAAAGACAATCCGCGGCACGCTGTAGCGATCCGCTTGCCGCCAAACGGTTTCCGATTGGGGCTGTACACCACCTACGGAGCAAAAGACGGCAATGACCCCGTCCAACACCCGCATGGAGCGTTCCACTTCAATTGTGAAGTCCACGTGGCCAGGAGTATCAATAATGTTGATCTGGTGGTCTTTCCAAGAGGTGCTGATGGCTGCTGCAGTAATTGTAATGCCCCGCTCCCGCTCTTGCTCCATCCAGTCGGTTACGGTGTTGCCTTCGTGCACTTCACCAATTTTATGCACCACACCGGAATAGAATAGAATACGCTCGGTTGTGGTTGTCTTACCCGCATCAATATGAGCGGCAATCCCAATATTTCGCACTCGCTCTAGCGGGGTTGTCCGTGCCACAGCTACCTCCTTACTTGTTGCATTGCGTTAGAATTCTTAACTAATTGTATCCAACTCTTTGACGGGTTGTTGCATGTTTGGGGGCTTAATAGCGATAGTGGGCAAAGGCTTTATTCGCTTCCGCCATTTTGTGAGTTTCTTCTCGCTTCCGGATGGTGCTACCTGTTTCGTTGGCAGCATCCATGAGCTCGTTAGCCAATTTAGCAGCCATAGAGCGACCTGCCCGCTTGCGGGAGAACTGCACTAACCAACGCAGCGCCAAGGCAATGCCCCGATCCGAACGAACTTCCATCGGTACTTGGTAGGTGGCACCCCCAACCCGCCGCGCCTTTACTTCCACGAGGGGAGTCGCATTTTTGACAGCGCGCTCAAAGAGTTGCAGCGCATCTTCCCCAGTGCGCTCTTCAATGGTTTTCATCGCGCTATAGACAATACGACTAGCAAGGGATTTTTTGCCGTTGAGCATAACCCGTTGAATCAGCATGTTGACCAAGATGCTGTTGTACACCGGATCGGGAGAGGTAGGGCGTTTCTGAGCGCGCGTGCGACGAGACATAGGGATTTTAGCTTTGCTCTAGTAAATAGAAATGTGGATGGGTACTGAGGGTAAAAATTGTGAGAACTATTTTTTCTTGCCAGTGGCGGCAGCTTCGCCGGGTTTTGGACGCTTAGCGCCGTACTTGGAGCGACCTTGCTTGCGATCTTTGACCCCCGCAGTATCTAGGGTGCCACGAATAATATGGTAGCGAACGCCCGGCAAATCCTTGACCCGACCGCCGCGAATCATCACAACGGAGTGCTCCTGCAGGTTGTGGCCAATACCGGGGATGTAGGCGGTGACTTCAAAGCCAGAGGTGAGACGCACCCGAGCAACTTTACGAAGTGCCGAGTTGGGCTTTTTAGGGGTGGTTGTATATACCCGTGTGCAGACACCGCGTCGCTGTGGACAGCTTTTGAGGGCAGGGGATTTCGTTTTCTTTTTCAACAGTTCCCGCTCTTGGCGGATAAGTTGCTGGATGGTGGGCATTGCTGCTTACGTTAATTTCACCGAACTTCTAGTGTATCGAGGTTAAAGTGACGTTGTCAATGCTGCTGCTAAATCAGGAACGCTGCTGTTGGCAGGCATGGCTGAGGAGGCTCAGGGTGGCGATCGCCGCAGTAACAGCGCGCAGGGGGCGAGAACCAAGGGAAAATTCTTGCCAACCAGCGGCCACCATGTGATCGAGTTCAGCGGTTGTCCAACCCCCTTCCGGACCGATCGCCACCGCGAGGGGGGCCTGCCAAGGGATCGTAGGGAAATAGTCTGCCAAGAGAACGTTGCTGCGGAGGCTACCCACATAGCCTTGGGGCAAGCGCTGGATCATCTCGGAGACGGTGAGGGGCTCGCCAATGGTCGGCAGATAGAGGCGTTCCGATTGCTCGGCAGCTTCTTGGACAATGCGCCGCCAGCGTTGGTATTTATTCGCGCTGGGTTGCAGAAGCGATCGCGCTGTCTGAATCGGGACAATTTGCCGCACTCCTAGCTCGGTGGCCTGCTGCAATACCTGCTCGAAATTAGGGGCTTTCAGGAGCGCCAAACAGAGGATGAGTTCGGTTTTCAGCTCACCAGAAGGAGGGCGAATCTCTAGCAAATGGACGGTGGCGCGATCGCCCCCCAGTTGGCCATGCCAGCGATGCCCTTGGCCATCGAGGATGCAAACGGTATCGGTGGGTTTCAAGCGCAGCACATGGCAGAGGTAATGCACCTGTTCAGGGGTTAGGTGCACCTGCTGATCCCGAATTTGACAGGGATGCACCAGCAAGCGTTGGGGCGATCGCATCGCTGTCTAAGGCTGGGTATAACTCAGCAACCACTCCACAAGGGTGCGAACGGGGTAGCCCGTACCGCAGGGGTTATTGTAGCCATCCTCTTTTTCTGCCCAAACAGGACCGGCAATGTCCAAGTGTGCCCACGGCGTACTGTTCACGAACTGCTGCAGGAAGAGGGCAGCCGTAATTGAGCCTGCCGAGCGCGGACCGGTGTTTTTCATGTCCGCCACTTGGGATTTCATACCCTCAAAGTATTTGCTCTCAAGGGGCATTTGCCAGAGCTTTTCACCGCTGCGATCGCTGGCCTTCTGCAGTGCTGCCGCTAGCTCAGAGTTGCTACTCCAGAGTCCGGCAATCGTGTCCCCTAGGGCAACAATGCAGGCACCAGTGAGAGTCGCGAGGTCAACAATGGCATCCACCTCCAGCTTTTCCGCATAGACCAGAGCATCGGCAAGGGTGAGGCGGCCTTCGGCATCGGTGTTGTTCACCTCAATGGTTTTGCCATTGGAGGCGGTGAGAATATCCCCTGGGTGCAGCGCACGGCCACTGATCATATTTTCGGTGGCGGCAATAATAAAGTGCACCTCTAACCCAGCGGGCTGGAGTTGGCCGATCACTTGGGCAGTTCCCAAGACCGCTGCGGCTCCGCCCATATCCATTTTCATGGTTTCAATGCCGCCTTGGGTTTTCAGGTTGAGACCGCCAGAGTCAAAGGTCAACCCTTTGCCAACGAGGGCAATTTTTTTCTGGATGGGGGGTGAGCCACTATAGGTGAGGTGGATAAACTTGGGCGGCAAATCCGAGGCTTGCGCCACGCCTAAGAATGCTCCCATGCCTAGTGCTTTACAGTCCTCGCGCTCGAGAATTTTAGCGGTGAGACCATAGCGATTGGCAATGCTTTGCGCGGTTTCCGCCAAGGTTACCGGCGTTACTTCATTGGCGGGGGCATTCACCAGTTCTCGCGCCAGAATCACCCCCTCACAGATCTGCTGGGCACGGGCAATGGCCGCTGCTTGATCGCCAAGCCCTAGAAGGCTGACCGTTTCTGGGTAGGGCAAGAGCTTGCGCGCCTCGAGATCCGACTTAAAGCGCACATCCGTGTGCAGCGCCAGTAGAACGCCCTCAGCAATTGCTTGGGTGAGCTCGCTGGGATCACCCGCTTCACTGGGGACAGCAATCCCAAGGGTCTTTGCTTTTTCGCGCCGCGCCGTGCGGGCAATTGTGGCCGCTGTCCGCCGCAGAGCGTCAAGGTTAAATTCGTTGCGACTCCCTAAGCCTACAAGGAGCAGCTTTTTAATGGGAAAGTTGGGCAGCAACCGCATCAGCAATGAGGTGCCGGACCTGCCCTGAAATTCCCCATCGTTAATCAGCTCTTGCAGCAGACCGTTGAGGCGCTGATCCAGCTCGCTATAGGGGGCAGTGAGCGTGAGGGTACCTTCCGTTTGAAAGACGGCGATCGCCAACAGATCACCAGACCAGTCGGGAATGGGCGTAGAAATCGTTTGCAGTTGCATTATCTTTTTGCATCATTTGGTTGCATGGCTCAATTGATCTTGCCGTACAGCAGCCCCTAGCGTCTAGGGAGTGGCACTGATTCGGGTTTGAGGGCAACCCAGTACTTACTCATGAAGTGATGTTGCACTTGCTGGAGGAGAAGCCCAGCCTTTTCAAGCCGTTGGTTCAGGTCATCCTCAATGTAGTTGCGATAGTAAGGTTCGTGGAACAGGTTGGCAAAGTTTTCCATCATTGGGCGTTGCTCTGGGGAATCTAGCGCTTGAATGGAGTCACAGATTACCAAAATACCGCCGGGCTGCAGCACCCGCGCGCACTCGTTAATCACCTGCTGCCGGACTGGTGCCGGTAGCTCGTGGAAGAGAAACACACAAGTGATGGCACTGAAGTAGTTGTCAACGTAGGGCAAGGCTTCCGCACTGCCTTGGATCAGTTGCGGCAGGTCACCCACTTGTTCGGCTAGCAAACGGTTGGCTTTGCGCAGATAGGTGGGGGACAAGTCGATGCCAAAGAGGGCGGCTTTGGGAAAGCCATAGCGCAGTTGCTTGAGGGTGCGTCCGGTACCACAGGCCACATCGAGAATGCGCACGGGCTGCAACTGGGGCTGGCATTGCAAGTGCTGGGCAATGGGAGCAATGACGCGCCGCCGCATGGCATCAGCAGTGCCACCAAAGAGGATTTCCACTTGCACGTCGTATAAGTTGGCCGAGGTTTCGCTCAGGTAGCCGTCGGTTTGGTAGTGGAAGTTTTGGCGGTAGTACGGGGGATAGGCCTCAAGGGGAATGGAGGCGGCAAATTCTTGAAACCGCCGCGATCGCGCCCGCTGCCACATCTGGGGCAAGTCTAGCCAGAGGGTGGGATAAAACTGGAAAAACTCTTGCCAAGGCGCATCAAAGAGCAAGCTGGCCGGATAAAATCCAGCGTCAGCATCTTGCCAATCTTGGTTGAGCAGGGCTTCATAACGCTCTTTGATCCACGCCTGCAGCTCTGGGGTCAAGGGCTGGGTGCGCTCCTCAGTGGGGAACAAGGTGCCCAAGAGGCGAGCACTTAGAGTCTTATGGGCGATCGCAAACAGGTTTTTCCCCCACTGCAGGGCTTGGTAACTCGACCGCACAGCTTCCGCCATCAGCGGCGGGTTTGTGGCAAACGGCGCAATTAGCATAGCTCTTAACTAAACTTCATATTTCCCATCGTTTCTTAACTATACCGCTTCCCATTCCAGCCCTACCAATCCTCCAGTGCTTTGATTCATGGCTCACCAGCGAGCAGCAATGGGCATTCGCCAACCGGAGCCAAAGGCGCGATCGGTGATTTTAAGCCCGGGAGCGGCTTGCTGGCGCTTAAATTCCGCCCGCTGCACCATCCGTCGCACCTGCTGCACAAGGGCAAGATCATAACCTTGGCTGGCAATCTCCGCATCGGACTGGTGGCGATCGATCATCAGCGCCAAAATGCCATCAAGGATGTCATAGGGGGGGAGGCTATCCTGATCCGTTTGGTTGGGCTTGAGTTCAGCGCTGGGAGGCTTGCTGAGGATATGCTCAGGGATGACGGTGTTGCCTTGCACCGCTAATTCAGGAATCGGTTCCCCTTGAGCGACCTGCTGGTTGAGCCAGTGGCAAAGTTCATAGACGCGGGTTTTGGGAACATCGGCAATGGCTGCCAAGCCGCCACTCATATCGCCGTAGAGGGTGCAGTAGCCGACAGCTAACTCGGACTTGTTGCCAGTGGAAATGAGGAGATGACCGAATTTGTTGGCGATCGCCATCAGTAAGGTGCCACGAATACGGGCTTGGATATTTTCCTCGGCCACGCCGGCAGGGGTTTGAGCAAACAGGGGCGCTAAGACCTGTTGGTACGTTTCCATCAGGGGAGCAATGGGCAAAACCTGCGTGGCAATGCCGAGATTCGCCGCCAAGGCTGTGGCATCACGAATCGAGTGGTCGGAACTGTAGGGGGAGGGCATGAGGACTCCTAAGACGTTCTCGCACCCGACAGCAGCGGTGGCGATCGCCGCCACGAAGGCCGAGTCAATACCGCCACTGAGGCCAATGACCACCTGCCTAAACCCACACTTACGGGCATAATCCCGCACCCCCAGCACCAGTGCCTGCCAAATTTCGGCGGCTTCTGTTGTTGGCAAGGGGGCAAGGGTGGTGGGTTGTAAGTCCCCATCTGACCAGACTAACGGCAACCAATCCTCCTGAAAACTCTGGGCTTGGCTAACAATGTGTCCTGCTGCATTGACCGCAAGGCTAGTGCCATCAAAGATCAGGTCATCATTGCCTCCTACTTGGTTAGCGTAGATGAGGGGACAACCGTACTGCTGTGCTGTATGTTCAATCAAAGCTTGGCGCAACTTGGGCTTGGCGACGCAGTAGGGGGAGGCCGAGAGATTGACAATCAGTTGTGCCCCTTGGGCGGCTAACTCCGCTACGGGATTTTTCGGATAGTGGCGCTGTCCCCAAAAGGCTTCATTGTTCCAGAGGTCTTCGCAGATCGTGACACCAATTCTGAGGCGATCGCCCTCGGTTGCCAACGTCCACAAATTATCGGTGCGGCCAGGGGCAAAGTAACGGCTTTCATCAAACACATCGTAGGTGGGCAACAGTTGCTTGGCAAAGACCTGTTGAATCTTCCCCCCCTGTAACAGAGCAGCGCCATTGTAAAGGGGCTTTTCGCCGTTACGGCTTGCTTCCGGGTTGGGGAGCACTGTTCCTACTAGCACTGCCACCGACGGCGGTAAGGCTTGGGCAAGGGCGGCTAATTCCCGTTGCATATCTTCAATGAAATAACGGTTCAGGAGGAGATCCTTGGGCGGGTAGCCACACAGCGCCAATTCTGAGGTAATCACTAAATCCACGGGCTGGCGCTGGTGCAACGCTGTTACCCCTGCGGCAATGGCACGGGCATTCCCCTTGAGGTCACCCACGATGGGGTTAAGTTGGGCAATCCATAGATGCACAGCCATGAGAAACTCGCAAATCCTATACAAAGACGAGGGGTTTATCCTTCAGCGGGGCAAAGGCTTCCCGATCAAAGCGGTAAAGGGTCGCGGGTCGGCCAGCGCCGCGCACAACCTTTTGGTTGGTCTCCTGCAAGATGCCTAACTTCAGCAGCCGTGAGCGAAAGTTCGAGTAATCGGCAAAGTTGGCACCCAGAACCGTGCTGTAGAGTTGGTAGAGGTCATTCAGGGTAAAGTACTCCGGCAACACATCAAAGGCCACGGGGCTATACTCTAGCTTGTTGCAAAGACGACGGTGACCATAAGCCAAAATCGTGCTGTGGTCAAAGGCGAGGGGCGGGCAGGCCTGCACGTCAAACCACTGTACCCAAGTGTCTCCGGCAATCAGTTCAGCATCGTCAAAGCGCACCAAGGCAAAATAACTTACGGAGAGATAGCGCTTGCTGTAGCCGCTGTCTGCTTCCCGTGGATCTCGCCCCGGCTCACCAAACGTGTAAAGCTGCTCAAGGTAAAGGTTATTGACGCGAATTTTCTCCGCCAAGATGCGATAGGCTGCTGCTTCTAGGGACTCGCCTTGACGCACAAGGGTACCCGGTAAGCTCCACTCCCCCGCAAACGGCCAATGCTGCCGCTGCACTAAAAGCACCAAGAGGCGATTACCATCGGTGTCCACCGAAAAAATGACGCTGTCAACGCCAACCACAAATTCGGCAAGGGGCGGGGTCATAGCTCAAGAGTACAGTCCTTGCTGTTGAATGTACTGGGCGATCGCTGGCAGGAGCTGCTGGGTATCTCGCTGTTCGCGGTAGGCCGTCGAAGACACTTGGGGGCCTCGATAGTTGGCTAACTCTAAACGGCGACACAGGCGGCGCAGGGTTTGCCAGTCCTCGCGGTTAATCACAACTCCCGGGCGTTGCAAGACCAGTAGGGTCACCTGTTGCAGGAGTTGTTCGGCCTGGTACCAGTGGGGTAGCTTAGCAATGACATCACTGCCGACAACGAGGGTGAGCGGTTCATCCGGCCAGCGCTGACGTACTGCTTCAACGGCGTGCAGGGTGTAGGGAAAACTAAGCTCAGGATGGTGCTCCACATTGGGGCAGTTTAAGTCGCGCACCAAGAGGTCGAGCATGGCTTGCCGCAAGGGCAGGGGCGTTTGTTGTTCTTTGAAGGGGTTATCGGCGGCCCAAACCAACACCCGGTCGTAGCGATCGCTCAACCACCGCAAAATATCGCCATGGGCAGCGGTCGGGGGATCGGCGCTTGTGCCAAAGAGGGCGAAGGTCATGGCTGGCTCCGTAACTGCTGCACTAAGGCCTCAAGGGCAGGGGAATAGACTACGGGCTGGGGGGTGTCCTGTAGGCTCGGCGGTAGGGCGCTCAGACTCGCGCGATGACGAGCTTGAATGGTACTGAGGGACTCAGGAGGGTGCAGCCGTTCCCCCGCTTTCATCACCGGCTGTAGCAGCGGCTCTCCCCAGACATCGGCTTCATCGGCTAACGCTAAACAGTCGCCACTGGGGCGGCGGTAAATTTGCTTGCGTCCCGGCAGAGTCATTTTGCCGCTGGCAGCTTTCATGACTGCTTGGCCATTCATCTCAACAAGTTTGTACACCCCGTTTACCGGATCACCAGTCACGAGCTTGGTGCCAATGCCGTAGGCATCAATCGTGGCACCAGCAGCGATGAGGCGGCGAATTTCCGTTTCGTCTAGATCGCCACTGGCAACGATTTTGGCGTGGGGGAGGTATTGGCGGATCTGCTGCGAGAGGCTCACCAAATCGCCGGAGTCAATGCGCACCGCTTGCACGTGCAGTTCCCCTGCCGCTTGGCGTTGGGCAAGGGTGGCCACGGCACTGAGGGTATCGTAGGTATCGACGAGCAGAGCCGCATCGGGATAGTAGCGCAAAAATACCGTGAACGCTTCCTGCTCACTGCCCGCAAGGGTGGCGATCGCCATCACCAACGAATGCGCCATCGTCCCGGTGGGAACCACCCCCAACTGCTGCGCCGCCAAGACGTTAGAAGTAGCCGTAAATCCTGCCGCTAAGGCAGCCCGTGCCGCCCAAAGGGAGGCTTGGGGACTAAAGGCACGGCGGGTGCCAAATTCCAGCAAGGGGACACCCTCCCCCACCACTTGCCGCAGTCGCGAGGCGCGGGTGGCAATCAGCGTTTGGTAATTGAGCGTATTCAAAATGAAGGTTTCTAGCCACTGGGCTTGCCACAGGGGGGCTTCAATCCGCAGCAGCGGCTCTTGGACAAACACCACTGTTCCTTCTGGTACTGCCCACACTGTGCCCTGAAAGCGACTCTTTTGCAGAAGTTCCCAAAACTGCGCTGGTGCCCGCTGAAGAACCGCCAAACTCCGTAAATAGTCAATTTGCGCTGGGGTAACCTGAAACTGGCTCAGGTAGTCGAGCACTTGGGCTAAACCCATCGCCACTAGGTAGGTGTGCCCACGGGGGAGCCGTCGTACCATCACCTCAAAACTAGCGGGCAGCATGGCCAAACCTTCCCCGGCGTAAGCTGCCGCCATCGTGATTTGGTATAAATCTGTGAGCAGGCTGTAATCACTGGCGGCAAGGGTCAGATCGGTCATGGCACTGGCGAGAAAGAAGCTGTTCTATTTATAGTGATTCTTACCATAATTGTCAAGGCGCTGCCATTCACTGGCATAATCCGCAAGGGAGGTGAGGAGAGCTGTTGGTCGCCAGCGTTCCACGCCAAAGCCGAGGGCGCGTTGGGGCTGCCAAGCGGGGAAGTGGGCGAAAATGGCCGTACGGGCGATCGCCCCTTCAAGGGCGGAAGAGAACACCAATCGCTCAGGCCGCAGTCCTTGCACAAGGAGTTGGTTTAGCCGCTGGGGATTCCCCATCAAAGCGGGTTTGAGGACGTACAGCCCCGGCCAGCCCCGCGCCTGCCATATTTCTAAATGTTGGTAACTGACGATACTTTCATCTAGGGCAAGGGGCACGTTCACCGCTTGGGCAAGTCTTTGCAGACCCGGCCAATCCTCAGGGGGCAACGGCTGCTCAACAAACTCAATCCTATCGTCTTGCATGTCTAACCACTGCAACCATTGGCGGGCAGTCGGCTCATTCCAAGCCCCGTTGGCATCAAGGCGGAGCATCGCGGTTGGTGGCAACTGTTGTAAGAGTTCACGGAGAATCGCCTGTTCCCTTTGTGGCGCCGCAACCCCCACTTTCCACTTAAACGTGCGGTACCCCTGCTGCCAAAGGGAATGCCACGCGTGGAGCGCCGTTTCACCACTGCCGAGGAGGGCACACTGCGGCCACCGTTGGGGAGGATCAAGGGCATAGGGTAAGCGCCCCACACTCTGCCAAGCGGTGTGAAACCCAAACTGAGCCGCTGGCAGATGATCGGGAATGCGGGCGATGATCGCCGGGGTCAAGTGGGAGGGTAATTGCTGGCACAGGGCAATATCGGCGGCTAAGGATTCGCTGCCCCAACCGGGAAGGGGGGCAATTTCGCCATAACCTAAGCGCCCCGCCGCGTCCTGGAGGCGGAGGTAGATGCCTTGGCGCGATCGCCAGATGCCCTGACTGGTCACGAGGGGTTGCCGTAACGGTTCACAGTAAACGAACCATTGCCACTGCACGGCGCTAGAAAATGAACTGGAGGCGGACATGCCATTGTTCCTGAGGTCGGCTGACAACTTCAATGGCGCGTAAGAATTCGCGGAAGTAAAACCGCTGTTCAGTGGCTGAAAGCTGATACCAAAACTGGGATTGGCCGAGGGTCACTGCTAGCTGAAGGAGGTTGCTGGGAGGCAGTTGCGCCTGCTGATCTTGAAGTTGCGAGAGCTGGGCTTGGAGTTTATAGCGTCGCAGTTGAGCGGTTTCAGCATCTAACACACCACTGGCTTCGAGGGCTTGGAGTTGCTCAAGGTGCTGCTGCACTTGGGCGATCGCCTCCCTCAGATGGTCAGGGGGTTGTGCCAACTGGGCGATCGCTGGCGGTAAACAGCGGCAAATTTCTTCAATCACCGCTGCAAGGGCATGGGGGTAAGGAATGCTGCGGCACTTGGGTATTTCCGGACAGCGGAGGGGACGGAGATAGGAGTACTGCGGGACTTGGCGATAGCCACTCACTTGGGTGCGGCCAAAGGGTTGCTGGCAGCGGCCACACACCACCAAGCCAGCGAGGGGATGGGGGGCACTGGCACTGCGGCGGGGTAAGGCGCGATTGCGACGCAACAGCCGATCCACTTGTGCCGCTTCGTCGGCGGAGATCAGGGGCGCGTGGGTATTGCGAATCACCGTCTGGCCTTGGTAGCGCAGATGGCCCCGATAAACCGGATGGGTCAGCCAACGGCGCGCGGTGGTGACGCTAATTTTTTTCTGGTGGGCAGTGGCAATAAACCGAACCGCCGCACTCAGGGAGCCATAGAGCAAAAAGTGCTCCACCAAATCCTTCACCACCACTGCCGCGCCCCGATCCACCACGTAATGATCTTTGCCCCGCCGATAGCCGTAGGGTGCCCGCCCCGGTGGCGGTTGATGCCTGAGGCGGTTGCGGGCATGGCCATGGCAGAGGGTTTGCCGGTGCAGTTGGTCTTTCACCTGCTGCCAGAGGTCAAGTAAGCGCTCAGCGGCAACGGGGCGATCGCTCACATAGCCTTCCGCCAAGGCAATCACCGTAATACCGGCTGCCTCCAATTTCTTGAGGCGATCGCTCACTTCAAAAATGTTCCGACCCAAAGCACTCAAGCTGGGCAGTAGCCAATAGCCGGGCTGTAGGTGAGCCAGTAACTGGCGCAATTGGGGTCGCTGGGGTTCCACATCCAACACCCAGCGATCAATCTCACTGCCCCACTGGGAAGCCTCTGGGAGCGGCTGCCAGAGGGGGTCCACATACTCGTAGGCCAGAATGATCACTGTTCGTGGGCACTAGGAGGCCGCAACACCCGTGGGGAGATGCACAGGAGGAGTAGGCATGGCCTCCGGTGGCAAGCCATAGATGGAGTTATACAAGGCATTGTAGGCCAGCGCCGATTTCGTCCAGCTAAAGTCCTCCCGCATCCCCCGCTGTTGCAAAGCCTGCCACTCCGGTTTGTAGCGGAACCCTTCCCATGCCCGCACGAGGCAGGTATAGAAATCTAGTGGTTCGTAGCGATCAAAACAGTAGCCCGTTCCCTTTTGGGTCTCCGGATCGTGATGGGAGACCGTATCCACTAGTCCGCCAGTCCGCCGCACAATCGGCACACAGCCGTAGCGCAGGGCAATCATTTGGGCAATGCCACAGGGTTCAAAACGGCTGGGCATGACGAAGGCATCAGCGCCAGCGTAAATGCGCCGGGAGAGCACATCACTGTAGAGCAACTGCACACTACAGCGCCCCGGAAAACGGGAAGCAATTTGCCACATCTGGGTTTCGTAGTAGCGATCGCCCGTGCCCAACAGCACAAACTGACTATCGGTATAGGCCAAAAAGCGATCTAAAACTTGTATCAGCAGATCTAACCCCTTTTGCTCCACAAGGCGGGTGACCATGCCCACCAAAAAGCGGCCAGCATTCACCTCCAGCCCCAACTCTTCTTGCAGGGCAATTTTGTTTGCTTTGCGTTTTTCCAAGCTATCGACGGAGTAGTTTTGCACAAGCGCGCGATCGGTGCTCGGATCAAACATCTCGGTATCGATACCGTTGAGGATACCCGAAAGCTTACCGCTAATAAACGAGAGCAGCCCTTCCAGCTTTTCGCCGTACTCAGGGGTTTTAATTTGTTCCGCGTACGTGGGGGAGACGGTATTGACGCGATCGGCGTACTGTACCGCTGCTGCCATTGTATTGTGGCCTTGCATGTACCAAGGACACCACGTGATTTGTTCTAGCCGCCAGCGCCACGGTCCTTGGTAGGCCAAGTTATGGATCGTGAAGACGGTTGTAATATCGGGAGATTGGTGCATCCACACTGGAATCATACCCGTGTGCCAGTCATGACAGTGGATAATCTGGGGTTTCCAGTAGTTCCAAGCAAACTCCGCCGCCCCGTTGGCAAACAGGGTGAACCGCCAGTCCTCGTCCTCACCGTAGTAAACACGACGGGGGTTAAAGCTGGGATGCCCAAAGAGGTATAGGGGTACGTCTGACCCAGGGAGAACTGTTTCATAGACATGGAACGTCTGAAACATAGCAAAACCCACCCAAACAGGGTCTTTGGGGATCTCAATCTTGTCGGGCAAGAACCCGTAGTAGGGCATAAAGATGCGCACGTCGTGACCCATCCGCCGTAACACCTTGGGCAGGGAACCGACAACATCCCCCATTCCCCCCACCTTGGCTAAGGGAGCGGCTTCGGCAGCAACAAATAATATCCGCATGATCCTCCTAAACTTCCACCTTGGGCAATGGTAACGAAATACCCCCTAGGGCAACCTAATTGCCGTTAACCTACCATACCTACGGAGCAATTTGCCGTAGGATCTGTCTAGATACTTCTTCTCCTCCCCCCTAACTTATGGCGGTTACGGAATCCTCCCTTGTGCAGCGGGTAAAAGCGGTTCATGACGCTGCCCGCGTGTTGGCACTCCTTGATGCCACAGCCCGCAATCAAGCCCTCGAAGCAGTTGCTGTGGCGCTAGAGGCAGCAGCCCCAGAAATTTTGGCGGCAAACCAAGCCGACTGTGAGCAGGCGCAGGCAAATGGTCTGAATCCATCCCTCTACGCCCGTTTAGAACTCAGTGCCAATAAACTGGCATCGGCGATCGCCGGTGTGCGGCAGGTGGCAGCGCTGCCGGATCCCTTAGGACAACGCCAACTCCATCGGCAACTGGATGAAGGGTTAATCCTGAGCCGCGTCACCTGTCCCCTTGGGGTACTGGGGGTGATCTTTGAAGCTCGCCCCGATGCGGTCATGCAAATTTCGGCATTAGCCATTAAATCGGGGAATGGTGCCATCCTCAAAGGGGGACAAGAAGCGAGTCACTCCTGTCAAGCCATTATGCAGGCCATTCACCGAGGCTTAAGCCAGTCTCGGGTTCCCACCGAGGCGATCGCCCTGCTCATGCGGCGCGCCGAAATTACCGAGCTACTGCAACTAGAGGAGTGGGTGGATTTGATTATTCCCCGCGGCTCCAACGAGTTTGTCCGCTACATTCAAAACAACACCCGCATTCCAGTCCTAGGACATGCCGATGGCCTCTGTCATCTCTATGTGGATGTTGCCGCTGATGTGGACAAGGCGATCGCCATCACCGTCGATGCCAAAACCCAGTACCCCGCCGCCTGTAATGCCATTGAAACCCTCCTTGTCCATCGGGGCATTGCTGAAACTTTTTTACCCAAAGTCGCCGCTGCCCTCACCGCAGCAGGAGTGGAACTGCGGGGGGATGCCATTGCCTGTCATCTGGTCCCCATGGCCTTAGCCAGCGAAAGCGACTGGGCAACAGAGTATTGCGATCGCATCTTGGCCATCAAGGTTGTGCCCAATCTCGACGCTGCCCTCGAGCACATTGCCACCTATGGCTCTGGTCACACCGAAGCCATTGTCACCGAAGACCCAGCCGCCGCTGCCCGCTTTCTACAAGAAGTGGATGCCGCAGGCGTTTTCCATAACTGCTCCACCCGCTTTGCCGATGGCTTTCGCTACGGCTTTGGTGCCGAAGTGGGCATTAGCACCCATAAGCTGCCGCCGCGGGGGCCGGTGGGTCTTGAGGGTCTGGTGACTTATAAATATCAATTAGTGGGCAACGGGCACATTGTTGCTGATTACAGCGGTGAGGGCGCAAAGCCCTTTCAGCATCGCGATCTTTGACTCATCTAAAACGACAGTTGCTGAAACAGGTTCGCTACAGGAAACCTAAAATCCGGAACGACCTCTGCGCCATCTAAAATATCAACCGATTTCAGAAGGCATTCCGGTTCTTGGGCAGAGCGATAAACTAAAACATAGTGCTCACTCGGGTGGATAACCCAACTCAGCCGGGTGCCATTGTCGAAGTAGTCAACCAGCTTATCGTGGATTTCGGCCACGGTATTTCCCGCAGATAGCACTTCAACGGCGAGATCAGGCGCACCCTCGAGAAATCCTGTGGGCAGTTCGGTCAGCCCCTGCAAGCGCTCCTTGGCAAAGAAAGAAACATCGGGCGATCGCCAGTTGCCACTTTTCATTTTGAATGCCGTACTGGAGTCTAAAATAACACCCAGCTTTTGGGACATCACATAGCTAGCTAAGGCGGTAATGAGGAGACTACAGACATAACCATGTAATGCTCCTGAATTGCCCATCTGCACTAATTCCCCATTGATAATTTCATAGCGACCCCCGTCTTCAGGCAGTGCCATAAACGCTTCATCTGACCACAATTTCTTCTCTGTTTTGAACTCAATTCCTACAGACACAAGCGCCCCCCTTAAATTTCAAGGCACCTGTATTTTATTCAAAAATCTGTGTTTTCGTGACAGGAGGAAACAATCACCACTGGGGTGTGAAGCATCGACAACAATAAAAAACCCCGGACATTTTCTGTCGGGGCAATAGAGCTTATTAGGTTTTCAGTGGCTCGTGGCTAGAAGGTAAAGGTGGTGCGGACAACCCCCAAGATAATTGGGGCATTGTTGCTATTGCTGTTGGGGTTCACCAAGGCAATAATTCCTGGGGTAATGGAAATGTTGGGTGATAGCCGGAAACGGTATAGCCCTTCAATGTGATAGGAATTAAAGGCGGTGGAAGGAGCAAACCCACCAAAGGTATTGCTGACACTAATGGTTTGGGGTGGTTGACCAAAGATCAGCCCCAACACGTCTCCTTTTTGCCAAATATCCGGTACAGCAGCGCTAATCGCCCAGTTGAGAACTTCGGCATTCCTGGCACCAGCTGTATAGTCAGTGGCATTTTGGACAACGCGGACATCGGAGTACCCCACCCAACCCGCAACGTTAAATTTAGGAATCGGTCGGTAGGTAAACTGGAAGCCAAAGCTATCCGCCGCCGTATTTCGATCGTTCACGCCAGTGGGATTAGCGGCTGACCCAGCAAAGCCACTGCTACCGGTACCGCCAGCAATGTTTGTACCAAAGGAGCGGACGTAGGTTAGCCCAAGGGCCAGATTCTTCATGGGTCGGATATCCAGTTGCGCCAGAGCAGCATAGGCACCATTAAAGAAGCCGTTATCATTGCCAAGGGCGTTGTTGGGACCCGCAGGATTAGTTGACCGATCAAAAGGCAAGCCTGCCCGAGGTGCTTGGTAGCTGATGTTAAAGTCTAGACCGGTACCACGATCTTTGTTTTCAAGGATTTTGTAGCGCAGCGATACCCCAGCGCCGCCCCCGCCAATCCGGTAAATGGGGTTAAAACGACCGAAGCGGGAGATGGAACCCGTCTCATCAGATTGCAGGAGTGGGTTAAAAACAAAAACGTTTTTATCAAAGTTACCGGCATTCGCATCGAAGGCAAGGAAGAGACGGTTACCAATGGGGGTGCGATAGTAAAGGTCGTCTAAGCCAAAGGCTCCGTTAGTATTGGTGTCATAGGCCAAGCGAGCCATATTGGTGCCAGTAACCGCTTGATAAGCTGGCATATTGGCCGCTTGCAGCCGCACTCGCAGCACATCCTTACCGGAAAAACTGGTGTCGAAGTTGAAGCGGGCGCGGTAGGTAAACACCGGATTATCGTTAATACTCGGTCCACTACCGGGGGCAGGCACCGCCACATCCCCGGTGAACACATCCGAGAGGTTAAAGAGCACTGAAGCTCGCAGCTTGGTGATCGTGGCAAACTGTGTTGCTTCAAGGTTAGCCACGCGCCCCTCTAAGTTCGTCACCCGCCCTTTTACCCCTGCTAGTTCATTAGAAAACTCTTGCACCAGCCTTTGCAGGGTGGCAAGGTCTTCTTGGGTGGCAAAGCGATCGCTCACCACATCCAAGCAGGCATTCAACGCTGCCGCCATTTCGTAGCGCGTCGCAGCGCGGTTGCCCCGGAACGTGCCATCGGGATACCCCGCAATACAGCCGTATTTTTCCACAAGGGAGGCCAAGGCTTGGTAGGCCCAGTCAGTGGGACGCACATCGGAAAGCTGATTGACCGAGGTGACTTGGGGCAGGGCTTGGGGAATGGCAAGGCTGCGCTCTTGAGATTGTGCGGTAGCCGGAGTTACCACAGAGCCAGATTCTAATTCCGCCACCGAGGGCATGGGAGCTGGCGTGCGCCGATTTTGGGCAATGACTGTACTCGAGGTGGGCAGTTGTTGATTTTGAATTTCAATATTGCCTCCCAAATTTGACAAATTGCTTTCTAAGGTATATTGAGATTGATTTGCAGCTAATGCAGATGAGGCCATTGTTACCGGAACAACAGCTAGCCCCAAGCAAACCCGTAACGGTTGCACCATGATTCACTCCTCAACTTACAATTGCGTTGTACGTAGTCACCTCAAAGACTTGTTTTCAGGACAGTTTAAGCAATCAGGTTTCCCGATCGCCATCACTTAGGGTTAGGAGGATATACCCCTCCTTCAGATGAAAGTAAGGAGATGATTCGCAGCAAGTTCATTGAGGGTAAACAGAAAAAAATTCTGCTCTTTACTTGTATCAGTGTTAATCAAATGAAAATAAAAGTCAACTAGTAACCACTAACCTGCGCCAGTTCAGCCATCGGCATATCGGTATCGTGCCTTGGTATGCTGAGGGGAGTGTCCTAATGCTGTTGCTACTGTTGTCTAGACAATGTCGTCCTACTCATTGCGCGTTACGGATCTACCTGTGGGCGATCGCCCCCGCGAAAAACTCATGAGCCATGGGGCGCGTTATCTGAGTTCTGCCGAGCTGTTAGCGATCTTGTTGGGGACAGGGCAAGGGCCGGGGAAGCTTTCAGCAATTGGGTTAGGGCAGTTTATTCTGAAGCACTTGGCAGAGGGCAATGGGGAGGGGGGGGATGCCGTGAGTCGCTTGCGGGACATTACCCCTGAAGAACTCATGGCTATTCCGGGGGTAGGGCCGGCAAAGGCAACGACAATTTTGGCCGCCGTTGAACTAGGCAAGCGGGTGTTTCAGTCACGGCCAGCGGAACAGACGATCATTAGCGATCCAGCTCTTGCGGCGGCAGTCCTGAGTGCGGATTTAATGTGGCAACCCACTGAACGCTTTGCGGTGCTGTTGTTGGATGTGCGGCATCGCCTATTGGGCGCTCATGTGGTCAGTGTTGGGACAGCCACTGAAACCTTGGCTCATCCACGGGAAATTTTTCGGGAAGCAGTGCGTCGCAATGCCAGCCGCTTGATTATTGCCCACAACCATCCCTCAGGCAATCTGGAACCCAGTCAAGCGGATATTGAACTAACCCAGCAAATTTTACAAGCGGGTCAACTCATGGGGATACCGGTGCTGGATCACCTGATTCTGGGAAATGGTGACTATAGCAGCTTGCGAGAAAGCACTCAATTGTGGCAGCAATACCCGCAAGGAGACGTGACCTAAGCTCACTAGATGAGCTTAACGGCACGCAGCGTGTAGTATAGGCCAACCGCGAGGGCGATCGCCCCGGCAACGACAATCCCATATAAAACCAAACCCATAATTGTTTTTCCTTTGCGTTTTGAATCTTTTTCAGTACTGCAAGTTAAAGCCTAGGCAGTGCCCACAAAGCTAATGTCACTAAAGCGTTTTTGAGCTTCGGACACGGGAAGATTTTTGCCCTCTTCTTGCCAGTAGTTAATGATTTCGGTAGCGCGATTCAACAGTTCAATGCGCTCCGCTTCCGAAATCCATGACTTACTTTCTAGCTCAGCTTTCAGGAGTTCCCAAGCATCGGTGCGTGGCCAGAAAAAGTAAGAGGTGAGGGGGCTTGTGCCTTTGCCGACCACCTGATCAACCGCGATCGCGACATCTTTTTCTAACCAGAGCACTCTAAGGGTGAAGCGGGACAACTGGAACCTCCCAAGCAAGTTTTTGAAAATAAACCATCTTTTATAATAGCGAATGAGTTCAAATGGTTACAAGTCATTTTTTGATCCTCTGGGAGCCCGAAACGATTGAACCCCCGTGCCTGTATTTTTTTTGATATTGATGGCGTTGTCCGCGATGTCAGCCGCTCTTACCGCCGGGCACTGGCCGATACGGTGGAGCACTTTACCCAAGGCGCCTACCGCCCCAGCCAAAAGGAAATTGACGAACTTAAAGCGGAAGGCTGCTGGAACAATGACTGGGAAGGCTCCCAAGAGTTGATTTACCGCTACTTTGAACGGCAGGGACAACCCCGTGCGGCAGTGGCGCTAGATTATGAGGCTCTTGTCACGTTTTTTGAAGATCGCTACACCGGTCAAGAGTGGTCGGGCTATATCCAAGATGAGCCACTGTTGGTGGATTTGGAGTATTTTCAGGCGCTGAGCGCAGCAGGTATGGCTTGGGGCTTTGTTAGTGGTGCTACCCGCGACTCGGCAGAGTATGTGCTCAAACAGCGCCTAAAACTTCAGCAGCCCCTCCTCATTGCCATGGAAGATGCGCCGGGCAAACCAAATCCGGAGGGGTTGATTCGCGCCTACTGGCAAGCAACAACGGATGCCAAAACTCCCGCAGTTTATATTGGGGATACCGTCGCCGACATGCAAACCGTGGTCAATGCTCGCCAAGAAATGTCTGCCCCCTGGTGTGGCCTTGGCGTTATTCCTCCCCACGTTAAGCCATCGGATCGGCCAACCTATGGCGATCGCCTGCGGGCAGCGGGTGCCACTGCCGTCTTTGAAGCCACCCGGGATATTACTCCAGCAGTGTTGGCTGCTGTGTTAGGGCTATCGGTTGACCGCGACTAAAACTGCGGGCGATCGCATCGCAGCGTTCATTCCCCACATTCCCCGTGTGGCCACGCACGTGATGCCAGCGAATTGACTCATGGTTTAGAGCATCCAGTTCCTGCCACAAATCCTGATTCAACACTGGTTTTTTGCTGGCTGTTCGCCAGCCTCGCCGTTTCCAGTTATGAATCCATTCCGTAATCCCTTTCAGGACGTACTCGCTATCGGTGTAGAGGGCGATCGCCCCCTCCGGATTCAACTGTTGCCACAGCTTGAGGGCTTCAATGGCCGCCTGTAACTCCATGCGGTTATTCGTTGTTTGCGGGTGCCCGCCCCCCAGTTCATGCACTGAACCATCACTGAAATAAATGACGACGCCCCAGCCCCCTGGCCCCGGGTTACCTTCGCAAGCACCATCGGTATAAATCGCCGTTACTGTTTTGCTATCTACCATTAGATCAACCGCTCCTGCACTGACCAGCGAGTGGCTAAGACACCAGGCTCTAGGCTTAAGCGATTCATCAGAACCTCTACTGCGGTATCCTGTCGTTCATGACAAGTTAGTTCCAAACAAATCACCACGCGATCGGGGGCATCAATCGGGTGCTGGCTCCAAAGCGAGCGTACTTGTAAGTCACCCCCAATACTGGTCAGCAAAATGGTTCGGATAAGACTTTCCTCCTGCAATCGGGCAATAATTTCGCACTGGTAGCTGTACTCCAACCCAGTATAAGGTTGGCTGTGCAAATTGAGGCGATCGCCCAAAATCGGTAGGACAACATTTACCATAACAACAAAAATTGTTGCAACTAAGCCATGCACAACATAACCACCCCCTGCTAGAATGCCTAGCCCTGCCGCACACCAGAGGGTTGCTGCTGTATTGAGGCCGCGGATCGTCAAGCCTTGCCGCAGGATCACACCACCGCCCAAAAAGCCAATCCCCGAGACCACTTGTGCTGCCACCCGTGTTGGGCTGCCTTCTCTGGGAAACATTAGTGAGAACATCACAAACATAGCCGAGCCCATGGCCACCAATGTGTGGGTGACCAACCCTGCCATACGGTGTCGCCACTGGCGCTCCAGCCCCACCGCAATGCCAAAAGACGATGCCGCCAGCAGCCGCATTAGAAAATCCAACCAAGACATCCCGATACTTTTTCGCTAACAAACGCTAACGAATACATAAATTGAGGTTTTCTCTCAACCAAGGCGTATCAACCAATGCCCGCAGGAAAATCCCGCGAGCACCATTCAAGTCCCGGTTCATAGAGTTCCCAACACTATCAGTGATAGTCTGGGAACCGCCAATCTGCTTCACCTCTTCTGTCCAAGAAACTGTTCTGGACGTATAAACTTCCTTGATGTCAGACAAAAGAATCTTCCCCGACTTCCAAGCTTTGCACTCCAGATGCTTCTTGAACTGGTAGTGGGATAAAGAAAGCATCTGCCGCACCGACTGAGAGGGAATCTTGCGCCGCGATTGGCTCACCATTTGAGAGGTGTCAAACGAGGGCAACAAAATCACATCGAAGTTGTCCACCAAAAACTTTGCTGTTTTGTGGTGCAACTCTTCGATGAGGTGCTTGATTTTCACTCTTATCCGGTCAGCCGCTTTCTTGAGTCGCCGCTTCTGCTCAGATTTGGCTTTGCTCATCGTGGAGATGAGCTTATCCAGCTTGAAACAGAGTTTCTGGATACACAGATTAGCGCCCTCTCCAATCCACCCGTAGGACGACTCAGACAAGAACCTGATGAACGTGCGAACACTGGGATCCAAGGCAACCCCGCGACCTTGGTTCTCGGTCTGCTGGGGCTGCACTTCCTCAGAGCAGGTAATACTCGCCATAGGCAAGTGTTAACCGACCATCACTGAAGCTTTGAGGGAGTGGCTCTTTGAGAACACATTTTCCCAAGAGCGTGTGATACACGCCACAATCTTTGATAGCCGTCTGGGGACACGCTTCGCGAGCGGGATGAATATCGTCTGTTGCTTATCCTTGCGGCTACGAAACTTGCAGCGGGGGATTTTCCCGTCTTCTTTGTATTTCCTTTTGGCTTCCCAGGCATCCTTTACGGCAATCTTCTTAATCTGGTACGGAACCGATGTTGCCCACTCTGGCAAAGCTCTTGGGATAATCTGAGCTACAGCCATCCACTGAGCCTTTGTATCGGGCTGCTGCAGATGTTCAATTGTCTTGTTGTAAACGTATCGGGAAACACCATTTCGCGAAGCGCGTCCCCACCACTGCTTGAGCATGGCTCGCTGCTCAGGGTTTGGGAAGAGACGAATCTTCCTTGATCTTCTGGCGGTAGCTGCGAAGCCCTGAGATTCGGCGCGAGAAGACGTCAAGGATGGCGAGAAGATCGGCGGTAAGCTCAGATTCTGGGCTGTGAACAGTCTGGTCGAGAACCACGATTGAGCCACCGTTGTGCTGTGCCATAAACTCGAACAGCTCGAACCCAAATCGGCAGAGCCGGTCTCGTTGGGCAACCACAATCGTGAGCTTATCGCCGCGCATAAGTCGTTCCAGTAAGGTTTGCAGTCCCTTTCTTTTGAAGTTGAGTCCAGAACCGATGTCTTGGATGATTTCGGCTGCTGGGAAGCGTTCGCGCATGAACTGGACTTGTCTTGCAAGATCGTCTCTTTGCTTACGGGAACTGACGCGGCAATAACAAACAACGGTAGGCTGAGTTGTTCGCCGCAGGTAGGACTCGACATTGAACAGGCGTTGTCCTGCTTCGTTGCGAATCGAGTCGATCTTGCCTTGGTCTGCATACTTGCGGAGCGTGTTGGGGTGCAACCCCAGAGACTGGACAGCTTTTCTTAGGGGAACGTATGCCACATGGGTAAAAGTGGTTAATTGTGAGCTTATGTTAGCAAATTAATCACTGTTCGGTAACCTTAGAGGGTAACGCTGGCCATGAGTTTGTTTTCTTCCTCCACCGGAATTAAACGACCTTGGTTTTCGTAGTCTGGAATTTGGTCAAAGTAGAGGTAGCGGTACAAATCGGCAGCGAAAGGATCAATTTTGCGAGTGACAATCTCAAGATATTCTTCCCGCGTGGGAATACGCCCCAACAGCGCGCAGACAGCGGCCAGTTCCGCCGATCCCAAATAGACCTGAGCCCCCTTACCCATGCGGTTGTTGAAATTGCGGGTTGACGTAGAAAACACAGTGGTATTATCTGCTACCCGCGCTTGGTTCCCCATGCACAACGAGCAACCCGGCATTTCCATGCGTGCCCCGGCCGCAGCGAAGATGCCGTAGTACCCTTCTTCCCGTAGTTGCTGCTCGTCCATACGGGTGGGCGGCGCAATCCAGAGGCGAACTTTCACGGCTCCCTCCCCTTCGAGAACTTTGGCAGCAGCGCGATAATGGCCGATATTCGTCATACAGGAGCCAATAAAGACCTCTTGTACCGGATCACCAGCGCACTCGGAAAGGGTTTTGATGTTGTCGGGATCGTTGGGAGCCGCCACTAGAGGTTCGCGGATCTGATCCAAGTCCACCTCCAAAATATCGGCATACTCAGCATCCGGATCCGCTGCAAGCAGGGTGGGATTTGCCAGCCAAGCTTCCATTTTTTTCACCCGCCGTAAAATTGTGCGGGCATCCCCATAGCCCCGTGCCACCATATTTTTCAGCAAGACAATGTTCGATCGCAGGTAGGTGGCGACTGTCTCTTCGCTGAGTTTGATGGTACACCCCGCCGCCGATCGCTCCGCCGTGGCATCGGTGAGTTCAAAGGCTTGTTCTAGTTGTAAGTCTGGCAGCCCTTCCATTTCAATAATCCGGCCAGAGAAAACATTTTTCTTGTTTTCCTTGGCAACGGTGAGTTTCCCTTGCTGAATCGCTACGTAGGGAATGGCGTTAACAATATCCCGCAGCGTCACCCCCGGTTGTAAAGTGCCCTTAAAGCGCACCAGCACCGATTCGGGCATATCCAGCGGCATCACACCCAAAGCAGCGGCGAAGGCCACCAGCCCCGAGCCTGCCGGAAAGGAAATCCCCAAGGGAAAACGGGTATGGGAGTCACCACCAGTACCCACCGTGTCCGGCAGCAGCATCCGGTTCAACCAAGAATGGATGATGCCATCCCCGGGTCGCAGGGACACACCGCCACGGGATTGGATGAAGTCCGGTAATTCTTTGTGGGTTTTGATGTCCACCGGTTTCGGGTAAGCGGCGGTGTGGCAGAAGCTCTGGAGCACCAAATCTGCACCGAAGCCTAAGCAGGCCAGCTCTTTCAGCTCGTCGCGGGTCATTGGCCCTGTGGTGTCTTGGGAGCCGACCGTTGTCATGACCGGTTCGCAGTAGGTACCCGGGCGAACACCCGCTAAGCCGCAGGCTTTACCAACGATTTTTTGCGCCAAGGTGTAGCCTTTGCCACTATCGTTTTGTGGCGCAGTGGGTCGGGTAAATAAGGGGCTGGGATCAAGGCCAAGAACGGCTCGGGCTTTGTCAGTGAGCGTACGACCAATCAGCAGTGGAATGCGACCACCGGCTCGCACTTCATCCAGCAGGGTGTCGGGCTTGAGGGTAAAGGTACTAATGACCTCCCCTGCCGCATTGGTAATTTCGCCCTTGTAGGGATAGATCGTAATGACATCCCCCATGGCCATGGCGGTGACATCACACTCAATGGGCAAGGCACCGGAGTCTTCCATCGTGTTGAAGAAAATTGGTGCAATTTTGCCCCCTAAGCACACGCCACCCGTGCGTTTGTTGGGCACGTAGGGAATATCACGGCCAATGTGCCAAATGACGGAGTTCGTTGCTGACTTGCGTGAGGAGCCAGTGCCAACCACATCCCCCACGTAAGCCAAGGGGTGCCCCTTTTGTTTGAGTTCGGCAATAATTTGCAAAGCCCCGGGCAGGCGATTTTCCAGCATGACGGTGGCGTGCAGAGGAATATCGGGACGGGTGGTGGCGTGGGGTGCGGGTGACAGATCATCGGTGTTGGTTTCACCGGGCACTTTGAAGACGGTCACCGTAATCGCCTCTGGTAATTGAGGACGGCGAGTAAACCAGTCACCATTGGCCCAAGATTCCATGACTTGGCGGGCATAGGGATTGCCCTGCCCTATCAGGTCTTGGACGTCGTGAAAGGCATCATAGACCAGTAGCGTGTGACTGAGTGCCTGCGCTGCGGCGACTGCCAATTCATCATTCGGGTGGCGCAACAGATCAATCAACGACTGGACGTTGTAGCCCCCCAACATGGTGCCGAGGAGTTCGACGGCGGCTACAGGGGAAATGAGGGGGCTGGTGAGTTCTCCTTTGGCGATCGCCGTCAGAAAGCCAGCTTTAATGTAGGCAGCCTCATCAACGCCGGGGGGCACGCGATCCCGCAACAAATGCAACAGATAATCTTCTTCCCCTGCGGGTGGTTGCTGTAGTAAATCACAAACTGCTGACACCTGCGCTGCGGTTAACGGCAAAGGCGGAATCCCAAGGGCAGCCCGCTCTTGCGTGTGTTGGCGATAGTCGTTGAGTACTGTTGTGTTTGAAGTCATTGGTCTGGGGTTCTCTGCAAAGGCGTGCCAATTTTTAGATTTTAGAACTGATGCTAGTTGGCGTTGGCTTGAGGGCGATCGCCGTCAAGGTAGTTTGGATTATATCAAACTGCAGACTTGGGGGCTTCTTGCCCAGAATTAGTTCACGATCGTGTGTCCGATTGAGCAGCAAAGCGGCGGTAAAAGCGGCCATGCTTAATTTCAATCAGCCCTTGACAACTGGGACAGCTAAATCGCCACAGTTTTCCTACAGGGACTTTTAAGGTTTGGCCACAGTGGGGACAATCGCCCCGCCATACTTCTTCATCCCCTAGCATCCACATGCCGCCGACAACCATGGGTAAGCCAATGACTGTACCCAAACCGGTGGCGCAAAACCCCAAGCCCATAACCATGCCAGCCACCCCTGCCACTTTTGATTGACCATCCCGGGGCACTTTTTCGATGACAGGAGTCGTATAGTCTGCTGTTTTGGTTTCGGAAGCCTCTGTAGGAGGTTCAGGGGTGGTTTCTGGTGCGTTTGCGGTCGTCGTCGCTGCTGGCGCTGGACTGGGATCCGCCTCTAACCATGGATCTGCAAGGGGTGGGAAGGAACTGGCCTCAGCCGTTGAGGGATTCTGATCTTCTAACTCAGATAAGACATCCGCCATTTCTAAAGCCTCTGGTTCAGCCAACTCAGATACAACATCGGCAGTTTCTAATATCTGTTCAGTAAAACCCTCGGCTGCTGATGTTTCTTGCGGCAGGTCTGCTGGGTCAGACAAAGGTTCTGGATACAATGCCGTTGCCAGATCAGAGAGGGTAATGTCTTCGTTGCCGTCGTCAGGATCAGGGCTGGCGATCGCCGGCGCTGGAGACTCAACCGGTTCTGGCGCTGTTGATTCCACAAATGCTGCCATCAAATCCATCAGTGTTGGGGCATCCGGCTCTGATGTGGCAGGCGCAGAGGGTGTCTCAGCCGTTTCAGCAACAGGAGGCTGGGGAGGTTCTGGTGACTCTTGCCACGCATCCTCAACGGCAGGCGATGGCTCTGGTGACTCTTGCCACGCATCCTCAACGGCAGGCGATGGCTTTGGTGACTCTTGCCATGCATCCTCAACGGCAGGCGATGGCTTTGGTGACTCTTGCCATGCATCCTCAACGGCAGGTAATGGCGCTGATTGAACGGGGGGTGATTCTGGCATCGGTGCCGGCGATCGCAAACGAAACTCAGCATCCCACAGAGGTGCCCCCAAAACCCGCGACTCAATCACAACCGCATCGATGTCTGGTAAGTGCAGCTTCTCCAAGGCGGTTCGGATGAGGGTGACCGCAGCACCTTGATTGAGCATTTTCTCGGAATGTAGCGTGATGGCTAGGGTAGTGCCTTGGCGACTCACCTCTGCCTTAACTCGTTTGGGTAAGAGAACAGCGTTCAAGAGGGTACTGATGGCACGGGGATCGCCTTGTCGTGCCACCTCCAGCAGGCGGGGTTCGCTCATAACTCCCACGGGAATAGAGGCATCTACTCCTAGCCTACTGTGATTTTCTCAAGTTTGCAGTTGGGCAGAGAGTGGCAACTCCGTCAGTCGATCCCCTCTACTGTGCCACTACCGTTGATCACAGTGCCAATGACATAGCTTTCAATACCAAAGCGCTCAAAACATTGCTGCGCAGTGGTAACAGCGTCGGGGGGCACAAGGACGGTATAACCAATGCCCATATTAAAGGTGTTAAAGAGTTCTTTCCGACTAACGTTGCCAACCCGACCTAGCCACTCAAACAGGGGGGGAATGGGCCAAGCCTGACAGTTCAGGGCAACCGATTGACCTTGGCCTAAACAGCGGGGCAAATTTTCGGGTAAGCCACCACCGGTAATATGCGCCATGCCATGCACAGGAATCCCTTGCCGCAGTGCCGCCTGAATGGGTTGGACGTACAGTCGAGTCGGCTCCAGACACAGCTCCCCAAGGGGGCGATCGCCCACGGGGGTGTCCTGCCAGCTCACTTGGCGATCGGCCACGATTTTGCGCACGAGGCTAAAGCCATTACTGTGCAAACCAGAACTGGCCAACCCCAGTACCACATCCCCCACCTGCACCTGCGAGCCATCCAGTACCTGATCAGCTTCCACCACCCCCACACAAAAGCCTGCTAAATCATAGACGCCCTCGTCGTAAAACCCCGGCATTTCTGCGGTTTCGCCTCCTAAGAGGGCACAGCCTGCCGCCTCGCACGCTTTGGCAATGCCTGCCACCACGGCGGTCATCACTTCGGCACTCAGGTGACCACAGGCAATATAGTCCAAGAAAAAGAGTGGCTCTGCCCCACAAGTAAGAACATCGTTGACGCACATGGCCACCAGATCAATGCCAACGGTCTCGTGACGGCCAAGGGTTTGCGCCAGTTTTAGCTTAGTGCCAACACCATCGGTACCCGACACCAGTAAGGGTTGACGGTAGCCACTGGGCAAACGGCATAAGCCAGCAAAACCACCGAGACGACCCACCACCTCTGGGCGTTGCGTCCGTTCAACCAAGGGACGAATTTGCTCCACAAAGGCTCGTCCTGCGGCGACATCCACCCCTGCACTGCGATAGTCCATCAAGGTTGCTCCTGTAGCTGAGGAAACGTTTCCTTCAGGTAAGCCAGCAACCCAGCGCAGGCATCGCTCAGTAAATCCAATACCTTTTCAAAGCCTTGGCGGCCACCGTAGTAGGGATCCGGCACTTCTTTGGTGCTGTGGTGTTGACAAAAGTCACAGATCAGCCGCACTTTGTCCCGATATTTTCCCTCAGGATCAAGGCGGAGAATATCCTGATAATTCTCCCGATCCATGGCCAAAATCAGGTCAAATTCTTCAAAATCACCGTGATGAAATTGGCGGGCGCGGCTGCTGAGGTGCAGTCCCCGCTGGCGAGCGGTCATCACCATGCGGGCATCCGGTGGATCGCCAATGTGGAAGTTACTGGTACCAGCAGAATCGCACTGAATCTTATCCTGCAACCCTGCTTTGGCCACGAGGTCTTGCATAATGCCTTCCGCCGCAGGGGAACGGCAGATATTGCCAAGGCAAACAAACAGAAGTCGAATCGGGGTCATAGGCGTTGGCTGGGGGGAATAAAGGTGCGGACAAGGTCAGCAACTTGCTGCGTACTGTCGGGTACAGCTAACCGTCGGGCGTTGGCGGCCATCGTCTGGAGTTTTTGCGGCTGCCCTAGCCATTCTAAAATGATTTGCCCGAGGCGATCGCCCGTGAGTTGCGCTTGCGGGATCATTTCGGCAGCACCGGCGGCCACGAGGACTTCGGCATTCACCGTTTGATGATCTTCGGCGGCGTAGGGATAGGGAATCAAGAGGGCTGGGGTGCCGCTGAGGGTGAGTTCCGTCAGGGCACTGGCTCCCGCCCGGCTAATGACGAGATCGGCACGGTGCAGGAGTGGCCCCATCGGTTCAAAAAAAGGAAAGACAAGATAGTGGGGGTGCTGTACGGCTTGAATGTCCGGATCGTTGGCACCCGTTAGGTGGACGACCCATGCCCCTGCCGCCAGCCATTGGGGGACGGCTTCGCGCACAAGGCGGTTGATGGCCACGGCGCCTTGGCTGCCCCCCATCACTAGGATCAGGGGGACATCCGCAGGAATCGGGAGGTCTAGGGTTCCGGGGTTAAGAATATCGGGGCGCACGGGCGTTCCTGTCACCCGCAGATTCACTTTCCGTTTTTCAAAATAGGGCAAGCTGGCAGCGGTACCCAGCGCCACCACCGTACACCACGGTGCTAAAAAGCGCGTCACTTTGCCGGGGAGGGCGTTGGACTCGTGGAGAATGCTCACCAATCCCAAACTGCACGCCGCAAGAATGGCGGGTGCTGCAATATAGCCCCCAGTCGTAAACACACCCTGAAACTGCTCCTTTTTCAGGAGTTGTCGTGTTTGCCAAAAGGCACCCAAGAACTGCCACAGGGGACGTAATTTTGCCCACGGGGTTTTGCCTTGCAGGCCACTGAAGTTGACCCGATGCAGGGGGTAGTGCTGGGGGACAAGCTCATTTTCAAGGCGCTGGGGCACGCCCAACCAGTGGATGTCGTAGTCCGGGAGTTCTGCCGCCACTGCAAGGGCAGGAAAGAGGTGTCCGCCGGTGCCACTAGCGGCAATCAAGAGTTTTGGCAACCTAGCCATTAGGTATTCCACCCCAAGGTGGCCATGAGTTTATCCACAAAATTGGTATAGACAACGCCACTGCGGAATTCGGGGGTGTCCATCACGTGCTGGTGAAAGGGAATTGTCGTAGGTACGCCTGTAATGGCACACTCGCGCAGGGCGCGTTTCATCCGAGCAATCGCCGCGGGGCGATCGCTCCCCCAGACCACTAACTTACCGATGAGGGAGTCGTAGTAGGGGGGAATTTCGTAATCCGTGTAAACGTGGGAATCCATGCGCACGCCTGGTCCCCCCGGAGGCAGATAGCCGCTAATGCGCCCCGGATGTGGGCGGAAATTGCGTTCGGGGTCTTCCGCGTTAATGCGGCACTCAATGGCATGGCCAATTAGGCGCACATCCGCTTGCGTCAGACGCAGTCGCTCCCCTTGGGCAATGCGAATCTGTTCGGCAATCAGGTCTAGCCCCGTGATCATCTCGGTAACGGTGTGCTCCACCTGAATGCGAGTGTTCATCTCCATGAAGTAGAAGTTATTGTGGCTGTCGAGCAAAAACTCAACCGTGCCCGCCCCCACGTAGTCAATGGCTTGGGCAGCGGCAACGGCGGCGGCTCCCATCTTGGCTCGCAGTTCGGGGGTCAACGCTGGACTAGGGGCTTCTTCAAGAAGTTTTTGGTGGCGGCGCTGGACTGAACAATCCCGCTCGCCAAGGTGAATGACATTGCCATAGCTATCCGCCAGAATTTGCACTTCGATGTGACGGGGGTTCTCAATAAACCGCTCCAGATACACCCCCGCATTGCCAAAGGCGGCTTCGGCTTCCCCTTGGGCTGCACTCAGGGCACGTCCCAGTTCTTCCGGCGAGCGCACAAGACGCATGCCCCGCCCACCGCCACCCGCTGTGGCTTTGATCATCAGGGGGTAACCAATTTTCTGGGCGATCGCCCGCGCCGTCTCTTCATCGTGCACCAGCCCTTCACTGCCGGGAATTGTTGGCACACCCACCTGCTGCATCGTCGTCTTAGCGGTGGACTTATCCCCCATTGCCAGCATCGCTGCCGGACTCGGTCCAATAAAGGTAATTTTGTGATCAGTGCAAATTTCAGCAAAGCGGGCATTCTCCGCTAAAAACCCATAGCCCGGATGAATGGCGGACACATTTCGGGTTAAGGCAGCAGCAATAATGTTGGGGATGTTCAGGTAGCTACGGCTGCTGGGGGCTTCACCAATGCAGACCGCTTCATCTGCCAGTTGCACGTGCAGCGCATGGCGATCCACCGTCGAATAGACGGCCACGGTCGCAATCCCCATCTCCTCACAGGTTCGCAGGATGCGCAGGGCAATTTCGCCGCGATTGGCGATGAGAATTTTGGTAAATGCCATGGCTGAGAACAATAGGGGGCAAGCGATCCCTAATGCTACCATGCAGCGCTACCCCATCCCTCAGGCAGCGGCTGCTGGGATGGTATGATCAGCGGTGAAGCGCGCTCCGAATCAGGGCATCACTGTTTTGGTTTGTAGCCTATACTATCTTGGCGTGCGAGTGTCCCATTGCCGTTTTTAGGAGAATCTTGGCTTGAGCGAATCAGCAGTTGCCATTGTCACCGGTGCCTCCCGTGGTATTGGTCGGGCGATCGCCCTCGAGTTAGCCCAGCAAGGGGCAAGTGTTGTGGTCAACTATGCCCGCTCAGAAGCGGCGGCTCTGGAGGTGGTTGAGGCCATCCAAGGGCAAGGGGGTCAGGCGATGGCGATCGCCGCCGATGTTTCCGTACCCGACGCGGTGGACACCCTCGTGGCCAAAACCCTCGAAACCTACGGCCGCGTTGATGTCCTCGTGAACAATGCGGGCATTACCCGCGACACGCTGCTGCTGCGCATGAGCCTTGAAGACTGGCAAGCGGTGATTAACCTGAACCTGACAGGCGTCTTTTTGTGTACCCGCGCCGTGAGTAAACTGATGCTCAAACAAAAACGAGGGCGGATTATCAACATTGCCTCTGTGGCCGGACAAATGGGCAACCCCGGCCAAGCCAACTACAGCGCTGCCAAAGCAGGGGTGATTGGGTTTACGAAAACTGTGGCCAAAGAACTCGCCAGCCGCGGCATTACCGTTAATGCCGTTGCCCCCGGCTTCATTGCCACAGAAATGACCGCTGGCCTCAAAGCCGAGGAAATTCTCAAATTTATTCCCCTTGGGCGCTACGGTGAGCCTGCGGAAGTGGCGGGCATGGTGCGCTTCCTTGCCCTAGATCCTGCCGCTGCCTACATCACTGGGCAAGTCTTTAACGTTGATGGTGGTATGGTGATGGCCTAGGCCATTGATTGTCAAAGTGCATCCGAAACCATGACACACGCGATCACGCTCCCAACCCAGTACGACCCCCGCCAAGCCGAAGCCAAGTGGCAACAGCAGTGGGAAAGCAGCGGTGCTTTTCATGCTGACCCCCAACGAGGTGGTACTCCCTATTGCATTGTCATTCCCCCCCCCAACGTCACTGGTAGCCTCCACATGGGGCATGCCTTTGAGCACGCCCTGATTGATGTGCTCATTCGCTACCACCGCATGAAGGGGGACAATGTCCTCTGGCTACCGGGCACCGATCACGCCAGTATTGCTGTGAGCACGATTTTGGATCAGCAGTTACGGGCAGAAGGCACAACGCGATTTGCCTTGGGACGCGAAGCCTACCTCGAGCGAGCATGGGCGTGGAAAAATACCTCCGGTAACACGATTGTTAGCCAACTGCGGCGCTTAGGGCTGTCGGTGGACTGGTCGCGGGAGCGCTTCACAATGGATGCGGGCTTGTCGCGGGCGGTGCTGACGGCCTTTAACCGTCTGTACGAGGCGGGGCTGATCTACCGGGGCAAATATCTGGTGAACTGGTGTCCTGCCAGTCAGTCAGCCGTCTCCGATTTAGAAGTGGAAAACCGGGAAGTACAAGGGCATCTGTGGCATTTTCGCTATCCCCTGAGTGACGGCTCTGGCTATGTCGAGGTGGCGACCACGCGCCCAGAAACGATGCTTGGCGATACCGCGGTAGCCGTTCACCCTGAAGACGATCGCTATCGCCATCTCATTGGCCGGACGCTACGCCTGCCCTTGATGAACCGTGACATTCCCATCATTGGCGATCCCTTGGTGGATCCTGCCTTTGGCACCGGTTGTGTGAAGGTTACCCCTGCCCATGACCCCAACGACTTTGTTATGGGTCAGCGCCACCAGTTGCCGCTGATTAACTTGATGCACAAGGATGGCACGCTGAACGAGAATGCGGGCGAATTTGCCGGTTTAGATCGCTTTGTGGCGCGCAAAAAGGTCGTAGAGCGCCTTGAGGCGGAAGGCTACCTCATGCGGGTGGAAGACTACAAGCATACGGTGCCCTACAGCGATCGCGGCAAAGTGCCCATCGAACCGTTGCTCTCCACCCAGTGGTTTGTCAAAATTCGCCCCCTTGCCGATGCCACGTTGCAGGCTTTGGACAATGACCATGCCCCCCGCTTTATTCCCGAACGCTGGGCCAAAGTTTATCGCGATTGGCTGGTGAATCTGCGCGACTGGTGTATTTCGCGCCAGTTGTGGTGGGGACATCAAATTCCCGCGTGGTACGTGGTGAGTGAGACCGAGGGGGAGGTGCGGGATGACACCCCCTTTGTCGTCGCCATGGATGAAGCCCAAGCCCGTGCTAAGGCTGTCGCTCAGTTTGGTGAAGCCATTGAACTCCGCCAAGATGAAGATGTCCTCGATACTTGGTTTTCCTCGGGACTGTGGCCGTTTTCCACGTTGGGCTGGCCGGACGACACCCCCGATTATCGCTGCTACTATCCCAACGCCGTCTTGGTAACGGGCTTTGACATCATCTTTTTCTGGGTTGCCCGCATGACGATGATGGGGCAATACTTTACCGGCACCATCCCCTTCCGCGATGTCTATATTCATGGCTTGGTGCGGGACGAAAACAACAAAAAAATGTCGAAGTCCGCTAACAACGGTATTGACCCGCTAATTCTGATTGAAAAGTATGGCACTGATGCCCTGCGCTATAGCCTTGTCAAAGAAGTGGTGGGCGCTGGCCAAGATATTCGCCTAGAGTACAATCGCAAAACCGATGAATCGGCCACGGTGGAAGCGGCGCGTAACTTTGCCAACAAGCTTTGGAACGCCTCCCGCTTTGTACTGCTGAACCTCGAAGGGCAGACCCCCGATCAGTTGGGTGCCCCTGAACAAAACGCCTTAACCGAGAGCGATCGCTGGCTGCTGAGTCGTTATCATACTTGCATTCAAACCACCGCTGAGCGGATTGAAACCTACGGCCTTGGGGAAGCCGCCAAGGGGCTGTACGAGTTTATTTGGGGGGATTTCTGCGATTGGTATATCGAGCTGGTGAAGCCCCGTCTCCAAAGCTCCGAGGCTCCGGCGAAGCGTACCGCGCAACAGGTGCTGGCCACGGTTCTGGATGGGATTCTGCGCCTGCTCCATCCGTTTATGCCCCACATTACCGAGGAAATTTGGCATAATTTGCACCAAGTGCCCACCTCGGCGTTGTTGGCCTGTCAGGCTTACCCCACTGCCGATGCGGCTTACATTGACCCAAACCTTGAAAATCAGTTTGCTATAGTGCTGGAGACCATTCGCACGCTGCGCAACTTGCGAGCCGAAGCAGGGATTAAGCCCGGGTTGATGATTACGGCGCTGATTGATGCCAGTCCTGAGGATGCACGGATCCTGACAGCGGCAGCGGCGGACATTCGCCATTTAGCACGCCTAGACACCCTGACCATTGGCAGCGGTATCCCGGCACCGCCGCAAGCGTTTAGTGGGGTTGTTGGCAGCAGCGAAGTGCTCATTCCCTTGGCAGGCGTGGTGGATCTCGAGGCGCTGACAGCCAAGCTCAAAAAGGATCGCGATCGCCTCGAGCGAGACATCCAATCCCTGCAGGGGCGGTTGGCCAACCCTAACTTTGTCCAAAAGGCTCAGCCGGAGGTCGTGGCTACGGCGCAACAGCAACTTGCTGCCGCCCAGCAACAATTCGCTATCATTGAGCATCGTCTGCAATCGTTAACCCAGTCGTGAAACCTCTTGATGGGCGAGCCCGCCATTGTCATTCCTATGGCAGCGATGCAAGCAGTAGCAGCAGGGCGTGTCATTGAGGCCATCAAACTAATCCGGGAGCATCTCGGGGTTGACCTGAAAACAGCACGGCAGGCGGTAGATAGCTATCTGAAGCAGCGTTAGTTGGCGATCGCCATGGCAGATGCACTCAGTGCCGCAAGTCCACTTGTTCTTTGGACCAGCCTTGGCTTACTCTTGGGGCGATGGCTGCCAGCCGTCATTCCCCAATGGTTGGGGCGTGGTCTCTACTGGGTGGGCGTTCCCCTCCAAATTTTTGCCCTTGTTCACGATACGGATTTCGCCGGCCTAATTTGGCTGTCCCCGGTTTTTGCATTTCTTACCTTAATCGTGGGCTATGGGATTGCCCAAGCCTGTTCCCACTGGCAAGAGCGCTACTTTTTGCCCCAATGGCTGCAGTACACCCCCCCCACGTTGACCACCACGTTACCCGTGGCAGAAGCGCGCCGCTTTCAAGGGAGTTACCTCATTGCCTGTATCCTTGGCAACACCGGTTTTGTGGGTTTGGGAGTAGCCATTCCCCTGCTCAATCCAACAGATCTGCCTTGGGTGACTTTTTATGCCATCACCCAAAATGCCATTGGCACCTATGGTTTGGGTTCTTATCTGGGACAGTACTACGGCAAAAGCCAACCTGACCAGTGGTGGCGCGCCTTAGGGGTGATCCCCACCGTACCCACCCTTTGGGCGGCCATGGCAGGTTTTTTAACCCATGGCATGCGCTTTCCAGAAGGAGTGGCAGCGGCCTTACGCCTTGATATTCGCTGCGTGATTCCTTTAGCTTTTGTGCTGACCGGTATTCGCCTGAGTCGGCTGCCCGGATGGCACAGCTTTGGCATGGCGCTACTACCGGCTTTGGTCAAAACGGTGCTGTTGCCCCTGCCGATGTTAGGACTGGCCTATGGCGTTGGCTTGCGGGGAGATGCCCTGTTGGCGATCGCCATCATGACTAGTACCCCCACCGCCTTTGCGGCTCTGATTTTAGCCGAGGAGTACGAACTCAATGCCGAACTGCCCCCCGCCGCCATTGCCTTGAGTACCCTCAGTTTTATTGCCCTGTTGCCCCTGTGGGTATTTCTGTGCCGCCATTTACTTTAGGCGAGATTTCGCTCAGTTCAATCAGATTGCCGTCCGGATCTTGAACAAAAATTGCCGCCCGACCGGAGGCGCTGACTTGGTAGGGAATTCCCGCTGCCGCTAGCTTGTGCCGCATAGCCGCTAAATCCGTCACTCCCAAGGCCACATGGGGGTTCCGTCCCCAGCGATCGCCATCTTGCTGGCAATTCACCACGTGCGGCGCTTGGATCAGGTGCAGTTGTACCGCGCCTATTTGGTACCACAGCCCCGGAAACTTCAGGGGGCGATCGGCACGTTGCAGCCCCAACAGCCCTTCGTAAAAGGCAATCGCTTGGTCGAGGTCAGTGACATTAATGGCGGTATGTAAAAACTGCATTACGACTGAGCGGGTTGAGTAACCCCGAGGCGAATTTCTGAGCAGAAGGAGGCCATGCTAAAGCCGCCAAAGCGCTTCAAAATACTGGTGCGCAACCGCAAATTCGGACTGGCAAACCACAGCCGTTCTTCCGAGTACATGGTTTCGTACTCCGTAATCAGGGTCAGGGCACCATCGCTGCCCATGCTAAATCGACCCGCTACGGGTGCCTTTTCGGCATAGCCCATTTCCCGCAGTAGTTTTCCCTCATGGGCGGAGCCAGCTTCAGCAATGGGAACCAACACCGTTGAGCCTTCATGCTTTTCCGCATCCCATTCCATCGTGCCATCCCAACTCACCCGTGCCCCACAAATCGCCCATTGGGGATCCATCTCGTACTGCTGACACAGGGCAATGACCGCTGGATCATCAACGGGAAGTAGATCAATTGTGAGCTGAGACTTCCCTGACTCCGTTTGCTTAAAGGCAAGGTGATGACTGGTACGCTGCGAAAACCAGCGACCGGCACTTTGGGCAAAAAAATCGCGGATATCCATGCCAACCCCATGAAAATGAAAAAACTATCTTGAGCCAATGAGTGGATGTGCAATCACTCGACCTTCTGGCGAGGGATCACGGCTGTCCTATACCTAGGGTACAACAGACACTTTTTCTAGGAACTAGAGCTGCTAACCCATTATTGATGGCTGAGATAACTGGGATGACTGCCCAAACCCGTCTGAGGAAAGAGACGATTGTAACAATATGTAAACGAGATTAAGATTTAAGATAGAAGTAAAGTTGCCCCCCTTGCCCTATGTTGCACTCGAATCTGCCGGAACCTCAATTGCTTAAAGTCTTACTTGAGCCCTTGCTCGAGGATTTTCGGTACTGGTTTAGCCGTGCGCAATCCCTGTTGCAGAGCGAAGTGATGCCGTTTTTAGAGGTGGCTGAGCAGCAAGCTTTGTTGGCGCGGGTTGAGTCGGCGTTGAATGATGTTGTTGCAACCCAAAGTCTCTTTCGCGCCACGGCAGGACAAGTGGGGGTGGATACGCAAGTGTTAATGCAATGGCATACGCTGTTGATGGAGTGTTGGCAGGTTGCCCACCACTATCGTCTTTCCAAATCCAGCGATTGTAACGCTTAACTTTCTTTCTTCTACTTAGACTCTTGGCTCGGAGGTGCTCTGTTCATGTTGCAGTTACTTTATATTGTTGCCTTTACGGTACTAGCGCTACTGGCGATGGCCAACCTCATCCGTAGTTTATTGACCCTAGGAATTGAATCGCAGCGACAAACTGCATCGTCGCGGGTGCGAACGGTCAGTCATCCTGAGCTGCTCGATAGTGATGGCCAAGTCATTGATGAGCCACTCCTAGTGATGCGTTCCCTGAGTGTGGAAGATGCCCGCGCCCAATTGGACGCAATTTACCGCGAGTCCCCAAGTTATGGTGATGATCCGCGTGGTGAAAGCCAACGTTAAGCCTCTGCCCGAGTATTTACAACCCCTCAGCCGCTGGTTTCAGGTGGATACGTCTGCCTTGGCCGAGGTGTTGGTTAGCGCTCGGCAGCAATTACCAGTTACGGAGGTCTTGCTCATCGGCAAGCCGCAGTCCGGCAAAAGTTCAATTGTGCGGGCAATTACCGGCGCCGCGGCTACAATTATTGGCTCCGGTTTTCGTCCCCACACGAGCCAAACGCAGCGCTACGACTATCCAACAACAGATCTGCCTCTCTTGACGTTTACCGATACGGTGGGATTAGGAGAAACCCCTGAACAAACAGAGCAGGTGGTGTCAGAACTGGATCAACTGTTGCAGCAGAGTCAACGGGCGCGAGTCATTATTCTGACGGTGAAGGTGACGGACTTTGCCTGCGATCGCCTGCATCAGGTGGCCAAGGAACTCAAGCAGAAGCATCCCGATATTCCCTTTATTGTTGCCATTACCTGTTTACACGAGTTATATCCCCCCGGCCAAGAGAATCACCTCCCCTACCCGCCAGACTTGCTGGAACTTAACGCCGCCATCACTGGCCTCCAGCAACGCTTTGCCGACATTAGCGATCGCCTTGTGCCCATTGACTTTACCCTAGAAGAAGACGGCTATATGCCAGTTTTTTATGGCTTTGAGGCCTTGGCCACAACCCTAGAAACAGTGCTTCCTGAAGCTGAGGCCAGAATGCTGCGACAACTAGTGGCGCAGTCCGATCTCAGTGAGCAAATTGCCCCCCTCTATCGTCAAGTGGGGCGGCGTTACATTGCCCCCTTTGCAGTCATGGCAGCCACCCTGTCGGCGGTGCCTTTGCCTTTTGCCACAATGCCGGTACTGGTGGCGGTACAGGTGGTGATGGTCATTTTGCTAGGACAGTTGTACGGCCAAACCCTTTCCCCCTCGCAAGCGGGCGGTATTCTCACAACGATTGGCGGTGGCGTTGTGGCACGGCTGGTGGGTCAGCAACTCATTAAGTTTATTCCGGGTTTTGGGGCAGTGGTGGCAGCCTCTTGGGCAGCAGCCTATACGTGGGCTTTGGGGGAAGCAGCCTGTGTCTATTTTGGTGATCTGATGGGGGGGAAAACGCCGGATTCCAACCGCATTCAGCAGGTACTCCAAGAGACTCTAGCAACCGCCAAACTGAACTTGCCCAAGCCCTAGAAAATGCTCTCTTGGGTGGCATCCCGATTAGCCTGCAGTGGCCGGTGGGGCGTCCAGCGAACTTCGCCGTCTTCGCCAACAACAAAGTAGGGGATACGTTGTTCCGCAAGAATGTTGCGAATCTGGGGATCGAGCTGGGCTTGGCTAAAGATCACCGCTTTGGGCTGCAATTGTTTGAGCAGTTGTCGATCCAACGATCGCCCCCACCACCAGAGCACCTCCACAGGCGCAAGATTTGCCCCCTGCAACCAGTGGTGCTGCTCCCCAGCCGGATCGCTGACAAATAACCACTGACTTTTGCCAAGGTGCAGACGCAACACCGTGGGATCGGCACGCTCAACAGTAATGCCCACGTTCCCGAAGTGAGCAGGGCGACCCAAGGGAAGCACTTGGAAGGAAATGGCGAGGGAGGCCAACTGCTGCTGTACTTGCGAATCCCTGAGGGGAGCCACTGAGGTCAGCCGTTGGATGGGGGTTGTGGCATGAATGTCTGGCCAAGCCAAACGATGGCGATCGCTGGCGATCGCCCAATCAATGCGGTTAATCCCCTCTTGAGCTAAAAAAGCACTCAAGACCGCTGCATCTTCACCATTGATGACCACTGTCCCCGCCGGTTGCTGAATGACCATTGTCGGCACACGGCTGCTGGCCAAGACCGTGGCCTGAAACAGCATCTGTTGGCGGATAAGGAACGGAACCAACACGAGGGCGATACCGGCACTAAAGAGTGCCAGCCAGTGGCGCTGCCACCAAGGGTGCCACCACACGAGTAGAATCAGGGTGTACAGCACCACCACCTGTCCCCAGCCAAGGGTGCCCAAGGCAATCATTGCCCCGGGCCATTGACCGATCGCCGGCACAAGCCACAGGAGGAGCTGGCACGGGTAGTAGAGCATTGCGGCCAAGGTTGCCCCAAGACTGGGAATAAACAATGCGGCAAGGGCACTGATGAACCCTCCTACGGTCAAGACAATGAGCAAGAACGTGGCCAAGAAATTGGCCAACAGACCATAGACGGGAAAGACCCCAAAAATGGCCAAGGACAGGGGCAACACCCAAAGGGTTGCGGCCAAGGGCACAGCGAGGAGATGCCGCAGGGGAGTCGGGCACCACGGCAGGCGATCGCTAATGGGCTGGGCGCTGACAATGAGGCCAAGGGTGGCTAAAAAACTTAGTTGAAAACCAATGTCTTCGATCCACAGCGGGTTAAACAGCAACATGCCGCAGGCGATCGCCAGCAAAACAGCGACTGGCTCTAGCTTTTGCTGACCAGCTAAAGCGCCTAAGCCGGCAATTCCCATCAAACCTGCGCGCACAGCAGAAGGGGCAAAGCCACTCAGACAGACAAAGAGGAACAGCGCCGCACCCCCGCAACTGTAGCGCCACACCTGCGGCAACGGACGTGCCACAGTTAACACCACCGTCAAAAGAATAGTGGTATGAAAGCCCGAGGCCGCCAAGGCATGGGACAACCCCACCCGCCGAAAGGCATCCCGCAAATCAAAGGGGACGGCCACCGCGCGACTGCCGAGCACCATGGCCGAAACCACCGCTCCTGCGCGATCGCCTAAACCCGCTTGCTGCGCTTGAGCAATCCGCTGCCGCAGTGCCCATAGCCCCCAGCGCGAACCCTGTTCCAGCACCTGCACCCGATCGCCGCTGAGGCCAGCAAACGTATTTTGCAGTTGCAACTGCCGCTGAAAGTTAAATGTGCGGACAAAACGACTGCCACTAGGGCGGGGACGATAGAGCCTCCCTTGCACTTCAATGCGCTGACTGGGGTGCAGATCCCTAGCAATCTCATGGGGCAACGTCACGTACAGCCGCCCACTGACACTGCCCCGCAATAGGCCATCTTGACTGGACTGTGGATAGACATTGCGGTACTGCTCCACCGCCATAAAAAAGCGCAACCGCCCCGCCCGGTTAGGCAGCGGCATGGTTTGCACGATACCCGTCACCGCAACCCGTGGTGGTAAATTGAGGTTCGCCAAACGGGGAACAACCCCACTGATGTCGGTGACAGCCGGTTGGGGTGTGCGCAGCCACAGATAAACGATGGCTAGAAGACTCACTCCGGTGGCGATCAGAAAACTCTGCGAAGGCGGCAACCGTAGCCAAAAAGTGCCACCCCAGCGCTGGCGTCGCAGCCACCACAGCAGCGCCCCTGTGCCGAGGACAATTAACCAACCCCCTTGTACCAGAGAGAGGATGCAGCCCGCCAAGAAAGCGATCGCCCACAGGAGAAGATCCGCTTTAGCAATCCTGACGACCATCCACGCCCCGCAGGGTTTCTCAGCCAGTAGAGCACATTAAGTTCCCCCGCCGCTGATCTTAAGGTACCGCAGAACTAAGGGGTGTCAGAGGCTTTTTTGCCTCTTCCTCGTCAATAGCAATAGTCAGGTTGTCAGGCCGACACCGAACCACTTGGACATCAAAACCCTCGGCTCCTTCGGCTTTCAAATCCTCGATGTAACCGTCTTTTTCTTTATCGGCCTCCGCTGGGGTAAGGAATGGGCCAAAGTAGTAAATACAGTGGGGGCGTTGTGTTTCAACTTTGACCCACCATGCCAAACCAATTTCGTTGACCACATTAGCCAGCCAGACAGTAAAGGTTGTTTTTTTATCGCCAACCATGCCATGTATTCCTCCGCTAGTTGCCTAAGCACCCCAACCAATCTTGGTTCGCTCTCTATCTGTGTATAACTGATCCCCCTCCCAATGTGTAGGCCTAGAATTCCGAACCATAAATTGTCACATTTATTTACGTCTGGGGGCAGAGTTGATATATTTCAATTTTTGCCGTCCTAGTTACTGGCAACACACAAAGACCTGAGAGGCATTCAATTGCTCGAAGAATAGCGGGTTTGATAGATTGGGGAGTGTTAGCTACATTTACTATAGCATTTGCACATGAAGCGACGGCGATTGAGCACATCCCTCTGGCTTGATATCCTGCTGGGTGCGCTCCTCCTTGGACCTGTGGCAGCACCGTTCCTGGCCGCTAGCCACTTTCTATTTCTCCCCATGATTGCCGAAATTATCTACACGATGGGGCATCACGTCTGTCCGCAGCCGGAAATGGGGTTAGCGTTGGCACCGCCCTGGCAGATGGCCGTCTGTATGCGTTGCTACGGCACACTGCTAGCACTGCTATTAACCCGAATTTGGATTGGGCGATCGCCGGCAGCACGGGAGTGGTACTGGCTGCATCAGTATGGCATTCAAGGTTGGGGGATTGCCCTCCTGCTGATGCTGTTTTACCCCCTTGAGTGGGCGCTGCAGCACTACGGCGTGTGGGGCTATTCCAACTGGGTGGTGGTTCCCTTTGGAGCGGTTGCTGGATTTGGACTGGGGCTGTTGATCATGCCACTGCTGTACAAAAACGCTGGGTCACTTCCCAATAACATGCGAGTTCTGGCAACAAACTGTGGTCAAAAGAGTTTTGGTAGCCTGCGATACAAAAAACGGTAAAGCCAACTTTCTACCATAGATTGTCGCTGCGGTGCGCCCAAACATAGAAGGAGTAACCTTACATGGCAACGCCCCAAGAAATTCTTAGTTTGATCAACAGCAAGTACGAGTTAATCGACTTGAAATTTATTGACATGCCCGGAACTTGGCAACACTTGACGGTGCACAAGAGCCAGCTAGATGAAAGCTCGTTTACCGATGGTGTCCCCTTTGACGGTTCCAGTATTCGTGGTTGGAAAGCCATCAATGAATCCGACATGACGATGGTGCCCGATCCCAATACGGCGTGGGAAGACCCCTTCATGAAAGAACCCACCCTAAGTATGATCTGCACCATTAAAGATCCTCGGACGGGTGAGCTTTACGATCGCTGCCCTCGCTCCATCGCTACCCGTGCCGTTGAATACCTGAAAGCCACTGGCATTGGTGACACTGCCTTTTTCGGGCCGGAAGCCGAGTTTTTTGTTTTTGACGATGTTCGCTACGACCAGAATCAAAAGTCGGGCTATTACTACATCGACAGTTGTGAAGGTCTGTGGAACACCGGTCGTGAAGAAGAAGGTGGCAACCTTGGCTACAAAATCCGTGGCAAAGAGGGATATTTTCCGGTAGCCCCCACCGATACGCTCCAAGACATTCGTACCGAAATGCTATTGACCATGGCTAAGTGTGGGGTTCCCATTGAAAAACATCACCACGAAGTGGCAACCGGTGGTCAGTGTGAGCTGGGCTTCCGCTTTGGCACCTTGGTCCAAGCAGCTGACTGGCTCATGACTTATAAATATTGCGTCAAAAACGTTGCCCGCAAGCACGGCAAAGTCGCCACCTTCATGCCCAAGCCAGTGTTTAATGACAACGGCTCTGGCATGCACACCCACCAGTCACTTTGGAAAGATGGGGAACCACTCTTCTGGGGCGATGGCTATGCCAACCTGAGTCAAATTGCCCTTTGGTACATTGGCGGGATTCTGAAGCATGCGCCAGCCCTGTTGGCCTTTACCAACCCGACGACGAATTCCTACAAGCGCTTAGTCCCCGGGTTTGAAGCACCGGTGAACTTGGCCTACTCCCAAGGGAACCGCTCCGCTTCGGTACGGATTCCGCTGACCGGAACGAACCCGAAAGCAAAACGCCTGGAGTTCCGTTGTCCTGATGCCACCAGTAACCCCTACCTTGCTTTTGCTGCCATGCTGTGCGCAGGGATTGACGGCATTAAGAACCAAATTGATCCCGGCAGCCCGCTGGATGTTGACATCTACGATCTCAGCCCTGAAGAGCTAGCCAAAATCCCCTCGACCCCCGGCTCGCTGATGGCGGCGTTAGAAAATCTGCAGAAGGATCATAGCTTCTTAACTGCCGGTGGTGTCTTTAGTGAAGACTTTATCCTCAACTGGATTCAGTACAAGCTAGACACGGAAGTGATCCCAATGTCACTGCGTCCACATCCCTACGAGTTTGCCCTATACTTTGATGCCTAAGCGTAGTTTTTCCTAGCGGATTGAGTTAAGGGGTGGTCAAAGTTGGCTGCCTCTTTTTTTGTTGCCCCGCCACTCCCAAGTTTACGGAATTAAGAACCTAGACTGCATTGAACAAGAGGCAAGGGCAAGCCAGCGGTCACTGCTTCACTGGGCAGGGTGGGCAGAATCCGACTACAGTAGCCGATAAATTTACCTAGCCAGCACTGCAAAAGGGTTTCCTCTTGCGGGCTAAGATGGTGATTGGCGTTAGGATGGCTTGGCTGGGGGTGCAATAGGGTGTCCACCCGAATGCTTTGCAACCACGGGTCATTGGGGCGGGCGAGCAGCCAGTAGTTGCACACAAGGGCTGTGCCAAGGTGGGGTTGGGTGAGGTCGGTCAGTTGAATGAACCATGGCCAATAGTCCTTTAATGTTGGGGTTTTGGCCGTTGGGCTAATTGCAGGCGCGATCGGCGCAGCGGCCTCCGTTGTGGCTGCCCCTAGCATTGTCAGGATTTGCATTGCCAATGTTGTCAGATAGCTAGAATCCACGGCTGGCGCGGTCTTTGCCCGTTGGTAGCAGATGGCCAGTCGTTCCAATTGGTGCAGTAGTGGGTAGGAAAGCTGTTGCACCGACGATAGCAGTGTGGGGTGAGGCACAACGGTGAAGTGTTGTTGGGCAATGTCTCGTAAGGTTTGCTCAATAATGGCAGTACTAGGCATTGTTACTGACCTCTGAGGCGGAAAAATTTTATATTTTATATTTTCTTTATATTTCACTTCTCGCCTCTCACCCGTAACCTAGACTACAGGTGACGTACCTTTTTGGGGAGAAAGAAAGAGCTAGCGCAAGCGTTCCTAAAGAGCAAGGGTTCCTTGAGCAGTGCCGATGGCAATCGCGCTTAGCGCGCGGGCAATCGCACTCCCTTGACTAGCGATACAGGTGATGTCTGGGCACTCCGTAGGCCAAGCTTGGACAAGACGGTTAGCTTTGTAGCAGTATTCGCCCCGCAGCAGTCTTTCTTCTTGATCACAGGCAGTTAGAACGCCCTGAAAGGCATGGTCAAGTGGTTCTAGGGTTGCCAATTGGGTGAGTGGCTCCAACTGCCAGTGGTGCCATCTGCCAACTCCAGCAGGAGTTCCCGACCATGGGATAACCAAGCGAGAGGTTGCACCCCTGCTATCGGCAAATTCCAGCCTGCTCGAAAGCAACCAGCCATGACATAAAAAAAACGTACCGTTGTAGCGGTGGCGATCGCCCCCAAGACTACGGAGACCATAGCCATCAGGTGTAAACCGAAGCCCTAAAACTGCTGCCGTGTGCCCCCGCAGTGTGCGCAGCAGCTTGCCGCTGGTAATTTCCCACAGGTAAACTACCGGGCGCTCGGCTGTGCCTCCGGCAGGCTTCGCCAACGCCAGCGTGCGGGCTTTATCCCAATTCTTATCCGCCAATGGGCAGCTAAGTTGAGGCCTACGGCCTGCTGGCGCGAACGGGACTTCAGACGAGTTTACAGTCACCTCAAGAGCGGCAATTACCATAGAGGCGTTATCGTCTGCATCCCCTTCCCAAGTGATCATGGCGGCAGACAACCCTCAGAACAATTGCCAATGGCTTGCTTCGCGGGTATTTTAACCAAGTCCTTGGTGCCACTGGGCTTCACAGCAAGGATCCTTGAGGCTGCCCTTTTCTGACTCACGGGGAAACCAAAAGTAACCCCTCATGGGTTCTAGCTGTGTCCCAAAGGGCGATCCGCTATGATGAAAAAAGCTTAACTCTATCGACCTCGCCGTTTTCCCATGGTTACAGCAACCACGCCTCACATTGATAATCCGCTCCTGCGCGGTGATGGCTTCCCTCCCTTTGATCAGATTGATGTCAGCCACGTTGAACCCGCCGTTAATCAACTGTTGAGGGAACTCAGCCAAGACTTAGAAGCGATTGAGCAATCGATCACCCCCACATGGGAAGGCTTGGTGGAACCGCTGGAACGCCTGAGCGATCGCCTCGGTTGGACTTGGGGCATTATCAGTCATCTCACGGGAGTTAAAAACAGCCCAGAACTACGGCAAGCTTACGAAAAAGTGCAACCCCAAGTGGTGGAGTTCTACACCCGCCTAGGGCAATCCCGCCCGATCTACGAGGGATTTAAGGCCATTGCCAGTCGTCCAGATTTTAAAGACTGGCCACCTGCGCGGCAACGGATTGTGGAAGCAGCCATTCGCAATGCGGAGCACAGTGGGGTCAGCCTCACGGGAGCCGCTCAAGAACGCTTCAATGCGATTCAACTAGAGCTAGCAGAGCTCTCAACCCAGTTTTCTAACAATCTGCTGGATGCGACGAAAGCCTTTCGCCTCAAACTCACACAACCCGATGAAGTGGCAGGCCTTCCCCCAAGTCTGCTCGCTTTAGCTGCTCAAACCGCCCGCCAAGACGGGGTAGAAACTGCTACAGCGGAACAGGGGCCGTGGCACATTACCCTTGACTTCCCCAGCTTCAGTCCTTTCATGCAGCACAGCCAGCGGCGAGATTTGCGGGAGCAGGTCTATCGCGCCTACATTTCCCGTGCCAGTAGTGGCGAGTGGGACAACCGCCCGATTCTGGAGCGCATCTTAGCGCTGCGGCAAGAAGAGGCACAGTTACTGGGCTTCAATACCTACGCCGAACTCAGTTTGGCCAGTAAGATGGCCGATAGTGTCGCCAGTGTGGAAAAGCTGCTAGAAGAACTGCGCCAAGCCAGTTATGAGGCGGCAGCGCGGGAATTTGAGGAACTCAAGGCGTTTGCTGCGGCTCAAGGGGCACCGGAAGCCAGTCACTTGCAACACTGGGATATTGCTTACTGGGCAGAACGGCAGCGGGAAGCGCTGTTTGCCTTCAATGATGAGGAGTTGCGTCCCTACTTCCCCTTACCCCAAGTTCTTGAGGGGCTGTTTGGCTTAGTGAAGCGGTTGTTTGGGGTCACCGTTGTCCCTGCCGATGGCCAAGCCCCTGTATGGCATCCTGACGTTCGCTTTTTTGCCATTCTGGACGAAAACAACCTCACAATTGCCCATTTTTACTTGGATCCCTACAGCCGTCCGGCAGAGAAACGGGGTGGCGCTTGGATGGATGACTGTTTAGGGCGCGCCAAGTATCGCGTGCAAGGGGAGTGGCGCACCCGGTTACCCGTGGCCTATTTGGTGTGTAACCAAACCCCGCCGGTTGATGGCCAGCCCAGCTTGATGACGTTTACCGAGGTGGAAACCCTTTTCCATGAGTTTGGTCATGGATTGCACCATATGCTGACGCGGGTGGACGAAGCGGGAGCCGCTGGCATTAACAACGTTGAGTGGGATGCGGTGGAGCTCCCCAGTCAGTTTATGGAAAATTGGTGCTACCATCGGCCAACGCTCTTTGGCATGGCGCGCCACTACCAAACGGGGGAACCCCTGCCGGAGCACTACTACGAAAAACTGGTGGCGGCTCGGACGTATCGGGCGGGCAGTGCCCTGCTGCGGCAGTTGCACTTTAGCTTGCTCGATATGGAACTGCACCACCGCTATCGCCCCGGTGGTGGAGAAACCCCGCAGCAGGTGCGCGATCGCCTTGCCCAGACCACTACCATTTTGCCGCCCCTGCCGGAAGATGCGTTTCTCTGTAGCTTTGGCCATATTTTTGCCGGTGGTTATGCGGCTGGTTACTACAGCTACCTGTGGGCGGAAGTCCTCAGTGCCGATGCCTTTGCTGCTTTTGAGGAAGTTGGGCTAGAGGATGAAGGGGCGATCGCCACCATGGGACAGCGCTTTCGCGAGACAGTCTTAGCGCTAGGGGGCGCACAGCCCCCAATGGAAGTGTTTAAGGCCTTCCGGGGGCGGGAACCGAGCACTGAACCTCTACTGCGGCATCGGGGCTTACGGTAATCGCTGCAGCCAAAGAAAGCGCAGCCAATTACGCAACAGACCTAAACCTGCCAAGGCAGCAAGGGTAAAGCAGGCGATCGCTCCCCCGGGGGTCTGAGCCAACCAGAGGAGCGTGCCCGCCAAAAATGTAAAGCCCGCCAACCCTAAGTAGAGCAGGCACACCAACAGGCACTCAATGCGACGCAATTGCCGCTCAGTTGTGGGGTTGCGCACCGAAACCTGGAGCTCACCCCGCGCTAGGCGTTCTTCCAATTGCTGCAAACGCACCTCAAGGCGACTGGGATGCTGCAGGCGCTGGTTAATGAGGGTTTGGGTTTGGCGGAGCAGTTCCCGCCAGCCACCACGGGAGGAGTGCATCAGCTCTTTGACGAATGGCTGAGCAGCAGCGGTGAGGTTGTACTGGGGGTCGAGGCTGCGGGCAATGCCATCGAGGGTGGTCAACGACTTGAGAATGTAGGTCATCTTGGCCGGTAAGCGGAAAGGTTGCTGCTCAAAGAGGCTATAGACTTCCTGCTGTAACTCCCGGAAAGCCGCTAAATCGACAGGGCGCTCGGTAAAACGATCTAAAATCAGTTGCATGATGCGCTGGAGGGGCGTCATATCCGCCACAGGGATCACTAACCCCAGCTCCATCAGCGCGGCAATGACACGATCGCTATCCTTTTTGAGGACGGCAAAAAAGGTCTGCACCATCTGCTGCTGATTGAGCGCGGGTACCTCCGTCATCATGCCGTAGTCGTAAAAAATTAAATTCCCCTCTTGACTCACCGCTAAATTGCCCGGATGGGGGTCGGCATGGAAAAAGCCATCAATCAGTAGTTGCTTGAGATAGCAGCAAATCCCCCGTTGGTTAATCAGACGCGGCTCCAAACCCACCGCTTCAATGGCAGCACGATTGTCAATGCGAATTCCCGGCACGTACTCCATCGTCAGCACATAACGGCAGGTGTGCGTCCAATACACCTTGGGGACATGGATGTGGGGGTCATGGCGAAAATTGGCTTGGAAGCGATCCGCGTTCTCCGCTTCTTGAACGTAGTCAATTTCCCGCAAGAGAATACTAAAAAACTCTTCGTAAATCTCTTTCAGGTCGTAGGGACGTAGAAAGGGCAGCCAGCGATCGCCCCAGCGAATCAGCTCACCAATAGCTAAGTAATCCAAATACAGTTGTGACTCAAGATTGGGACGCTGGATCTTCACCACCACCTCTTCGCCACTAAAGAGCCGTGCCCGATGGACTTGTCCTAAGCTGGCCGCCGCAAGGGGGGTGGGGTCAAAGCTGGCATAGAGATCCGCGATCGATTGCCCCAAATGCTGTTCAATGAGGGCGATCGCCAACCGTGAGTCAAAGGGCGGCACCTGATCCTGGAGCGTTTTCAGTGCCTCAACGTAGGCTAGGGGCAACAGGTCAAAGCGAGTGGACAAAAACTGGCCAATTTTAATAAACGTTGGCCCGAGTACCAGTAACTGCTGAACTAACCAGCGAGCACGGCGGCGTTGCTGTGCCGGAGAGTGACGCTGCCACAGACGATCCCACAACAACTGATGACTAAAAAGAGCCAAAACTCGAGTAATTTGGCCAATGCGGCGCAGAATCCGCCAACGGCTAGGATAGGAGGGAACTAGCGTTAAGGACATGGAATAGGCATCACCCTTGGTCGTCCATCCGCAACCTTAACACTTTATTTGCTGATTATATTTGGAGCATTTTTCCATGCGCATTCTAGTTATTGGCGCAACAGGCACTATTGGCGAAGCCATGGTTGCACAGCTATTACTCACTCCGCCTCACTGCAAAGTCTGCTGCAGCAAATTCAGCCCCTAGATGCCATCCTCTGTGCTGCGGGGCAACCTGTCTAAAGGGGCTTGCAACCCTGACGGACGAAGATGTTCAATTTTGCCTGCAGAACAAGCTGCTCGGGCAAGTCAATGTCATTGGCGGTAAAGCCCGCACGCTGGCGTTGGCGAAGCCTGCCGGAGGCACAGCCGAGCGCCGGGTAGTTTACTCGCTACGCTCGTAGTATGGAAGGTACAACGACAGACGACGTTCTGTATTCCTAGACCTTTTTTATCTCATGGAAATAACCAATGATCAGCACCCCAAATCATACTCAAGAATTGGCGACTGCTTTACTCGATAGCCTCAAGATAACCCCTGAAAACTGGCATCGCTTGAAAAACAACCGCCGAGCACGAGCGCAGGAACAGGTGGCAGCGGCACTGGTGTACTTGCTCAAAGGGGAGGAGGCGGAAGCCCTTGCTCATCTCCAACAGGCCGTTGGCTGGCTGGATCGCTCAATTAGTGCACCACCATGCCCCACCCATGGCTCAACAACTTCTAGCGCCAAATCAGAGAGCTAAGATCGCTAAACTAAAACTGTAGGTCAAGCACTAGACGATCTTGAAGAAGCGCGTCACCCTAACATTTCCGCGGCGAACCATCCAAATGCCAGTGACTTATCGGCTGGCGAAAGACTTCAACATTGCCGCAAACATCATCCGCGCTCAGGTGGCTCCCAATCAGGTGGGCAAGCTCGTCCTCGAGTTGGCAGGGGATATTGACCAAATGGAGGCTGCCCTCGAGTGGCTGCGGCAGCAAAATATTGAGGTTTCCTTGGCCAGTCGCGAAATTGTCATTGACGAGCAAGCCTGTGTTCACTGTGGTCTGTGCACGGGGGTGTGTCCCACCCAAGCCTTAACGCTGCATCCGGAGACGTTTCAGTTGCAGTTCACGCGCTCCCGCTGTATTGTCTGTGAGCAGTGTGTTGCTGCCTGTCCTGTGGAGGCAATTCACACTAATTTTTAGCGACCAATTGCAGCGGCACAGACTACACTTACTTGGGCACAGCAGCGGTCAAAACCTCAAACCCTGTGGGGGTGACCAGCACATCGTCTTCAATTCGCACGCCGATGCCCCGCCAGCGATCGCCAATTTCGGGTTGACCTTCGGCGGGGGTTGCTTCGGGATGAATGTAAATGCCGGGTTCCACCGTGAGGACTTGACCCGGTTGCAGCGTCACCCAAGTGTCTTTACTGTGCTTGTAAAGCCCAACATCGTGCACATCGAGACCCAACCAGTGGCCGGTGCCGTGCATAAAAAAGGTGCGGTAGGCTTGGGTATTGGTCTCTTTACCCTCGTTGATGAGGGAGTCAATATCGCCCTTGAGCAAGCCCAAATCCACCAGTCCTTCGACAATGACGCGCACCGCCGCATCATGGATTTGGTTGTAGGTGTGGCCGGGTTTCACTTGGGCGATCGCCGCCTGTTGGGCTGCCAAGACAAGGTCATAAATGGCCTTTTGCTCACCCGTGAACTGGCCACTGACGGGAAACGTGCGGGTGATGTCGGCGTTGTAGTAGCGATAGGCACAACCGGCATCAATGAGGAGTAAATCGCCAGCCTGTAACTGCCGCTGATTTTCGGTGTAGTGCAACACACAGGCATTTGGCCCCGAGGCGACAATGGAGGGGTAAGCAGGGCCATCACCGCCGTGGGCACGGAAGATGTGCTCCATCTCCGCCTGAATTTCGTACTCCCAACGCCCGGGAGCAGCAATTTCTTGGGCGCGCTGGTGGGCGGCCACAGTGATGGCGATCGCCCGCCGCATTAGCTCTAGCTCTTGGGGCGACTTAATTTGCCGCATCGGTGCCAAGATAATACTGGGATCTGCAATTGCCCGTGGGCCGGTGCCTCGCTTGGGCAAGCCGGTGAGCAGCCGCTGATAGTGCTGGAGAATCCTTTGATTAAAAGCCTCGTGGTGACCAAAGTGGTAGTAGAGCGTATCCCCCGTTTCTAGATAGCGGGGCAGGTGCTGGTCTAACTCGCCAATGGGATAGACGGCATCGGCTCCCAACTGCTCTTTGGCGGCATCCACCCCTAAGCGGGCACCGGTCCAAATTTCTTGGCTCAGATCCTTGGGCTGCACAAAAAGCACGTAGTGATGCTCGGGGTGATTGGGGGCAAAAACGGCGACCGCATCCGGCTCATTAAACCCCGTCAAGTAGTAAAAATTACTCTCTTGGCGAAAGTTGTACTCCACGTCATTGTGCATTACCGCCCGCGGGGCGCTACAAAAAACAGCGACACCCGTAGCCAGTTTTTCCAGAAATTGCTCCTGCCGCTGTCGATACTCTGCTTGCATGGGCGCCCCAACAGAGAAAGGCTAACTACACTGAGGACAACGAGAAAGCGATCAAAGGTGGGGGCGGAGGGACTTGAACCCTCACGACTTGTTTAAGGTCAACGGATTTTAAGTCCGCAGCGTCTACCATTCCGCCACGCCCCCCAAGGATTGCTACTATACCACTTTGGCTAGAAGGGATGCAATTTAGCCTCCTAGCGCTGCCCAAAATAACCTCAACCAGCTCCAAGGGCGGGGGCGGGTGTAAAGTTCCATGACGGCCTGAGCCAGTTGCGGCAGGGTGCGGTGGCCGTAGAACCACGGCGGTGTCACCGGCAACCGAAAGGGAGCGCGAATCACTGCTTTTTGGGGGTGATCAAATAAAAAACTGTTGTGCACCACGCCGACCCCTGAGCCAATGGCGGCTGGGGTGTGGCCGGGAAACGCCCCCCACGGCGTACAGCCCAAGCCATTGCCAAGGGAGACCCAAGCATTGATGGCGATCGAGCCATAACGCAATTGGGCGATCGCCCCCTCCAGCGCTTCCGACTGCTGCTGTTCTGTGCGCGGATCAATGATGACACTACAACCCAACGTGCCCCAGAGCTGCTCATTGACAAAGGGAACCGCCATCGCCAAAAAATCACCAGCGGTGCTCGCGGGTAACTGCACCTCTGCTAGGAGGCCACAGAAAACCTCTTCTTGAAAAATGCGTGGCTTAGCAGTGGGGGTAAGCCCTTCGATCAGCGTCCAAGGAATTGTCCCTGCCACAGGCGGTGAAAGAACGATCGCTGCCGGGTAATCGGCCAAAAACGACTCATAGCGGGCGATCGCCCCCGTATAATAGGCGGGTCGCGGTGGGATTTGGCGTAACTCCTGCTTCAGAGCCTGCAAAAAAGCCTGCCGCTGCGGCCACCCTTGGGCAGTAACCACCACTTGAGCCGCAATACAGTTAAAACTCCCGTTATGAACCAACGCACTGGCCACCTGGCGGGCTTGATAGGCGAGTTCCCCCTTTGACCACAACCCAGGCACAATCAAGAAAGGCGTTACATTCCCCAGTTCTGCCGTGACAGGCGTTTGCAAACGGGGTGGGGTGGTTCGGTCCGGCGTGGCTGTGCCCCAGACAAGGCGATTGTAAGTGTGGTGGGAACCGGTAATGTGGATGTGCTGCGCCAAAGGATGGTGACACAGTGCCTCCCCTACCGCCGCATCCCCCGTGACAATCTCCAAAAAGCCGGCCTCAATGAGGGGAGCACACACCTGCCGGAAACACTCGGTTAGGGGGTTCAACAGCGGATTCATTTTCAGGAGCGCCACCCGGTTGGCCACGACCAATTGGTAAAGGGCATCCGCTAGACATAAAGAAGTGATGTTGCCCGCTCCCAGAACCACGGCAACCCCCGGCGGCGGTGGCGTGCGGTAGGCAGCTCCTTGGCTGGCGGGTTGACCGGGCTGTAACCACACTTGGGCACTGACACCAAACCAGAGCAACCGCTCTTGCCAGTTGCGGGGCAGAATATGGGCAATTCGTTCCCCCGTGGCAGCACTAGACCAGCGGGGGACGGGCGGTGCGGCGTTGTGGCGCAGAGCATGGATGTAGTGATCCAGTTTGAGGATGAGGCCCAGAGGGCCTGTGGTCCACTCTTCGCCAGCCCATTCCCCCTCGGGATCAATGCCCTTGATGGCACAGGCCAACTGCACCCACGCTTGGGCATGGTGGCGGGCTAGGGTTTTCATTTGCACCAGATAGGGAATGCGCTCCTGGGGCGAGAGCCGCTGCCACGCGCTGGCCTGTTGATGCAGCCGTTCCAGTTCGCGGCTTGCCGATGCTGAAAGGGTCATGGGTATTTTCCAAACTTCAGGACTCGCCGATCCGCTTGACGCAACTGCAGCCGCAACAATGCCTAATGATTTCTGGGGCAAAATCCCAATCGTTGCCGGTCAACCCGTTGCGTTACATTAATGAAGTATAAACTCATGACTCAAATCATTGATGGAGGTACGGCGTGATTCGTCCGGACAGCGAAGTCATTTTAGAAGTGCGTGATCTCACTGCCAATGTCGAGGATACGCCGATTCTAAAGGGGTTGAATCTGACGATTCGCGCCGGTGAAATTCACGCCATTATGGGGCCCAACGGCTCCGGTAAAAGCACGTTTTCCAAAATTCTGGCGGGGCACCCCGACTACACAGTGACGGGGGGCGAGGTGCGCTATAAAGGCCGTAACCTGCTCGAGTTACCGCCGGAAGAGCGGGCACGGGAAGGGGTCTTTCTGGCCTTTCAGTATCCTTTGGAGATTCCGGGAGTGAGTAACCTAGATTTCCTGCGGGTTGCTTACAACGCCAAGCAAAAGCATCTCGGGCGGGAAGAACTGGATGCCTTTGACTTTGACGATCTGGTGCGCCAGAAACTCGAGCTGGTGAAGTTGGGGGACAGTTTCCTGCAACGGGGGGTGAACGAAGGCTTCTCCGGCGGTGAGAAAAAACGCAACGAAATTCTGCAAATGGCGTTGCTCGAACCCACGCTGGCGATTTTGGATGAAACCGACTCAGGTTTGGACATTGATGCCTTGCGGATTGTGGCCAATGGAGTGAATCAACTGACAACGCCAGACAACGGTATCTTGCTGATTACCCACTACCAGCGGCTGTTGGACTACATTGTGCCCGACTATGTTCATGTGATGGAAGGGGGGCGAATTGTCCTCACGGGCTCGAAAGAATTGGCCTTAGAACTGGAAGCCCGGGGTTATGACTGGGTGCGGGAGGAGGAGGTGGCTACCCCATGACGATTACCGTTGCCGCCAACTCAGATCAAGCAGATCTGCCCCTTGTCTCCACTCAAAACGAGCTTAGCCATTTGCTGGCCTTGGCAGCGCCCTTGGAAACCCCCTCTTTAGCCCCTCTGCGCGAAGCCGCCAGCGATCGCCTGCGAGAGCAGCGCCTGCCGACCCCCCGCGATGAAGACTGGCGCTTTACGGATCTCTCCCGATTGCGATCGCGATCGTTCCATGCCCCGATTGCGCCCCTTGCCCCAGAACTGGTGGCGGAAGTGCGCCACTTACTGTGTGAGCGCGCCTTTGCAACGGCTGCCCAAATTGTCCTCATTGATGGCCACTATTGCCGTGATCTGTCCCGCTTCAGCACGGATCACTTACGCAAAATAGCACCGCCACCAGCGGTGGGCAGCATTGTCGCCGCCGACGTGTTTAGTGACCTGAATGCCGCTCTGTTAGCAGATGTCATGGCTTTGCAGGTACAGGGCACCATTGCTCAGCCCATCGAGATTTTCTACGTTAGCTCCCGCCAGCAGCAGAGTGTCGTGGCACCGCGGCTGTGGCTGGAGGTGGCCGCTAATGCCAAAGCCACCCTCATTGAGCGGTATTTGTCCCTGACAGGGGATGCGCAGTTCACCAATAGTGTGACGGAGCTCCACCTCGGTGAAAGTTCCTGCCTTGAGCACGTGCGCATTCAGCACCAGTCCCCCACTGCCATTCACATGGGCTACACGGCTGTGCACCAAGAACGGGAGAGTGAGTATTTGGGTCATGCGGTTGATCTGGGGAGTACCCTGAGCCGCCATCACTGGCAGATCCAAGCCAAGGGTGCCGCCACGTGTACCCAACTGAAAAGCTTGGCTGTTGGCATGAGTGACCAGATTGTGGATACCCACTTAGGGGTTTTCTTCCATGCCCCCCACAGTTGCAGTGAACAAATCCACAAGTGCATCTTGGGCGATCGCGCCCATGGGATTTTCAATGGCAAAATTGTGGTTCCCCAAGCCGCCCAGCTCACCGATGCTAGCCAGCTGAACCGCACGCTGCTGTTGTCGGCGAAAGCGCGGGTGGACACCAAGCCAGAGCTGGATATTGTGGCGGATAACGTCAAGTGCTCCCATGGGGCAACCGTGAGTCAACTGGCTGCCGAAGACATTTTCTACCTGCGCAGTCGCGGCCTCGATGAAGCGCAAGCGCGGGATTTGCTGGTCAAAGCCTTTGCCCTTGAGCAGTTGGCGGATCTCAACCCCGAGCCGCTGCGGCAGGAGTTGGAAGAAGCCCTGCTGGCAAAATTGCGTTAGGGAGACGAGGCGCATGGCGATGGCTCCTCCGGCGCTGCAAATTTTAGACCTAGGGGGTGACATCCTCCTCTTTCAGGCGCTGATTCCGCCGGAGCACTGCCGACAAATTATTACCGCAGCAGAGGCCGCAGGGTTTGCCGATGCCCAAATTTTAATGGGTACCGTGGATCAAGCCGTGCGGGGGGGCAGCTTGGTGCGCTTTGACCCTAATCATCCCGATCAGGCCGCCAGTCGCCAGTTGCTCTTTCAGCACACCCAAACAATTCAAATCGTCCTCTACCAGCACTACGGCATTCGCTTTGCCAACGTGGAAAACTTTTCGGTTCTGCGCTATCACGAGGGAGAAGGCTACCGCCGCCATGTGGATAACCTGCTGCTGGCCAGTCGCCAAATGGAGATGCAGCAGGGCATTCCCACCCGCGACATTAGTCTGGTGGGCTATCTCAACGACGACTTTGAGGGCGGCGAAACCTATTTTGATCGCCAAGGGGTCAAGGTCACTCCCCGCACGGGGGATGTGGTGGTCTTTCCCGCCTACTATACCCACCCCCATGCCGCCTTGCCTGTGAGCCGCGGCACCAAGTATGCCTTTGCAACCTGGTTGTTTTATTAGTTTTATTAAGAGCCCTATGGCTGAGTCGTCCCTGCGTTTGCGAACCTCGCCCTTGATTTCGGGAACCTTAATGGCGCTCTACGCAGCCTTAACGATGCCGTTGCCCTTCTTGGCTCAACAGACGGGGGCTGCTGTTCCCCTGGGGTTCCTGTGGGGGGCGATCGCCCTCGGCGCCTTCCTACTTTGGGGTGCCCTCAGTCAGCGGGTGGACCTAGACGAAGTGGGAATGCGCATCACCTATCCCGCTTGGGTGCCGCCCTTCCTGCGACGGGAGTGGGCGCTCTCTTGGTCAGCGATTCAGGCGATAAAACCTCGGAGTACCAGCCAAGGCGGGCTGGTCTATTACTTGGTGACCCCGAGAGGTGAAGCCTATCTCCTGCCGATGCGCGTCGCTGGGTTTGCCAAAATGATGCGGTTTATCGAGCAGCACACAGGACTGGCCACTGCCCCCATTAAGCCCTTGGCGCAGCCGTGGATGTACGGCACGCTCGCGGTTTTTACCCTCCTGCTCGGGGCGATCGACGCTTGGGTTTTGCTGCGTGTGAGATAATAGACGTATTGCCAGTTGCGACGCGAATATAACCTATGCTTAAGCAAGCTCTTGTCCCATTGCAGCGGGGGCTTCTCTGTGCTCTAGTGAGTCTGCTGTGCTGGTTGAGCTTCGCCTCAGCGCCAGCGATCGCCGCCATTCAAGTGCGCCTCTTTGACTTGAGTTACCGCGAGTGTCCTCCCGAGATTGGGGCAGGGGCAGTTACTTCTGGTGGCACCACGCTAAAAGCCAACTGCTACCTCATTACCGGCAAAGCGGAAAACAAATCCGGCAAAACCGTTGTCGATGCCGATGTCTTTGGTCGTATCTACGACGCCAATGGCAATCCCGTGATGCAAAACCGCACCCGCGTCGGTGCCATTGAAGAGATTCCACCGGGGATTAGTGACTTTGAAATTCGCATTAGTGTCCCCTACGACCAACCCACCCCCCTGCAACTAGAGCAGTTTAAGGCCTCTGGATTTACGGCAAAGGTGCGGGGCTAGGATCACTCAAACATTGGAGTACCTCCGGGGCGATCGCCGCTAAAACCGACAATGCCCGCAAGCTTCCTTGGACTAAGTGAACTGCCGCCAAAGGTTGACGCAGCATCGCCGCCAATAGAAACCACGGCTGCAAATTCCCCTCTGGATCAAAGGCACGACTTAAATCCGGCAGATCGCGATCGCCCCCATCGCTAATCACCCGCACCATGGCAACTGGTATCCCCAAGCCCTGCAACTGCTGCACAAGGGGTATCCCCTCCATATCCACCACCTGCACCCCCCACCGCTTTGCTAACGCCTGCTTCGCTTGGGCTTGGCAAATGACCTGCTCGGTCGTCATGGCCTGCACAGACCGCCAGCGATTGCCCAGCCGCTCGCGCAATTGAGCATCCAAGGCATACACTGCCCCCGTCTCATCTTGGCAAGTGTCATAGACCACCACCTGACCCACTGCCATCCCCGGCGCCAAGCCACCACAGACCCCAAGGACCACTGCCATGGCGGGTCGGTTGACTGGGTTAGCTAAAACCTGCACCAACTCCGGCGTGGCGATCGCCGCCCTACCCACCCGCAGAGGAATGACCTGCCAGCCCGCCAACGCGTGCCGCCGTAAGCCCCGTTTTACCGCTGTGTATTCAGCACCCTGAGGCACCAAGACTAGTTGCCGATTCATAAACTGACCAGTCGCAAGAGTGGCACAATCCATCCTCCGCTAAGGTGAATGAGAGGCAATTTCCGCCAAATCTGATACCGTTATTTGTTGAGCGTATGTTATTGTTCTGGCAATGGGTGACTATTTTGATGCGTAGGTAAAAACGTGCCCAACTGTCACAGGCCGCCTAGACAAAAAGTAATGAGTATGATAGCTATAGATTCTGCTCAATCCTAAAAGTTTAGGCTTTGCGTTATCAATGCGTGTAGGAGTGAACCCCCTTATGATTCAAATGGTGCTGGAAAACCCAGTTTCCGTCAAGGATGCCGAGCGGTTCTGTCAAGAGATATTGCCCCAAGTCTCACGGACGTTTGCCTTAAGCATTCGCTTTTTGCCGGGGCATTTAGGACGGGCGGTTCTCGTGGCCTACCTCATCTGTCGCATTGCCGATACCGTTGAAGATGATCCGGTTGCCAGTATTCCTGCCAAGACGGCTCTATTGGATCATCTCTTAGAGTGTTTTGATAGCCCTGCCCTTGCCAATAGCTATGGCGAAACCGCCCGGGGTGTCGAGGGGGATGCCGCCCACGTCCAGCTTGTGAAAAATACGGGTCTTGTGTTTGCCCTGTACCGCACCCTGCCCATTACCTCGCAGCAGCATGTCCAACGCTGGGTAAGCGAAATGGTGCACGGCATGAAAAAATTTGTCAACCTATATCCCAACGGCATCCGTATTCAAACCCTCGAGGAATACAAAGAGTACTGCTACTACGTGGCTGGCACCGTGGGCTACCTGCTGACGGATCTGTGGCATGAGCACTCCCCCAGTATTGGTTTTGAAGAATACCAAGTGCTCCTGAAGCGCTGCGGTGCCTTTGGTGAAGCACTGCAAACCGTCAACATCCTCAAAGACATTGCTTGGGATGCCGAGCACGAAAACTCGATTTATATCCCCAACGATGCCCTCATGCTCCAAGGCAGCAGTCACCAGCTTATTTTGAGTGCGGCACACCTCGAACAAAACCACACTGCCATTAAAGACCTGATTGCCTTGGCATGGCACGATTTGGATGAAGCTCAAGCCTACCTACTTTCGGTGCCCAAGGCGGCGGTGCCCATTCGCATGTTCTGTGTGCTGCCGCTGCTGTTTGCCTACGCCACCCTGCGGGATCTCACTCACTCCACTGAGATGCTTAAACCCGGCGGTGTGGTGAAAATTAGCCGTGCCGAGGTGAAATCCTTGATGCTGATGGGGCCCATTTCCATCTTGAGTAATCACACCCTGCGCTGGCTGATTAGTCAAGTGCGGCAAAAACCTTTTATCCTCACCGGCATTTAGGGCATCCCTACAAAAACCTCAATGGTGCGGCATCTCAGAATAGGCTAGGATATGGGAAGATTTTCCCCTTACTGCAAATCTTCATAAAGATGCCGTAATGGTCTGTATTATTAACCGCCGCGCTGAGTTTGCTGCCAGCCACCGCTACTGGCTGCCAGAGTGGTCTGAGGCCGAGAATGTGGCGTACTTTGGTGCCTGTAGTCGCTTGCCGGGGCATGGCCACAACTACGAACTCTGGGTTTCAATGGTGGGGGATCTGGATGCTTTTGGCATGGTGCTGAACCTCTCGGAGGTGAAACACGTCATCCGGCGGGAAGTAATTGAGCCGCTCAACTTTTCTTATCTGAATGAGGTGTGGCCAGAATTTCAAACGACCCTCCCCACCACCGAGCATGTTGCCCGCACAATTTGGAATCGGTTAGCCCCCCATTTACCTTTGGTACAAATTCGTTTGTTTGAGCACCCCCGCCTGTGGGCGGACTACACGGGAGACCCTATGAACGCCTATCTATCGGTTGGCGCCCATTTTAGTGCCGCGCATCGTCTGGCTCTAGAGGACCTCAGCTATGAGGAGAACTGCCGTATTTACGGTAAGTGCGCCCGTCCCCACGGCCATGGCCATAATTACCACGTGGAAATTACTGTCAAAGGGGACATTCACCCCCGCACCGGCATGATTGTGGACTTGGTGAAGTTAGAGCACCTCCTTCAGGAATGGGTGATTGAGCCACTGGATCACACGTTCTTGAATAAAGACATTCCCTACTTTGCCACAGTCGTTCCCACCGCTGAGAATATTGCGATTTACATTGCCCGCATCTTGCAGCAACCCATTCGGGAGTTGGGGGCAACCCTGCATAAGGTGAAGCTGATTGAAAGCCCCAATAATTCCTGTGAGATCCTCTGCGAGGACCTAGCCGCAGAAGAGGTGCAGTGGCCAGCAACAGTGCCTGTTTTGGAGCGAGTCTAGTTGATGTTCAGCAATATTCCGTGGGTGTTGGCCGCCAGTCTGTTTGCTGCCACGGTGCTCATTTACTTTCCTTACATTTTTGTGGTGGTTGGTCGCGTGCAGGCGGGCTTTGACATGGCGGCTCCCCGCGCTCTTTTTGACAAGCTGCCACCCTTTGCCCAGCGAGCGGTGTGGGCACACGAAAATTCCTTTGAAACCTATATGCCCTTCGCTACAGCAGTATTGCTGACGTTGCTGACTCGGGTGGAAAACCCAACGGTGGCGATCGCCAGCCTCAGCTTTGTGGTTGCCCGCTTTCTCTACTCGGTTTTTTACATCGCGAATGTTCCCCTTGGCCGCTCGCTAATGTTTGGCGTGGGCACAGCAGCCACCGTTACCCTCTTTGTCCAGAGTCTGGCGGCACTCTCCGCCTAAAATAAAGTTAGTCAATCCTTGAGGATATGCTTCTAGCATAGAGTCTATTCAATGTCTCTTGAGAACTTACGCACGCTCTATCAGCAAGTCATTCTGGAGCACTATAAAAAACCCCGCCATCGCGGCCAAACCCAGCCGGTGGATCGGCGGCAGCGGGGGCATAATCCTTCCTGTGGCGACACGATTGATTTGACCGTAGCTCTAGAAACGAATGAGGCAGGGGAGACTTTTATTAAAGACATCAAGTTTGAAGGGGAGGGGTGCGCGATCGCTATGGCCTCAGCGGATTTGATGGCGGATGCTCTGCGGGGTCAACCCGTGAGCCGCGCTCTGGAGATGGTAGAGAACTTCCAAGGAATGATGAAGGGACAGTTTGAGTTCCCCAAGGAGTTTCGCAAACTGAATGTGATGCAGGGGGTCGCCCAATTTCCGGTGCGGATTAAGTGTGCCACCCTCACTTGGCATACCCTGCGGGCAGCGCTCCAGCAGGAACAGCCCAGCCTAAATGGCTTTGTCAGCAACGAGGAGGAACAGTAGTGCTCTCACCGACGGATTTTGCCACCTATAGTCGCTGGGCAGGCATTGCCACCTTGGTGATGGTAGGCATTACAGCGCTCACGTTTCTCCTGCGTTGGGGGGTACGCTTTCGCTTTGTGGGCGTTACGGGCTTTTTGGGGGTCGTGACAGCGGGGCTATTTGCCCTCAGCATTGTGCCAGTTGTTCACTCCCCGGTGCCCGGGGCAGGTAAATATACGCTGGTTTATGATAATGGGGCAACCCAAGTGGTGATTACGGTGCCCCCAGAAACGGATGCTGACACGCTGAAGGCAACCCTCGTCCAAGCGGCCAATGATTTATTTTCCTTGGGTCGCCTAGGCCGCGGGGGCGATCGCCTCGTGGTGATTGCGCGCACGATCCGTCATCCCGCCCCCAATGTCTCCGAGCCAGTGATTTTGGGGGTAGCCAAGCGTTCCTTGAGCGAGCGTAGCGATCCTAATATAGAAATCGAGCTTCTGTAACCAAAGCTTGTATGACCCAAACGATGCCTTATCAGCCCCTCCTGTTGCGCCTATTGCATGGGTGCATGGCACTGTTGACCCTTCTGGCGCTCCTGTCGGGTTTTTGGGTATATAACACTTACGATGGTCGTTGGGGCACGTTACCTTTACCCTCCCTGGCAGATATTCAGGGGATTCACGGCACGATTGCCCTAGTGGCTTTAGTGCTGTTTCCGGTTTTTGTGCTCTACAGTTTTCACCTCGGCGATCGCCGCCTCATTCACCCCAAATCTCTGCGTCAGCTACAGCCTGTTGGCCAACCAGCCAGTTGGGTTGCATTGCACCGAATGGCGAATACCTTGATGCTCCTCGTCCTCACGTTTGCCATGATCACGGGGCGGATGATGAAAGAGGAGTGGCTACCAGCAGGAGAGAAAGATCGAGGTTGGTACGTTGCCCATCTCATTGCATGGGGCTGTGTTCTCTTGGCGCTGGGGGGGCATCTTCTGCTGGGGGTAAAGGTGGGAGGGCTGCCGCTGTTGCGCTCGATGTTCAGCTTGCAAGTACGGAGAACAGATCGACTGCTGTCATGGTTACAGAGCTTTAAGACTAAGCCCCCAACCCGCCTGCTCCAGGGGCTAGAGGTCATTATTATTGCCGGTATTGTAGCAGGCTTTCTACTGCCAGCCTTCAGTCAGTAGTATCAACAGTGTGCTGTCTCACCGATAATTGTGAGCGGGAACCTCAATGGAAGAAGCTTTTATAATAAGGTATGCCTTAAATCTTCACAACACCAGTCATTTGGGTTATGCCTGCCGCTCCCCTACCAGCCAATGAAACTGAACGGCAACATGCCCTAGACAACTATCATATTCTAGATACGCCCCCTGAACCGGTCTTTGATGACATTGTCAATCTAGCGGCAGCCATTTGTGAAACTCCCATTGCCCTCATTAGCTTAGTCGATCGCAGCCGTCAGTGGTTTAAGGCCAAAATAGGTATAGATGCCTGCGAAACCCCACGGGATGTCGCCTTTTGCGCCCATGTCATTTTGCAGCCAGAGCTAATGGTGGTGACGGATGCCTGTGAGGATCCGCGCTTTGCCGACAACCCCTTGGTGACTGGACCGCCCTACATTCGTTTTTATGCCGGCATGCCCTTGGTCAACCCCCAAGGCTACGCCATTGGTACCCTCTGCGTGATTGACTACGAACCGCGAGAGCTCACGTCGCTACAGGCGCAGACGTTGCGCACCCTCGGGCGTCAAGTCATTAGTGAGCTGGAGGTGCGCTATCACCTTGAGGTGGCGCAGAAGCGGCTCGCTCGCATTCAGGCGTTGTCGAGCTTGCAAGCGGCTATTTTCAACAGTAGCAACCATGCCATTATTGCCACTGATGTCCATGGCATGATTACGTTAATTAATCGCACAGCGGAGCAGTGGCTGGGTTACAGTGCCAATGAATTGGTGGGTAAAGCCACACCAGAGCGGTTCCACGATCGCCAAGAAGTCCAACACTACGCAGTTCTCCTCAGCCAGCAGTTGGGAGAGCCTATTCCGGCTGGGTTTGAAGCAGTGGTCGCTCGGGCGCGGCGCGGTCTGCCGGATGAGCGGGAGTGGATCTATATCCGTCGCGATGGCTCCCAGTTCCCAGTGTTGCTGTCGGTGACCCCCATTCAAAATCGCCAAAATGAACTCATTGGCTTTTTGAATATCGCCATTGACATTACAGCCAAAAAGCAAATTGAGGCAGAACTGCGGCTGCGGGAGCGAGCCATTGTTGCCAGTACCAATGGCATTGTTATTACGGATTATCGCCAACCAGACAACCCCATTATTTATGTCAATCCAGCCTTTGAGCGCATGACGGGGTATCGGGCAGCGGAGGTCATTGGTAAAAACTGTCGCTTTTTGCAGGGGGGCGATCGCCACCAGCCCGGCGCTGCGGCCATTCGCAATGCCATTGCCAAGGGACAGTCCTGCCGGGTGGTTTTGCGCAACTATCGCAAAAATGGCAAGCCTTTTTGGAATGAACTGGCCATTTCCCCCATTTTTAATGAGCTTGGGGAAATTACCCACTACATTGGCATTCAAAGTGATGTCACAGAGCGACAGCGGGCACAGCTCTTTTTACAGCAGCAAATGAAGCGTACCCTGCTGCTCAACCGCATTACCGAGGAAATTCGCCAGCAAATTGAGCGGGAACACATTTGCCAAACTGCTGTTCAACAGGTGGGTCTAACGCTGAATGTCAGCCGCTGTTTGCTCTTTACCTATCAGGAAAATGCCCCCTCCCCCGTCGAGTTAGTCGCTGAGTACTGTGCTCCTGGCATTGCCTCAGTGACCTCCGTCGGCAGTGAGCTGAATCGGGCAGAGTTCTTGCGGTCAGCCCTAGAATCGGATCAACTAATGAGCTTCGAGGATGTGGCCAATGATCCGCGGCTGGCTCCCCTTCACGATTACTGTCAAGCGCTCGCGGTCAAGTCCGCCATCCTGATTCGTACCTCCTACCGCAATCAGCCCAATGGCCTACTCATTCTGCACCAGTGCGATCGCCAACGACAGTGGAGTGAAGCCATCAAAAGTCTGCTCAAAAGCGTGGCCGCCCAAGTGGGGATTGGCTTAGCGCAGGTACAGTTACTTGAGAAGGAAACACAGCAGCGGCAACAGCTGCAACAGCAAATGCAACGGACACTGTTACTAAATCAAATTACTGAGCAAATTCGTCAAAGCTTAGATACCGAAACGATTTTCAATACCACCGTCACGCAAATTGGCCAAGCGTTTGGGGTGAGTCGCTGTCTGATCCATCGCTATGAGGCGGGTCCACCGCCGCAAATTCCCAATGTGGCGGAATACTTGGAGGCAGGCTATCCCTCCATGTTCGGGGTAAACGTACCCGTAGTGGGCAACCCCCATGCAGAAGCTGTGCTAGCGACAGATAGGGCATTTGTCTCAAATGATGTTAGCCAAGAACCGCTCCTTAAAGAGGCTACGCTCCTATGGCAGCAATTTCAAATTAAATCTATGCTGGCAGTGCGCACCTCCTACAAAGGCGTGCCCAATGGTGTCATTGGCCTGCACCAGTGCGATCGCCAACGAACGTGGACGCAAGAAGAAATTGAACTGTTAGAAGCCGTGGCCGCCCAAGTGGGGATTGCCATTGCCCAAGCGGATCTCCTGCGGCACGAACAGCAACAGCGGCAACTGCTGGCGATACAAAACCAAGAACTCGAGCAGGCACGGCTGCAAGCGGAACTGGCCAACCGGGCTAAAAGCGAATTTTTAGCCACGATGAGTCACGAAATCCGCACGCCTATGAATGCAGTCTTAGGTTTTACGAACTTGCTACTGGATACACCCCTGAATGAGCAGCAGCGGGATTTCCTCCAGACGATTCACCAAGCCGGCGAAGCACTGCTGACGATCATCAACGACATTCTCGACTTTTCCAAAATTGAATCCGGTAAGTTAGTGCTGGAGCAGCAACCCTTTGATGTGCGCGAGTGTATTGAAGATGTTCTCAGCTTGCTCACCAACAAGGCCGAAGAAAAACAACTGGAACTGCTTTACACCTGTGCGCTTCACACCCCAGCCCAAGTGCGGGGGGATGTCACCCGACTGCGGCAAATTCTGGTGAACCTTGTGGGCAATGCCTTGAAATTTACTCATAAAGGCGAAGTAGTTATCCACATTGGCAGTCGCACTCTAGAGAACCAACATTTCCTCGAATTTCAAGTCAAGGATACGGGCATCGGCATTCCCAGCGATCGCCTTGATCGGCTCTTCAAGCCCTTTAGCCAAGTGGATGCCTCGACAACTCGCGAGTATGGCGGCACCGGCTTAGGCCTCGTGATTAGTCAGCGCCTGTGCGAGTTGATGGGGGGGCAGATGTGGGTTGAAAGCGAAGTCGGCAAAGGCACTACCTTTTCCTTCACGATTCAGGCTGAGGTGGTTCAGCCCTTTGTGGCTCCACCGCCGGAACCTTGCCTGCAGGGCTGCCGCGTTCTCGTGGTGGACGACAACGAAGCCAGTCGTGACAATCTGTGTACCCTGCTGCGTAACTGGGGCATGGAACCCGTCGCCTACGGTGAGCCGCAGTGGGTCTTAGAAGCGCCGCCTCAATGGCAGGTAGCATTGGTGGATCTCAACATGCCCAGCATGAGCGGCTTAGAGTTTGCCAAAAAACTGCCGCGGCAAGAGCGCCCGGTGATCTTGCTCACCCCCACCCGCTGGATCGAAACCTCCGGCCACCGCGACTACATCAGTGCCTATGTGGCCAAACCCATCCGTCCCAGTGTCTTGCGGCAAACCCTCGTCAATGTGCTTGGCTCTGAGGCGCAACTGCAATCAGCTGCGGCTAAACCCATCATTGATGCGACCCTCGGGAGTCGTTTTCCCCTGCGCATTCTCCTTGCCGAAGATAACGCCGTCAACCAAAAAGTTGCTCTGCATATCCTCAAGCGAATGGGGTACCGTGCCGATGTCGCTGCCAACGGTCTGGAAGTCCTAGAGGCACTGCAGCAGCGTCCCTACGATGTCATTCTCATGGACGTGCAAATGCCGAAAATGGATGGCTTGGAAGCCACTGAAAAAATTTGTAGCCAATGGCTCCCTAGCCAACGACCGTGGATTATTGCCATGACCGCCAATGCCCTCGCGGGCGATCGCGAACGCTGTTTTCAGGCGGGAATGGATGACTATATTAGTAAACCGGTCAAAATTGAAGAACTAGCCGAAGCCCTTAACCGCTGCCGCTGCCTTAGCCCCAAATCCACCTATCCCCAATTTTGTGATCCCGAAATGGATGAGGCAGCAACATGGCCACAAGAGCCCATGGGCTAGAGGTACTTGGCTAAGAGCAGATGTAGCTTTTCTTTTGTTTGACGCGGCACTTTATCGAGGGGTGTCAAAATGGCATTCTTGAGGGCACGGTGTGCCTTAGAGGTGGGGGGATTCGCAGCCAATCGTTGGACGGTCTCGCAAATAATGGCTTGGGCATTTTTGACATTGCGGTGCAAATTCTCAATAATCATGTCCACCGTGACCGAGGCGTGCTCGGGGTGCCAGCAGTCGTAGTCCGTCACGAGGGCAAGGGTGGCATAGGCAATTTCTGCTTCCCGCGCCAACTTCGCCTCCGGTAGGTTGGTCATGCCAATGACGGTGCCCCCCCACGAGCGGTAGAGATTTGACTCAGCCAGCGTCGAAAACGCAGGCCCTTCCATACACACATAGGTACCGCGGGGGTGGAGCGTGACCTCCGGTAGGTTCAAATCACGAATTGTCCCGGCTAGCACTGCCGCAAGTGCCGGACAAATGGGTTCGGCAAAACCAATGTGAGCAACAATTCCATCTCCAAAAAACGTGGAGATACGATTGCGGGTGCGGTCAATAAATTGATCGGGCACCACCATGTCAAGGGGCTTCACCTCCGCTTGCAGGGAACCCACCGCTGAAGCCGAGAGCAAGTACTCAACCCCCAAAGACTTAAAGCCATAGATATTGGCACGAAAAGGAATTTCTGTCGGCAACAGGTGGTGATCGCGACCGTGGCGCGCTAAAAAGGCAACGGGAACCTCCCCAATCCGGCCACAAATATAGGCATCCGAGGGATCCCCAAAGGGAGTGCTGAGGCGCACCTCCTCCACGTCAGTGAGCGCCTCCATTTTATAGAGACCGCTGCCGCCAATGATGCCAATTTTCGGGGAAGGGGACATGGACGTTCCTTAAACGGTAACGGGCATTAGCTTAGCAAAAAAAGCCCTAAAGCCCAAGGTCTGTCTTAGCGGCTTGAGCAGCGTCTAGGAGTTGGGCCGTGGGTAGCTCTTCCCAAGAGGTGTCGGCAATTTCAGCATAGAAGGTTTCATCGTAGCTGCGGGTTTGGATGACCACTGGCATGGGCACGGCATGACCCAACACCAAGGCCTGTTGCTTCGAGTCCAGTTTGGCCAGTACCGACCGGAGTTGCTGGGAGCCTGCGACACCGGTAAAGATCGCCTCAATGTCCTTCTCATCATTGAGTAGTGCCGTGATGCGGGTGCCAATTTGAGACATAATTTCGCTGTCAATGCCCGAGGGACGTTGATCCACCACCAGCAGGGTGACGAAGTACTTGCGCATTTCGCGCGCAATTGTGCCGAAAATCGTTTGTTTTACCGTGGCCGGATCCAAAAAGCGATGGGCTTCTTCAATTGTGATCACCAGTTGGCGGGGGCGATCGCTGGGGTTTTTGGTTTGCAGAAAAATTTCCGCCTGTTGAACGTAAGCTTGGTGGATGCGCCGGGCAATGATATTCGTGGCCAGCATGTAGGAGAGCAGATTGGCTTGGGAGCCAAACTCAATCACGACGTGCTGACCCGCAGCAAGGGTTGCCAAAATTTGGCCAATGTAGTTAGCCGCACAGGTATTGCGCAGGTATTTCAGTTGTTCCAAGCGAGTCAGCTTCCGCTGCAAGGCCATGATCGAGGCTTTGCTGCCCATTTTCATTTCGCAGAAGGCTTGAATGTCTTGGTTGGTCATCGTCAGCAGGCGCCTGATCCAACTGCTGCCAAATTCATTCCGCAGAATGATGGCATTTTCAAGGCTGGCATCGGAAAGGTTCAATTCTGCCTGCACGAGGGCGAGGTCTTCCACCTCAATTTGATCCAAGCCAATATAGAGTTCTTGGGCATCCCGCACACCCCGCCGTCGGGTGGACTCCGGATCGAGCGTGTAAATTTTCACTTGGTGGGGAAATAGTTGCCGCAGTCCCTTAACGGTGCTGAGCTGTTTACCTTCGCGGGTGGCTTCCCAGCCATACTCGGAGTGCATATCAAAAATAAGGTTTACCGCCGCCTGCTTGCGGATAATGCCTGATAGCAGCAGTCGCGTCAAAAAGGATTTCCCCGTTCCCGACTTACCAAAAATGCCGTTACTGCGCTCCACAAAACGATCTAAGTCCAAGCAAATGGGCACTGGCATCTCGAGGGGATAACCAATGGTGAAATTACGCCGCTGGGGATCCTCTTCCCAGCCAAAGACGGCGCGGAAGTCGCCTTCGCTGGCCTCGTAAACCGGGCTAAAGTGGCTGGGAATGGTTTTAACGGGCAGTAGGTCGCTGACGCTGTCGCCAATCATTAGCATAGGCGCGAGGCTGAGGGTGGCAAACGTACCTGTTCCGGCCAAGACTTCCTGCAAAAAGGTGTCTTCCACTGCTGGCGGATTGAGGAGAATGCGCGGGTTGGCCGTGTCGAGAACCACATCGGTCAACAGACAAAAAAAGCGATTGCGGCGCCCTTGCACAACCAAAAATTGCCCAACCCGCAGGTCTTCAACGGCAACCTCACCGCTGAGGCGAACCGCTAACCCTTGGCTTAAGGAACCTTGAACCACTGTACCGAGTTGTGGGCGTGTCATAACAATAGCTACCGAGTTGGTCTGTGAGCAGGATGTTGCAGAATGTAACTGAGGTGTCAGCGCAGTTGATCCTCTACAATCCTTAGATAAGAGAACTGTTGAGCGGCTTGAAGCACAAATGACTCAGCAGGACTCTCCTAGGAATGTACCAATTGGTCGAGATTCCTGATAAGTTCAGAACAGTGCCACTTAATGGCTTCTTTATGGCTTAACGTCCATGTCGGATCTGCCGTTTTCCCTCGATCAGTTACGGATTCTCAAGGCGATCGCCCTTGAAGGCAGCTTTAAGCGGGCAGCAGATAGCCTTTACGTTTCACAACCTGCTGTCAGTTTACAGGTGCAGAACCTTGAGCGCCAACTGGATGTTCCCCTGTTTGATCGCGGTGGTCGGCGTGCTCAACTCACGGAAGCCGGTCAACTGCTCCTCGCCTACGGTGATCAAATTCTCTCGTTATGCCAAGAGGCTTGCCGTGCCATTGAAGACCTGCAAAATTTGCAAGGGGGGACGCTGATCATTGGCGCTAGCCAGACAACGGGCACATACCTGATGCCACGGATGATTGGCTTGTTCCGCAGTAAGTATCCCGACGTGGCGGTGCAGCTCCATGTGCATTCCACCCGCCGCACCTGTTGGAGTTTGGTGAATGGTCAGATCGACTTGGCCATCATTGGCGGTGAGGTGCCCTCGGAACTGAGTGACCAAATTACTGTTACGCCCTATGCTGAGGATGAGCTGGCTTTAGTGCTGCCCGTTGAGCATCCTCTCGCAGGGGCTGACCCCCTTTCCAAGGAGGATCTCTATAAGCTGAGTTTTATTACTTTGGATGCCCAATCCACCATTCGCAAGGTAATTGATCAAGTCTTGCAGCGGGCTAACATTGACCCGCGCCGCTTGAAAGTTGAAATGGAGCTCAATTCCATTGAAGCGATTAAAAATGCCGTTCAATCAGGTTTAGGGGCAGCTTTTGTATCAGTTTCGGCGATTGAGAAGGAACTGCAACTGGGTAGTTTACGGCGGGTCAAAATTGAAAACGTGGTGGTAAAACGGCATCTTTCACTCATTACCAACCCCAATCGCTACCGCTCGCGCGCTGCAGAGGTCTTTTGTCGCGAAATTCTCACCCAGTTTGCCACGTTTAACCTGAACACAGAACTGGAGAAGTTGAAAAATCCCCTCTCCGATAGCGAAAAACCCCTCAAGGAACTGTTGGCAATCCCCCCCATGACGGAAACGCAGGGTACGGCTGAAAACACCCCATAGGGTTTGTTGCCGCATTCCCCCACGGTTGTCAAACCCCTGTCATCTGCCTTCCCCATGATCAAAGGTGAGGCCTGTGGGTCGCGTTTCTACCCTGACCTCAACCAAGGCACACCCCAATTTGGCAGCAGCAATGATGTCTAAAGTGAATCAACCTGCAACAATGACAGCGGAACCTGCCATTCATGAGCAGCGATTTCAGAGTTTCTTAAGGAAGTGGATACCTTAAGCAATTGGCTCAGCACGAGCGAGGGGCAAATTATTCACCTCGATTTCTTGCGATCGCTGCCGGAGGATACGTTTGGCCATGATCTTGCCACGTTTTACCAGCGGGAAAACCTGCGCCCGTTTACAACAGGGACACGTCGCAAGCAACTGCACGATGCCACCCACGTTCTTACGGGGTATGGCACGGACTTGGTGGGGGAAGCAGAGTTACAGGCTTTTTTACTGGGCATTAGCTTTACCCCCCTCAATGCCCTCCTCAAACGGCAGGCTGTTCGCCGCATCCGTCAGATGCAACTCCTCTCAGCAGCAGCGCTAGAAGAGCGTTTGGCCGCTGCCGATTGTCGGGGGCAAGACAGCCGCTTTGACCCCAATACATGGCCTGTGGAGCGTCAGTGGTATTTACCAACGGCTCAGGTGCGCTGCATTTATGGTCTCTAGCGGTAGTTAAGTTAAGGCTTCAGCCACACGCTGTTGCAGGTCAGCGATCGCCTCCGGGATGGGTAGGAGCCATTTCGCCCCTGTTGCCCGCTCGACGACCTCCACCTCTCCCTTGGCAATGCTACGACCCGTGACAATGCGGTAGGGAATTCCAATGAGATCGGCGTCCTTGAATTTCACTCCCGCTCGCTCATCGCGGTCATCGAGTAAAACCTCAACCCCGACGGCCTGCAATTGCTCGTAAACTTCTAGGGAAACTTGCATCTGGGCAGAATCGCTGATGTTGGGGACAACAATAATGACCTGATAGGGGGCGATCGCCAGTGGCCAAATGATCCCGTTCTCGTCGTGGTGCTGTTCAACGGCTGCCTGTGCTAAGCGGGAAACGCCAATCCCATAGCAGCCCATCACCAGCGGCACCTCCTCCCCCTGTTCGTTGGTGTAGGTAGCCTTCATGGCTTGGGAATACTTGGTACCCAACTGAAAAATGTGGCCGATTTCAATGCCTCGGGCGCTTTCTAAACGCTGGTTTGGATCATGACAGGCGCGATCGCCCGCTTGCGCCTTGCGCAGATCGACCACAAGGCTTGGCAACGGACAGCTTTTGCCCCAATTCACCCCCACCCGGTGCCGTTGATCTTCATTCGCCCCGGTCACAAAGCGCTTGAGATCTGCCACCGTCGCATCAGCAAGGCGGATAAATTGCGGAATCAGCGGTTCTGTAGATTGCAGATAAGCATCCGGCAGATCAGGGCCAATATAGCCAAAGGGTAAGGGTTTAGCGGCCCACTCTGAGGCCGTTGCCGCATCCGCCACCCGCAGATCCAACACCTTGCTGGCACCGTAGTTAGGGGCTAAGTTGGTGAGGGTATTTTGCAACTTAACCGTGTTCACCTCCTGATCACCCCGAATGCTCACCAGAACTAAGCCAATACGGCCATTGTCAAAAACGGCGCGGTAAAGGACATTTTTAACAATTTGGGTGGGGTCACAGCCCAAGTGGCTCACCAAGGCCTCAATCGTTGCCGTATTGGGGGTATCTAAGGTCTCCGTTTTCTTGTAGGGGCTGGGAACCGGGTCAGGGGGCACCGAGATGGCTTTTTCCACATTGGCGGCGTACTGGCCGTCAGCAGTATAGAGCACCTCATCTTCACCCGCTGCTGCCAAGACCATAAACTCATGAGAACCTGAGCCACCAATGGCACCCGAATCCGCCTCCACTGCCCGAAACGTTAGGCCACAGCGAGTCAGAATCCGACTATAGGTGTCGTACATCACCTGATACGTTTCTTTCAGGCTAGCCACATCCGCATGGAAGGAATAGCCATCCTTCATGATGAATTCCCGTCCCCGCAGCAGCCCAAACCGGGGGCGAATTTCATCGCGAAATTTAGTTTGAATTTGATAGAGGTGCACCGGTAACTGGCGATAGGAACGAATCAAATCCTTCGCCAACGTGGTGATCACCTCCTCGTGGGTGGGACCCAAGCCCATCTGCCGCTCTGCCCGGTCGGTGAGGGCAAACATAATGCCCTCCGCTTGCGTGTAGGTGTCCCAACGCCCAGACTCTTGCCACAGTTCTGCGGGTTGCAATTGCGGCAGCAGGCACTCTTGAGCACCACTGCGATTCATTTCCGCGCGCACAATGGCACTCACCTTTTGCAGAACCCGCCACATCAGCGGCAAGTAGCTATAAATGCCACTGGCAATGCGGCGAATATAACCGGCCCGCAGGAGTAACTTGTGACTGGGAATTTCCGCCTCTGCCGGATCATCCCGCAGGGTAACAAAGAGCATTTGCGACAGGCGCATGGGATCGCTACCAACACAGCACAGAACCTCTATTTTACGATGCTGCGGGGGTGCAGTACCTCACTCAGCAAGGTAGGACGTACTGGGCAGGGAAATCTTCACCGGTTCAACGTGCCAAATCTCTTGGCAGTATTCGCGAATGGCGCGATCGCTGGAGAATTTGCCCATGCGTGCCACGTTGAGAATTGACATTTTTGCCCATTGGGCTTGGTCGCGATAAACACCACTGGCGCGGGCTTGGCAGTCCACATAGCTCTGATAGTCCGCTAACAGGCAATAGCGATCCTGCTGCCACAGATGCTCAACAATGGGTCGAAACAGTTCCGTATCTCCATGGGAGAAGTGACCACAACTGATGAGATCTAGCACTCGCTTGAGCATGGGGTTGCTATTGGCAATTTCCCAAGGTCGATAGCCGTTTTGCCAAAGCGCTTGCAGTTCCTCCACCGTATTGCCAAAGAGAAAGAAGTTTTCCGCCCCTACTTCTTCGCGGATTTCAACATTTGCTCCATCGAGGGTACCAATGGTGAGGGCACCGTTGAGGGCAAATTTCATGTTGCCGGTGCCGGAGGCCTCATAACCCGCCGTGGAAATTTGCTCTGAGAGATCCGCTGCCGGATAAACCCGCTGGCCAAGGGTGACATTGTAGTCTGGTAAAAACACTACCTTGAGGCGATCGCCCACAGTTGGATCCCGATTCACTACCTCCGCCACCGAGTTAATTAGCTTGATGATTAGCTTTGCCATGTAGTAGCCGGGTGCTGCTTTCCCTCCAAAGATAAACGTGTGGGGAGTGAGGTCAAGATTGGGATTGTCCTTCAATTGTTGGTAGAGGGTAATAATATTGAGGACGCACAGGTGCTGACGCTTATATTCGTGAATTCGCTTCACTAAAATATCGAAGATTGCATGGGGATCCACGCTAATTCCGACCCGCTGACGAATATACTCGGCCAAACGCACCTTATTTTGGTGTTTCACTGCCTGCCACTCCGCCACAAACCCCGGATCAGTTGCCAGCGGTTCTAGGCGACGCAGTTGATCGAGGTGCTTAATCCAATCTTCGCCAATCTGGCGACTGATGAGTTGGGTGAGGCCGGGATTGCTCAGCACCAGCCAACGGCGAGGCGTCACCCCATTGGTCTTATTGGAAAATTTTTCCGGAGTCAGTTCGTAAAAGTCCCGCAGAACTGTTTGTTTCAGGAGTTCTGAGTGTAACTTTGCCACGCCGTTAATGGCATGGCTGCCAATGCAGGCTAAATTAGCCATTCGCACGTAGCGACAGCCGCTTTCATCAATAATGGATAAGCGTTGCAAGCGGGCGTTATCCCCCGGGTAGGCCAGCCGCACTTGGTCAAGGAATCGTTGATTGATTTCGTAGATGATTTGCAGGTGGCGTGGCAGTACGGAACCAAACAGAGGGAGCGGCCATTTTTCAAGGGCTTCCGGCAGCAGGGTGTGGTTGGTGTAGGCAAAGGTTTGGCGGGTAATGTCCCAAGCTGTCTCCCACGGCAGGAGGTGCTCATCCACCAGCAAACGCATGAACTCGGCTACGGAAATAGCGGGGTGGGTGTCGTTGAGCTGCACCGTGAACTTGTGATGGAAACGGGTCAAGTCGTTTGAGGACTGCAAGTACAGGCGAATCATGTCTTGGAGGGCGCAGGAGCAGAAGAAGTACTGCTGCATCAAACGGAGTTCTTTGCCTTGGAGCTGCTCATCGTTAGGGTAGAGGACTTTGGTAATGTTTTCGGAAGCAATTTTTTGGTTGACGGCACCGTAGTAGTCCCCGCTATTGAAGGCTTGGAAGTCAAACGATTCAACTGCCTCCGCCCGCCACAGCCGCAGCAGGTTAGCAGTGTTAACTTTGTAGCCCAGAATCGGTGTGTCGTAGGCCACCCCTTGCACTACTTGGTGCGGGTGCCAAACCACACGGTAGCGGCCTTGATCATCGATGTAGCTGGAGGTGGAGCCGCCAAATTTCACGGGTAGGTTAATTTCAGGCCGCGGGATTTCCCATGGGTTACCGTAGCGCAGCCATTTATCGGTAATTTCCACTTGCCAACCATCGCGAATTTCTTGGTCAAAGATGCCGTACTCGTAGCGAATGCCATAGCCAATGGCGGGAATTTCTAGGGTGGCCAAGGAATCCATATAGCAGGCAGCAAGACGCCCCAAGCCCCCGTTGCCTAAGCCGGGTTCTTCTTCTTGATCTAAGAGTTCCTTCAAGTCTAGCCCCGTTTGCTTGATGGCTTCGGCGACCGCATCGTACAGTCCTAAGTTGATCAGGTTATTGCCAAGATGGGGGCCCAACAAAAACTCTGCCGATAGGTAACACACCGTACGGCTGCCCTGCTCCCGATAGGTTTTGGCAGAACTCAGCCAGCGCAACAGCAGGCGATCGCGCACAGTGTAGGCGAGGGCAAGGTAGTGATCGTTTTTGGTGGCAACCTCTGGAAACCGGCCTTGGATAAAGAACAGGTTATCCATGAAGGCACGGCGGAGCGTTTCCACACTCGTACCGGTGCGATCATCTTCCGTGAGCACCGTTGGGCAGCCGGGCGGAATTAAGCTGGTCATTGTGGGAATCCTCGCAAACTAAGCAATGAGTCATCGGCCCTTGCCTTAGTTCTACCGCGATCGCCCCCGATTCCCAACCAAGTACAGGATCTCTTTAAGTTGAGGGGGGTGTGGTTTGCTGGAGATACTGCGCCAGTGCGTCCCGTGTTAAAGCTGCCAATGAGACTCCCTTAGCGGCGGCTAAGGCTTTCAGTTGCTCGTACTGTTGGGCTGGCACATCGACCCGATAGCGTTTGCGCGAGTAGGTGGCGGCAAACTGCCGCAGCGCCTCAAAGCCGACACGATGGCAGAAGTCACCAAAGGATTCCCCCGCTTGCCGGCGATCGCGATAGTAAACCAACAGCGGCTCAAGGGTGGCCTCCAAATCTGTTAAAGGCAAGCGTTCGATATAGACTTCCGCTAAACGGGTTTGATGGGGACTGCCCCCCAGCCACACCTGATACGTGTTCGGCACAATGCCCACAAAGCCCAGCTCAGCGAGGTAGGGTCGGGCACAGCCGTTGGGGCAGCCCGTCATGCGAATCACAAAATGCTCCCCTTGCAGTCCCACCTTGTCCATGAGGCGGCGGATGCGCTCTAGCACCCTCGGAATGGCACGCTCGGATTCCGTAATCGCCAAGCCACAGGTGGGTAGCGCCGGACAAGCCATGCTGTAGCGTTCTAAGGAATCAATGGTACTGACCTCCCGAACCCCGTGCTGCTGCAAAATGAGTTGGATGGCATCTTGGGCATTGGGGGGGACATCGCAAATCAGCAGGTTTTGATGGGGGGTTACCCGCAGCGGCACATTAAACTCTTTAACAATTTTTTTGAGGGCAGCTTTCAGCTTAAAGTTGCCCTGATCGAGGATGCGACCATTGGCAATCGAGAGGCCATAGAAAAAGTTGCCGTCCCCTTGGGCGTGCCAGCCCAAAAAATCGTGGTACTGCCACGGAGGCAGCGGGCGGAAGGGCGCTAAGGGTTTGCCAAAGTATTCTTCAACTTTTGCCTTGAACTTGGCCACGCCCCAATCGTGGATGAGGTACTTGAGGCGAGCATGACGCCGATTGTAGCGATCGCCATAGTCCCGCTGCGTCGCCACAATGGCCTTAACAGCATCGTAAACATCGGCAGCGGCCACAAAACCAATTTCATCGGCTAGGCGGGCAAAGGTTTCTTCCTTGTTGTGGGTACGCCCAAGCCCACCCCCGGCGTAAATGTTAAAGCCTTCCAGTTGGCCTTTTGGATCCGTGATCACCACCAGCGTGAGATCTTGGGAAAAGAGATCCACCGAGTTATCGCCGGGGACAGTGACACAGCACTTAAACTTACGCGGCATGTAGTGATCGCCGTAGATCGGCTCTTCGTTATTGGCAAAGATCGTGCCATTCCCGTTGCGCAAGCGTGCCGCTTTCACATCGGGGTGCTCCTCGCCAGAGATGACCTTTTCGCCATCGAGCCAAATTTCGTAGTAGGCACCGGTTTGAGGGGTGAGCAAATCCGCAATCCGGTGGGCGTACTCGTAGGCAAGGGTATATTCGGGGCGATCGCGAAAGGGAGCCGGCGGTGCCATAACATTACGGTTCAAGTCACCACAGGCACCCAACGTCGAGCCCATGCTGCGAACAATGGCGGCAATGGCAGCTTTCAGGTTTTTCTTGAGAATGCCGTGCAACTGAAACCCTTGGCGCGTGGTTGCCCGTAGGGTGTGGTTGCCGTAGTCATCCGCTAGGCGATCCAGCGTCAAGTAAAGCTGAGGGGGAATATAGCCAGCAGGACTGCGGGTGCGCAGCATAAACTGGTAGTCTTTTTCCTGACCTTTGACGCGGTTATCGCGGTTGTCCTGCTGATAAGAGCCGTGAAACTTCAGGATTTGAACGCCTTCTTCACTAAAGCGATTGGTAGGCTCTAGAAGCTCCGTGGCAATCGGTTCACGCAGGTGCTGACTCTTTTCCTTAAGGAGTTCAACTTTTGAGCGCTTAGTCGCAGTGTCAGCCAAGGGGGGAGAAGCAACCATAGTGTTCGATCTTCCAGCAGGCAGGATGAATGGGCGGCAACAGGCTCACTAAAATCCCTAATCTTGATCGGGAAAGTGAGCTATCCCATTCTAGCGAACCGTGGGAACGATTAACAGGAGGGTTCTTCTTTGGAGGTGTATTCTTGCTGCCAACAGCGCTCAAGGTAGGCATTGCGATATTCTATCCAGAACCGCTTGGGGTTCAGCACCAAACGACCCTTAAACAGTGGCTGGTTGAGGTAAAGCCAGAGGGGAAATCGAAGAACGCGACGCGAAGCCATAAGCATACCGTGAGCGTGAGCGATTCTAGGGGAGAAATTACCTTTGATCATAGACGAGAGGACTGGTGGTGGGAGGGTTCTGCCAACTTTCTTAATGCTTGGCGCAAGGCCATCCGCGAAAAATGTTAAAATCTGTGAAGCTTTCTGGAATCACGGATGCGGGTTGTTATTGTCGGTGCGGGTTTGGCGGGTTTAGCCGCCGCCGTGGATTTAGTAGAGGCTGGCCACACTGTTGAACTTTACGAATCGCGCCCCTTTGTGGGGGGCAAGGTCAGCAGTTGGCAAGATGCCGACGGCAACCACATTGAAATGGGGCTGCACGTGTTTTTCTATAACTACGCCAACCTCTTTGAGTTAATGACCAAAGTGGGGGCGATCGCTAACCTGTTACCCAAAGCCCATACCCACACCTTCATCAACCGCGGTGGCCAAGTTGGCGAACTGGACTTTCGTTTTCCTTTGGGGGCGCCCTTTAACGGCCTCAAAGCGTTTTTCACCACCCGTCAGCTCTCTGTTGTTGACAAATTCTTTAACGCCATTGCCCTAGGAACCAGCCCAGTGGTGCGGGGCTTACTGGACTACCAAGGCGCCATGGAGCAAATTCGTGCCCTTGATCGCATGAGCTTTGCTGAGTGGTTCCGGCGTCATGGGGGCTCGGAAAATAGCCTCAAGCGGCTGTGGAACCCCATTGCCTATGCGCTGGGGTTTATTGACACCGAGCAGATGTCAGCCCGCTGTATGCTGACTATTTTCATGATGTTTGCTGCCAAAACCGAGGCCTCGCGCCTCAATATGCTCAAGGGATCCCCTGCCGAGTACCTCCTCAAACCCTTAGTGAACTACATTAGCGCCCGTGGGGCAACGGTGCACCTACGGCGACGGGTCAAGGAAATTCGCTTCAGTGGCGATAACCCAGCAAATTGGCGGGTGGAGGGTTTAGTAATTCCCACGGGGGATAACCCTTCGGAAATAGTGACCGCTGATGCTTACCTCTGTGCTTGCGATGTCCCCGGCATCCAACGCCTGATTCCTGAAGCATGGCGCGTCTTGCCCGTTTTTGAGAACATCTTTAAGCTAGAGGCGGTCCCCGTGGCGACAGTACAACTGCGCTTTGATGGCTGGGTCACAGAACTGCAGGATGCAAGTAAGCAAAAACAAGTGGCGGCCACTGGCATTGATAATCTGCTCTATACAGCAGATGCTGATTTTTCCTGTTTTGCCGATTTAGCTCTCACCAGTCCGGCAGATTACTACCGCGAGGGTCAAGGATCATTGCTGCAAGTGGTGCTTACCCCCGGTGATCCGTTTATTAAGGCCAGTAATGAGGAGATTGCCCAGCACGTTCTGCGGCAAGTGCATGAACTGTTCCCCTCATCGCGGACGCTGAACATGACGTGGTACAGTGTCGTCAAGCTGGCGCAGTCGCTCTATCGCGAGGCTCCCGGCATGGATCCCTACCGTCCGCCCCAAAAAACGCCGATTCCTAATTTCTTTTTGGCGGGCAGCTACACGCAGCAAGATTACATTGACAGTATGGAAGGCGCAACCATGTCTGGGCGGCAAGCGGCGCAGGCGATTATGGCGGGAGAGAGCTAATGACCCAGTGGCTAGAGCATACGGTGCAAGTTGAAGTGGCGGCAGATATTGATCTGGTGTGGTCGCTGTGGTCAGACCTAGAAAAGATGCCCCTTTGGATGAAGTGGATTGAGTCGGTGGTCATTACCCCTGAGAACCCAGAGCTGTCCCGCTGGACATTGGCAACGGGCAACTGGCACTTTAGTTGGCGATCGCGCATTTGTAAGCAAATTAAGCATCAAATCATCCAGTGGGAGTCGGTGGATGGACTGCCCAATCGCGGTGCGATTCGCTTTTACGATCGCCATGGCAGCACGGTAGTGAAGCTTTCAGTGGCCTACGCCATTCCGGGGGTGTTGGGGCAAATTATGGATCGGCTCTTTTTAGGACGCATTGTTGAAAGTACGCTGCAGGCGGATTTAGAACGCTTTCGCACCTATGCCCAACAGATGCAACCCAGCCGCCTCAGCTAAGGGATCAAAATCCTGTGAGGAAGCTTATCCTATTCTCTAATCCTGTTCACGTCCTTGCCGAAGGATGTCAATGATCTCTTGAGTTGTGATATTGAGGTGAATCCCTTGAATATCAAGGGGGGAGTTTTTCACCTCGGCAGGCTGCAGAACAAAGACGCGTCCATCTTTGCGTCGGATCTGTCCCCCCCTTCTTGCTGGGCTTCATTCAATAAATCGGCTAACCGCTGGCGTGCTTCTGAATAGGTGTAAACCTTCATGACTTTACTCCAAAAGTTTCACATTGGCCTGTTGTGCTGGGTAGCGCAGTCCATTATCGAGGGTTAGTAAGGGCGCTTTTTGCTGGATTGCACAGCTGAGAAGATAGGCATCGTAGGCATACAGGTTAAAACGACACCCATGGTGCTTGTTTGCAGAATATCTCATTTCATAAAATTCTCTTAAAAAAATAAAAAAACCAAAATCCTGTGCTAGGCTGTTGCTAACAATAATTAGTGATTCTCTGCCATGAGCAACCTCCTCGACACCTGCCCCCACCTGCAAGCGGATTGCGATCGCCTACTGCAACTGGTCAATGCTGAGCCCTCACTGCGGGCATTAGATATGACGCCGGTACAAATGTCGTTACGCAAGGCGATTTCACCGACGTTTGAAATTGTTTTTGCCGGCCCCTTTAGCGCTGGCAAGTCGATGCTCATCAATGCCCTGCTAGAGCGGGAACTCCTCTACAGTGCCCAAGGCCACGCCACTGGCACCATTTGTCGCGTGGCCTATGCCGAGCCGGATCAGGAGCGCGCCGTCCTAACGTTTTACACCGAGGGTGAAATTCAAAAGCAGGTGACGGATATTAGCGATCGCCTCCGCTTGGGTCACCGGGTTGATATTGGCGATAGCGCCTCAATTCAAAAAGCAATTCAACTGGCAGAGCAAATTATTGAGGAAGAAGGCGGGGAGGGGCGATCGCAACGGGCGCGGGAAGCCAATGGCCTGAAGCTGCTGTTGCAGGGGCGACAAGCCAATGCCAGTCATATCCACGCCACGGTTAACAATTCGTTTTCGATGGATGGTTTGGGATTTGGCACCATTGCCGAAGCCTCCGCCTATGCCCGCCAAGGGGCAAACAGTGCTGTTCTCAAGAAAATTGAGTACTACTGCCACCACCCCCTGCTGGCGGGAGGCAACGTCCTCATCGATACCCCCGGCATTGATGCCCCCATTAAAGAGCACGCTGAATTAGCCTATCGCTGCATTAATGACCCCGATGCCTCCGCCGTCATTGTGGTCTATCAAATTGCTACCTCGGGGGAAATTATCCAAGAAGAAATTGACCTACTGGAGAAAATCAAAGCCAACCCCGGCTTGCGCGATCGCGTCTTCCATGTCATTAACCGCATTGACCAAACGTGGTTTGACCCCGACTTGCGGGAAAAAGTGAACACCACCCTTGCCAAATCCTTTACCTCACCCCCGGATCGCCTCTATCGCACCAGTGGGCTGTTGGGGTTTTACGGCAGTCTTCTTCTCAAATGTGGTGAGGACGATCGCTATGGCTTAGACTCTATTTTTGCCAATGAAATTAGTCAGTTGAAGCTACGCACCGATGCGCCGAAGTTTGTCAATGAATTTTTACGCTATTGTATTTTTTCCTACAAACTGCCCAGCCAGTTTCGCATTCAGCTCGACACCGATAAAACACCCCTCGAAAGCTATGAACTGATTTTGCAGCGCTACGGCCATGACCTCATCCGCCACATGATTAAAGACAGCGAGGTTGAAATTTTCCGCAGTGACATCAGCCGTTACCTGCGGGAAGAAAAATACCCGCAACTGCTGGAACAGTTAGTCAGCGATCTACAGGACGTGTGCATTAGCCTCACGAATCTTTATCAACCCACGCTACAGCAGTTACAACAACAGCCAAAGGACATTGAAGCCCTCAAGCAAACGAAACTACTGGATTTGAGCCACGAACTAAAGGCCGCTGGTGATGAGTTCTACCAGCACATTGATCAGTTTCTCAATCGGGTCAAAGGGGGGCAGTGCACGGAAACCGAGGAGGATTATAAACGCCTGAAAGTGAATCTGGTTACATCCCTTGAGCAACTCCTGAAGCAGTTTTCCGTCGCCACCATCTATCAGCAGGCACTGGAGAGCCATCCGACTAATTCGGTTGTTCCAGTCATGGGCATTTTGGCGGAAGCATTTTACTACCTTGCCAATGGCCTCAAAAAAACGTTGGTGGAATCATCTCAGGAGTTAATTAAGAACCTCTTTAAGCAATTGCGACGGGAAATTTATCAGCAACCCTATTATCGTGAACTCTTTCGCCTCTTGGGGAACGATAGCGGCATTGACCAACTCCTCAGCAAGCTAGAAGAGGAGGTTTTAATTAGTATCACAACCGTGGCTCGGATTGAGTGCGATCGCTACGTGCGGGAGCGAGAAGATTTTTATGACGATGCCCGTGGCGTAATTAAACTGCGGGATGTGATCCGCAAAGCCTGTAACACTTACGATGCCTCCAGTATGTTTGAAGCAGAAGGAGAGTTGCGAGAACTCCTAAAAATGGACTTTGTGCATAAAATCCGCAAAACGATTGAAGTGACGTACCGGGCAGCGATCGCCACCGCCATTACCGAACCCTTACTCACCGTTGCCAAGCGCCATAGCCAAGAGATTCTCCAACAACAGCAACAGGCGCGGGAACACTTGGGGCAAACCCTTGAAAAAGAAGCGGCTGAAAGCATTGAACGCAATGCCCAAAAGCTCAAAGAACTGGAGGCTAAAATTACCCTGTACAACGAGGCGGTAACCAGCATTAACACCTGCCTTGAACAACAGGGGCGCGATCGCCAAAAATTACCCGTTCTTGCCTTGTTTTAGAGGAACCCTTAGTCATGGAGCATCCCTTGAACAAAAATACAAAAATAATGATGCCGTCTTTCGCGTGACGGAGACCCACGAGGCCCTGCAGAACCTTTGGCAGCAGGAGTTGGGCATGGTGGCCTGTGCCGCTGACCTACAAAAACTGCCCCTCACCCATACCCTCATTCAGGGACTCTTAAAGACGGGGATCGCATGCGAAATGATGTCCCCCCAAACGGCGGGTTGGCAAAAAGGCGCTTTACGCCTGCGGTTAGAACTGGTTTTTGAACCTGAGACAGCGCCGGAGTCTGAGAACAAGACACCTCCCACGACCCTTCCTTTACAACAGACATTCACCCCGAAAGCGACAGCGGCGGGCTGCTACACCGTCACCTTGGTGGATCCCAATGGCAGCCAAACCCGACTTCAGGTGCCCCCAGATGAGTACATCCTCGATGTTGCCGAGGAATTTGGTATTGACTTGCCCTTTTCCTGTCGGGCAGGCAGTTGTGGTACTTGTGCAGGAAAGCTCTTGGAAGGAGAGGTAGATCAATCGGATCAATCCTTCCTTGACGATGATCAGATAGAGGCAGGGTACGTTCTCCTGTGTGTCAGCTATCCCCGCTCTGATTGCACGATTTTGACCTACCAAGACGAGGAACTTTCAGAGTAATTTATGGCCATTGAACCCCGTGTATTAGCTTCTCATGAAGTGATTCTCTATTACGCAGAGTCCAAGGATGGTAATAGAACTCAAGAGGGTTGCCATTCCTTGGATGTTATCAATTATCGCTCCAACGATATTGCCTACCCGCAACAACTGATGAATCATCTTGCTAGAGAGTCTAAGCTTGCTGGTTTGCTAGCTAATCTCTGTTCTGCAGAGGTGATTCTGTTAGATAAGATAGGCTGGCAAAAAGGCAAGGTCACGTTAGCCCTGGTCTTTTATCCTGAAGAAGAGTCAACCCCCTGTACCGAAACCCCTGAACCCACAGACCTCCTGTAATAGAGGCTTGCGCCTTGGCAGCGGCTGACCGCGGGGGGATTGCTCGCTATAATCATGAAGATGATTCCCATTCGCTTCGATTGCCCAAGGATGCCTATGCCTACCTCTGCTGCCCCAATGGATACGCTCAAGCATGGTTTGCCAGTGACCATCATCACGGGTTTTCTTGGAAGCGGCAAAACCACCCTCTTGAACCACATCCTCACCAATCAAGAGGGCTTGAAAACTGCGGTTCTTGTGAATGAGTTTGGGGAAATTGGCATTGACAATGAGCTTCTAGTGGCTAGCGACGATGACATGGTGGAGCTCAATAACGGCTGTGTTTGCTGCACGATTAATAATGACCTCATCAATGCCGTCTATCGAGTATTAGAGCGGCAAGATAAGGTGGACTATCTAGTGGTGGAAACCACGGGGTTAGCGGATCCGCTGCCGGTTGCCCTCACCTTTCTGGGGACAGATTTGCGCGATCTGACGCGGCTGGACTCCATTATCACCGTGGTGGATGCGGAAAACTTTAGTCTTGACCTGTTCAATAGCAGTGCCGCTCAAAGCCAAATTGCCTATGGGGACATTATTCTCCTCAATAAAGCAGACCTTGTGAGTGAGGAGCGCCTCAATCAACTAGAAGCTCGGATCCGGGAGATGCGGGAGGGAGCACGGATCATTCGCACCGTCAATGCCCAAGTGCCCTTGCCCCTGATTCTCAGTGTGGGACTGTTCCAGAGCGATCGCTATTTTCAACCGGAAGATCACAAGCACCCTCACGAACATCACGATCATGATGATCATCACGATCACTGTGATCACCCAGAGCATGATCATCATCACCATCACTCAAATCATCTGGAAGAGGACGGCTTTACTTCAGTTTCCTTCCAGAGCGATCGCCCCTTTGAATTGCGCAAGTTTCAGTATTTTCTGGATCACCAACTCCCAGAATCGGTATTCCGTGCTAAAGGCATTCTTTGGTTCAAAGAAAGTCCGCGCCGCCATGTTTTTCACCTCAGCGGGAAACGCTTTACCTTAGATGACGAAGACTGGAAAGGCACGCCTAAAAATCAACTGGTGCTCATTGGCCAAAATTTAGATCACGCCACATTGCGGGAACAACTAGCAGCTTGTGTTTCCTCTGCAGAGGCAGTCGTCAGCTAGCCTTTGAGAACAATGGCAAAGCAGCGTCGGAAAGCAGACTTTCCCACCAAGGTGTGTCCTGTCTGTGGCCGTCCTTTTCAGTGGCGCAAAAAGTGGGCAGACTGCTGGGAGGAGGTGAAATACTGCTCGGAGCGGTGTCGGCGACGGCGCCAATCTGCACTCCCTCCGTCGTTAAGGGCTAACGGGGATCAACCCTAAATGACTCAGCAGGCGATCGCTATCCACGTGTTGCTGCATCAGTTGCTCAATGCACTTCACTTTTGCAGGCTCGTGCAGCCGCACTTGGCCAAAGGCGCGATCCACAATTTCCACTGCCGTGAGGGTGTCTAAATCCACCGAGAGAATGGGAATTTCTAACTCCTCTGCCCGCGCCAGAATGGCTGGAGAGGGAGGCAAGTGCCCCGTGAGGATGAGGCAATGGGTGGAGGTTTCCAAAGCTGCCCACTGAATATCGGTGCGATCGCCACCAGTAATAACCGCCATGTTATTGCCTTTACGGAAGTATTTCAGGGCAGCACTCACATTCATCGCCCCAATTGTTAACTCTTCCACCAGCAGATCAAGGCGATCAGGCCGACATAACACCTCAGCACCGAGTTGCTGCACTAGCTCATGCACGCTGACACTGCGCAGGAGTTGACTGCGAGGCAGCAGCCCAAAGACGGGAACCTGCTGTGCCTCAAGGTATTGGCGAATGGCGGCAAGGGGTTCGTGCGCCGCATCAGGAATGTCGTTAATAATGACCCCCAAGAGGCGATCGCCCAGTTCCGACTTAGCCAACAGAATTGACTCCACCACCAAGGGCGATTCGTAGCGCACCACTAGCAAAATTGGCGCCTCCAGTACCTGAGCCATATCTCCTAGACCCAAGCCAAACAACCGTCCCTCGGCAAGGGTGGCGGGTCCTTCCAAGAGCACGATGTCCTCGCCATTATCGGTTTGGTAAGCCGCTAAGGCCTGTTGATAATTCCTTTGATCTTGCCCCGTCAGGCGTGCCAAGATAGTCTCCGGCGTCAAGGTCAAGAGCGTGGGGCGAACGGTGGGGAGGTTCAGGGTGTGCTGCACAAACCACACATCTGCTTCCGTCTCTTCCGTGTCAGCGTTGGCCTGACAGGTGCCGAGGGGCTTGCCGTAGCCCACCTTCAGTTGGCGATCGCGCAGTAGCTTCGCCAACCCCAAAATAGTCGCTGACTTACCACTGTAAGCCATCATCGAGGCAATGATCAGGTGTTTCGGCACGGTTGTCTTCTCCCTCAGCGGTACTGTGATAACGCCTAACTCGACAACCCGCACCCTGAAGCCTAACTTAGGGGGTGGGATAGGGGGCGCTATTGAGTCCGTCGTTCTCCAAGATATTCTTTGATAATAACCCTAGCAACGCTACCGACAGCAGTCATTTGCAGGCTCTGCTGCAAAAGCGAAAAAAAGCTAAAGTTTCACTTCCCGGTCCATCAACTCCCTTGTCGAATCCGAATTCCGCTTGCTAGAAGTTAACTAGTCAAGGCCAATGGTGCGCTATATGACGCTCGACAACTTGAGTACAGTGACCTTATCCCGCTGGCAGTTTGCCCTCACCGCTATTTTTCATATGCTTTGGCCAGTGCTGACCACGGGCATGAGTATCTACTTAGTCGTGATTGAAGGGCTGTGGCTGAAAACCAAAAACCTCACGTATTATCACCATGCCCGCTTTTGGTCTAAGCTCTACATTCTCAACTTTGGGATTGGGGTGGCGTCGGGCTTGCCAATGGCTTTTCAGTTTGGCATGAACTGGGCTCCCTTCTCCTTGGCCGTTGGCGATTTCTTTGGGACAGTGCTCGGCTTTGAAGGCACAATGGCCTTTATGCTCGAGGCCAGCTTTCTGGGGATTATGATCTTTGGCTGGCAACGGGTACCGCCCCTGATGCACTGGATAGCGACCATTTGTGTGGCCTTTGGTGCTAACCTCTCAACATTTTGGATTCTCTCGGCCAACTCATGGCTGCAAACGCCCGCTGGGGGAGTCTTTGTCGAGGGTAAGTTTCAGGTTCAAGACTATTTCCAGGCGATCGCCAACCCTTTCATGGTCAACAGCTTTTTGCACATGTTCTTTGCCACCTTAGAAACCTCTCTCTTTGTGATTGGTGGCATCAGTGCTTGGTACCTCCTACAAAATCGTCTGCCGAACTTCTTTACCAAATCCCTCAAGGTGGTCTTGGTCATGGCCTTGATCATTGCCCCCTTACAAATCTTTGTCGGTCACCTCAGTGCCGAACAGGTCTATCACTATCAACCCGCAAAGCTAGCGGCCATGGAAGCGCAGTGGGAAACGATCCCCGCGGGCACCCCTGCCGGTTGGAGCGTCATTGCCTTGCCCGATGAAGTTGCCGAAACCAATCGGGTAGAAGTAAAAATTCCCGGACTGCTGGGTTATCTACTGGAACTCAAACCCACCCTTGATACCCCCGTGCTGGGCTTGAAGGAATGGGCGCCGAGCGATCGCCCCCACTTCATCGGCCTAATTTACTACTCTTTCCGGGCAATGGTGGCCATTGGTCTTTATTTGACTGCCCTTGTTGCCATTACCGTGATTGTCTGGTGGCGAACGGGTTTGGAGGGCGATCGCCTTGCCAAGATAAAAGGGCTGAAATGGCTCTGGTGGGGCTGGATTTTTGCTGGTCCCATGGGCTACCTTGCCGTTGAAGCTGGCTGGATTGTGCGTTGTGTCGGGCGGCAGCCATGGATTGTCTATGGCCAAATGCGTACCGCCGAGGCTGCGTCGAACTTACCGCCCCAAGTGGTGCTCTTCTCCCTCAGTGGCCTCGTAGCGCTTTACACTATCTTTTTCTTTGCTGCCCTGTTCTTTGGTCGCCGCATCCTTCAAAAAGGCCCCAACGTTGCCCTGCCGGTACCGGGGTTGCGCAATGCCGAAGAGCTGGAAATTCGCATCAAACTGGCGGAACACCAGCCCGATAGTCGTCCCCTCGAAACCCAGCAATAAGGTCAACAAGGTCAATCTCTATGGAATCAAACCCACTGGCACCGTTGCAGCACTTCCTGCCCCAAGTTTGGTTTTGCATTTTGGGGTTATTTCTGTTCCTTTATGTCCTCCTCGATGGCTTTGACCTCGGCATTGGCATCCTTTCCCTAACGGCTAGTAGCGAACGCCGCCGCAACATCCTGATGACCAGCTTGGGAAATGTTTGGGATGCCAACGAAACTTGGCTAGTGCTCATGGGCGGCTCCCTCTTTGGCGCCTTCCCCTTGGCCTACGCCACGATCCTCAACGCCCTTTACCTGCCAGCGGTGATCATGGTGGTGGGTCTTATTCTGCGAGCTGTCTCCTTTGAATTTCGCGAAAATGCCAACAACAAACGAGTTTGGAACCTCGCCTTTGGGGTGGGCAGCTTCTTGGCAGCCTTGGGGCAGGGATTTGCCGTTGGCACCGTCTTTGAAGGCATTAAGGTGGATGCGGCAGGCCATTTTGCCGGTGGCATGTGGGACTGGTTGACATGGCATTCAGTTTTAGTCGCGCTTACCCTCATTCAGGGCTACGTCCTCATTGGCTCCACCTACCTGATTTATAAAACGACAGGGGAGTTGCAGCAGACCCACTACAAAACCGCGACGATTGCGGCTTGGACAACATTTATCGGGGCAGTTTTAATTACGATTACAGCACCGATTTTTCACGTTCAACTGCGGCAGCAGCTCTTTCAGCCGCCGTTGTTTTACATTTTTGCTGCCATCCCCGTTTTGGGCGTCATCTTGGTGGCGCTACTGCTGCGCAGCCTCAAGCAACGGCAAGAGGTCATGCCCTTAATTTGGACTTTTCTCCTATTTTTGATGTCTTTTATTGGCCTCGGGTTTGTTATTTTTCCCAACATTATTCCCCCCAGCGTCACCATTTACGAGGCTTCGGCGGCGCCGAGTTCCCAAGTGTTCATGTTGATCTTTGTTGCTTTTTTAATTCCAATTATGCTGGCCTATAATCTCTACAACTATTTGGTGTTTCGCGGCAAAGTCACTGCTTAGCGCTTTTGCATTTCCAATTGACGTGCTCCCTCAAGAAAATTTTGTAGGTACAGCTCCTTCAGGGCTGACTCTACAGGAGGCTTCAGTGGGGCTGGTAAGGGTAAACTTGGCTGACCTTACCACCTTTGGCTTGTAACAACGTGACGATGACCCTAGTCCTTAACCGTTTAGATCGTAATCTAACGGGAGCCAGTGAGCAAAAAAGCCCAACTGGGGATGATTTAACTGCAAAATATCACCCTTTCGGGGATCTGCAACCCTCGGTCAACATGAGCGAGCATAACGCTCTAGTTGAAATGAGGCGATGAGTTCCAAAGAGGCGGTTGACAGCATTGTCATCCTGATGCCGCATAGATTCGAGAAAGCTGAATACCCCTCAGACGTGCTCCCTCGAGAGAACTAGAAGTCCAGAAACTATGACATTTGGGCTATTTTGCTGCCCCCCTGACGGCACGGCGGAACCCCAGTGCCACGAGGATATTAGACACGGTTAAGAAGGCCTCTGCCCCTCCATGGAGAACATCCACATTGGCGAGGGAGGTGCCATAGACCCGCTCGGCGTAGAGTCCCGCCGGAATTGTAACCGCCACAAACACCAACGTGCCATAGAACCCAATTAGAGCCAGCCGCGGTGTGCTGGGATTGCGGGTCAGGAAATACAAAAAGCCAAGGTAAGGAAACAACGAAAGGGCAAAGAAAGCATTCGTGAGCATTAGCGCCGCGCCAGCTTTTTACTCATTTTCCGCAACCGCACCGATTTGGGGGTCACTTCCACCAGTTCGTCAGGACCGATGTACTCAAGGGCACGCTCAAGGCTCATCTCAACGGGAGCTTGCAGTTGCACCAGCTCATCGCCGGTGGAGGAGCGGAAATTGGTGAGCTGTTTGGCTTTACAGACGTTAATTTCCAAATCTTGGGGGCGGTTGTGCTCACCGACAATCATGCCTTTATAGACCTTGGTGCCGGGAGTAATGAAAAAGACCCCGCGATCTTCAGCGTTCTTCAGAGCATAGAATGTGGCCGTCCCTTCCTCGAAGGCAATCAAGACCCCGTTACGGCGAGTGCTAATTTCTCCGGCTAAGGGGCGGTAGTCTAAAAAGCTGTGGTTCATAATCCCTTCCCCGCGGGTGAGGCGCATAAATTCCCCGCGGAATCCGATGAGGCCACGAGCGGGAATCACAAATTCCAGTTGGGTGCGGCCATTGCCCCCCACTTGCATATCCTGCATTTCGCCGCGCCGCTGTCCGAGTCGTTCAATACAGCCACCGACGGATTCGTCCGGGACATCCAGCACAAGGCATTCATAGGGTTCACAGGGCTGGCCATTTACTTCCCGGTAGATGACTTGCGGTTGTGAGACTTGGAATTCGTAGCCTTCGCGGCGCATCGTTTCAATGAGAATGCCAAGGTGCAGTTCCCCCCGCCCGGAAACCGCAAAGCGATCCGGGGAGTCGGTGTCTTCCACCCGCAGGGCAACATTGGTTTCCAGTTCCCGGTAGAGGCGATCGCGCAGTTGGCGGGAGGTGACGAACGTGCCCTCTTGACCGGCAAAGGGGGAGTCGTTGACAGCAAACGTCATTTGCAGCGTTGGCTCATCCACTTTAATGAGGGGCAACGCTTGGGGGTCGTTGGGACAGGTAATGGTTTCGCCAATGTTGGCCTCACTAAAGCCAGCGATCGCCACGATGTGACCGGCGCTGGCACTGGTCAACTCTACCCGTTTTAAGCCTTCAAACCCCAGCAGTTTGGTGATTTTGGCTTTGACAATTTGGCCATTCTCTTTGACAAGGGCTGCCTGCTGCCCCACCTGCACCGTACCGTTATGGATTTTACCAATGACAATCCGCCCTAGGTATTCCGAGTAGTCGAGGGTGGTGACCTGAAGCTGGAGTGGGGCGTCGGGGTTACCCACCGGCGGTGGAATGTGACGGACGATCGCCTCAAACAGGGGTTGCATATCTTTGCCCTCTTCATCGAGGTCGTTTTTGGCATAGCCCGCGAGACCAGAGGCAAACAGATAGGGAAATTCACACTGGTCATCGTCAGCACCAAGTTCAATAAACAAATCCAAGACTTGATCAATGGCTTTGTAGGGCTCGGCTTGGGGGCGATCGATTTTGTTGACAACCAGAATGGGACGCAACCCTTTTTCAAGGGCTTTTTTAAGGACAAAACGGGTTTGGGGCATCGGTCCTTCGTTGGCATCCACAATCAGCAGACAGCCTTCCACCATGCCCAGCACCCGCTCCACTTCACCGCCAAAATCCGCGTGGCCGGGGGTGTCCACAATGTTAATGGTTAAGTCTTTGTAGCGCACGGCAGTGTTTTTGGCCAAGATGGTGATGCCGCGCTCCCGCTCCAGATCGTTGGAGTCCATAACGCACTCGGGAATATCTTCGCCCTCACGAAATGTACCGGACTGCCGCAGCAGCGCATCCACAAGGGTAGTTTTGCCATGATCAACGTGGGCAATAATGGCAACATTGCGAATGGGCAAACTCATAGGATATTCCCGCAAATTTTGTAATACAACGTCGAGGAGTGTGACAAACCGTTCCAATCTTAGCCTATCTGGTCGCTGGCAGGGGAATTCCCAACTGATGCAGCGGTAGGGCAAAACCCGCCGTTACTAAGTAAACTTCTGCCATTAGGGGACGCAACTGTTGGCACAACTGGCCGAGGCGATCCCGAAAACAGCGGCCACTGGCGTAGGCGGGAACCACTCCCCATCCGGTTTCCTCGGCCACGAAGATTAAGGTGGCGGGGCACTCTTTGACGGCTGCCAGCAAGCCCTCTACCGTTGCCTGCCATTGGCACTCGTTCTGCTCAAGGGTATTGGCCACCCATGTCCCTAATGAGTCCACAAGGGCGCAGTGATCGTTGGGCAGTTGGGCGAGGGTCTCGCTGAGGTCAACGGGACATTCCCACAACAGCCATTGGGAGGGACGGCGGGCTTGGTGAGCAGCAATGCGCGCTTGCCATTCCGCATCCGTAGGGGGGGCGATCGCCGTCGCAATATAGATAACGGGTACCTCCGTGGCCATCGCAAGGGATTCTGCCCATTCACTTTTGCCGCAGCGAGCGGGTCCGGTGACCAGGGTATGGCGCTTCATCGCCGTGGATCCAAGCGCTCCCCTAAGCCTTCACCAAGGAGGGACAAACCCACGACGAGCGTTGTCATGGCTAGGCCGGGAAAGAGGGTGGTCCACCAGATGCCCACCGACAGCCCATCCAAAGCTTGGCGCAGATCCTGCCCCCACTCCGGTACCTCCGGCGGTAAGCCCAAGCCAAGAAATCCCAACCCCGCCAAGGTTAAGATGGCATCGGCGGCATTCAGGGTAAACAGAACGGGAATACTGGGCAAGACATTGACGAGCAGATAGCGCCGCAAAATTCGGGGTGTAGAAGCTCCCATCGCCCGCGCCGCTTCAATAAAAACCTCGTTTTTCAGGCTGACGGTGTGGTTGCGCACCACCCGATAGTACTGGGGAATGTAGGCCACACTGAGGGCAACGGCAGCATTGATCACCCCTTTGCCCACCACAAAGGCGACCGTGACCGCCAACAGTAGCCCCGGCAACGTATAGACCGTATCCATCAGAAACAGTAGGGCGCGATCTAGCCAACCGCCGCGATAGCCGCTGAGTAACCCCAGAGGTACACCGATGCCCAAACTGAAAAGGGTGGCGACGGCAACCACTTGCAGCGCTGCTTGGGTGCCAAAGAGGGTACGGGAAAACACATCGTAGCCTTGGCGATTGGTGCCAAACCAGTGCTGGAGCGAGGGCGGCGCATGAATGGGAAAATCCAGAAACTCTTGCGGGTTGGCAATCCAGCCCCAAGCTTGTGCCAATGGAGCCAGAAAAGCCACGATCACAAAGAGGCCACAGATGACCGCGCCAACCCAAAGGAGTTGATCGCTGCGGTGGCGTGGGAGGTGACGAACCTGAACCAAGGTCATGGCTTACCCTAACAAACTCGCCAGCAAGGCTTTTTGGGCATGGAGGCGGTTTTCCGCTTGCTCCCAAACCCGGGATTGGGGGCCTTCGAGAACACTGGCGGTAATTTCTTCTTCCCGATGGGCAGGCAGGCAGTGGAGAACAATGGCTTGGGAATCTGCCACGCCGAGGAGTTGATCATTGATTTGGTAGGGCTGAAAAATGGGTTGGCGATCGCCCGCCTCAGCTTCCTGTCCCATACTGGCCCAAACATCGGTGTAGAGGGCATGGGCACCCTTAGCTGCCGCATAGGGGTCAGTGGTCACCGTCACTTCGCTGCGTCCACCGCTTAAGGCTGTTGCCTGCTCAACAATGTCCGGCAGCGGCTGAAACTCGGCTGGGGCAGCAACCCGCACATTCACCCCCACAAGGGCACACCCCAGCAGCAACGAATGGGCCACATTATTGCCATCGCCAATGTAGCCAAGGGTCAACCCCTCTAGGCTGCCAAACGATTCTTGGAGTGTCAGTAAATCCGCCAAGATTTGGCAAGGATGTTCGCGATCGGTCAGGGCATTAATGACGGGAATGCGGGCATAGTCAGCAAACAACTGCAGTTCGGCTTGGCCGTAGGTGCGAATCGCCAAAGCATCGAGGTAGCGATCCAAGACCCGCGCCGTATCAGCGAGCGGCTCACCCCGACCCACTTGCGTCGATTGAGGGTTCAGATCAATCACCTGCCCCCCCAATTGGTACATGGCTACTGTAAAACTCACCCGCGTGCGCGTGGAGGCCTTTTGAAAGAGCAACCCCAACACGGCTGGACAGCGGGGTGCCACTTCGCCAATCTTCATCTGGGCTGCCAACTGGAGTAAGTACTGGACCTCCTCCCGTGACAGGTCAGCAATGCTCAGTAGATCGCGCCCCCGCAGTGATTCCATCGATTACCCCAGTAGATGATGCTGCAGCGAGATTATAGCGTACCTATGGGATGATTCGCGTTTGCGGCTGGGCAGAGGAGGTGGCAAACATTAGGAAATGCGCTTCCAACAACAACGGACAAGGCGGAGCATCTTTAAGATCGCGCCTGCCAATTTCTGCGAAAATGCTGCCCTAGCGCCCTTTCCACCATTCAAAACTGCGCTTCCACTCCCGCGATCGCGGCGGCAGTTCTTGGGCAGTGGCGGCCACATGGCTAAACACTTGCTCCATCAGCGGCAGCGGTACCCGTTCATCCGCTTCAAAAATAATCGCCAGTCGTCCCCCTCCCTGCAAACGCATCAGGTAAAGCTCTTGATGGAGTGGCCGTGGGTTTTGCAGGTAGAGCATTTCCCCCCGTACCCAGCGTCCCAAGATACGGCGCTCAACGCGGGTCGGGGCAGCCGCCATTGAGCTAGGCACTTCGGTAAAACGCAACCAACTGCGCAGTTCTTGATCTGAAAGTTCGCCAAGTACTTCGCTGAGGCGCGGCAAGCTGATTAAGCTCACCATGAGTTCGTGCTCGCCCGGGACTGAGTTGGCCGGATAAACGACGGCAACACCGTTTTCTCCCATGGCCGTTGGCGCTGAAAAGGGGAGGGGGGTTTCAAAGCTCAAGCCCAAGAGGGCATAGCGCTGGGGCATCGGTGCCGCCGCTTGCAGGGTGGGTTCACTGGCAATCACCATGGCCAAGGGCACCCCACTCATCAGGGCAAGGCTGCAAGCAAAGGGGAGCAAATAGTGCATAGACGTCCTTAGGGTTAGGGCGGGGGGGAAGCGTGGTACTGCTGACGGTAGGCAAGGTACAGGGTTTCCAAGAATGCTTCAGCATCGAGGTGTCGCAGATTAGTGGGCAAGGAGCCACTCAACACAAGGGGTTCCAGTTGTTGCCGCAATTCTCTTGCCGCTTGGTAGCGCCCAACTGGACTGAGCTGCTCACGGCTGTTGAGGAAATTCCGCAGCAGCAGATAGTGTTCAGGGGTTATCTGTTGCCACTGGGCGATCGCCCGCAATTGAGCCACATGCTCAGCAACGCTTCCTTTAACTACAGGAGCCAGCGGTGCCACCCGGGTGGCCTGTTCATCCTGAATCACTAACGTGCCAGCCACCATATCCCCAAGCCGTTTCTCTGAGGGCGTTAACGCAACAAGTAGCGCCCCTATGCCAAAAAATGCAAAATCGATTGACTGTAATAGGCTGCGCAGGGTGGCTTCTTTGATCCGGATGGGACGGCCATTCTCTTGGACAACGCGGATTTCTGCATAGCGCTTACCGGGAGTTTGCCCCTGCCAGTAAGATTCAAAGAAGAGGTAGTAGCCGTTATAGAGGGCAAACAGCACTAACAGGTAAAGTCCCAAGCTCCAAGCTTCAATGGCTTGGCCGCTGTTGGGGAGCACCTCAATCAGCCACGGATAAGCGGCATAAACGTAGGTGTAAGCCGCCAGTAGGGTAAAAAGCACCAAGACACTGTAGAGAATGACTTGGTCAATGAGCCATGCCAAGATGCGACTGCCAATACCGGCAAGGGCAAAGTCCAGTTCAATACTTTCAGGGGTGCGAAGGGTGACGCGCCGTAACCACCGCCTTGGGTTGGCAGCCTCCGGTCGCACTTGAAACGCCGCTCCTTCATTCCGCAACCGCAGATCCCAATAAAGTACTGCTTTGATGCTTTGCCAGAGGGGCAGGAGTAACACCCCAACAAATAGACCGGCAATGGGAATAATCACTAGGCTGTTGATGACGCCAGCAACAATGTTGGCGGGAATTGTCAGCAGCGAGCCAATCAGAAATACGGTCAGGGTGTGCCATGCTTGGCCTTGGGTCAGTTGCCAGCTTCGCTTTACCGCTTGTACTGGTGGGGTGTTCGGTTCAAGGGCAAGGACAACGTCAACAAGGGAGAGGCGAGCGCTGATGTAGGACATGACTAAGAGGGCAAGAAGCAATAGCAGCAGCCCCCCCAAGGCAACACCAATCCACAGCAGGCTTCTGGCGGTATCAGAGAGGGGTTCGCTGTCAATGAGTTGAACAAGCGGCCACAGACCAAGGTAAAGCACGTAGGCGATCGCCGCCAAACCCCCATAAACCCCTAGCAAAATGATCCCCACCACCAGAGTTGCCAGCAAATAGTGCCCCATCTTGGGAAAAATAAAGTTGCGTGCCGCCTGCTCCGATTCCTCAAGCGCAGCGAGCACAGTGTAAATACGGCGGGAAATTAGAGCACCACTGGCCATCAGCCGCGTCCAACCAAACAGATAAAAGGGTAAAGCGATAAGCGTGCCAACGGCCAGCAAAATGACAAATCCGCCCACCCCATTCATTCCAGCAAGGACAACCCCGGCAGCGACAGTCATCACCACCAAAATGACAATGGCCGCAAGGGTGAGCAGGAAAAACCACGCATGGGCAAAAAGGCTGAGGAGAAAATAGCGATTGCCTTGGTGACGGTAAAGTTCAAGGGCAACCGTGACAACATTGCCACTGGAGAGGGACTGGGCTAGCCGCCCCCGGCGCTTAAAGCCAAACATGAGAACCTACTGTTGGCTCAGTGAGGATATGTTCGATCATAACCTCCCGCCTCTAACTACCCAAGAGGAAAGCCACTAAGAATAAGCCATAGAGCACGCCAAACTTCAAGGCATTTAAGATTTCGCCGAAGAGGGTTTGGCGTAACTTCCAGCGATCGCTGTAGAAAATGGCACTAATGACCTCTGCGGCGATCGCCACGAGCGCCGAGGCAACAATATCTAAATAACCAACCTGCCCAGCGGTTGAAGAAATGGCCAACCCGAGAAACACACCAAAAAGAATGGCAATCATTAACGTGGCCAACCGTCGCCACGGGTTTTTTAACTGCACTTGCACCTGCGTCCCGAGACGATCCAGCAGAGTATTTAAGCGAGTTTGCTGCATAGGTTCAGGGCTGGCAAAGCTTGCTAGAGTGTAGGCACAGAGTGGATGCTTGTCAGTATATGCTAAGTCGAGTTGCCGATGCCGTCTATTGGCTTAACCGCTACATTGAGCGGGCAGAAAATATTGCCCGCTTTGTGGATGTGAACTTCAATATGTTGCTGGATTTGCCCACTCACCCGGGCGGACAGTGGGAGCCTTTAGTGTTAACGACGGGGGACTTGCCCTTTTTCCAAGAGCACTACGGCAGCGCCACTGCTGAAAATGTCATTCACTTTCTCACCTTTGATGCCAACTACCCCAACTCGATTATTTCCTGCATTCGGGCGGCCCGTGAAAATGCCACCTCCATTCGGGAAGTGATTTCCTCAGAAATGTGGCAGCAGGTGAATAGCTTTTACACGATGGTGCGGGAAGCCGCCCAAGCCCCTGAGCAAGTGGAGACCGCCAGTTTTTTGGAACGGGTGAAACAGGCCAGCCATCTGTTTGCAGGCATTATGGACAGCACCATGAGCCACAACGAAGCATGGCACTTTGGCCAGATGGGGCGGTTATTGGAGCGCGCCGATAAAACCTCCCGCATTTTGGATGTGAAGTATTACCTGCTGTTGCCCTCGATTGAAGATGTTGGCACCCCCATCGATGAGCTAGGTTGGATTGCCCTACTCAAGTCTGCCAGTGCCTACGAAATGTACCGCAAGCGCGGCTCCCATCGGATTACCCCCGCAGGCGTGGCCGATTTTCTCATTTTGGACTCTGAATTCCCGCGGGCGATTCGCTTTTGCCTGCTGCAAGTGGAAAAGTCCCTCTATAAAATTACCGGTACGCCGCCGGGCAGTTGGCACAACCGCGTTGAACGCCAGTTGGGGCGCTTGCGATCGCACCTCGATTACCTGACAATTGACGAGATTATTAATCAAGGGATGCACGAGTTTTTAGATAGTTTGCAGCAGCAAATGAATGAAGTGGATACGGAAATTTTTCAAACCTTCTTTACGTTGGAGCCCCTCAAGGCTGCCTAAAGGACTATTGGCGCTAGGACTCTCTACCTTTGTGGTGGGTTGTCAGGATTTGCAGGGGTTTGTGCCACCGCCGGTGAACCAAGGAGCTGGGTTTAACAGCACGGCGGCGGATGAATTTCCCGCTTTGAGTGCCGATGGCCGCTATTTAGCCTTTGGCAGCGATCGCCAAGGCCAGCGGAACCTCTACCTCTACGATTTGCAAGAACGCCGCTTTGTGGATCTGCCGAACCTGAATCGCCCCAACTCCAGCCAAGAACAACCCAGCCTGAGTGGCGATGGTCGCTTTATTGCCTACATTTCCACCGAGCGGGGTCGCCCTGATGTCTTTCTCTATGACCGCCAGCGCCAGCAAGCACAGCTTCTGAGCCAAAATGTGCGCGGCATTAGTCGGCACCCGAGCATTAGTGGCGATGGTCGCTACGTGGCCTATCAAACCAGCGAGGGCGGACAATGGAACATTCAAATTTTTGATCGCGGTAGCCCCTCAGACTAGCGAGAGGATTTCTGCTGCTGCAGGTATTGGCGGCCATTGTGAATCACCGCCAACATTTCCTTAAATTGTCGCTCCATTTCCGCAAGGGTGCGTTCGGCATAGGCATCCGCTTCCTGCTGCCGCTCCTGACACTCATGACGCGTGACTTGCCGCAAATGAGCCAGTTCTTTTTCAGTGTTTTGGCGCAGCAAATTTATTTCTTCCATGGCTCGCTGCCGCATTAGCTCCACTTCTTGCTGGACTTGTTGGCGAATTTTTTGCGCTTCCAGCTCTGCCTGTTGGCGAATCCGTAACTCGTCGGCAATTTGAGCAGCACGCTGTTCAGCATTACGAATAATCTCTTGCGCCCGCTGCTGAGCCTGCTTGAGAATTTCATCCCGTTGGTTGAGGATGCGTTGCGCCAAGGCCACGGATTCAGGAATTGCTTGTTCAATTTGGGCTAGATGTGCCAAAAGTTGCTCTTCGTCAATGAGCTTACGACCCGTGAAGGGAATTTTAGTTCCCTCTAAAATAAGAAGTCCCCACCATCGCTGTAATTGTTGGAGAAGCTGTAGGGGCGCTGACCCGCTACTGCCTTCGGGGACTTGGGTTATACCGGTGGTTGTGGTGATGTGATCAGGGTTTGAGTAAAGCATTCTTCTAAATCCTTCGCAACGGCGGCTGGAACAAGATGACGAACATTCCCGCCAAATCGGGCAATTTCTTTCACGAGGCTACTACTTAAGAAACTATACTCATTGGACGTGGTCAGGAACACCGTTTCAATGTCTGACCATAGACTTTTGTTCGTGTGTGCCATTTGTAATTCGTATTCAAAGTCCGAAAGCACCCGTAACCCCCGCAGCAAGACATTTGCCTGTTGCGATCGGGCATAGTCAACCGTGAGGCCATCAAACGTATCCACCCGTACATTCGCCAAGTGAGCAGTAGCGGCATGAATTTGAGCAATGCGCTGATCTACACTAAAAAGGGCTTTTTTTTGGGGATTGTGGGCGATCGCCACGATCACCTCGCTAAAGAGGCGTGCCCCCCGCTCAATAATATCTAAATGCCCTAGGGTAATGGGGTCAAAGCTTCCGGGGTAAACAGCAATCATAGGGGTGCTCCAAGGCTTGGAGTGGCTCAGGGGTTAAGGCAATGGCTAGATTTTAGCGAACGTTGGGGAACACGCTCGCACAAGGCAATAAAGAAGGGCACAAGCATTTACCCTTGCACCCCAAAACTTCTCAATTGAATTGCAATTAGAGACGAGAATCAATTAGGCGGCAGCGAGATTTTTGGCGACAAAGTCCCAGTTCACTAACCGCTCCAGAAAGTTATCAATAAAGTCAGGACGACGATTTTGATAGTCGAGATAGTAGGCGTGCTCCCACACATCCAGCGTTAGCAGTGGCACTTGACCGTGTACCAAGGGGTTTTCAGCATTAGGGGTCTTGGTGACTTTCAGGGTTCCCGCTTCCAACACTAGCCAAGCCCAACCACTGCCAAACTGTGTCGCAGCAGCAGTTTTGAATTGGTTCTTAAACTCGTCGAAACTGCCAAAGACACTGTTAATCCGAGCGGCCACATCTCCCGTTGGGGTGCCACCACCACCGGGCTTGAGGCTATTCCAGAAAAAGGTGTGGTTCCACACTTGGGCGGCATTGTTGAAAATGCCCACTTTGGCAGCATCCCCATAGGTGAGCCGAATCACATCCTCAAGGGATTTATCCGCCAATTCCGTGTCTTGGGTAAGCTTGTTCAAATTATCAACGTAGGCTTTGTGGTGCTTACCGTAGTGGAACTCAAAGGTTTTTGCAGACATGCCATAGGGCTCAAGGGCACCGGGATCAAACGGTAGGGGTTCTTGTACAAATGCCATAGTGTTCAATACCTCTCTAAAGGGGTGAGGGTTAGGCGACTCAGGTGAAATACTTAGGATTAGTACTGCGATGGAGCACTAATCGCCTCGTTAATAATTCGCAATAATTATACCATTACGCCTTCCCCTGCTGCAGCCATGGCTTCCTCAGGAACGGTCATGGCATTGTCTCTGGAGTTTAGTGGTACAACTGTGCATGGCTTCTGAATCGTTACCCCTGTCGCACCTGCTGGTGGCAGAAAACAGTCCCATTCGTTTTGGCACGGATGGCTGGCGGGGCATTATTGGGGCTGAATTTACGTTGCCGCGACTGGCGCGAGCAGCAACCGCAGCCGCATGGGTATTGCATCGTACCTATGGTCAAGATCGGGAACCGCGGATTATTATCGGGTACGATCGCCGCTTTATGGCCGAGCATTTTGCCGCCGCAGTGGCGGAGTTACTGGCAGCAGCCGGCTACGACGTGTGGCTTTCGACCGTGGCGGCGCCGACACCTGCCTTTAGCTGGGCAGTCAAGGCGAACCAAGCCCTTGGGGCACTGGTGATCACTGCCAGCCATAACCCGGGGATCTACAGTGGCCTCAAGGTGAAAGGTGCGTTTGCCGGTTCTGTGCCGCCGCCGGTGACTCAGGCGATTGAAGCACAGCTTGCCAGTGGTGAGCCGCCGCCTTTGGGTCAGGGGGCGATCCAACCCTTTGATCCTTGGCCGAGTTACTGTGCGGCTCTGCAACAACAGGTGAATTGCACGCCTATTCGGGAGGCCATTGCCGCAGGGCAACTCCACGTTTGGGCAGATGTGATGCACGGTGTGGCGGCAGGCGGGCTGACACGGCTCTTGGGGATCACCGTGCCGGAATTCCGCGGCGATCGCGATCCCTTGTTTGGCGGCGGTGCCCCTGAACCCATTGGCCGCTATCTAGAGCACACCCAAGCTCAACTGCAGCAGATGCCCAAGACAGCCCCTACTGTTTGCTGCGTCTTTGATGGCGATGGCGATCGCCTCGCAGCGCTGGATGGCGAGGGTCGTTTATACACAGCCCAAGAGCTGATCCCCATTTTGATTGATCACTTGGCGCAGCACAGCCCCCATCGGGGTGCCGTGATTAAGTCGATTAGTAGCTCCGACTTAGTGAGCAAAGTTGCTGCACGACATGGGCTAGCAGTCATTGAAACCCCCATTGGCTTTAAGTACATTGGCGATCGCATGGTGGCGGGTGAACCCGTTCTCCTTGGGGGGGAAGAATCCGGTGGCATTGGCTACGGTCACCACATCCCTGAGCGGGATGCCCTCCTCTCAGCCCTCTACGTGTTAGAAGCGATTGTCACCTCGGGTCGCAGCCTCGGGGACTACTACCAACGGCTGCAGCAAGCAACAGGATTTTACAGCCACTACGACCGCATTGATGTGGCTTTAGCAGATCAACAACAGCGGCAGCAAATCGAGCGTTTTCTCAGGGAGCAGCCCCTGCAGCACATTGGCAACTACACTGTGCGCGAGTGCACCACAACCGATGGCTATAAATTTCATCTAGAGTCCGGCGGCTGGCTCCTTGTGCGCTTCAGTGGCACAGAACCCCTCCTACGGCTGTATTGTCAAGCTTCCTCCCGCGAAGAAGTGTACGCTCTTTTGGACGAGATGCAAACGTGGGTCAAGCAGGTGCTCCCTGCCCCTAGCGAAACAGCCTAAAAGTGGCTCTGACATTAAAAATTTGAGCTGTCCTCACAGAGCTCGCTATGCTAAATGTAACAAAACGTTGCAGGACATCTATGGCAGATTTTTTGTTACGAGCCACCGCTGCGGCTGAAGGGATTCGCGCCGTGGGCGTGATCACCACCCAGTTGACCAATGAAGCACGGCAGCGGCATCAACTTTCCTATGTAGCTACAGCGGCGCTGGGGCGCACCATGGCGGCAGGGTTGATCCTAGCTTCCAGTTTTAAGCAACCGCAAGCCCGCGTGAACGTGCGAATTCAGGGGAATGGTCCGTTGGGGACAATTTTTGCCGATGCTGGCGCCGACGGTACAGTGCGCGGGTATGTGCAACACCCCAGCGTCGAATTGCCCCCCAATGCCCAAGGGAAGTTAGATGTCGGAGCGGCGGTGGGCTCCCAAGGCTATCTCTACGTCATTCACGATTTGGGCTATGGCTATCCCTACTCCAGTACTGTGGAACTAGTCTCCGGCGAAATTGCTGAGGATGTCACCTACTACCTTGCCACGTCAGAGCAAACGCCCTCGGCCTTGATGTTGGGGGTCTTTGTTGAAGACGCGGGGGTAACGGCAGCGGGGGGATTGATGCTGCAAGTATTGCCCAAAGCCGCCAATGATGAACACCTCATTGCCACGCTGGAGCAGCGGGTGAGCAATTTACGCGGGTTTACCCCCCTGCTACAAGCGGGCCGTACCCTACCGGATATCTTTGAGGAGCTATTGGGGGACATGGACTTGCAGATCCTGCCGCAGCGACAAATGGTGCGTTTTCACTGCGGTTGTTCCCAAGAGCGAATGCTAGCGGCACTCAAGCTTTTGGGGGAGGCAGAGTTAAAAGAGATTCTGGCTACCGAGGCCAAGGCGGAAGCAACGTGTCAATTTTGTAATGCCGTTTACTGGGCAGATCAGCCTATGCTAGAGCAGTTAATAGCCGAGCTGGCCACCGCCTCGGTTTAATCCCCTGCTGAGGAGCTTGCCCCATGTCTAGTGCTGTCACTGCTGCTCGTCCAGCCCTGCAGTTTTTACCCCAGCGGTTTAGCTATCCGGTGTGGTGGGGCTTCTCACGAGTGTTGCCGCTGTACTTGCGCTACGGCCTTGGCTTTAGCAAGCTCGAAGGGGTGAATGTTGAAACGCTCGCTCGCATGTATGCGCAATTTCAAGCGGGGCAGTTGCGGCTGTTGCTGGCATTTCGCCATCCCAATACCGATGATCCTCTTGTCATGGGCTACTTGATGTGGCACCTGTTGCCGCGTACCGCCAAGCGGCTGGGGATTCATCTACAGCTACCAACCAATGGCTATTTCCTTTATGATCGTGGCATTCCCCTATGGGCGGGGGAGGGGGTAAGCTGGCTGTTTTCCCGCTTGGGGGGCAGTTCCATTATCCGCGGCAAACTGGATACCCAAGGGCTGCGGGCAGCGCGGGAGTTACTCCTGAACGGCCGGTTTCCTTTGGCCGCTGCACCGGAGGGGGCGACAAATGAGCACAATGAACTGGTGGCTCCGCTAGAACCCGGGGTTGCCCAATTGGGGTTCTGGTGTTTAGAAGATTTGGCAAAGGCGGGGCGATCGCTGCCGGTGGTGATTTTGCCCATTGGTATCCAATACCGACTGGCCAAGCCCTCATGGTCACGGATGGCTCAACTCTTGGATAATCTGGAGCAGCGATTGGGCTGTCGTCCTGCGGAAAAACTAGGGGTGGAACCAGAGCTGCTGTACCGTCGCCTGTTGAACTTGGCGATGCACCTACTGGATCGTTTGGAAGTTTTTTATGCCAAGTCCTATCGGCAGGCGTTTCCCCCTTTACCTCCCTTTGAAACTGCCAATGCTGAATTGGCTGCGCGGTTGCAGCGGTTACTCCACAGCGCGCTGGTGGTTGCCGAAGAGTACTTTGGGCTTAAGGCCAGCGATGACTTTGGCGATCGCTGTCGTCGCATTGAAACGGCTGCTTGGGAGCGGATGTTTCGCTCTGACCTTGATCAACTGTCGCAGGTGGAGCGCTGCTTGGCCGACTGGCTTGCGGAAGAAGCCAATGTTCGTTTGCGGCATATGCGCCTTGCCGAGCGTTTTACCTCCGTAACGGGCAGCTATGTGCGCGAGCAACTGAGTATTGATCGCTTTGCCGAGGTGGTGCTCATCCTCTGGCGCACGTTTGACTGGCTCGAGGGCAAACAAGCCAACGTGAATCGCTTGGTCGGCCCACGGCAGGTGCGCTTAAGCGTGGGGGAACCCATTGACTTGCTGCTCTACTGGTCTGAGTACCGGCGCGATCGCCAAGGGGCACGGCAAGCGGTAAAGGCGGTGATGGCGGCCATTCGCGTCCAGTTTGAAGCCTTGATTGTTCCGACTGGCACCTGAAACGGGGGAATGCGCTGGTCACTCCTCAGTTAAGATGGATAGCAGGGAGCAGCAAGCTGTTGCTAACCTAAATAGGGGCAATAAGCTGCTCTTTATCTTTTTTGCTCAATCATTGTATTACGACACAGGTACCAGTGGCTCTCACCAAAAAAACACAGCAAGATCAACCCATGATTAATGAACGCATTCGTTTTCCACGGGTGCGGGTTGTGGATAGTGATGGTTCTCAGTTAGGCATTATGACCGCGCCAGAGGCGCTGGCGATCGCCCAAGAAAAGGAACTGGATCTGGTGCTGGTCAGCGACAAAGCGGATCCGCCAGTGTGTAAAATCATCGACTACGGTAAGTTTCGCTTTGAACAGGAGAAGAAAGCTCGCGAGGCTCGCAAAAAGCAACACACCTCGGATGTGAAAGAGGTGAAGATGCGCTACAAAATTGAAGAACACGACTACAATGTTTGCATTAATCGCGCCGAGCGTTTCCTAAAAGCGGGCGATAAAGTGAAAGCAACGGTCACCTTCCGCGGTCGGGAAATTCAGCACGCTCACCTTGCAGAAGAACTGCTGCAGCGCATGGCCAAGGATCTACAAGCGGTCGCTGAAGTACAGCAAGCCCCCAAACAAGAAGGCCGCAACATGATTATGTTTTTGGCACCTAAACGCTAGTTTTGAGCCTTGGATAATGTCCCAGTTTCGCCCCGATCCCCCGCCGCAACCGGTGTCTTCGCCGCGGATGCTTTGGCTGAGTGCAGCGGCGGTGGTAACGGTTATCCTGTGGCAAGTGCCCTTGGGGAATTACCTACTTTACCCGTTCACGATCTTGGCCACGTGGTTTCACGAGATGGGTCATGGCTTAACCGCAATTCTGCTGGGGGGCTATTTTCGGGAGCTGGTCATTTTTCCCAATGGCTCAGGGTTTGCTCGCTATGGTGGCGAGGTCTTGCTGGGGCGGCTAGGTCATGGGTTAGTCGCTCTAGGAGGGCCTTTAGGGCCAGCAGTAGCGGGCAGTCTCCTCATTTTTTCATCGCGATCGCCCCGAGCCACGACCCTGTGCCTACAAGGGCTGGGCATAACGATGTTGGTCTCCACACTGTTGTGGGTGCGCTCCCTCTTTGGCATTGTCTTTATCCCCCTGCTGGGGCTGATCATCCTAGGCATTGCCTACCGCGGCAACCGTTGGCTCAAAGATTTCACGATCCAGTTCTTAGGGGTGCAAGCCTGCATTAGTACGTTTGAGCAGGTGGGCTACCTCTTTACCTACGTCATTCCGGGGGGGCACCTCTCCGATACTGGTCTATTGCAAAAGTACCTGTTTTTACCCTACTGGCTTTGGGGGGCACTGATCTCCTTCATAACGATCGCCCTGCTGGCTTGGAGCCTCAAAATAGCCCATCGCCCGTCGCGATCGCTCCCTTACTAAGATTGGTCGCAGCGCTCCAACCATAGATCGGAGGAAGAGCGTCAATGAATGCCCCAGCGGCGTCGCCATTGGCTGGTGGACTCGCGCTGGCAGGTTTGTTGTTCTAAATGCCGCCGTTGGCGAATTTGGTCGGCAGTGTCGGTTAAGGAGGGGTCACGGTAGGGAACCCCCGCCCGGGTTTGCAGGTGTTCCTGCTCTAGGGGCGAAAGGGGAAGCAGCCCTGAGGCTTGCCAGCGGGCAAGGGTACCCTGAGACCATTCATGAGACGCTTGGGGCGACCGAACGGGTAAGGTGCCAATGTGCAGCCCTGCCGCCAAGAGGGCGGAGCGCACTGCCGCTGCCCGAGAATAGGTCGCTAGATAACCATCCGCAGCTAAGCACTGAGCCACTTGGCTTAAAAACTCCACCGTCCAGAGTTGGGGACAGCGCTGGGGAGAAAAGGGATCCAGAAAAATAGCATCGGCTTGCAAGCCAGAGCGAACCAGCACTTGAATGGTTTGCCGCGCATCCCCAAGGTGTAACTGCGCCTGACAGTTAGGGGCACTGTAGCGCTGGTGGCTGGCTAAGCCCTCGAGAACCGCCACCACCGAGGGCGACCATGGCGGCAAGTGGGCGATCGCCGCCGCTGGCACGGTTCCATCCACCTCCAACCCCACAATGGTCACATGGCAGTGGGGATGAGCTTGCCAAATAACTTCTAAAGCAGCCGCCGTGTTATAACCCAAGCCATAGCAAATATCTAAGAGCGTCAGGTGAGAACGATGACTTTTTTCAGGCAGTGCTGTGGGGATCGCAAACTTTTCCAAAGCTTCCTGCTGCGCACCGGTGTGACTGTGAAAACGCTCACCAAACTCCGGCGAAAAGAACGTGACTGAGCCATCAGCAGTCCGTTGAGGCACCCAAGAACCCATATTCATCCACTAAATTAGCGATTAGGCGGAAAGCCCTACGCTCTATTGTCTAGTGTCTAGCAATAAGCGGCGGCGGGTCGTTCCTAGGTCAAGTCTCAAAGGGAGGAACTCGCCTCTTCTTGAGTCAGCACCTGATAGGCTGGGAGAAAACTGACCTGCGCCAGCCCATTTTAAGCTTTACCTATGAAATTACGACCCAAATCTCACCGTTCTGCGGTCTGCCGTGCTTGGCGTAACGGTCTGCTGCTAGGAGTCCTGACGCTGGTGGTGGTCATCACCGGAGTCGCTGTGCAACAACACCTGTTCACCCCACCCGTGGAGCCCCTTTACAACCTCACACTGGAGGCACCGCCCCAACGTCGCCCCCAATTGGAAGCATGGGTCAACAGTCGTGACCCTCTTCGGCGCGATCGCGCCCGCTACTTACTGGCCGTGGATAGCCTCCGCCAAAATAACCCCCAAGAGAGCCTGCGCTGGCTAGAGAACCTTGAGGCCAGCTACCGACCCATGGCTGCACCGATTCTCCTGCTGCGGGCTGCCGCCTATCAGCAAGCTGGGAATGCCGCCAAGGCAACGCAAACTTGGCAGGAACTGCTGCGGCGCTATGGTCAAGAACCGGAAGCCGCTGTCGCCTTGCTCAACCTGCAACAACCAGAACGGGCGATCGCCCAGTTTCCCCAACATCCAGCGGTCGTGGACTATGTCTATAGCCAGTTGCAAACCAACCCCGATCAAATTCCTTACCTGAAACTGATAGCCCGCTATGGCCTTCATCTTAAGGACTACGGCACCTACCTCGAAATCCTCCGTCAGCGCTACCCCGAAGCTTTAAGCCCAGAGGACTGGGAGGCCATTGCCTTTGGCTACTGGGAAAAAATGCAGTACGCTCCTGCGGCGGACGCCTATACCCGTGCCCCCCAAACCCCCTTAAACCTCTACCGCATTGGTCGCGGTCGCCAACTGAGTGATGACCTCCCCGGGGCGATCGCCGCCTATGAAGAAGTCGTGCGCCGTTTTCCCACCACTCCCGAAGCGGCTCTTGCTCAATTGCGTCGCGCTCGTCTTGCCCAGAACCCCAGCGATCGCCTACCACTGTTGGCCACCGCCTTGGAGCTCGCTCGCCAAAGTCAAGCCGAAACCCTTGCGGCGGAGGTACTCCTTGAGCAGTATCGAGCCTACCGCAAACTGGGCAATGAAACTGCCGCCCAGCGCAGCCAACAGACGCTCTTCCAACGCTATGGGCATACCCCCGCAGCGGCTGAACAGCGTTGGCATTTGGCGCAAACCGCTGCCCAAAAACGGCAGTGGCCGGTTGCCCAGCGCTGGATTGGTGAGATTCTCAAATTTAACCCCAGCAGTGAGATTGCCCCCCGTGCCGCCTTTTGGCTCGGTAAATGGTTGGGAGAGGCAGGGCAAACCTCAGCCCAAACTGCTGCTTGGCGATCCCTCAAACAGCAGTATCCCCATTCCTACTATGGCTGGCGGGCTGCTAGCCTCCTGAAGGAACCTGTGGGCAGCTTTACCACCCTGCGGCAGCAACAACCCCAAGTCGAGCCAGAGAGAGCCCAACCCCTGCCTCTCAAAAGCGGTAGTGCCACCCTCCAAGAACTCTACCTCCTTGGCCAAACTCAAGAGGCATGGCAGCGCTGGCAATGGGAATTTCGCAATCGGGTCACCCCCACGGCAGCCGAGCAACTCACTGATGGCTTAATCCGGCTTGGGGTCGGCCAGTACCTCGATGGCCTGTTCCTGCTGCAAAACCTGTTTGTGCGGGCTGAGCAGGAACCGGAGACAGCCGCTTTCTTGGCGCCCATTGAGCGAGATGAGCGTTTTTGGTATGCCCTGTACCCCCTGCCCTACTGGCAGATTGTGCAAAAATGGGCAACAGCGCGCCAGCTCAATCCCCTATTAGTGATGGCACTGATCCGCCAAGAGTCCCGCTTTGAAACCGACATTCGCTCCGTGGTGGGCGCTACTGGCCTCATGCAACTGCTGCCGGAAACCGCCACTTGGATTGCTGAGCAGATCAACCTGTCTGATTTTTCCCTCGAAGACCCAGAGGATAACATTCGCCTCGGAACCTGGTACTTGGACTATACCCACAAGCGCTACCAACAAAACACGCTGCTGGCTCTTGCCAGTTACAATGCTGGACCGGGCAATGTGAACCAGTGGCTAGAGCGGTTTGATGCCAGTGATGGCGATCGCTTCGTGGAAGCCATTCCCTTTGAGGAAACCTACGGCTATGTCAAAAGTGTTTTAGAAAATTACTGGAATTACCTGCAACTCTACGGACGTCAATAAAGCTGTCCCAACGTGGAGGGGAGGCCATCCTTTGCTAAATTGTAAAACGTGATAACTTGTGTGGGCGATCGCTCCTTGGCCTATGGCGGCAGTGCTGGCAGCCAGCCTGTTAGTTAGAGCACCTCGGGCAAAGCATCCTCAACCGTGACACCTTCAGAACTTCATACATTGGTTTTGGGCAACGACAATCACTATGCCAAGCGTTCATGTTATTGGTCTCGGGCGTTCCGGTATCGCCGCCGCCCGCTTACTCAAACGCCAAGGCTGGCAAGTGGAAGTCAGTGATGCCCGTCAAACCCCAGCCCTAGCATTGCAGCAACAACTCCTCGAAGCCGAGGGGATTCATGTCCGCTTGAATTACGCTTTTGATCTCGAGACCCTCAGCACCGTCGGACTCCGGCACCCTGATGAAATTGTCATTAGTCCGGGAGTGCCGTGGCACAGCCCCCCCCTTGTGAAGGCACGGGAAGCCGGTATCCCAGTGCGCGGAGAAGTGGAAATTGCTTGGCATACCCTTGCCCACTTGCCTTGGGTGTGCATTACGGGCACCAACGGCAAAACCACTACCACTGCCCTCACCGCCGCTATTTTTCAGGCAGCAGGCTACAACGCTCCCGCCTGCGGCAACATCGGCAACAGCATTTGTGAAGTAGCGCTCACCGGTAGTAACCTCGACTGGGTGATCGCTGAAATTAGTAGCTACCAGTTGGAGTCGGCACCGCCTTTGGCGGCTAAATTTGCCCTGTGGACCACCCTGACCCCTGACCACCTCGAGCGCCATGGTACCCTCAATGCCTACGTGGAAACCAAAGCCCACCTGATGAACAAGGCGCAGCAGGTCATTCTCAACGGGGATGACCCCTACCTGCGTACCCACTTGGGCGATCGCTGGCCGCAGGCATGGTGGACGAGCATTCACGGCGCAGCGGCACTGCCCCAAGGGATTGAGCAAGGGATTTACATTGAAGCGGGGCAGGTGTGGGTTAAAGAACAGTCTCTATTTCCGGTCAGCCTGCTGAAAATGCCTGGTCGCCACAACCAACAGAACCTCCTCCTCGCCGTAGCCGCTGCCTACCTCGCAGGCATTCCGGCAGTGACGATTGCTAAAGCTGTGGCCAACTTTGCCGGTGTTCCCCACCGTCTGGAACCCATTTGTACTTGGCGACAGGTGCAGTGGATTAATGACAGTAAAGCCACCAATTACGATGCTGCCGCCATTGGCCTAGCGTCCGTGCTAGGACCGGTGGTATTGATTGCCGGGGGGCAGGCCAAAACAGGGGATGATCAAGAATGGCTGCGCCTTATTCAGGAAAAAGCAGCGTGGGTCTTACTCATTGGCGAAGCCGCCCCTACCTTTGCCCGCCGTTTAGAAGCCATTGGATTCACAAATTATGAGATCATGGAAACACTGGATCGCGCGGTGGCTGTTGCAGCGGATTTAGTGACTCAATACCCGATCAAAACCGTTCTTTTTTCCCCTGCCTGCGCCAGTTTTGACCAGTACCAGAATTTTGAAGAGCGGGGCGATCATTTTCGTCAACTGTGTCTAGAGTTGTAGCTATATGAGCCAGTCTCCGGCATCTATTTACTGGTGGAGTCGTCTTTCCTTTGGCAGTCGCCTGCTGATCATCGGCTTGGCTGCGCCTCTGCTAATGCTTAACTTCTGGGCATTTGGCTCAATTCTGAGCTTTTTTGGCCCGCTGGTGGCCGTGTTAATTTTAGCCTCCCTCTTTGCCTTTCTGCTCAATTACCCCGTGCGTTGGATTGAAGCTCAGGGCAACCCCCGCGGCCCGGCAGCCATCGTTGTCTTTCTCCTTGCATTGTTTATTATCGCCATTGTCGGCCTTGTCTTAATCCCCAATGTTCTCAATCAGGCTCAACAACTCATTACCCGTTTGCCGGATTGGTTTAGCTCCAGCCAACGGCGGCTTTTGGAGTTCGGGCAGTGGATTGATAGCCTCAATTTACCCGTCGCCATTGATATTGATGCCCTTGCCAATCAGCTCCTCGAAAAGCTGAAAGATCAACTCCAAGCGGTTGCCCGCGAAGCCCTGAACCTGATTTTGGGAACCGTCAGCAGTGTTGTGGATGTCATCATTAACGTCATTTTGACCATTGTCTTAACGTTTTACCTGTTGCAGCACGGGGATGAAATTTGGGACGGTCTGATTAGCTGGTTGCCCGATACCTTACGTCCTACCGCCTCAGAAACCATTCGCAAGAGCTTTGAAAGTTATTTCATTGGCCAGTTGATTCTGGCATTGTGCATGGGGGTCGGTCTGACCACTATTTTTGTCTTGCTCAAAGTACCCTACGGTCTCTTGTTTGGGGTCATTATTGGCGTGATGGCCTTGGTGCCCTTTGGTGGTACCGTCGGCATTATTTCCGTGAGCTTGTTAGTGACCCTGCAAGATATCTGGCTAGCGCTCAAAGTTGCCGGGTTTTCATTCCTCTATCAACAACTACTGGAAAATATTGTTGCCCCCCGCATCATCGGCAGTTTTACGGGGCTGAATCCAGTGTGGGTCTTTCTCGCCATTCTAACCGGTGCACGGGTCTCCGGCTTAGTGGGGGTTTTGATTGCCGTGCCAACAGCAGTGGTCATTAAAACGTTTTTAGTGAGTGTGCGATCGCGCCTGAATCCGGAGGAACCCGCTGCGCCAGAATTTACCCCTGCGCCGCCCCCAACAGCCACGTTGTCCTCCAAAATGAATCCATCCTAGGAGACACTGACCTATGCAGCGTGCAATTCACCCCGGTCTGCTCACGTCCTTGGTTCTGATTGCTTTAACGGGGGCAATTACAACCGTGACGGCCATTATCGGCTATTACATTGGCCGCGATTCCCTGCGGGGCGTTTCCCAGCCAGTGGTGAACCCCATTCTTGGCAACGCCATCAGCCAAAGTGGTCAAGAGCGACCCACTATTTTAGATGAGGCTGAGATTATTGCCCGCACCCAAGCCACGATTGCTGAAATGAGTGACACCTCAACGGAACGGGAGATTGTGCCCGCCCCGGCCAATCCAGCAGAGCCAGAGCCGCAGAGCAGTGAACAGAGCACGCTGCCGATTGTGGCGGAAGATAAGGGGGTGCGCCTTGAAATCCGCTCGGTACAGTCCATTGGCCAGAACCTCTTGTTGAACGTCACGCTCAAAAATGACAGTAGCCAAGGGATTCAGTTTATTTACACTTTTTTGGAAGTCAAAGACGAGCAAGGAAATCTTCTCAGTGCTCTGACGGAGGGGCTACCCACGGAACTACCGCCGGGGAGCGATCTGGCAACGGGAGTGATTACCATCCCCAAAAGCTTGCTCACGGATACCAAAACCATTACCTTGCGCCTTGCCAGTTACCCGAACCAAGATGTGCAGTTACAGGCGGCCAGCATTCCAGTGCAGGGTGAATAGTGATGGGTCTGCCAGCCGCCGAATCAGAGCAAGTGTTGATTGCCGCCCGGGATTGGGTGCGGGTACGGGCGGATTTGACGGGAGAGACCACGTTTATGGTCTGGCAGGGGGCAATCTATAGTTTTGTGCCACAGGAGCCGCGCCGCCACCTGTTCAACATTGTTGGCATGAGTGCCGCCCGCTGTTTGCCTCACCCGGAATCGGGCTGGTATTTTTTGTCACGGGAGTTGACGTTTTACCTTGACCCCGCAAGCAATAGGGTGGTTAATCACTGGTCGAATCCATGGACAGGCGAGGTGCTGCCGGTCATTCCCGTGGCCAATGACCCAGTGCAGGGGCTTTTCCAGCGCGAAGTGCCCGCTCAAGTGAGAGCAACCACCACAACGTTTCAGTTTGATCTGTTCCCCCACTATGCCAATCCCTTGGCCAGTGATCCGCGCCTGCAGGCGTACAGTCCCCAGCCCCTATACCAAGCGGTTGAGCTTTTTAAGCTGGTGGTGCCAACGGCAGATCTCCAAAATTCCGAGAGCGCCACGCTGCGGGATGTCAAGCTTTACTGGAGCCGCATTGGGCCGTGGCTGCCGTGGATGAAAATGGGCGATCGCCCCGGGTATCTGATTTACAGCGCCAGCGGCCAAAAAGCCTTTACCGTGGCTGAGCTACCCCGTCTGCTGCAAGAGCAACTCCAACGCTTACCCCACTATGCTCAAGCCCCCACCACGTACCGCGAGGGGGCTGACATGACCTCGTGGCTCTATTTTCAGCAGCATTTTGAGGCCTATTTAGCGGGGGCAACGTTTCCCATTAGCGATTCGCCGTGATCCAATAGCGATACCTGTGGCACACTGCAAGAAAGTCAGCTTGCGAGGCAAGGAGGGGTAATGCCGACGGTTAGTCTGTTACGAGCCACATCCTACGAGATTGACCAATTAAGCCAGTCCCTTGAGGCAGTGTTGGCTCCCCTTGGGGGCATGGCGGCGATTGTGAAACCGGGCGATCGCGTTCTATTAAAACCCAACTTACTCACGGGGGCACGCCCCAAGCACGAGTGCGTAACCCGACCCGAGCTGGTGTACTGTGTGGCCAAAATGGTACAGGCTGTTGGCGGGCAGCCCTTTTTAGGGGATGGACCAGCCTTTGGCTCAGCGTGGGGGGTGGCGCGTAATAATGGCTATCTGCCCTTCATTGAAGAACTGAATTTGCCAGTGATTGAATTCCACGGCGATCGCTATCCTACGGGGAATCCCGAGTTTCAGCACCTGCGCCTGAGTAAAGAAGCAATGGCGGCGGATGTGGTGATCAACTTACCCAAGGTGAAATCCCACGTTCAGCTCACCCTCACCCTTGGCGTGAAAAATCTTTTTGGTTGCGTCCCCGGCAAAATGAAAGCTTGGTGGCACATGGAAGCAGGCAAAGATAGCGATCGCTTTGGCCGGATGCTGGTGGAAACGGCTCGCGTCATCAACCCCGACCTAACGATTATGGATGGCATTATCGGCCACGAGGGGAACGGCCCCAGTGGGGGTACCCCCCGCCGTCTTAACCTCTTGGCGGCCAGCCAGAACGTCTTTGCCCTTGATCGCGCCTTGGTGGCCATTCTCAACGTTGATCCCAACCGCATCCCCACCCAGCGAGCGGCCACTGCCTTAGGCTTAAACTATGCCCTTGAGGAAATTGACTTTCCCCTCGCCCAGCCTGGGGAACTGCAAGTATGGGACTGGCAACTGCCCAGCCACATGATGCCCATTGACTTTGGTGCTCCCCGCGTTCTCAAATCCACGTTTAAGCATTTGTATATCCGCTGGATCAAGGAGCCCTTGGCGACCTACTCGCAGCAGTCGTAGGGCAAACGTACCACTCCTTGTAAAATTTGTTAACATTAAAAGCACTAGCCTGTTAGGGGCAAGGGGGAGCAATAGGGCTCAGAAGCTGCTCCATACTTGCGCTCGCACGACTAGATGGTTCATCACCAGACTTAACCCCCTTAGTGCGCTGTCTATGGCCTCGATGATACCCAAAGACATCGGGTCAGCCTTTTCAAACCCTCTATTTGGCCAGCATTAGGGAGCGTTGTATGGCACTTTACGCAGAACTACACCGGCACTTAGGTGGCTCGGTTGTCCCCCGCATTCTGTGGCGCTACTTTCAGCGCAACGATGAGCAGCTTGCGGCTCGCTTTCCCGACTATCCCGAGTTTGAAACCTTCTACACCCGCCCCCGCCAATCCCTCGAAGAGTATCTAGAACTGCACACCCTCGTGGAAAGTGTGCAAACACCCCAGACCCTGCCGTACTTTATTTTTCGCCTGATTCGCGGTGCCTACATCTTTGAAAATTTGGCCTACCTAGAACTGCGTTATACCCCCTACCTGCGCACCAATCCGCACCTTGACGAAAACCAGCGGATTGAGCAAATGGCTGACGTGGTGAAAACCGTCGGGTTGGCCTGCCAAGTGCCCGAGTACCCGATTGTCACCAGCCAAATTCTCTGTATGCACACGCGGTTACCCTACGCTGTCAATCGCGCCATTGTTGACTTGGCCGCTGATTTGCCTGAATTTGTTTGTGGCATTGATTTGGCGGGGGGAGATGCAGTCTATGGCGATCGCCTCACAGAATTTATCGAACTCTATGCCTACGCCTGCGATCGCGGCCTCAAAACCACAGGGCACCTCTACGAAACCCCCAATGGCTGCTATCCCCAACTCTTGCCCTACCTCCAGCGCATTGGCCATGGCATTCAAATTCCGCTGCGCCACCCAGAATTGCTGCCAGAGGTTGCTGCTGCTGGGCAATGCCTAGAAGTGTGCCCCACCACCTATTTCCAAACTGGCACGCTTGAAAGTTATGACCAGTTGCGGGTCATCTTTGGCCGATGTTTTGAAGCGGGGGTGGATGTGGCCATCTGCACCGACAATGCTGGCTTGCACAATGTGCGCCTGCCCTTCGAGTACGAAAACCTCCTCACTCACGACATTCTTAACTTCAAAGAACTGCAAGCCTGTCAAGAGGCTGCCTTTCGCCATGCTTTTGCGTGGCCGCACGCTCAACCACCGGCACTGTTGCTCAGTAATTTGTTACAAAACTCCTCCCCCCAGCCTCTGTGTGTGAGTTCATGACACGCTCCGGCTCCGAAGAACAGTCAGCCCAACGTTCATCAAACAAAGAGATGGAACCTTCCCCCAGTTCGGGTGGCTCCATCTCGTTTTGTAGGACATAGAACGACTGAGCAGGCTGTGGCGTAGCGCTAGCGCGGGGCGTTAAAGGACTGAGTGAGGGTGAGGCTCAAGTCGGTATTGGCATCGATCACCACAATCCGCCGCACCGCCGGATCAATCACACCACCAATTGTGGCGCCTGCTGCTGCCCCAGTGATCACTTTTTCGGGAGTGATTTTGCGATCGCCAATGACGGCGGAAGCCCCAGTAGCTAAGGCTGCACCAATCAGCGAGTCACGCACAATGGAGGTAGCTGGGCGTCCTTGGTTGGTTTCAATAGCAGCACCCGCTGTCGCCCCTGTTAGTACCTTGAGGGGGGTAATGGTGCGATTGCCCGCTAAGCCTGAAATACCAGCAGCCACCGCAGAGCCAATGGCTGCATTGCGGAAGACGTTGCCAATATTCGGATCGCGGGTATCCCGAATGCGTTTCACAACATTAGACGTGGCGGCAATCGGCAGTTGTTGGTTATTAATGACGACCGTATTGGCGACAAACTGCGACCCTCCCTGGGCGGGTTGAATTTGGCCATAGATTTCGCTGCCGCTGGGAATGACAACGCGCCCTTGGCTATCGCGCACATCCGCTGCTGCCACCAGTCGCATCGGCACCGTTTCATCAGGGGTGACAATAATGCGCTCGGCATCGGGGAAGCGGGTGGGAATTCGCTGACCTGCCGCTAGCGCAATGGGTGTAGTACTTGCACCGGCAATGTACTGTGCTGGCACCAACGCTTGAGCGCCCGGACTACGGGTCGCTTGGCAGAGGAAAGCAGCAATATCAGCGCGGGTGGCCAGTTGGTTCGGGGCAAAAAATTGCACATTGGGATAGTTCACCACCACCTGTTTAGCCGTTGCCGCAGCTACGCCCGGGCGGCCATAGTCAGGAATGGCAGCAGCATCATTAAAGAGGGCGAGGGTTCCTTCCACCGAAGCGGGTGTCGGATACTGCAAGCCACTGGCTAAAGCCACCACGGCCTGCACCCGGGGAATATTTTGGTTGGGCTGAAAGACATTTCCAGGATAGCCGCTCAAAAAGCCCGTGCGGGTGGCGTTTTGAATGGCGCTAAAAGCCCAGAAATTACTGGGAACATCGTTAAAGGCGCTGGGGGCACGCACCACAGGAGCATTGGGAAAGGCTTTCCCGAGCATGGCAGCATACTCTGCCCGCGTTACTGCCGCCGTGGGACGAAACGTGCCGTCGGGGTAACCGCTAATGATATTGCGACTGGCCAGATGATCAATACAGGCTTGCGCCCATGTGCCTTGGGTGTCGGTAAAACGGGATTGGGCTTGCACCGGAGGGATCAACAGTGTTGCTAAGGTGCCAGAACTCAATAAACCGCAGCCCAAAAACGCCATGCCACGTCGTGCTATGCTGTGCATCACAACCTCTCCAAAATAATTCGACAACTTTTGCAAAATTTAGGCAATGAAGAGCTTGGCTCAAAGTCTCTTCATTGGGGGAATCACCGTGATTGCCTGAGTGGTTAAGCTTTAGGACGGCAGTGGCTGCTTCAGGTTCCCTGAGGGGATGGGGTTTTCACTGGGCACCAAAACAGATTCCACTTGGGTATTGACAGGCCAACCAGAAACCAAGGCTTGGGGCAGGGTATGGGGTTTGGGATTGTGGAGCAGATAAATGAGGCGATCGCCCGGTTGCCACTCTTCATTAGCGCGCACAATGCGCAGTCCTTCAGGCCGCTCCACCAACAGGGGCAGCACCTTACCCGAGCGGATCAGGGCGGCAAGATGGTCTCGCTGCAGATGGGATTTCTCTTCTTCGATGACGAGTTCACCGATGCGCACGGCATCTGTGGCAATGTACTGATTCCAGTTTTTAATTGCCAACTGAGAGGTAAAGGCAGCACTCATGCCCAAGGGACATTCTTCAAGACTCAGCGCCGCTAGAACGCGGGGGGGGTGAAATTCTTCCAGTACCCGCTGCGCCAAAACCGCATTGACCTCCGTATTCTTGGTAACTGCCAAGTAGGTGCCCAATTGGGTAATGCCTGCCTCTTGCAAGATGTTCAGGTCAAGGGCGCTACTCAAATAAACCGGAATATGTTCTTTACGAGCGCGCTCGACAGCTTCTGCATCGGTGTCAATCATCACCACTTCTTCACCCCGATCGCGCAATAGCCGCGCCAAGAGGAGACCTAGGGGGGTACAGCCAGCAATGAGGACGCCTGAGGCACCTTGGGCACGCACATTCAGCCTACTGGCCACCCAACGAGCCGTTAGGCCTTGAGCAAAGACCGTCATTAGAATCGTCAGAAACACTTGGGCTTTGATAGCATCGCCACCACTAATGCCCGCATTGGTCAGGGTAATGGCAAATAACGAGGCCACGGAGGCAGCCACAATCCCACGGGGAGCAATCCAACTGAGAAAGGCTTTTTGCTGCCAACTGAGGTCACTGCCCCAAGTACATAGGGCTACCCCCAGCGGTCGAATGACAAACATTAAGCTCAGGACGGTCAAAATGCCTGCTGTTCCCAATTCCCGTAAGCTGGCAATGGAGAGATCCGCCGCCAACAGGACAAAAAGTACCGAAATGGATAGTGTACTAAGTTGCCCCTTAAAACGCCGCAGCAGTCGTTCCCCCGGCACTTCACACCAGCGCAGCATTAGGCCAAATACCACGGCAGTCATTAGTCCGGATTCGCTCACCAATAGCTGCGAGAGCCACATCAGTCCCCACAAGGCGGCTAGCACCACGAGGTTGCGCAACTCTTCCGCCAAGAACCACGCCCGCCGCAAAAAACGACTGAGGAGCCACCCCCCTGCGCCACCCATTAAAGCACCGGTCGCTAGTCGCTGCGCCATACCCGTGGCGATCGCCGTCACGCCCAGATCTTGCTCCAGCACCACATTGAGCACCACCACAGCTAAAATGGCACCAATGGGATCAATGAGTACTCCTTCCCCCTCAAGGATGACGGCTAGCTTGTGCTCAACACCCACTTGCCGGAGCAGGGGACCCACCACTGTCGGGCCTGTCACCACTACGAGGGAGGCATAAAGGAAAGCAATGCGCCACGGAAATTCCCCAATCCAGTGAGCGGCCATCGCGCCCCCCACAAGAGTAATCAGACCGCCAACCGTGACCAACTTCCAGAGGCTACCAGTGACATCCTGATCGGCGCGACTCAGATCTAAACTCAGGCCGCCTTCAAAAAGGATAAGAGCGACGCACAGCGGCACCAGTACCTCTAGACCTTCCCCGAGAATTTCTGGATGCACTAACCCCAAACCACTGGGTCCGCAGAGAATACCTGCTAAGAGCAGCAGCACAATACTGGGTAAGCGCAACCACTGCGCTGCCACCTGAGCGCCAATGCCCAGCACAACAGTGATGACAAACAACGTGGTCAATTGGGTACTCGCGTCCATGACGACCTCCGCACGTCTTGGCATTCAGGGATGGGTTGACGGCGCAACAGGGCTCCTTGTTCTATACGGTGTCTGGTTTAACACCCCAGCCAAACGGGGGGTAAACCTTAATCACAGGATACTGGAAGACCTCACGAGTTGCCACTTTCAATAATTTTTGCTACGGCACAAAGCGCTGCCGCGCCCGCCACCACAGTCCTGCCGCTGCCAAACAAAGGGTGCAGTTCCCAACAAACGTGAGGATAGCTTGGACATCGACGAGCCATGCCAGTTCAGCAGCATTGTCGAAGTAGTGCCACGTACAGGCGCACATGGCACTCATCAAAGCGGGCAGCATTGCCCATGCCAACCAAGACCAGCCTTCTTGAGGACGGCGGCGATGGAGTTGCTGCACAAACCAAATTGCTGCCATCCACTCCAGAACGCTGGAGATATGAACCACCCATGTGGGAAGAGAAAGGACGTGCATTAGGGAGTCGGGTAAATGAGGATTTTGTAGGTATCGGCACTGGGGTTGACTGCCTGTTCCACCGCTTCCGCTAGCTTGGCTAAGGGATAGCGATCGCTCACCAAAGCATCCACATCAATGCGGTGATTAAAAATAATGTCCGTGGCTAAGGACTGCAGGCGATAGGAAGAGCTGTAGCTGCCCAACAGATCAATTTCACGCCGATAAAGAATATTGGGATTGAGGGGGATTTCCACTTCATCGGGAAACTCGGCAAAGAACAAAATTTTCCCCCCCTTGCGGGTACACTCTAGGGCTTGGAAAAAGGCTTTTTCACTGGGCACTGCCAATAAACTCACATCCACCCCGAGCCCTTGGGTGAGGTCTTGGATGCGACTGCTCAGATCTGGATCGCGGGCATCAAAGGCAGCAAGAGCACCGACTTCCTTGGCCTTGGCAATGCGGGATGGCCGTAAATCGGTGGCGATCGCCCGGGCGCCAAAAAGATTTACCAGCATAATGAACATTAAGCCAATAGGACCAGCCCCCGTCACCAGTACTGTTTGGCCGGGGGCAATGCCAGCCTTCTTCACTGCCTTGAGGCAGCAATTGGTGGGCTCCACAAAACTAGCCTGCTCATCGCTCACTTCAGCAGGAATGGGAATCAGGCCGCCGTGCCGCACAATATGCCCGGGGACTTTCACGTACTCCGCAAAGCCCCCACCGCTGGGGATGAACCCTGCTGTTGTCGTAATTGTTTTATAGACATGACACATGGAGTAGTTCTCATTCAGGCAGTAGGCACAGTGCATACAGGGGATATGGTGCATCACCACCACCCGCTGCCCCACCTCGTAGCCAGTGACGGCTGAGCCGACAGCCGCAATTTCCCCAACCGTTTCATGGCCAAAAATCCGCGGGGGTTCGTAAAGGGGGTAGCGAATCTTTTTAATGTCAGACTGGCACAAGCCAACAACCTTGACTTGCACCAGAACTTCATCGGCAGCAATGTCCGGAATAGGTAACTCCTCGTAGCTAAGCTGGTTCACCCCTCGGAACACCTGTGCTTTCATGAACAGTGGCTGACCTAACAACTCGTCACCCCTAAAGATAATCGCCTCTGGCACCCTCAGCAAGGGTAAGGCATCAGTTTTCGTGATCTGGGTTGGGGGTTAAGGGCTCAGTGCGAAACATTTTTGCAAACATTTGGCTCACGTAAGCTTGGCCATAAACGACCGTTGAGGATTTGTTGTTCTGATTTTGTTCTTGATTTTGGGCAGGGTTTTCTGAGGGGCTAGGCGCTGGGGTTTCCGGCAGTGAATCAGCCGTCTCAGGACGAGCAGGGGGTTCCTGCCAGGGATCCTCAGCAGTCGCAGCAGGGGAAGACACTGCCTCGGGTTGCCACCGGCGACTCCTATCCCCTAGAAGAGAGCCTGCCGCCACCACCGCTCCGGCTGGAACTTTGGTGTCCATAACGGTGGCACTGGCGCCAATGCAGGCATGGGATTCAACCGTGACTTGGCCAATGAGCAACACCCCTGCCCCCAAATTCACCCCTTCGTGCAGGGTAATGGCACCTCCATGGGCATGAATGACGCTGCCCATGCCAACGCACACCCCTGCGCCAATACGTATAGATGCCCCCGCCTCAGCCCAAAGTACGACTCCCGGAGCGAGGACGGCTTGGGGATGTACCACCACATCACCGGCAATCCGCACAGTAGGGGAGGGGGGCAAGGCTAGGGGCGGCAAGGGCATGGGGGCACCTCAGGACAGAGGGCTACTTGGCCGCCTGTTGGAGCAAGAGTTGCGCCACCCGTTGTTTACCAGCAGGATTGATACCAATGAGGCGGACGTATTCGCCACTGTACTCTTGCAAGCAGGCTTGAATAGCGGCCAGCGCCTCATTCAGATTTTTGGCCTCAATCCGCGGGCCGCTCTGCCACGAATTGGTGCGATAACGGCGGGCATCCACGTGCTCGAGGGCTAGCTGGTGTCCCTGTTGCAGTAACTGCTGGACTTGCTGCACCACCTCAGGGGCGAGACTATGGCTGCCACTGCTCTGGGGGCTGACGCTCCCGCTACTGCTGGGGGCAACCCCCTTACCCCGAGTCGCACTGCCATTACTTTCAGGTTTGCCGTTGGGACGCTGAATGATAGTTTCTAGGACGCGCTGTTTGGCTTTTACCCCAACAAGGCGAACATAGTCCCGTGGATGTTCGGCTAAGAAGTTGCTGAGATCGTTGATACCTTGCGCAGAGGTAATTTTAATGCCGCTCTGCCATGAACTGGTGCGAAATCGGCGCGCGTCTGCATACTCAGTGGTAATGACACAGCCTTGGCGCAGCAAATCTTGAACTTGATTCAGAATGTCGGTACTCAGTACGGTGTCACTGGAGGCCGTACTGTAGGCACTAGGATTAACCGTCGCACTCACGGCCTTGGGGGCGATCGCCACCGCACCGTCTGGCCGCTGAATAATTTGCTCAAGCACTCGCCGTTTCTGTTTGCGATCAATGCCAATCAGGCGCACATACTCACCCGCATGTTCTTGAAGGCAGGCGGCAAGAGCAGCCAGTACCTCCGGCTCATGCTGAGATTGAATCGGGGCACAACTTGTCCATGAACTCGTGCGATAACGGCGGGCATCAGCGTGCTCGGTGCCAATCTGGTAACCCTGCTGCAACAACTGCCGCACTTGGGCTGCCACTGATGCATCAAGGGAACCCGCTTTAGGGGCACTGGCCTGCGAGCCCGTGGAACTAGCGGCATAGCTGTAGCCACTGGGTGGTGAATCCCCAGGACGCTGGATAATTTGCTCAAACACCCGCCGCTTTGCCTGCGGATCAATCCCAATCAGCCGCACGTATTCTCCCGCGTGCTCCTTGAGAAGCTGCGCTACTGCCGCCACCACCTGCGATTCCTGTCCTGCAGTCAAGGTTGGGCAACTTTGCCAAGAACTGGTGCGATAGCGGCGTGCATCGGCGTACTCCAGTCCAATTTGATACCCCTGCTGCAACAGTTGGCGAACGTGAGTCGCATAATCTGTTGTCATGGTACTATTTTCCCCAGTAAGCGTTTCAACCTGTAGAATTTGCGGGTCTGTTTGAGCCCGCTGCTCGTTACGAATGGGGGCAATGCAGGCAATATTTTCGGCACAGCGATAACCCGACAGCAGTGCCTCATTGATGCCCACAACGTGCTGAGCAAAGTGAATATCAGACTCTTGAACATTGGGAAGGCGATCCGCCTGCTGTTGCGTTGTAATCACCATTCCCGAAGGGATATATTTGCCGGGTGGAATGTCCACATCTTGAATGAGGGCGTGCATCATGACAACACAGCCAGCACCTACCCGCGCATTAAACACCGTGGAGCGAAAGCCAATGAAGCAGCCATCACCAATGTAGGCAGGTCCATGAATCAGCGCCATGTGGGTAATGGAGCAATTTTCACCAATCCACACTGAATACTCTTGGCCATCATCTCCAATCACCCGTCCTTGCTGTAGCCCATGAATGACCACGCCATCTTGGATGTTGGTACGGGCGCCAATATGAAAAGGTGTACCTTCGTCGGCACGAATCGATGTACCGGGAGCGATGTGCACATAATCTTTGATGCGGACATCTCCGATGAGGTTACTAAAGGAATGTACGTAAGCCGAACTGGCGATGTCTGGCTCCGCTAAATCCCGTGACCATGGCGTAGGAGGTGCCGCATAGCTTTGAACCGCCATAGGGAGAAGTCTCCAATGCTAATACTGGCTACGCTTGCTGTAGAGCAAATAGTTGTCCCGACTTACAGTGTCAATGATGGCCACAACGGCTGCATCAATTGGCCTTTGCGTACTATTGAAAATGTAGCGGGCGGCACTGCCGCGACTTACCAGTACCCACTCATCTTGTCCTGCACCCACTGTATCTGCAGCCACTTCGTAGTCGGGTAAAAATTCGCCGTCCTCACCCAAGTATTGCAAGACTAAAAATTTGACACCCGCTAAGGTGTCTTCCTTTTGAGTACTGGTAACCGTGCCGCACACTCGTGCAATTTTCACTATGGGCGACCCATCGGACGAATGCCGCTAACACTCTCGCGGAATTGCTCCACCGCTTCGGTGTAGCGAATGGGCAAGACGTATTCAAGGTTTTCGTGGGGACGAGCAATGATGTGGGTGGACAGCACTTGGCCACCGTTGACCCGCTTGACGTTTTCAACCCCTGCCGCCACTGAGGCTTGCACTTCAGAAACATCACCGCGCACAATGACCGTAACACGGCCACTACCAATTTTTTCGTAGCCTACAAGGGTCACCCGAGCGGCTTTTACCATTGCGTCTGCGGCTTCAACCACCGCAGGGAAGCCCAAGGTTTCAATCATTCCGACAGCAATTGCCATTGTAATAGCTCCTAAACATTAAAAAGTAGGGGAAAAAGTAGGGGTGGGATGCAACTGAACGCTGAACTGTGGGAAAGCATTAGTTACGGAATTGTTCAACCGCTTCCGTGTAGCGAATGGGTAAGACGTACTCAAGGTTTTCGTGGGGACGAGCAATGATGTGGGTCGAGAGAACCTCACCACCATTAACGCGCTTCGCAGAGTCAACCCCTGCTGCCACCGAGGCTTGCACTTCGGAGACATCACCGCGCACAATGACCGTTACCCGACCACTGCCGATTTTTTCGTAGCCCACAAGGGTCACCCGAGCGGCTTTTACCATTGCATCTGCTGCTTCGACGACGGCGGGGAATCCGCGCGTTTCAATCATTCCCACAGCAATTGGCATGAGTAAGCTCTCCTAATTAGAATAAGGGTAAGCAGTACAAAAGTTACAGTTGCAATCAAAGCGATCGCCACAGAAATTTATGACGGGATAGCCGATTATCATCGTTACGTTAATCACCGTCTTTTTATCTCTATGACAAGCATAGGATTAGGGGTTTCTTTTGACAATATAATCTTTGATAATAATTTCTAGTTTCTACTATTACTAAACCTAATTCATTTGGCGCTAATGCGGCTACCTAAGGAGAATTAGCCATGAAATGACTCTATCCATAGACTTGCTTCTAAGATGAAATTGTTTGATATAGAAAAAGTAATGGATGTACAGATCGCGACTTGATTAAGATTCATTTTTTTTATGTTGAGTTATTTACTAATAAACTTATGTCTATATTCAGGTTGTTTGCTCCTGACGATTCCGTAACGAGGTTGCACCCATGTCTCTAGCGATTGGTGCTTTGGCGCCAGAATTTACTGTGGCTGATGCCAGCGGTAGTCTCGTTAGTCTGAGTCAATTGCGAGGCCAGTGGGTCATCCTCTACTTTTACCCTCGCGACAATACGCCGGGCTGTACGAAGGAAGCCTGTGGCTATCGGCAAGTAGCGGCAGAGCTGGCGCAGCGCAATGTCACAATTTTAGGGATAAGTCCTGATAGTGTGGCTTCCCACCAGAAGTTTCGCCAAAAACTTGATCTGCCCTTCCAGCTCTTGGCAGACACGGACACCACAGTGGCACAAGCCTATGGTAGTTATGGCCCGAAAAAGTTTATGGGCAAGGAGTATCTAGGGGTGTACCGCGATACGTTTCTTATTGATCCTGAGGGCAAGATTGCCGCCATTTACCGCCGCGTCAAACCCGATGCCCATATTGCCCAAGTGCTGGCGGATTTGGCACGATTGCAAGAGGGTTATCAAGATTCTTCATGACTCAAAACTGGCACAATTTCCGCAAAAACCTTGGGGAGTGGCACGGGTCTTTTACGCCGGTTGCTCCGGATGGTAGCCTCGGCACACCGGTGCCTTCAATCCTTTCCTTAACGGATGTGGCGGGGGGGGAGCGGGTGCGCTTTCAACTGCAACGGTTTGCCAATGGCTTGGATCAGCCGGCGACGAGCAATACGGTGCAGGAGTATACCAGTATTAGCCGTCAGAATGTCTTTTTTGAGACGGGGGCGTTTTCTAAGGGGTCGTTGCAGGTGGCTCCTTTTGCCGAGTTTGGCGCTGAGTATGGCTTTGTGGTAGGCGATCGCCGGCTGCGGTTGGTGCAACTCTTTGACAAGGCTCAAAAGCTGCAGTCGTTGACACTGATTCGGGAGTTTCGCGCTGGATCAAATGCCAAGGAGCGTCCTCCTCTCAAGGTGGCGGATCTGGTGGGTACATGGGCGGGAACGGCCTATACGGTCTATGGGGATTGGCGATCGCCCACGGAATCCGCCACAACACTCCAGGTCTGGCAAGAGGGGGATACACTCCACCAAACGCTGACATGGTCGGATCAGCAGATCTCCTCTCAGGCAAGAATTGAGGGGAATCGACTATACTTTGCCGACAGCGCCCTGCCCAAGCAACTGTTGCTCTTACCGGATGGGGCGGCCAGTTTAACGCCCTTGGAAGTTTCGTTTCGGCAGCCCTTTTTTGTCGAAGTGAGTTGGCTCTGGGGCGATGACGAGCGGCAGCGGCTCATTCGCAGCTATGGCGATCGCGGTGAGTGGGTCAGTGCCACGTTGGTGGTCGAACGGCGGCTAAGTAGCCCGTCGTCAACGTGCTGAGGATCAGCAAGGGCAACAGCCAATCCCCAAACCGACTGTAGAGACTCAGGTGCTGGCGGGGATAAATCGTTGCCACATGGGTGGTAAAGAGATCTGGCTGCGAAAGCCAATGGGTCTTGCCCTTGGGGTCAATCACGGCTGAAAGCCCAGTATTGGTAGCCCGCACCAGCCAGCGATCGCTTTCCACGGCTCGCAGAACATCATGGGCGTGGTGCTGCGCCATTAGTTGCTGTCGATAGGGGTCGTTGTTGGCAATGCTGAGGATGAACTGGCCGCCCTGCTGTACTTGGGTACGGCTGCGCTGGGAAAAGGCAGACTCAAAGCAAATGAGCACCACCGCATTGCCCCAAGGGGTGCGAAACACCTGATCCGGCTCGCCGGGAATGAGGCGAGATTGCAGAGTAGATAACCGCTGCACGACACCTGAGAGCCAATCGGGAATGTACTCCCCCAGCAGCACAAGGTTCACTTTGTTGTAGCGGCTATAGACGTGGCCTTGACCATCAAGCGTGAGCAACACCTGATGATGCCCACCCGTCGTCGTCATCAACGTTCCTAACCACAGGGGCACCCCCGCCTGCTGCACAGAGGTGTTAAGTAAATTCACCTGTCCGGGTTGCCAGAGAATGGGCAAGGCACCTTCAGGGGTAAGAACCGCCTCGGCACCTGCCGCCACTAACTCCCGATAGCCACGGGTATAGTCGAGCCAGGCGCGGCGAATGCCCTCTGGGGTGAGTTTTTCGCGGGTAGGAATGTTCCCTTGAATAATGCCCACCCGCAGTCCTGCACCTTCATCGAGGGGTACCGCAGCGGCGAGCAGGCCGTTGAGGAGCAGCCCTCCTAGGAGAACCACGGCTGCGTAGCGCCAGTAGCGGCGGTGGTAACCTAGAGCCAAAGTGAGCAGGCCATTGACCGCAAGAACCACTGCAGTAATGGTGGTCGGTCCCGCCACGCGGCTCAGGTGCACCAACCCTTGGGGACTTTGACTGAGGGACACACTAATCCACCACAGGGGCGAATAGCTCCACAGGGCTTCGAGGCCGCACCAGAGCGTCACTCCCCCGAGGAGTTCCCACCAAGGTCTGCGCCCGCAGATATAGCGAGCCATGCCCCCTGCCCAAAGGCTACTGAGGGCAGCCCCCCACAGACTGAGAAAGAGCCAAATTCCCCGCGAAATCAACCAACTGGGGACTGGATCAATGCCAATCCACATCAACGGATGTAAATCCCACACCCAGACAAGACTGCTGCCGTAAAACCCCAACCCCCACCACAGACCCGCCAGCATCGCTGTCATTCCTGACTGCTGCTGACAGACCCGCCACAGGGGCACCAGCGCCCCAAAGGCTAACCATCCCCAACCTACGGGGGGGAGGGCCAGTTGCATGACCACCCCAGCTAGCACCAGTCCTAGGGCTTGGCCGAGCCTAAGCAATACTTTGCCGTTTGCGCTGTTCCTTGGGGGAAGGAGCCACATGCCACTGCCCTGCCTTGATCAGTTCCCGTTCCAGTAAAGCAAAAAAGCGTTGGCGATCGCTCCCCCGCACAACCGCGAGGTGATGGGCTTCCGCTAAGGCCACGGGGTAACCTTGTCCTTTTGTCACCTGCGAGAGGGTCAGTGCCACCGCTTGTTGCAACAGGGCGGTGTCTTCGGCCACCCACTGGGGAAATTCAAGGCGCACTACTTCTGCCCCCGCGTGGAGATAGCAGCAGTGAATGGCATGGTCACCGTAGTGCTCAACAATAGGGCTGTGACTGCGCCATAGGGGACTGTATTCTTGGGGGGCGAGCCGCGCTTGCCACAGGAGCGTGTCCCGCAAGGGCTCAAAAATTTGGCAGGGGGGGCGATCGGCACAGTGGCTGCGGCAATTGGGTTCAGGGTACGGACACACCCCCAACCGTAAAAAATTGAGGGTTTCATGGCTACGAGAGGCACTGATATAGCCGACAAGGGGGATACGGTGGGCACGCAACTGCTGCCAAGCCTCAAGAATTGGCGTTAGCAAAACCTCGCGGGCAGGGGCAGACAGCAGTTCCCAGTACCAAAACAGCAAGGAACCATCCACAAGGGCAAGTGTGGGTATCTCGGGGGGCAGCGTTTTTGCCAAGTCAGCTAAGGCCAGCATTTCTGCTTGCGTCCGGCGATAGCGCAGCCACTCTTCGGTGGCAATGCCCCAAGATCGCGATCGCCCCAGTTCGGCGGGGTCATAGATCAACTGCGGCAGACTTTCGAGGCGGGGGCGCTGAGACGAACCATAGGTGATGGCAACGCGCCCCACATTGATCAGGTAGCAGTAGGCAATTTCGTGATGACTGGGGGCAATTTGGGAGCCATCAGTGGCAATGACGGTGTAGGGGGGCACCACCGACGCGACCGCATGCCGAGTTGTCAACGGCTCAACGGGTTCAGCCACGGTAAACATCAGGTGTTCTCGCCCCTTGGCCAACTGTTGGCGGTAGCGCGCCTCGTGGGCAGCCATCATCGCCAACACCTCAAGGGCTTGAGCCTGTTTCTGCTGGCTGGCGATCGCCCCTTGGCGGATCACCTGACCCACCTGCTCCATTTGGGCGGCAACTTTGGTGAGGTCAAGCATAGGATTCTAAGATAGGCTGTTCCCAGTATAGGTAGCGCTTGGAAGGACAGGAAAACTGTGACCATTTTCTTTGTGGGAGCAGGGCTGGGCACCGTTGCCGATCTCACCCTGCGGGCGATCGCCTGTTTGCAGCAGGCGGAGGTCATTCTCTACGATGCCCTCATTCATCCTTCCCTCCTCGACATTGCACCTCCCCAGTGTCTGAAAATTCCTGTGGGCAAGCGAGCCGGGGGCACAGCCATGCCCCAAACAACCATTAATCAACTGCTGTGTGACTACGGCCAGCGCTATGGGCGAGTGGTGCGGCTCAAAAGCGGCGACCCGGGCTTATTTGGCCGTCTGCAGCAGGAGTTGGAGGCTGTTCTGGCCGCAGGGCTAACGGTTGATGTTGTCCCGGGTATCAGTTCCGCCCTTGGGGCACCGTTATTGGCGGGCTTGTGCCTCACGGCCAAGGGGGTGAGCCAGTCGGTAGGGATTTTTTCTGGTCATGCCCCTGAGACACTGCCGTGGTCGAACCTTGCCCAACTGGAAACCCTGGTGATCCTGATGGCTAGCCGTTCCCTGCGCGCCATTCTCGAAGCCCTGATAGCGGCGGGGCGATCGCCCCAAGACGGCCTTGCCATTGTTCAGTGGGCAGGGCAACCCCAGCAGCAAACTTGGTTTGGCACCCTTGCCGACTACCTGCAACTACCCCAGTGCCCTGACCTGTCTCCTGCGGTAGTCATTATCGGTGCCATTGCGCAAAAGCGTTACCCGTTGACTAGGCTAGATCTATCCTTACCTAACCTCTTAGCGTGCCTTTGCCCCATGCCCGATCTGCCCCTCGCGGGTCAAACTGTTCTCGTTACCCGTGCGGCTAACCAAGCCAGTACCTTTACTCAGCAGCTCCAAGCCGCAGGGGCTAGGGTTTTGGAGCTGCCCACGCTGGAAATTGTGCCCCCCAGTTCTTGGCAGCCCCTTGACCAAGCCCTCGCTCATCTGGCGCAATTTGACTGGCTCATTCTCACCTCCCACAATGCCGTCACGTTTTTTATGGAGCGGCTACAGCACCAGGGTAAAGATAGCCGTACCCTTGCCAGCCTCAAAATTGCCGTTGTCGGCGAAAAAACTGCCCAAACCCTGCAAACCTACGGCCTTGTAGCTGACTTTATCCCCAGTGAGTTTGTGGCAGATGCGCTGGTGAAAGAGTTTCCGGTACCAGTGACGGGATTGCAGATCCTCTTTCCGCGGGTGGAAAGCGGTGGTCGCCCCATTCTGGTGGAGACGTTTACCGCAGCCGGTGCCCACGTGACCGAAGTCCCCGCCTACGAGTCTCGCTGTCCCCAACAGATCGACCCCACGATTCTGTCAGCCCTGCGGGCAGGCGCCGTGACAGCGGTTACCTTTACCAGCTCCAAAACAGTGAAGCACTTTTGCCAATTGGTGGGCGCTGACGCCAAGAGCTTACTCCAGTCGGTACAGATTGCTAGTATTGGCCCGCAAACCTCCCAAACCTGCCGCGACTTGCTTGGCCGGGTGGATTGTGAAGCCCAAGAGCATAGCTTAGAAGGGTTACTTCAGTGCTTGATTTCTTCCCTTAAAAGATAAACATTATGGTGGGTCATTGCCATTCCACAGGGCAAGGGCAAAGCACAGCCGCTGCTGTTCATCACAAATGCCGCCAAGGCCGTCTTCGCCCCAGCGATAAGCGCGAGATCGCGCTTGATCATGGGAAAAATACTCCCAAGCATTGCCGTCCGTTGAATAATCTTCCCGCACGGTGCCCCACTGTCGCTCACTCAGGTAAGGTCCCCAAAGCTTCCACGGATTTGCTTGACCCTGCCCTGCTTGCAGTCGTTGCAACTCCGCCAAGCCCGCAGCCGTTGTCCCCATAGTTGCCTCTTGTTTTTGATCCTGAGATGAATGAGGTTTGTTGCTTTAGCGCATCAGCAAGACAATCCCCATAGCAACGTTAGCAAAGGTGCACAAGGTCAAGTCAGAAAAAAGCCTTAAATTTCATCCTAGTTCGAGTGCCCGCGGCGCAGTGTCGCTTGCTGTTTCCAAGGCGGTGGCGATCGCCACCAACTCCTGTTCAAACGCCAACTGGGCGCGATTGGTGCGCCCGCCCACGTAGAGAGTATTCTCAACCACCAACCCCCAAACTTGGGAGTGGGAGACATAGCTCATGATCACCCCTGCCATCAAAAAGGCAAAACCGGCATAAAACAAAGGAATGCCGGGGTCAGATTTAATTTGCAAGCCCGTACTGCCCACCAGCTCCGTTAGGGTGAGGGTCACACCATTAATTTCCGTGCTCATGCCTTGGCGCAAGCTGGTGAGAAATTCACCATCGGCACCATAAATGAGAACTGTCCCCTGTAAATCTCGCGCAATCAGCGCAATCCCCGCTGACAGATCCGGCTTGGTGGGAATCCACGTGCCCCAGAGACGGCCCTTGCCCCCCGTATCCAGTTGTGCCATTGGCAATTGCAGCACTGGACTGTTGTTGAGGCGAAAGCGTACCGCTGCAATACTCCAGTCCGCTTGGTAGAGGGTGACGCCCCCATACTTGAGGGGGTGATTGACGTGGATCGTGCCCCGCTTGACTTCAGTGCCGTTGGCATCCAGCACCGATAAATCCGAGTAAAACTGGTCAATATCACCTGCATCCGTGTAGTCAATCCAAAAGCGGTTGACTCTGACGGACCAATTTTGGGGAACGCGCGCCAATGACCCCGCTTGGATCAGGTGTTGAATGTGGAATGTGGCACCACTGGGCATCAGTTCCTGAGCCATAAAGCCTGTCAGCGCCCCAAGAATGCCCCCCAGCAAAATCAAGATGAGGCTGGCATGGACGATAATCGGCCCAATGCGACCGACAATCCCTTTGCGGGCGTAGAGTTGATGATCCGTGTGCCAAACGCGGTAGCCTTTTGCGGTTAAAGCGGTGGCTAAAGCCGTCAGGGAACCTTGGGGTACCGTTGTGCCGAGGGCTAGCTTGCTAAACTGGCGTGGCTCGGTATAGTACTGCCAGCGTTGCGCGCCTTTAAGGGCTGGAACTTGGCGGCTAAACGTACAGGCAATGAGGCTGGTGCCGAACAGTACCAAAAGCGTCAGGTACCAACTGGTGCGATAGACGTGATCTAACCCCAAGGCGAGTAACACCCGCCAACTTAAGAAACCAAAGAGGGCAGGATCTTCAGGATAGTTCGCTTGGTAAAAGTCAAGGGGCTGACCCTGCTCGATGACAGTCCCGGCAATGCTGGCAAAAGCAATCACCAGCAGTAGCAGAATCGCCAAGCGTAGGTCGCCCAGCAGGGCAAGGCTGCGCCGCCACCAGTCCTGGAACGAGGGAGCAGGGGTCATAGGAGGTGACTTAGGGAGACCAATTTACCCAATCTTGGGGTTTGAGAAACGTGCTGTAGAGTTCCGCTTCGGGGCTGTTGGGTTCGGGGCTATAGCCATATTCCCAGCGCACTAAGGGCGGCAAGGACATCAAAATCGACTCGGTGCGACCGTTGGTTTGCAGCCCAAAAATCGTGCCTCGGTCATAGACTAAGTTAAATTCCACGTACCGCCCGCGGCGATAAAGCTGAAATTGGCGTTCGCGATCGCCATATTCCATGTGCCGCCGCCGCTCCACAATCGGCAGATAGGCTTCTAAAAAGGCTTGGCCACAGCTCTGGATAAAGGCAAACAGGTCTTGCCAAGAGCGGGATCCCACAGATCCAACTTGGCGACTGTAGCGAGCCGCTTCGCCGTCAGGGTTGGGCCCACGGTAAAGTTCGCGCTCGCTCTCATCTTGGTAGTCAAAGAAAATTCCACCAATGCCGCGGGATTCGCCACGATGCTTCAGGTAAAAGTACTCATCACACCAGCGTTTGAACACCGGATAGTACTCACTGTGGTGGCGATCGCAGGCGGCCTTGTGAACGCGATGAAAATGCTGGGCATCTTCCGCAAAGGGGTAATAGGGCGTTAAATCCGCACCACCGCCAAACCACCAGACTGGCCCTGCTTCAAAGTAGCGATAGTTCAGGTGTACCGTTGGCACATAGGGGTTACGCGGGTGCAGCACCATTGAAGTCCCCGTGGCATAAAAGCCATGACCTGCGGCCTCTGGGCGCTGGGTAAGGATGGAGGGGGGCAACTGCTCTCCCCACACTTCCGAAAAATTCACACCCCCCTGCTCTAGCAAATTGCCGTTCTTGAGCACCCGCGAGCGGCCGCCCCCGCCTTCGGGACGCTGCCAACTGTCCTCTTGAAACTGGGCACCGCCATCGGCTGTTTCTAGGGCTTGGCAAATTTGATCTTGGAGGCTTTTGAGGAAATTGGCCACCTGTTGGCGAGAGTCGCTCGGCAGTGTTGTTGGCGCAGAGGTTGCAACAGTCATAGCGTTTGTTTGTTTGTCTATTCTTCTATTTGTTTTGTTGTTTGTTTGTTTGTTTCAATCCTATAGACAGTCGCTTCAATCCTATAAACGGTTGAAGTGTCTCCCCGATCTGGGGAAGCGGTACACGTGTCTAGGCTCTATTGTACCGCTGGCTGGAGAACTTGGTCTAATTTAGCGGCGATCGCCGCCACCCACTGCTCGTCTTGTTTGGTGTAGCTGCGTGGCGCATTCGTGCCCAGAATCATGACGGCATGGGCATTAACGGGCTGACAGATCACCCCTTGGGTGTTGGGGGGCAAATAGTCAAACTCCACCCGTCCGGGGTAGAGGGCTAAATTTACAAGGTAAATGGGACGTTGGGTCTGGAGGGCACGCTGGACAATCGCTCCGGGTTGAGTCATGGGGCGTGGTCCGAGAATCCCGCGCCGCAGCACGGGGCGATCGCCCACCCACACCACCATTGACTTCGTTGGCGTATTGGTCAGCAACGTGTAGGAAGCCCAAGCCAGCTCAGTTTTTAGGTCTTCTGGCAAGTCTGGGACTAACTCAAAGCCCTCCTCGCCTTCGAGGATCACTGCCTCCGGCGGGCGCGGCTGCACTTGTTGCCAAATCAGGGTTGTTAAAATGAGCACCGCCGCCAACATAATCCCCACCACATCAGCCCGAGCTTGGGCAGGGGTCAGATCCACCGTGAGAAGGCGATTCACCAGTAGCAGCGTACCGCCGAGAATCCCTGTGGCTAGGGGCAAATAGCGCAACAGGGTGGTGTCCATCCCTAGGCAGCTAAATCAACGCCAAACACGTCTTGGAACACCTTGCCCACTTTGTAGCCGGAGTCAATCGATTCCAGCGGGTCTTTGCGTAGCCGGTGCCGCAGACACAACACAATCACCCGGGCAATATCGCTGACATTCACCTCTGTGCGGCCTTCAAACGCCGCTAACGCTTTTGCCGCTCGGTTGGTGACAATATCGCCGCGCAGGCCATCCACATCGAGTTCAGCACAGACTTGGGAGATCTTCACCCGCAGCTCATGGTCAATCGTTACTTTGGGCAACAGCGCTTGCGCCGCGACCAACTTGGCTTGCAGGGCTTCTTGTTGCGGACGATATTCTGCTAGAAAGCCTTCTGGATCCCGATCAAAGCGCGATCGCTGCTCAACAATTTCAACCCGTAGGGTCGGATCCTTGACCGTGCGGATTTCGGCGTGCATGCCGAAGCGATCCAACAGTTGGGGGCGCAGTTCCCCTTCTTCGGGGTTACCGGAACCAACCAGCACAAACCGTGCCGGGTGGCGAATGGAAATGCCTTCCCGCTCCACGGTGTTCCAGCCGGAGGCCGCCGCATCCAGTAACACATCCACGAGGTGATCATCCAAGAGGTTTACTTCATCCACGTAGAGAATGCCGCGGTTGGCTTTGGCCAACAGACCCGGTTCAAAGGCTTTCACCCCTTCTGCTAAGGCTTTTTCAATATCAATCGTGCCGCAGACGCGATCTTCCGTGGCACCCAAGGGCAGATCCACCATCGGGACTTTTTTCGTGGTGGTGGGAATGGGCTCCCCTGCCGCCACCATCACCTTGACAGCATCACTCATTAAATCGGGATCACTGGGGTGGCTATTAAAGGGATCATCGGCAACGACTTCGATCTCCGGCAGCAGATCCGCCAAAGCGCGAATGGTGGTGGATTTACCTGTGCCGCGATCGCCCATGATCATCACCCCGCCAATTTTGGGGTCAATGACATTGAGTAAGAGGGAGAGCTTCATTTCGTCCTGGCCAACAATTGCCGCAAACGGGAAAACGGGCCGACGAGGGACAACAGTAGCAGCCACAGGCAGTGAATCGTCAAAACAGCATTGTTTATTGTGCCACAGAGCGTCCCCTAGCCGCTAATGAGGGCTTTCATGTCCCGTACGGCTTGCACCATGCCCACCAGCACCGCGCGACTGATAATCGTATGGCCAATGTTCAACTCTTCAACGCCGGGTAAGTGAGCCACCGCAGCAACATTTTGGTAGGTTAAACCGTGGCCAGCATTGACTCGTAGCCCTAGGTTCTTGGCGATTTCTACCCCTTGGGCAAGAACGGCTAACTCCTGCTGTTGTGCCGCTTCTCCCTTGGCTTCGGCGTAACGTCCGGTGTGCAGTTCCACAAACTGGGCACCCGTCTGAGCGGCAGCTTCCAATTGTTGGTGATCCGCGTCAATAAACAAACTCACGGGGATCCCCTTGCCTTGAAGTGTCTGCACCACACCCGTCAGGCTCTGGCACTGTCCCACCACATCCAGCCCCCCTTCCGTCGTCACTTCCTCACGGCGTTCCGGTACAAGGGTGACGTAGTCTGGGGCAATGTCGAGGGCGATCGCCACCATTTCGGGAGTGGCCGCCATCTCTAGATTCAAATGAGTGCGAACTGTTTGCCGCAACAGCCGCACATCTCGTTCCTGAATGTGCCGCCGATCTTCCCGCAGGTGCACGGTAATGCCATCCGCGCCACCGAGTTCTGCAAGGACTGCCGCCGCAATGGGATCCGGTTCAACCGTGCGACGGGCTTGCCGAATCGTTGCCACATGGTCAATGTTGACCCCCAAGGTTGCCAAAGTTATGGATTCCTCTTTTGCAATAAAATCACAAGTATTTTATCAATTTGCCGTTTGCTCCCCCATGAAAGTCAGTAGCGCCTGCCACAGCCGCTGGGTCATGGGCCCCGGACACTCAAAAAATGTTCCATCGACTTGCCGAATCGGCATCAGGAGGCGCACCGACGAGCTTAAAAATGCTTCCGAAGCGCTGGCAATATCCGCTGGGGTAAGGACAACCTCGCGATGGGGAATCTCCAACTGCTGCAAAATCTGCAGGAGAGTGGCGCGGGTAATCCCGTGGAGAATGCCAACACTTGGGGGCGGGGTTTCGACGACGCCAGCGCGGACAATCCAAACGTTGCTAGTGGTGGCTTCCGTAATCTCCCCTGCGTCATTCAAGAGCAGGGCATCCTCAAAGCCTGCTTGCTGTGCCTCAAGGAGTGCCAAGATGTTGTTGAGGTAGTTGCCGGTTTTTGCCGCTGGCGAAAGGGCGCGCTGGCTAGTGCGTTGGCGCTGACTGACCGTTAAACGGATACCCGCCGTATTGAGAACCGGTTCGGGGGCGATCGCCATCAGGACAATCAGTAACCGCGGCTGCGTTGTCGGTTCTGGGCACAAGCCAATCCGCTCATCTGCGCCACGGGTGACCACAATCCGGATGTAATATTCCCCTTTCGGTGCCGCTGCCAAGGTGCGACTCACTTCATGGGTAATGTGTTCGTCTGACCACGGCACACTCATGTAGAGGTAGGCGGCGGAGGCACGCAAACGGGCTAAATGTTCGGCTAACGCAAACGGGACACCCCCGTAGGTGCGAATCACCTCATAGACGCTATCGCCGTACAGAAAACCACGATCTAAAACCGAGATGTAGGCGTCGGTACTAATGACTCCGTCAAGGTTAAATAACAGCACGGCTAAGCGCCCTTAAGGTTGGCGTTCTAATTCTGCTTTCATGCGCTCCAACGTTTGATGCATTTGATCAAACATTGCTTGCGGCGTCATGCCAAAGTGACTCAGTTGGGTTTCTAGTTGCTTCACCGTCATTTGAGCCATAAAATCATCGGACAGCTCAAACCGCTTCATAAAGATGCGGTAGCGCTCCATCAGCTCTTCCATTTTTTCAATGTAGATTTTCTTGCCTTCCCGGTCAAACTTCCCGTATTGAGCCCCGAGCTGCACTAACTGCTGGTAATCCAGAAAGAGTTGTTGTGCCTCTTTTTGCACAATTTCTGAATCAAAAAATCCCATAGTAGTTTCTGCCCGACACAACAGTTAATGAAGTCCTCATGCAGCTGAATCTGTACAGATTGCCAAATTCTTTAGCTACCGCTGTACTTTTTTCTCATTCTATCAACGCTGCTTCAAGCCAGTCTGGGAGGGAAAACCGATCTTAGGGGTAGTGAGCTCTTGTGCCCACTGAATGGCGGCCAGCAGGCTACGGGGATCAGCGATACCCTGACCAGCAATAGCAAACGCCGTGCCGTGATCCGGGGAGGTGCGTATGAAGGGCAGGCCAATCGTGGTGTTCACTGCCTCGTGAAAGGCTAGCATCTTAACCGGAATCAGCCCCTGATCATGGTAAAGAGCAAGATAGGCATCGTAGGTGGGATACTGGTTGCTGCTCCCCCACCATGCTTGGGCGGCACCAATCCAAAGGGTATCCGGCGGCACAGGGCCAGTGATTTCAACGTGAGGGTACTGCTGCTGGGCGGTGGCTAGCCACGGCATCAGCCAGTCTATTTCTTCCCGGCCAAGGTGACCCTGCTCACCACTGTGGGGGTTCAAACCGGCCACAGCAATCCGAGGGCGCTCAATACCGCGCCGCTGCTGCAAAAAATTCACCAATAACTCTAGTTTTTGGCTGAGTAAAGTTGGGGTGAGGGCAAGAGGCACCTGGGCAAGGGGAATATGGGTTGTGGCCAGTAGTGTTGTCAAGACCCAGTTAGTGTGGGGCGATCGCCCGAGAAACAGCATTCCCACCTGAGTTTGACCCGTGCGGCTCGCCAGCACCTCCGTTTGTCCGGGGTAATCATAGCCTGCCGCCTGCCACAGTGCCTTGCTGATGGGCGCCGTCACAATTCCGGCAACGGTTCCCGCCTGAGCTGCGGCAATGGCAGTTTCCAAGTAAGTAAAGCTCATTGCGCCTGTTGCTGAGCTGGGTTGCCCCGGCTGCACCGTTGTTTGTAGCGGATGATCCCACACCTGCAAGCATGCGGGATGAACCACCCGCTGTCCCTGTTGGCTCAGCCAGTCGTAGGTCTGCTCAAGCACCCTACGGCTGCCACTAATAAGAAACTGCCCCAACGCAGCTTCCGGTAGCTGTGCTAGGGCTTTCAGGATAATTTCAGGACCAATACTGGCCGGATCACCTAACGTAATCGCAAGGGACACCCTAGGCCTCTTGCAAAATGGGTTCTGCTACCTCTTCATCGGTGGCATTGGGGATGTCTTCAGCAGCCGCCGCGGCTTCTTGCTGTTGCTGCAGTTGCTGACGATAGCGTGCTGCCATTTCTTCCGCTTTTTCATAGACCAGTTGCGGGTTCCTCACCATGTCACCCGGCTCCGGCTCCAACTGTTTGGTGGAGAGGGAAATGCGTCCCCGCTCAGCATCCAAGTCAATAATCATGACCTTCAACTGGTCGTTGACGTTGAAGACGCTGTGGGGCGTGTCAATGTGATCATGGGAAATTTCTGAAATATGCAGCAGGCCACTGACACCACCAATGTCAATAAAGGCGCCATAGGGCTTGATGCCGCGTACTGTACCCACCACGACTTCGCACACTTCGAGCTTGTTCATCTTCCGCTCGACGAGGGCACGACGGTGACTGAGCACCAAGCGATTGCGTTCTTCATCCACTTCTAGAAATTTTAGGGGCAACTCTTCGCCCACCAGTTCTTCTTTATTGACACGGGTACTAATGTGCGAACCCGGAATGAAACCCCGCAGTCCTTCAATACGCACCAGTGCCCCACCTCGGTTTGTGGCAAAGACTTGCGATCGCACGGTAGCATCTTCGGCTTGGAGTTGGCGCACTCGCTCCCATGCCCGCATATACTCAATGCGACGAATCGAAAGGGTCAGTTGCCCTTCTTCGTTTTCATCAGCAAGAATGAAAAATTCACGCGTTTCATTCGGCTGCAGCACTTCTTCGGGGCTGTCGATGCGGTTAATCGACATTTCTTGGATGGGGATGTAGGCAGCAGTTTTTGCGCCAATGTCAATCAGGGCGCCTTTGGGCTCGATGCTAAAAACAGTCCCTGCAACAATATCGCCGGGATTGAAGTGGTAGTCGTATCGGTCGAGTAAGGCTGCAAAATCAGCGTGCGTAAAGCCCACATCTAAGGTTTTTTCCTGATTGACCATGCGAGTATGTTCCTAGCTCCTTTAACGAAAAGTAAGATGTATAGTTGAGTTCTCAAGCGGGCAGAGTGGGTGCCATACGCAATGATACCAGCGATCGCTCGAACACTTTCTGACTGGATCTATAATACTAGCTCAGAGTTTCTCTGTTGGCTACGTGTTTTAAAAAAATCCTATAGGGTGTCCATCAACACTAGCAGAGCCTTAGCAGTGCCAATTCTCTGGCAGGCCGATCGCCCTCAAGGGCAGCGGTAGAGTTTGGTAGGATAGGAGGTATTAGCGCATATCAGCGCGATCGCCATTGGGAGACCACCGCATGACCACCGACCTCTTTGATGCTGGGGCGGGTCGTATCTTAATTGTCGATGATACCCCTGAGAATGTTGAAGTCCTCACGGCTCTACTGCAAATGGAGGGCTACGATGTCCGCGGTGCCATTGGTGGTCAAATGGCTCTGATGGGAATTGAGGCAGAGCCACCGGATGTGATTCTCCTCGACATCATGATGCCGGACATGAATGGTTATGAAGTGTGTCGAACCCTGAAGGAAAATCCCAAAACCCAATCAATCCCAGTAATTTTTATTAGTGCTCTTGATGACGTCTTCGATAAGGTGAAAGCCTTTGAGGTGGGGGCAGCAGACTATGTCAGTAAGCCCTTTCAGCAAGCGGAAGTGCTCGCACGCGTGAAAAACCAATTGACACTTGCCCTCTTGCAACGGAAATTGCGCCAAAAAAATGCCCTGCTCAAAAAACAAAATCAGCAACTGCAGGAAGTTATCGAGGAGCGGCGCGAGCTTGTTTCGTCACTCCAAGCTGCCGAAGAAAAATACCGGCAAATGTTTGAAGAGGCGGTTGTTGGCATTTACCAAAGTTCTCCGGAGGGCATCTATTTCAAGGTCAATGACACCCTTGCTCGCATCTATGGCTACGCCGATGCCCAAGACTGGTTGGCGGATATTGAGCACCACACTACCCGCCCTTACGTGGACAGTAGCACTTGGGAGAAGTTTCAGCAGCAAATTCAAACCCGGGGCATGGTTAAGAACCTCGTCTCGAAGGTCTATCGGGTGGATCAGAGTGTGACGACCATTTGCGAAAGTGCCCGTCCCGTCAAAAGCGAAGATGGTCAGCTCCTCTACTACGAGGGCTTTGTCTTTGAGCTGCCCACCCGCGCTTAGATGAAACAGACCCTCACAGCTCTCCTCGGGGAAGCGGCTATTACCCCTGTTGCAGAGCTGGGCGATCGCCTGCCCCATTTACGCCCCTACTTGCCGCAGCGCGCCCTGATCGTTACGCCCCCTACGCCTGAGCAGGGCGCTGCCGTGGTGGCCTGTGCCCATCGGGAGGGCTGGCGGGTTCTCGCCATCGGAGCGGGCACAAAACTCAACTGGCTAGGTGGTCAACCCCAAGTTGATCTGTTCCTCAGGACGGTGGCATGGCACCAGGTGATAGATCACGCCGCCGCTGACATGACGGTGACGACCCAAGCGGGTATTCGCTTTCAGCAGCTACAACGGCACTTAGCCCCCGCCGGACAATGGATTGCCGCAGATCCGCTCTACCCTGAAACGGCAACCCTTGGCGGTTGTTTAGCTAGCCAAGCCAACGGCACCCTGCGCCAAGGTTACGGCTCGTGGCGCGATCAGTGTTTGGGGGTGCAGTTTATTCGCAGTGATGGCCAAATTGTCAAAGCGGGTGGGCGCGTGGTTAAAAACGTGGCGGGCTACGACCTGATGAAGCTCCTCATTGGCAGTTATGGCACGTTGGGCATCCTCACAGAAGTAACCCTGCGGGTTTATCCTTTACCAGACGCCATTCAGCGCTGGCAACTGCAAGGGGAGCCTATGAACGTGGCGGCAGGTTTAGAAGCTTTCGCCACCAGCTCGCTGACTCCTGCCCGCTGCAATCTGGTGCTGGATCGTCAGGGTCAGGTTTGCCTAGAACTGGAATTTCATACCCTCCGGGAGGTGGTGGCTAGCGGTACCCTTGGCGATCGCCTCGGTCAAATTGCCAAAGAGCACCATCTGCGCTTAGAACTGCTCCCCTCTAACCCGCTATTGCTCAATCCCACCCCGGATCAAGTGCTGTTGAAATTTGGCTTGCGTCCCAGCGATGGCCTTCAGGGGCTGCTCACATTGTGGGAAGCGGCCAGGGCGCTCAACTGCGAGTGCCAAGCAACATTTGCGGCGGGGGTTGGCCTTGGCTATGGGTATGTGCAGGGGGAAATCCCTCAGATGCAAGAGCTCATTCAGCGTCTGCGCCAAGCTTTCCAGCCCGGCTATGTCACCCTTTTAGCGGCTCCGCTGGCGCTGAAGGAACGGGTGGAACCGTGGGACTATCGCGGCAATGCCCTTGAATTGATGCGGAATCTTAAGCAACAATTGGATGCATCGGGTGTCTTGGGTGGAGGCGTTTTCGTCGGCCACCTCTAGGTATATTCACTAAAGAGCCGCCCTCGGAGGGGTGAATGACAGCAGTGGATCCTGCAGCGGGGTTTGATCAGCACGCTCCCCCTGACCCAAAGTTGATTGATGCCTGTGTCCACTGTGGCTTTTGCTTGGCAACTTGTCCCAGCTATCGGGTGTTAGGCACAGAAACCGACTCACCCCGGGGGCGTATTTATCTAATGGATGCCATCAACAGTGGCGAAGCGGCGCTCAAGGATGTGGCTGAACATTTTGATACTTGTTTAGGCTGCTTGGCCTGTGTCACTACGTGCCCCTCAGGGGTACGCTACGACCAACTGATTACGGCCACCCGCGCTCAAGTGCAACGGAATTATCGACGACCCCCTTGGACACAACTGTTGCGGCAGTTTATTTTCCAAACCTTACCCTACCCCAAGCGTCTGCGCACCCTGCTGCTGCCCCTGTGGGTTTACCAGCAACTGGGGTTGGCGGCACTGGAGGAGCGGCTAGGACTCCTCAAACGAGTGCTCCCTCAGCCTCTAGCAACTATGTATGCCCTGTTGCCCCCTCTTTCAGCAGCGAGTTTTCGCGATCGCTATCCCACGCTGATTCCTGCCCAAGGGGAGTGCCGCGGTCGGGTGGGGGTGATCCTCGGCTGTGTGCAGCGGCTGTTTTTACCGGCGGTGAATGAGGCCACGATTGCGGTGCTCAGTGCCAATGGTTTTGAGGTGGTGATTCCACCAGAGCAGGGCTGTTGCGGTGCCCTGCCCCATCACCAAGGGGAGGAGTCCCAAGCCCAAACGCTGGCGCGGCAGATGATTGATTGTTTTGAAGCGGCAGGCGTGGATCACGTCCTCATCAATGCCTCCGGCTGTGGCCACACCCTCAAGGAGTACCATCACCTACTGGCTGAGGATCCTGCGTATGGCGATCGCGCCCGCGCCTTTGTGGCCAAGGTGGCAGATGTGCAGGTGTTTCTGGCGCAACAAGGATTGGTCACACCGCTGCATCCCTTGGGCGATCGCCCCTTGACGTTGGTTTATCAAGATGCCTGTCACATGATCCACGGTCAAAAGATCCGCCTTGAACCACGGCAACTACTGCGACAAATTCCGGGGGTACAGTTGCGCGAACCCGTGGATGCCGCCCTCTGTTGTGGCAGTGCTGGGGTGTATAACCTCTTGCAACCAGAGGTGGCCGCTGAACTGGGGCAACAAAAGGTACGCCACCTGCTCAACACTCGGCCCGACGTGATTGTGTCGGCCAATGTCGGCTGCACGGTGCAACTCAACCATCATCTGCGCACGCAAGGGGCGACGGTGCCCATCTACCATCCGATGCAGTTGCTTGACCACGCAATTCAGGGTAAACCTTTGCCCCTAGGAGAGGGCTAGCATCCGCTGAATCGGCTTGAGAGCCGCTTGGCGAATGTCTTCCGGCAGCTCAATTTGCGGTTGGCGATCGCGCATACACCGGTAAAGCTTTTCGAGGGTATTTAAGCGCATAAAGGGACACTCATTACAGTTGCAGGTGTGATCTTGGGGAGGTGCTGGAATAAATGTTTTGCTGGGATTGCGCCGCTGCATTTGGTGGAGGATGCCGGGCTCTGTAACGACGATAAACGTATCGTGATCGTGGGTTTCTGTGTAGTTTAGGAGTGCGGTTGTGGAGCCAATGAAATCCGCGTGGCGCAGCACCCCCTCTTCGCATTCGGGATGGGCAATTACTTGGGCATTGGGATACTGAGCTTTTAATGCCAAAATGCGGCGCTCAGAAAATGTTTCGTGAACAATGCAACTGCCCTCCCACAGCACCATTTCGCGTCCCGTTTGCGCCATGACGTACCGCCCCAAATTGCGATCCGGAGCAAAAATCAGGGGTTGGTCTGGGGGTAATTGCTGGACAATTTTGACGGCGTTGGAGCTGGTGCAAATAATGTCACTGAGGGCTTTGATCTCGGCGGTGCAATTAATGTAGGAAATCACCCAATGGTTGGGGTACTGAGCTTTGAAGGTGGCAAAGACATCCGCAGGACAGCTATCGGCAAGGGAGCAGCCTGCCTCTAAATCCGGCAGCAACACCAGTTTGTCGGGGTTGAGGATTTTGGCGGTTTCCGCCATGAAGTGAACCCCCGCAAAGACAATGACATCCGCCGTTGTTTGCGCTGCTTGCCGCGATAGCCCCAAGGAGTCGCCAATGTAGTCCGCCACATCTTGAATGGCCGGGTCTTGGTAGTAGTGCGCCAAAATCACCGCGTTCAACTCCCGCTTCAGGGATTGAATGGCAGCGACCAAGTCTGTGGGCAAAGGAGACTGGGGAGGGGCAACGGTGGCAAACACAGTGGTTTTAACGTCCTTTGGAGTTGCTGAGGAATTGACTCTATTATAGTAACTTTTACCAAAATTTTAGCGATCGCTTGCTAACAATTGCTGCACCAGCGATCGCGCCCCGTAGCTGACACCAGCGGTTCCTTCCCCCGGATGCACCGAGTCCCCCACCAGCCAGAGGTGGGGAATAGGGGTGCGAGTAGCCAAACCAAAAGGCCCAAACGTACTCAGGCGTTGGCTAATTCCGCCGACAATGCCGTGCCAGCGGGCGGTGTAGCGGGCAAACGTACGGGGCGTGGCGGCTTCACAGTGCACAATATGCTCAGGGCGCAGATCAAAAAATTCCCCTAAGCGAGCTAGCGCCTGTTGAGTATAGGCTGCTTTAGTTTGGTGGTAATCCAAATTCGGCTGTCGCCAAAAATCCGGCTCGGTAAAGCTGGAGGCAATCAGGGTGCGGTAGCCCTCTGGGGCACGACCATCGCCGGGCTGGCTGACGGAAACAAACAGGGAGTTGTTTTCGCCAATGGGGCCTTGGGGATCGTACAAAAACTGGAGGTGGGGCGGACAGTGGGGGGGAATGGCGGCCTCCTGCACACCCAAGTAAACGACAAAGGCGCCTGAGGCCGGCGGTAACTTTTTCAGGCGCTGGGCATAGCCTTGGGGCATCGCCTCCCCTAAGAGGGCAGGTAAGTTCTGAGCAGGGACGTTGGCAATAATGTGAGCGGCGGCAACCCGATGATTGGTTTTGGTGGCTAAGTTTTGCACTGTGACAGCCACTGCCCGACCGTGCTCAACGTGAATTTGGCTCACCAAATGCCGGGTGTGGATCTGCCCCCCATCCCGCCGCACAGCTGTAGCTAAGGCATCACTGAGCACCTGCATACTGCCGTGCAAGTGGTAGAGACCATGGGGCGCTTGGGAGAGGCACAAAGCTGTGGCGGCATACAAAAGTGCTGTTTCCGAAGCATCCACTTGGGAATAGAGCTTGAGTTGGAGGTCGAGAAACTGCCGCAGGCGGCGATCGCCCCCCAGCCCCCACAGGTGGAGCCAGTCAGTCACCGTCATTAGGCTCACGGGCAATGTAAGAAACGTGTCGGGGCGAAACGCTCGGATCAGTTGCCACAGGTCAAAGCCATTGCGGGGGGGCAAAATCGGCTGTCGTTGTTGAAAGCGCCAACTAATGGCAAAAAGCTGCTCTAAGCTTTGCCAAAAGCCTTCACTGCCGGGAAACTGTTGTTGTCGTTCCGTTTGCCACCGCTGGCGATCGCGCCACACTTGAATGGGTTGCGATTCCCCGGGCAAGTAAACCGCACAGGCCGGATCACAGGGCGTTGCTGCCGGTAGCGCTAGCCCCAACTCGTCAAAAAGTTCCGCGTGGATGCCCCCGGGCTCAAGACCAGCGACTTGGGTGGCACCCACATCAAACGTAAAGCCGCGCCGCCGAAACGTAGAGGCACAGCCCCCCAGTTCCTGCGCTTGCTCAAAAACTGTAACCTGATATCCTTGGCGCGCGAGCAGAGCGGCTGCCGTTAAGCCACCAATGCCAGCACCAATGACAACGACTTGACGAGTCATGCCTGCCTAGAAAGTTCCTACTTCATCCTTCTAGGATGGCACTTTTTTAAGTTTTGTAACAAGTCTTAGCTGGGGAGAATCCGCATTAAGGTTTGGCCGTACTCAATCGGCTCGGCATTTTGCACCAGAATTTCCACCACTTGGCCATTCACTTCCGCTTCAATTTCATTCATCAGCTTCATGGCCTCGATAATGCAGACCACTTGGCCTTTACGGACGCTATCCCCCACCTCGACAAAAGGCGGCTCATCCGGCGCGGGGGCGCGATAAAACGTGCCCACCATGGGAGCAACAATATCAACGGTTTTGCGATTTGCTGGCGGTGGGGTAGGCTCGGCTTCCGGTGGCGGAGCTACTGGGGTGGGTGCTGCTGGGGGTGGAGAGACGGTTGCCACCACAGTAGGTCTGGGGCTACTGAGTTGCTCACACTTGCGCAGTTGCAGCTCCAGCTCACCGCTTTTGAGATTTAGCTCGGTGACACTGGTTTGATCAAACATCAGCAGCAGTTCGCGTACTTGGTTGAGGTCAAGCTCCACACCCGTTACTCCTATTCGCGGCCAAGGTAAGTATCGGTACGGGTATCAATGCGAATCCGCTCCCCCACCGAGATAAATAACGGTACCATGACTTGGGCGCCGGTCTCGACAATGGCGGGTTTAGTGCCACCGGTGGCCGTGTCCCCTTTAACGCCGGGATCGGTTTGGGTGACTTCAAGCACAACCGAGTTGGGGAGTTCCACCTCTAGCACTTGCTCGCCCCATTTGACGATATTTACTTCCATCCCTTCTTTCAGGTACTTGGCGCGATCGCCCACTTGGCTGGGAGAGAGCCGCGCTTCTTCGTAGCTCTCCATATCCATAAAGACAAAATCTTCACCGTCTTTATAGGTGTGCTGCATGGTGCGCTTCTCAAGGGTGGCTTGGGGCACGGTTTCCCCAGCCCGGAACGTACGCTCAATCACATTGCCTGTCTGAACATTTTTGAGTTTGGTGCGCACAAAGGCCGAGCCTTTCCCAGGTTTGACGTGCAAAAATTCCACCACCCGCCAGACAGAACCGTCCAGCTCAATACTCACACCCGGGCGAAAATCATTACTAGAAATCATGTCCTACCGTGCAGTTCACCAAGCTACCATTGTACCGTTCTGATGCTCCGATTCTGGCGATCGCCCGCGGGATTTCCCTAGACTCAGATCCATCAGGATTCTAAGGAACTCTAAGACGCGGCAGCGAGCAGCAAGTGATAGAATACCCCTATGATGTGACGTGCTTTGGCCAAGGACAAGAGCGTATGGCGGCAACCCTTGAACTGTGTAAAGAAAATGTGGAAAAAGTCCTTGATGAATTGCGCCCTTACCTAGTGGCAGACGGTGGCAATGTTGAGCTCGTCGAAATTGAAGGCCCAGTCGTGCGGCTGCGTTTGCAAGGTGCCTGTGGCTCCTGCCCCAGTTCAACCATGACCCTGCGCATGGGCATTGAGCGCAAGTTAAAAGAAGCCATCCCCGAAATTGCTGAAGTGCAGCAAGTCCTCTAGCTGGCGAAGGGGAGGACAGGATTCGTGGCGATCGCCCTCACGCCAGACCTTATTGATCGCCTCGATCTTTCACCGCTGCGGACTGTTATAGAGCCACTGATAGCCCAAGGGAATCTCCTTGAGCATCATCAATCCCTGCGCTTTGAAATTGACTATCCCCGACCTGCCGACGAACCCGATTTAGAGCTATCTGAACTGGCGCCCGTCCGTTTGTGGTTTATTCGTGCCGATGTTTGCTACCCTTGGCTGCCTTACCTTTTGAATTGGTCAGAGGGGGAATTGGTACGCTATGCTGCCATGCTCGTCCCCCACGAGTTTCATCCCCAGCAAGGAATTCTCTTTAACCCCCAAGCTCTCGATATTTTTGTCATGACGAAGGTATTTACCCTCTGGCAGTGGCTGCAGGCGCAGGGAAAGCCCGCCCCGGAAAAGATTAAAGCAATGGCAGCAATGTTTGGCTACGAGCTCGATAGCGAACTGTTTAAGTTGCTATAGGCCGATGCTGCTGCCTCTACCATAGCGCTCTATGGATATTCATCGCCTGTCGGCTCTTCAAGATAACTACATCTTTTTGCTCCATGACCCCCAGGCAGGTACTGCTGCGGTGGTCGATCCTGCTGAGCCGGAACCCGTCCTCGCCAAGCTGCAGGAGTTGGGGGCGCGTTTGACTGCTATTTTGAATACCCACCACCACTGGGATCATGTGGGGGCGAATCAGGTGCTGCGCAACCACTTCCCCGACATTGAAGTCTATGGCAGCCGTGTGGATCAGGGGCGGATTCCGCAGCAGTCGGTCTTTCTGGAGGGGGGCGATCGCCTGCAAATTGGCACAGTTCCCTTTGAGGTGTTGTTTGTGCCCGGGCATACCCGTGGTCACATTGCTTACTACACCCCCGGCCATCTGTTTTGTGGTGACACCCTTTTTGGGGGCGGCTGTGGGCGACTGTTTGAGGGCACCCCCCAACAAATGCTCGCTTCCCTCATGCAACTGGCGCAGTTACCGGAAGACACCTGCGTCTGGTGCGCCCATGAATATACTCAAAAAAACCTTGCCTTTGCCCTGACGGTGGATGGCGAAAATCCGGTACTGCAGGAACGCTACGCCCAAGTCTGTCGCGATCGCGCCCACGGCAAAAGCACCATTCCCAGTACCATTGGCTTAGAAAAGGCTACGAATCCCTTTTTACGCTGTGACGAACCGGCTCTCCAAGCTGCTGTCAAGGCCAGTACACCTCTGCAAACTTTCACCCGCCTCCGGGGTAAACGGGATCAATTCTAGCCCCCTAGCCGTCAGGGCTCAACAGCGAGGGATTTGCCCGTGACGCTTCACAGCGCTGATCCTAGGGGCATAGGTGGGCTACTCAACCTCGGGGTTAGGCGACGGTTCAGGGTTTGCTGTAAGCTAACGACAGTGGGGATGTTTAGTGCTTTTTCGGTTTTCAAGCAACGGAACCATCGGCAGGATGCTATGGCAATTTCTTATCAAAGTCGCTTTTTCTTGTTTTGGCGGCAGCAATGGCATCGTTGGCAGCAACAGTGGCAACGGCAACAGTGGCAGGTTGAAAGTACCCTCAGTGGGGTCTGGCAACTGATCACAGGCATCCTAGCGCACTTTTGGCAGCAAGGATTGGCGCAGCTTAGGGGCACGCCTCAGGCGCCGCGCCTAGGTGCTAGTCAGCCTCCCGCTGCCGATACGGCAATTCAAGCAGTGAGTGCTGCTTTGCATCTAACGGTGGCGGAAAATCGCGCCTTGACCTTGCAAGTGATGCCCCTACCCCGCCGCCGTCCGTGGTGGGGGCGCCTATTGAGCGTTTTTCGTCCGAGGCTGGCTGCGACTGCCGAAACGGGTCTTGCCCCAAGGGAACCGTGCTATCTGGCCTGCGATCGCGCCAACCGCTCCCTCGTCCTCCTCAGTGCTGGGGGGGCTCCCCTAAAAACCCTAACGCCGCAGGAGCAACAGTGGGTGGAACAGCGGATTTACTATGAGCTGGCCAGCTACTTCCAACAGGTACGCCAGTGGTACCGTCAGCACCATCGCCGTCGCTGGTGGCGTTTGCCAACGAAGAAGGCTGCCCCCCCCTGTTTGACGGCACAGTTCCTCGCCCAACTGCGGATCTCACCCACTCCAACCATGGCTCTGAAGGTCGAGGTGCCCGCCCTTGCCCCTTGGGCGCGGCTCTGGCAACAGTTGCCCCTTTTCCGTCGGGGGTCGCTCTCTCCAGTGCGAGTGCAAGGCATTGCTAGCCAACTGGCAACCCGTGAGCTGGTTCTCATTGGCAGCGATCAGTCGATTCTTTACACGTTCACGGCGCAACAGCAGCAGCAGATACTGGCTTGGATTGAACAGCACCTGAATCCATTGCCACAGCCTTTTCACCATTGGCTTAGTCAAGCCGCTTATTGGCTGGCGGGCTTGTCCCCCTTACCCCCTGCTTCTGCGCCATTGCTGGCAGCCACAGAGCCAGTCCCCACCCTGCCGACGCTCATCCCTGAGGCCATCAGCTGCAGTTCCCCGACAGCGCTGACCCTTGATCCGGAGCAAGTCATTCTCGATGTTGAGGCTGCCCTAATCGGCTATGAGCTGCACTGGTTTGAGCAATTGCTGCTGTGGTGCGATCGCCTCTTCCTTTGGCTAGAAAATTGGATAGCAGCGATTGTGGCTTGGCTAAAGCAGCGCTTTTCCTAAGTTTTGGCCGCTAGGAGCGCCTGCAGATGGTGCTGGGCTGGGGCATAGTTAGGATCAAAAGCAAGAGCTTTTTGGAAATAAGTAATAGCTGCCTCAGTTTCGTTGAGGGTTTTGTAGGTGAAGCCCAAGCTGTAGGCAGGTTGTGTCGTCATCCAGTGCCGATCAAAAGGTTCAGCGTGATCATAGGTGCTGCTCTCAAACAGGTCAAGACAACGATGAAAGTAGGGTAGGGCTCCCCGCGGCAAGCCTAGCTCAAAAATTAGCAGCCCCGTTACGTACAGCAAGGGTGGATAGGCGTTGAAGAACTTAAGGCCGTAGTGGGCGTAGTACTGGGCAGTATCGTAGTCTTTAGCGGTAAAGGCTTTGTAGGTTGCCCAAAACAGAAGGTGCCGTAGCCATGTGATTTCTTGGGGCAGTCGCTGAGCCGCTACATCAGCGGCGATCGCTTCTAGGGCTTGCTCATACCAATACTGTGATTCGTCGCTCTGACCACAGGCAGCGTAGTGATCCGCAAGACAAACGAGGTTTCCTAGCCGGCGATCGCCCCCCCGGATCATCTGCTCCAAGATGGGAATATTGCGATCGCGGATTTTTGCGAGAAATTGCGCGCGGCTTTGCTGGTTGTGATGCACCAAATGCACCCCCTCCAGATCGCCAATCTTTCCTGTTGCGTTCTGCCAACAGAGTTGCTCGTGCAGCGCCCCGACAAAACGCAACCCCGGCTGATTGCGAGCAAAGCGCAAGTTACTGAACGCACTCCAGTTGTAGTCAGGATTCACCTCTTGGCGCAGCAGACTAAAGCCAAGCCACTCCGGCTGTAGAAGTTGAGCTCGCCACTGGGGATCCATGACCACCAGTTCTTCGTCGGCGTCAAGGTAAAAAATCCACTCGCCGCTAGCCCACTGTAACGAATAGTTACGGGCGGCAGCAAAATCCTCTTGCCATTCAAAGGCGTAAACATGGGGGGTAAACTCGCGGGCGATCGCCACCGTTTCATCGGTGGAGCCCGTATCCACAACAATGATTTCGTCCACCCAGGGCTGCACTGAGGCTAAGCAGCGCCGTAACTGGTGGGCCTCATTTTTGACAATCATGCACAGCGACAGCAAGGGAGCCATTGAACCGTAAATCGTAAGGGCACAATTATTTTCAATTGTGGCGGAACGATCGCCCCTGTCAGTCCGTATGCGACGATAAAAATAAAACCCCTGCCAGTCGAGGAGCAACACCAGCATGAGTGTCATGGAACAAAAAACCTTAAGCGTGGGATCGCGGGTGCGTGTCAAGTCCTCTGTTGTGGTTTACCACCACCCCGATCACCGCAACCAACCCTTTGACATTCAGGGCATGGAAGGAGAAATCATCGCAATTCTCAGCGACTGGCAAGGCCGTCCCATTAGCCCCAATTATCCCTATCAGGTGCGCTTCAGTCCCAAGTTTATGGCTCACCTGCACGCTGATGAATTAGATGTAATTGATTCGCCAGCCTGTTAGCAAAGCTTACCATGGCAGCAAAGTTACTCTTAGTCGATGATGAACCGGGTCTGCGGGAAGCGGTTACGGCTTACCTTGAAGACAGTGGCTTTGAGGTCACGGCTGTTCCCAATGGCCAAGCAGCTCTTGAATATTTGCAGCAGCACATCCCGGATCTGATCATCACCGACATTATGATGCCGCAGATGGATGGCTATGCGTTTTTAGAGCAGGTGCGGCAGCAGCCCCATCTGAACCATATTCCCGTCATCTTTTTAACGGCGCGGGGCATGAAGCGAGATCGCATTCAGGGCTACGATGCCGGTTGTGATGCCTACCTCTCGAAACCCTTTGACCCCGATGAATTGGTGGCGATCATCCATAACCTCCTCCGTCGCCAAGCGGCTGCCCGCGATGATGCTGAACCCAACCTTGCCAGCCTTGCTCAGCAAATTGCCGAACTGCGAGCCATGCTGCTGCAGGAGGGCGGGCGCCCTAAACCCAACCCAGCCCTCCAACTAGACTTGACTCCGCGGGAAGCGAGTGTTTTGGAACTGGTGGTGCAGGGCTTAATGAACAAAGAAATTGCCAGTCGGCTCAATACCAGTGTCCGCAATATTGAAAAGTACGTCAGCCGTCTCTTTGTGAAAACGGGCACCAGTAGTCGCACGGAATTGGTGCGCTTTGCCCTAGAAAACCACCTCGTTTCTTAGAGGGTGGGTGCCGCCGCCAATAGTTTTTGGGTGTAGGGGTGTTGCGGCTGGCTAAATAACGTTGCTGTGGGTGCCAGCTCAACAATTTTGCCCTCGTACATCACGGCGATGCGATCGCAAAAGCCTCGCGCCACTGCCAGATCGTGGGTAATGAAAAGATACGTGAGCTGGAAGCGTTCCTTCAGTTGTTGCATCAGGGTGAGAATTTGCCGCTGAATATGGGCATCCAGCATGCTTACCGGTTCATCACAGACGACAAATTGCGGCCGGGTAATCAGGGCACGGGCGATCGCCACTCGTTGCCGCTGCCCGCCAGACAAAGCATAGGGATAGCGATCGTAGTACTCCCCAGAGAGCTCCACGGCTGCCAACATCTCCAAAACCCGCTGTTGCGCCTGAGCTGGTTCCAACAAGCGGTGAATGAGCAGCGGTTCCAGTAAATTTTCCCCCACGGTCATTTTCGGATTGAGAGAAGCATGGGGATCCTGAAACACCATCTGCAAGTCTCGCCGCAGCGCGCGCAGTTGCCGCGCCGGCAGTTGACCAAGGGAGTGCCCCAAAAAGACCACTTCCCCGGCGGTTGCTGGGACAAGCTGCAAAATTAAACGGGATAGGGTACTTTTGCCACAGCCGGACTCCCCCACGAGCCCAAGGGTTTCGCCGCGGTGCAAACACAGATCAACCCCATCCACGGCTGGAATGACCGTTTTCGGTTGCAGCCACCCTCCTAGCCGGTAGTGACGTTGCAGTTGCCGCACCTCCAGCAAAGGGAGCCTCTCTGTTGCGGCATGAGTTGATGTAGCCCACCCCAGCCGCTGAGCAGCTTGTAACAACGACTGGGTGTAGGGATGTTGGGGGTATCGCAGCACCTTAGCCGCTTGATCCAGTTCCACAATTTGGCCGCGGTACATCACCGCAAGGCGATCGCAGTACCGTCCCATCATCGCCAGATCGTGGGAAATAAGCAATAAGCCCTTTTGCTGGTCTTGGCACAGCCGCGTCAGCTCATCGAGAATTTCCGCCGCTACCGTGACATCGAGGGCTGTTGTGGGTTCATCGGCAATGATTAAGGGCGGATCTAACAGCAGCGCGAGGGCGATCGCCACCCGTTGGCGCATGCCGCCACTGAACTCATGGGGGTACTGGTACATCCGCCGGGCAGGAATTTTGACCATTTCCAGCGTCTGGCCAATCCGTTCTTGGCGCGATCGCCGACTCAACTGCGGCCAATGGCTGCGCAACAGTTCATCGCAGTGATCATAAACACTCATCAGGGGGTTCAGGCGAGTCATTGGATCCTGAAACACCAGCCCCACCTGCTCACCCCGTAACCGTTGCCACTCCTGAGGGCTTAAGTCCGCCAGCGATCGCCCCGCCAGCAGAATGCTACCCGTCACCTGAGACCCTTTGGGCAGCAAATGCAAAATGGCCTTGCCGAGGGTGGACTTACCTGAGCCCGACTCCCCCACCAAGCCCAGTCGCTCTCCCGCTGCTAATGTAAAAGAAACACCATCCACCGCAACCACAGCAGCAGATGATGTTCCCGTTGGCGGATAGGCGACCCGCAGATCCTGAAGTTCTAGGAGAGCCGCCATTCACCCTTGATCCTAGGCTGGTTCAATGCGAGCGTAAAAAACCCCTTGAATTTTTACCTCGTGGGGTTCGTGGGCACCCATGTCATCGTCGGAGAGTTGCTCACTTTCAAAAGTACCAGCAATTTCACCTGTGCGGCCATCCACCTTGGCCACATTGAGGGAAATTTCACCCTTGGTGAGGGAAAAGCGCTTGACGTTTGCCCGCGCCAACGCTTCTTCTTTCGCTTGGGGCAGGGCGATCGCGGAATCATATCCTGAGGCTAAGCCGCGGCCTTTGGGGTCAAGGAAGTTGGCAGTGCGGTAAGAAGGCACATTAAACTCACCGCTAAAATCCGTTGACGTATTAATGCTCGTAATACCCGGCTGGGTTGTGGCCACAAGGTTTTTCACCGTAAATAACAGCGGGATGCGCTCGCCACCGGGCATTTGCACCGTAATCGGTTGAAAATCAATCCCATCCTCTTCCACAAAGGTGAGGCTCCCATCGCTGTTGACCTTCAGTTCCCCTTGAATCTGATCGAGGCTGGTGGTTTCACGGGTAACCAGCTTTGTCGGCACAAACTCGGCTTCTTGCCGCTTATTCTTGGGTTCCTCTTTCACCAAAAATGTGGTGGGTTGGAGGCATAGTTGCGCCACCCGATAAGATTGGGAAGGATCAATTGGGTAGGAACCCCGAGCACTATCATCTAGGGTGGGGCATTTATTGGCCAACCCCGTACCGACAATATCATCGTAGGTTAAAGTCTGTTTTGCGGCCATGGCCGGGGCACTCCAAGACAGTATTCCTAGGCATACCGCCAATAGAGTCGCCATTAAAACGCGATATTTCATGGTTAACCTCAGAAGTCAAAGCATCTCAAAGCAGTCAGAGTTGGGAGATACCCCCGGTTAAGATTCCAGTCAAGGCAGTGTTACGACTCCCTTTCAATCCATGATTATACGGAGGTTTGCGATCGCCTCAGAAAAGAAATTTCTGGCCTGATTTTAATTTGCCCGCGATAAAATCCTCAACCCCATTGCCATCCCAAGGAGGACTGCGCGAATGTGGGTTCACTGATGATTAGGCAGGAATCAATTCAACGGGTAGGCCAACGGACGATACGGAGCGTTTTGCCACTTTATATTGCCGATGCTCTCAAGGGTGACACCAGCCTATTGTCAAATGCCAACTATCGGGTGGAGTCTGCCTTTGGGAGCCTGCAACTGGTGGATAACAAAGTAGGGGTGATTGCCACTGCCAAAGGCGAAAATAGAGAACTGCAAATTATTGTGAAGCGGTACTGCGAGGTAGGGGAACCCCTGCGCCAAGCATTAATTGCGGCCTCGTTTTTTCCAGATTTAGCCGAGACTAAGTCCCAACTGGTAGCCTTTAGATGGGTTGCAATTCCCGAGGGCATGCAACTCTACGACTGCGCGGCCAGTGATATGTGGCCTAGTTGGCGGCGGCGAGCGGTAGTTCAGGTCAAAGTTTACACCGCTGGGGTTTGGCGATCGCCGAGCTAAATCAAGTACAAACAAGATAGGGCACCACCACTGAGGCACATTATGTCAGAGCAGTACCGTGACACCAACCTTGGCCAAACCCTAATGAATCGGTACCACCTCACCGAACTCCTTGGGAAAGGCTCGATGGGACGGGTTTATCGCGCCGAAGACGTGCTCTTGGGAGGGGTTCCTGTGGCCGTCAAGTTTTTATCCCAAACCCTGCTCAACGACCGCATGAAAACCCGGTTTGCCCAAGAAGCCCGAGCCGGTGCCCTTCTTGGCCAAAAAACAATGCACGTTGTCCGTGTACTGGACTACGGCATGAACAATGAAGAGGTGCCCTTCTACGTCATGGAATTTCTGGAAGGGGACAACCTTAGTGATCTGCTCTTAGAAGAACCCCTCCCCCTTCCCCGCTTTTTGCGAATTGCTCGTCATATCTGCCTTGGCCTACAGGTGGCTCACGAAGGAGTCATCATCGAAGGTCAAAAATGCCCAATCATCCACCGGGACATCAAGCCCAGTAACGTATTGGTGATCAAGGACGGCACTATGGGGGAAATCGCCAAGGTATTAGACTTCGGCATTGCCAAGTTCCTCGGCGATATTTCCGAGCAAGGGCAAACTTCCTCCTTTATGGGGACGCTGGCCTACTGCTCACCGGAGCAAATTGAAGGGCGCGAACTGGATCACCGCTCCGACATTTACAGCCTTGGCGTTACCATGTACGAACTGCTGACCGGCAAAATGCCCATCCAAGCGGAAACCCACTCCATCGGCAGTTGGTTCAAGGCGCACCACTTTCAAAAACCCACCCCCTTTAGCGTCGCGAGTCCGGGGCTGCACCTACCGCCTGCTCTTGAAGAGCTAATCATGTCCTGCATGGCCAAATCCCCAGCGGAGCGTCCCCAAACCACCGCCGAAATTATTCAAACCATCAACGCCGTTGAGGAACAACTGGGCATTAGCCGCATTACCCAACCCGGCAGTGAACCTCTTGCCGCCAAAACCTCCCAGCCTAGCGCCTCTCCAGAATTACCGGTGGCCTTGGCCACCGTTGAAGAGGTGTGCTGGCAAAGTACTTGGCCGAGTGACAAACCCATTGCTGAAATTGTCTTTCCAGCGCCGCTGTATGCCCAACGAGAATCCGCCGCAGGGCTTTGGGTCATGCTCCCCCGCGCTGAAATTGATCGCCGCATGCTCAACATTCGCTACAATCAGTTTCTCTTTACCACCAGCCCTCATCCCATGATTCTCTGGATCACTGCCATCTACGATCCCAAACAAGGCCCCCGCTGGCTACCCTGCTATCTGGACATGAAACTGCCCCGCAACCAAGAGCTGTGCCAACTGTTGTCAGATACGGGCTATTACCCGCTCCTATTTTTCCCTCTTGAGGATCCACGGTACTGTATCAACGTCCGCACCTTCACCATTGCCACCTTCCAGCGCCAACTTCTGCGAGACTGGCTGCAAACCAGCAAGAATTTGCCCTCCTCTGCGTCTGTCGCCATTAGCCGCAACCTCCTCAAGGCCGAGTTTGAAAACTATAAACCCCAAATCCTCGCAAAACTGGAAATGGTGAAAACCGCTACCGTGATTGACTAAACAGGAAATGCTCCTTCTTGCAGCTACGGCTAGCGTCTTGGACAGGGATAGAGAAAAATATATTAAGAGATGTTGCACAATTGGTAAAGAATTGTTACATTAAGGCTACAGGGTTCGATCAGGAGTCAAAACCATGGAGAATACCAAAACCATTAAGTCTGAGGATCGTAATGCATGGGTGTTTGGGTTTACCCCCCAAGCGGAAATTTGGAATGGTCGCCTTGCCATGATTGGCTTTGTGGCAGCGCTACTGACAGAATTGATCACTAAAGAAGGCGTGCTTCATTTCTGGGGTCTGCTCTAGACTTTAACTCTCTCCCAATTTTCAGCGGTCAAAGTGTCTTGAGGGGTCAGTAATGGCCTCTTTTTTTTTGGGAGTAGCTTTGGCCATGGCTTGTGGTCAAGGGTACTTGGCAGAACGTGCGGTAAAATTACTGATCGATTGTGACGCTTTATGCAGCGATTAGGGGTAGGTTTTGCATCTGGCATAGCCCCAGTGGGGTGCGCGTATCCTCCTAGGACAGTTTGTGAACGGCGGAAGGGAGATTATGATTCAGTTCCACATCCAACCCGATAGCGAAATTCCTGCCTCTACCCAACTCTTTAATCAAATCAGCTTTGCGATTGCTGCCCGCCAGTTTCCCCCTGGGTATCGCCTGCCCAGTACACGGCAGTTGGCCATGCAAACTGGTTTACACCGTAACACCATTAGTAAAGTGTATGAACGGCTGGAAGCCGCAGGGTTGGTCGTTCCCCAAGTGGGTTCTGGCATTTATGTGCGGGCTCTTGGCCAAGAAGAAACCCGCCCGCGGCAGCGGCGACCTGCAGTTGTGCCCGTGCACCGCATTGTCCAAGAAAGTATGGATACCCTGTTGGAGATGGGCTATTCTCTGAGTCAAATTCGGGAGTTATTTTTAGCGGAAATTGATGCGCGTCAGAAGGCGGGGGTCAGGGTAATCGTGACGGTGCCACGCCATGATCAAGGTGCGGGCGAGTTAATTGCACAAGAGCTACAACAACTACTACCCATTCCGGTGGAACTGGTGTTCTTAGAAGAACTGGATAGCGTACTGCCGCCGGACAGTAGGGCTACCCTTGTGACGGTACGCTATTTTGCCAGCATGACGGAAGCCATTACCCGCGATAAAGATGTGCGGGTTTTCTTCATCGACATCTATAGCTATCAGCGGGAACTTGAGGTGGTGCGGCAATTGCCTAAGGGCTCTTGCCTAGGCTTAGTTAGCCTAAGTTCAGGCACGCTCGGGGTGGCAGAGGTGATGATTCATAGCCTGCGGGGCGAAGAATTGCTCCTAGTGACAGCACAGGTCAACGACAGTTACAAGCTCAATGCCGTTGTTCACCGTGCCCACACCATTATCAGCGATCGCGCCAGTGGCGATCGGGTTAAGGAAGCCATTGCAGCAGCGCGCCACGAGCTGATTCGGGTGCCCCGCCTCATCTGTTGCGAAAGTTATATTGATCCGCGGTCGGTGGAGCTACTGAAGCGCGAAATTGGCTTAACCGAGGATTTAACGCTTGCAGCAAAGGCCTCTTGAAAGCAGACCTAACATTTGCCACAGCCTAGGCTGAGGGATTAGTCTAAGGCGTTCAGGCTGTGGGTCAACTGCAAGGCATTCGCTTGTTCTTGCATAGCATCTAGCTGCAAATTCGTAAGGTATCCTAGGCCAGCAGCTAAAATGCAGTACAGCACTCCAAGGGCGCTGAGTTTAGACCAGTGAAGACTCATGAAACGCAACATAATCTTAACTCCTCATTACCAATCATCAAACGTCAATGCGTAACCGAGAGACAAGCGTCAGTTGCATCGCTACAGGCAGGTCTTATCGACATACTAGGTGTTCCCTGCTTGCAGAGATGAGAATTAGCGAATAGCAAACACCAAAAATTACCTTTCATTCTAGCGATCGTTCTGAGAATGTATGGGTAAACGTTACACTTGTTAAAGTTTAGACAAAATCGCTCAACCTTCACTTTTGTCAACGCTTGAGGAGGCGCGGATTCATCCCCTAAAATTATTTTTGGAATGTTAATTAAGTTTTTATTTTGTTGAGTGCTCCTCTTGCCGAAGCAATTACAAAAGTCCGCATTGTTTTGGTTGAGCCCAGCGGTGAAATCAATATTGGCAGTGTGGCGCGAGTCATGAAAAATATGGGGCTGACGCAGTTATGGATTGTTAGCCCTCGCTGCTGTCCCCAGAGTGAGTTGGCCTATCGCTGGGCTGTTCACGGCAAGGAAGTCCTGCAGGCAGCTACAGTTTGCGATCGCCTCTCTACGGCTTTAGAAGGGTGCCAGCGAGTCTTTGCCACGGTTGGCCGGGATGTGGCGGATTTGGCTTTGCCCTGTTGGCCGCCGCGGCAGGGGTTGCCCCATCTATTGGGGGTAGGAACAGCTGCCCTTGTTTTTGGGCGTGAGGATCGCGGCTTAACCAATCAGGAGCTGGCGCTTGCCCAAGGCCTGATCCGCATCCCCACAGCAGACCCTTATCCATCTTTGAATCTGGCTCAGGCTGTGGGCGTATGTTGCTATGAATTGTGGTGCGCTGCTAGCAACCCAACGGGAACTTTTGCGCAGGAGTCTGCCGTCAGCTTTGAGCGGTTGCAGGGGTTCTATGACCACCTAGAACAGCTCTTGCTCAGGGTGGGTTTTTTGTATCCCCACACGGCAGCGCGTCGCATGGAAAAGGTGCGATCGCTCCTTGGCCGCGCTTACCCGACCGAAGCAGAAGTGGCACTGTTGCGGGGGATGGTACGGCAACTGGAGTGGGCGATCGACCAAGTGTCAAACTCCGACCCTTTCCCTTTACAGTAGTGGCATGGTTGCACGGTCTCGATCGATGGTTCAACAGTCTAGCGTCTCTTCACTGTCTCGCCCTTCGTCGGCGTTACCATCTTTAGCCCACACCTCACCACCGCGCCCAAACCTGTTTCTCATGAGTTTTCGCTTTGGCGTCAGTGTCGTGGCGCTTGCCGCCATTGTGGGCACCCTCTTGTCCGTGCTACAACCGCGGGAGGTTTCCTTAGAGACGATGGCTACCCAAGCGATCGCCCCAGAAGTTACCAGTCCTGATCTGCCACCGGAGCGCCCCTTGGCGGACTTGCAGCAAAAAATCCAGCAATTAGTGACCCGTAACCCCAAGCTTACCGCTGGACTGTACTTTTTTAATCTTGACTCGGGTGCTACCCTCAATGTTGCCGGCGATAATGTTTTTCCTGCAGCCTCCACGATCAAAATTCCAATTCTGGTGGCTTTTTTCAAGGCTGTGGATGAAGGCCGTGTTTCCCTGACTGAACGCCTCACGATGCGACCCGACTTAATTGCGCCGGAGGCCGGTACGCTGCAATACCAAACACCCAATTCCCAGTATCCGGCCTTGGAAGTAGCCGATCTGATGATTACCATTAGCGACAACACCGCCACGAATATGCTGATTGACCGCTTGGGAGGGGCTGCCGTTCTTAACCAGCAGTTTCAAGAATGGGGCTTAAAAGATACGGTCATCAATAACCTGCTGCCGGATATGCAGGGCACGAACACCACCAGCCCACGGGATTTGGCCACACTGATGCTGAAAATTGGTCAGGGGGAATTAGTATCTGCCCGCAGTCGCGATCGCCTTCTGGATATTATGCGCCGCACGGTGACGAACACCCTTTTGCCGGCAGGGATTGGCCAAGGTGCGACCATTGCCCACAAAACGGGTGATATTGGCACCGTGGTCGGCGATGCCGGGATGGTGGATATGCCCAATGGCCAACGGTACGTCGCCGCCATGATGGTGAAACGCCCCTACAATGATCCCCAAGGGAGTGAGTTAATTCGCCAAGTCTCGCGCCTTGCTTACCAAGCTTTTGAAAAAACACCGCCGCAGCCATGAGTGAGGCAGCACCGTTCCTTGCCCTGCACGAGGTGAGTCGCACATTTGGCGGCTTGAAGGCAGTGGATCGGGTCTCGTTCACGATACAGGAAAGGGAAATTTTTGGCATCATTGGCCCCAATGGCGCTGGCAAAACAACGTTGTTTAACTTGCTCACAGGGCTGATTCCCTTAAGCAGTGGTGACATTTACTTTCGCCAGCAGCGGTTAACGACTGCCAAAGCCCACCAAATTGCAGGGCTGGGGATTGCCCGCACGTTTCAAAATATCCGTCTGTTCAAGGAGATGACGGTGTGGCAAAATGTCCGCCTAGGGCAGCATCGCCATGAAGTGGCAGGGTTTTGGGCAAATCTTTGGCACACTCCTTTGGTGCAGCAACAGCAACGCCGTTTGCAGGAGCGAGCGAAAGAACTGTTGTACTGGCTCAATCTGTACGATCGCCGCCACGAGTTAGCGGGCAATTTATCCTACGGGGAGCAGCGCCGCCTTGAAATTGCCCGGGCTTTGGCCTTGCAGCCGCAGGTGCTGTTACTCGATGAACCGGCAGCGGGGATGAATCCGGCGGAAAAGGAGAGCCTGTGCCAGTTAATTCGTCGCTTGCACGAGGTGTTTGAGCTCACCGTGGTTTTAATTGAACACCATGTGCCGTTGGTGATGAACCTGTGCGATCGCATCGCGGTGCTGGATTTTGGCCAGCTCATTGCCCTTGGTGACCCCCTGACCGTAAAAAATGATCCCAAGGTCATTGAAGCGTACTTGGGTGGCGATGTTTAGAGACACAACGGCTTACTTTCAAGGACGGACAGCAATTCTAGCCACAAAGCACGGCAAGGAGCAAGTCATTGCCCCTGCCCTAGCAGCCCTCGGCATTAACGTGGAGGTTGCCACTGGTCTTGATACGGATCAGTTTGGCACGTTCAGTCGCGATCGCCCCCGCTGTGGCAGCCAAGAAGAGGCCGCCGCGGCTAAAGCCGCTTGGGTCTTGGCGGAAACAGGGGCAGATTTGGCGATCGCCAGCGAAGGGAGTTTTGGCCCCCATCCCCAATGTCCGATGCTGCCCTGTGATCGCGAGCTGGTGCTGCTGGTGGATCGCCGTTACGACCTGCAACTGTGGGGAGAAACCCTCTCGCTAGAGACAAACTTTAACCACGCCACTGTTCGGACGCTGGCGGAGGCGTTGGACTTCGCTGGCAAAGTCGGGTTTCCCAGCCATGGGTTAATTGCCATGGCGAGCCCTGAGCCACCTCCTAATACGCCGATTGTGAAGGGCATTCAGAGTGTGAGCGAGCTGGAAGGGGCGATCGCGACGCTGCAACCCCATAGTCCCGATGGCACCATCCACCTAGAAACCGATATGCGCGCCCACATGAACCCCACTCGGCTGCGGGTGATTGCCACTGCTACGGCAGAACTGGTCAAAGCGATGCAACAGGGCTGTCCCCAGTGTGGCTGCCCCGGCTTTATTGCAGCAGAAACCATTCCGGGGCGCCCCTGCGCCCTGTGCGGTGCCCCAACCGCCTTGTCCCAAGCGTCACGCTACCGTTGTCGGCGTTGCGGTTACACCCTCACCCAGCCAGTGACTGAGGCGCTAGCCGACCCAAGGGAGTGCTATTTTTGCAACCCCTGAAAGACTGGGTTTTGTTGCTCCCCAAACCGCGCGGCGCTATAATTTCATCATTCAAAAATGCTATTCTCTCCAGCCCTTGAATGCGTTCTGGCACCTGAGCGCGTTGCCCGTCGTCACCCGTCTTTAGTGGATTGTGAGGAGTACCCCTATGATGCTTCGCTACGTTGCCAGTTGTACCCTTGCCCTATTCAGCCTTAGTGTCGGCAGTTTGGTGATGGCGCAAATTCGCCCCACGAACAATCCCATGGACGGTTGGCAGCAAAATGACGCTGGCAGTAGTGACCTGAACTCTATTCTCAACCCCAGTCAAAACTCTAATTTTTCAGTGCCGGCCTTAATGAACCGCCTGCGGCTCATGGATGGTCGTGACTTTAGTGAGTTAGCCGCCGATCAAATGGAAAATCTGAATTCCGAGGCGGAGGCTTTTCGTCAGCGCCAGCGAGAGCGGTTCCAACATTCCACCATCACTCCCTAGGGGTGTGCAGCGGGCTTCATGTGTTCCCCCACCGCGGTACTGATTCTTGGCTTAGGAAGTTGGGGGCAAACCCTTGCCTATCTCTTTAGAAAGCAGGGCTGCACTGTGCAAGTGTGGGGTCGCTCCTACGGCTCATTGACTTTGGAGTGGTTAGACAATGTCCAACTAGTCGTCTCGGCCTTACCCATTAAAGCTGTGCGCGAGGTGGCTCAGGCCGTGGCAACCCTGCACCCGCGACCACCGTTTACCCTTGTCAGTGCCACCAAAGGGCTGGAGGCAGAGACCTTTTCGACGGCTGCCGATATTTGGCAATCCTATTGTCCTGAGCATCCCCTCGTGGTGTTATCGGGGCCGAACCTCGCTGCCGAACTACAGCAAGGATTGCCAGCGGCGGCGGTTGTGGGGGGAGCGGCGATCGCCACCCAACGGGTGCAAGCCGCCTTGGGAAGTCCTACGTTTCGGCTCTACAGCAACGAAGATCGGCGCGGTGTTGAAATGGGAGGCATTTTCAAAAATGTGATTGCCATTGCCTGTGGTGTTAACGATGGCTTGGGTTTAGGCATTAACGCCCGCTCTGCCCTGATTACCCGTGGGTTAGTGGAAATGGTGCGGGTGGGGCAGCACTGGGGCGGTGAAGTAACAACATTTTATGGTCTATCAGGGCTAGGGGATTTGCTGGCCACCTGTACAAGCCCTCTCAGTCGCAACTATCAAGTGGGATGGCACCTTGGTCAAGGGAAAACGCTGCCCCAAGCTCTGGCGCTGACCCAAGGCACTGCTGAAGGGGTGAATACCGCCTTAGTACTCCAGCGCTACGCCCAGCAGCATGACTTAGACATTCCCATTACGACCATGGTGGCGGCTCTCTTGCAGGCACAACTGACACCGCAAGCGGCCCTCACCCGGCTGCTGGAGCGCCCCTTCAAACCCGAGGTGAGCCCCGTTCTCTAGAGCATCACCGCTGGCCTAGAAGCTGAGCAACCGTCTCCAGCATCGCTTGGGGTTGGAAAGGTTTGGTAATGTAGCCATTGGCGCCCAATTGGAAGGCTTTTTGGCGATGGCGATCGCCCCCCCGGGAGGTCAGCATCGTCACCGGTAAATGTTGCAGCGAGTCAGCCGTGCGAATCGCCTCTAGTAACCCGTAGCCATCTAAGCGGGGCATTTCCACATCAGTAATGACCAAAGCCACCTCTTGCCCTTGTCCCAGTAAGATATCGAGGGCTTCTTTGCCATCCCGACATTGCACCACCTCATAACCCGCTTGGCGCAACACCCGATCCAAAAGTCGGCGGACGGCAATCGAGTCATCCACAACCATCACTTGGGGCGTCCGGCGAGGTTGCGGTGGTATCGTCGTCCGCGCCGTCTGAGCAGCAGCAGGAGCAACACTCGCAGTGCCTAGCAAGGCGGTCAAGTTATCGGGTGCGAGGACAGGTACCACTTCGCCACTGCCTAAAACCGTACAGCCCATAATGTAGGGAGGCACCGGCACGGTTTGATCAAAGGGCTTGACCACTAGCTCCCGCTCGGCAATGAGGTAGTTGACCGCTAAGACAATGGGTTGGTCATCGACCTCCACCACGACCCCCACCCCCAAAGGTTGCGAAGGCGGTGTGATGGGTCGCTGGTAGGGGAGGAAACGGTGCAGTGGATAGAGGGGAACGGTTTGCTCTTGCCACGTAATCGTGCGACTCGGTTCGCGAATATCGGTGTATTCTTTTAGGGCAATGACTTCCCGAATACTCAAATCCGGAATGGCTAAGGTTAAGTCCCCCACTTGGCACAGCACCATTGGCAAAATGCTCAGGGTCAGGGGCAAACTCAAGGTAAACGTGGTACCTTGTTGGGGTTCGGTCGTCACCTTAATGCTGCCGCGGGAACGCTCCACTTGGGCGCGCACCACATCTAGACCCACACCCCGTCCCGAGAGGTCGCTCACCTGTTTAGCCGTTGAAAAGCCGGGTAAGAAGAGAAATTCTAAAATTTGCTCGCGGTTTAACTCGGGCATTTTCTCAATTGGGCAGAGGTTTAGCTCCACAGCTTTTTGGCATACCCGCTGCAAATCAATGCCACGGCCATCGTCTGCCACCTGAATTTCTACGGTATTTCCCCGCAACCGTGCCCGCAGCGTAATTGTGCCCACGGCAGGCTTGCCCTTGGCGGTGCGTTCTTGGCTAGGTTCTAGGCCGTGGTCAAAAGCATTACGGACAAGGTGGGTGAGGGGAGCTTTCAGTTGCTGGAGAATCACTTGATCCACAAGGGTGTCTCCCCCTTCAATCAGCAGTTGCACCGGTTTGGCGTGGCGATCGCCAAGGGTCTGTACCGCGGTAATGAATTTTTCAGCCAACTGCCGGAAAGGAACCAAGCGCGAGTCGGTGAGCTCATGGTAAAGAGTGTTGAGGTATTGACGCCCTGCATCCAATGCTTCTTGCAAATCGCGGTTGAGCAAGTCGATGTCGGCGCCAGTCTCCTGAATCCGTGCCAGCAATTCCTGAAAGTCCTGCAGGGTGGTGTGCAGTTCGGTGTAGCGGTCAAATTGCAGGGCATCAAACTCTGTTGTGTCATGGCCATTGAGCATTACGCCTCGCCCGGCTAGCGGTGTTGCCAAGCGGTCGTAAAAGGTCTGCACCTGATCGCGGATGGGACGAAACTGTTCAATCCGGTGTTTGAGTTCGCGGTTCGTGCGGGCAAATTGTTGCTGATAGAGGGTTAAGCGCTCTTGGCCAATCAGCAGTTCACTCACAGTGTTGCCGAGCCGGTCTAGCTTGCTCACCGGAATCCGCAGATAGACCTCTTCCGCTGGAGCACTTGCAGGCGGGGGTGCGGACGCCGCCGCTGCTAATTTGGCCAGTTCTTCCTGCTGCAGTTGGCGGAATTCTGCCACCACGGCCGGTACCAGTTCGGCAAGGGACATCTCCGCCACAAGTTTGGGCAGTTCAGCGGCCAGTTGTTTGAGCCATGGCACCTGATGGCGATCGCCAATGGTTTGGGCTGTAGCCGCGAGGGCAATGAAGGCAGTCTCGCGCTCAGGATCAGTGGTACTGGCTTCGAGGGCTTGCAAGCAGGCCTCAAGATCTTGGCGGAGGGCGGTTTGCAAATCCCCAGAGGGGATACTTGCTGGAGCCGTCATCCCCAGCAGAGCGGCTAAATCCGCTAGTAATGCTTTGTGTTCGGGGGTGATCGTTACGCTGCGCTGCTGTTTTGCTGCCTCAAGGAGCTCATGGGTCTGCTCGATACCCCGGAGCAGGAGTTGATGTGCCCGAGCGCGATCGCCAATCTGGTTCTCCTTGAGGGCTTCCAGAACATCTTCAAGGTGGTGGGTCAGCGCCTGCAGTTCTGGCAATTGGGCAATTCCTGCCCCCCCTTTCAGGGAGTGTGCTGCCCGCATCAAAACGTTATACTCGGCTGGCGTGTAGGGACGCTCCGGATCCGCTGCCACCTGCTCAGCCCATTGTTCTAGGCGCAGCAAGTATTCGGGGGCATCTTCGTAAAGAAAGCAATTGCGGGCTTCTTGAGTAATGGCATCTAATTCGGCAGCATCTAGGGTCATAGCCCACCTTCTTAAGGCCTTAAGTTTCAACGCGGAAACGTGACACTGATGACTGCAGTTCGGCGGCCACGGTCACCAAGCTTTCCATCGCTGCCACCACTGCCGCCGAGGCCGAGGAGGTGTTCTGTGCCATCTGCGCCACATCCTGCATAATCCGTCTCACTTCAGTCGCAGTCGCTGTCTGGGAAACGGTTCGCTCGGAAATTGCTTGCAAACGAGCGTCAATTTGCTGGTTCAGGCGCGCCAATCCTTGCAGGGTGGTCTTGGTTTGGCTCACCAACTGGGTACCTTTGACCACTTGGGCTGTGCTGCCCTCCATCTCCTGGAGCACTTCCGCTGTTTCCTGCTGAATGCCAGTGACCAACTGCTCAATATCGCGGGTTGAGTCTGTCACCCGCTCGGCAAGGCGTCGAACCTCATCGGCCACTACCCGAAAGCCTTGACCGTGTTCCCCCGCCCGCGCGGCTTCAATGGAGGCGTTGAAGGCCAGCAGGTTCGTTTTTTCCGAAATCCCCGAAATGATGTTAATAATTTTGGAAATTTCTTGGGAGGATTCCGCTAAGCGTTTCATTTTCTTGGCGGTCTCCGCCACACTCAGGCGAATATTTTCCATGCTCTCCACGGTGGTATCCATTGTGGTATCACCGAGCTCTGCGGCGGCTAAACCTTCGGCGGCAATCGTCGCTGCTTCTTGGGCAGCAGCAGCCACATCTTGGACGGAAGCAGCCATGACTTCCACCGCTTTCACCGTGCGCTGAATATCTGCGGCTTGGTGGGTGGCACCCTCCACAAGGCCGGCGATCGCCTGCTGACTGGTTTGGGCGGCGGCCTGCACTTGGTTGGCCGCAGCTTGCACCTGCACCACAATTTGCCGCAGACTGCGCACCGTGGCATTGAAAGCATCAGCAATCGAGCCCATTTCCCCTTCATCCACTTTGGCTCGCACGGTGAGGTCTCCCCGCTGCGCCCCTTCAATGTCCAGCAGCAGGTTAATCACGGCTTCCTGCATCCGCATGCGCTCTTGGCGTTGGCGCTGACTCTCAGCTTGCCGCTGCGCCTCTAATTCCTCAATTTTCCGCTGCTGTTGTTGTAGCTGGGCCACCAGAAGGGCAATTCCTTGGGCGATCGCCGCTAACTGGGGATCCGGCAACTCGGGCAAAGGTGTCTGCCACTGCTGTTGTGTCAGTTCCCCTAGGGCGGTTGCCAATTGCTGCAGGCCTTGCCGCAACTGCTTGATCTGACCGCGGCCAAAGGTGAGGGGCGCTGGGCTGAGGGGAGCAACCGGAGGCGATGGTACGGGTGGCGGCGTGGGGTGGGGCGGCTCCTGCAAAAGGGCTAAGGCATTACGAGCACTTTGGCCAAAAATTCCGTGATCCCCTGCCGCGATCGCCCTGTAGAGTTCGGTGGCGGCAGCTATATCTCCCTTATGTTCCAAGGCAGTGGCGAGAGTTAACTGCGCCAAATAATCCGTGGGGTCGTCCCTTAAAATGTCCCGCAGGGCAGGAATATCCTGTGTCAGAATCGCGTTGAAGTAGCGATCGCTCAAAGGGCGAGTTGTGGCGGAGTTATTAGCAAGAGAGGTCATAGGCTTAGGGCAGAGGAGGATAGAGGTGAGCAAGCCACGGCCTGAAAAATTGTGTCAATGTTTAACAGTAAAATGGGTTGCCGCTCCAGTTGCACAAATCCCGTCAGGTATTGGCGCACATCCCGCTGCACCCGATTGGGCACCAACTGCACTTGCTCAGGCAAAACGCTAATAATGCCGCGTAACTGCTGGACAATACAGGCCAACTGGCGTGCCTGCTGTGGCTTTGCCTCCCTCACCACCAAGGCAGTCAGGCGTTCGTTGCTGCGGCGGTTACTGGGCTGCACCAATCCCAAGATGTGTAATAAATCTAACATCCACAGGAGCCGACCGCGCTGGTTGCTAATACCAAGGAGGGCGGGTGCCACCCCGGGAATCAGGCAAATATCCTGAGTATGCAAACTCAAGACCTCAGCGGTGTACGCCAAGGGAATCGCCACGTTGACTTTTTGGGGTAACTCAACGTGAAAGTATTCCATCGCGCTCAGGGAACCATTGCTCATGGCTTACTTACTGGAGTTGAGGTACTCATCAATAGTGTGAATTAAATCCTCTGGCTCGAAGGGCTTGGTGATGTAGGCATTCCCCCCTTGGCGCAGTGCCCAAAAGCGATCAAAGTCTTGATCCTTAGAGGAGCAAAAGATAATGGGAACCTGCTTGAGGTTGGGGTGAGATCGCACCTCGCGGCACAATTCCAAGCCATTGGCTCCCGGCATGACAATGTCCATCATGATTAAATCTGGCGGTGGGTGGTTAGCCAGCCATTCCAAAGCTTTTTCAGCCGTTTCCGCAAGGTGGGTTTCGTGGCCTAATTTTTCTAGAATTGAAACAATCAGGGTCTGATCCGCTCGGGAATCTTCAACCACTAAGACCCGCTTCATCAGTTTGTCTCCATAATGGCGGAATGAGCAAATCGCTCCGCTAATGATAGTAACTCTTTCGGGGTAAAGGGTTTTGTCAAATAATCTGTGGCACCCACCATGCGTGCCCGAATGCGATCCACAAGGCCATCCCGACCCGTGAGCATCACCACGGGAACATCCTTGAGGGTGTCGGTTTGCCGTAACTGCCGACAGAGTTCGTAGCCGTCCATTTCGGGCATGGAAATATCCATCAGCACTAAGTCAGGCTTGGTATCGGCGAGGGCACTGAGGGCTTGGGTGGGCTGCATCAGCTCCAACACGCGATAACCAGAAGTCTCTAAAATCAGACGAACGTTGCGCTGAATCGTGCGACTGTCGTCAATACAGGCAACTACAGGCCGATTGTCGCTCTCAGGAGCTGCGTAGGGGTATTGGACAATTGCCCCATTCATCAAGGCGGGACGCAGCAGTCGGGCGGTGGCGATCGCCTCGAGACGCAATTGGGTGGCAATTTCGTAGAGCACTGGCTTATCCGCCAACAGTTGGGGTAATGCTGCTGCCACATCGCGGGCGTAGTCTTCTTGCCAAAGGCTGGCATGGATTTTCTCGGGGTGAGCAAGGCCAAGGCGCTGTAGCGGTGAATTCAGGTAGGTGCGTGCCTGTACAGCCTGACTAATGCCATCCCGCAATTGGCTAAGGGTTGGCTTAATCGGCACACACAGCACAAGGTGGTCTAAGCCCAGCACCCGCTCCACCGATAGGGCGGTTTGAGGCATGGCAAAAATGTGGAGCAGTGCTTCTTGGCTAAACAAAAATAACAGCTTGCGCAACTGCGGCAGGGTGAGTTGCCCCGACTGCCACAAACGACACAAATACTGATATTCCGTTTCGCCTTCTTGAAGCGTTCCTGCCAACTGCGGACAGTAGCGCTGACAAAGGTAGTCAAATCGGTGTTGATGACCTGTATGACTGGTGGCATAGTGAAGCTGACCACTGCCCACGTAAAGATTCCAAGCAATAGATGGATCGTTAGGGTCTGTAAATGTTAAGCGACCCGACAGGCGATCGCCCATCACCCGCTGCATCACCCGCGCAGGAAAAACAAGTGCTTTATTTTGGGCTTGCTCTGGGGTTAGAGCTGGCGATGGCTGAGACGTCATGGTCATAGTGCGATTAACATCCTTGGACAAAGTGGCAGTCGTAATTTCATGGGGTTCAGTTGAGTAGCCATTGCTGCTTGATGTGCATACTTCCCCCAGATTGAGTTTTTAGGCTAGGCGTCAAGTCAAATTTGCGTAGAGCCATTATGGTTTTATTCTAAAATTCGTCCTTCAAGGCAAAGTGTATTCTATTTAACGATTTATTGATTTGAGCGTTAGATAGAGCACACTTGAAAACTGATAAATGTAATTAGGACAAAAAGCTTGCTAAAGCTTGCGAAATAGTAAAAAATGCGAGTAGCTTTAGCAATACTCGTACAACACAAATTTGTCACTTGGGCTGAATAAGAAAAGCTAGCCGAAAGCTGCCAGCGGTGCCAACAACGACGAGAATTAACTCCCCCACTCCGAATTTTTTGCCGGCTTTTCTTACTTGAGTTGCCCTAGTAATCATAGCAGCATGACGAGGGTAGTGTTGACAGGTTAAGAAATAAAAATTTACAGACTGCGGGCATCTCTACAGGAAAACAGTTGCGCACCAGCAGTACCGCAAAGTACAAAAAAAAGTACAAAAAAGCGGAGAGAGACCTCCCCGCTCTGGACAATGGCTATTGCCGTGTCAATCGGCAGACATTAGGTGTGCGGCAATTAGTAGTCGAAGTCACCGCCCATACCGGCTCCGCTACCTGCGGGAGCATTCTCTTTCGGCTCGGGCTTATCGACAATGATGCACTCGGTGGTCAACACCATGCCAGCAATGGAGGCGGCATTTTGCAGCGCTGAGCGAGTCACTTTCGCTGGGTCAACAATACCGGCCTCGAACATATCGACATAGTCATCTTTGGCGGCATCGTAACCGACGTTAAAGTCTTTTTCTTTGACGCGCTCAGCAATGATGGCACCGTTTTGGCCAGCATTTTCAGCAATCCGACGCAGAGGAGCCGTCAGCGCCCGCTCAACAATGTTGGCACCAATAAGCTCTTCACCAGTCAGGTTTTCGGCTGCCCAGTTGCTCAACTCCGGTGCCAAGTGAGCCAAGGTGGTACCACCGCCGGGAACAATCCCCTCTTCAACGGCAGCTTTGGTGGCGTTAATGGCATCTTCTAGCCGCAGCTTGCGATCTTTCATTTCGGTTTCAGTGGCAGCACCCACTTTAATGACCGCTACGCCACCCGCCAACTTCGCCAACCGCTCTTGCAGCTTCTCTTTGTCGTAGCTGGAGTCGGTTTCTTCAATTTGGCGGCGAATTTGCTCACACCGGGCTTTCACCGCTTTTTCATTGCCTTCGGCCACAATGGTCGTGTGGTCTTTGGTAATGGTGATGCGGCGAGCTTTGCCCAGCATATCCAGCTTGGTGTTCTCAAGCTTGAGGCCAGCATCTTCGGTGATCACTTGACCGCCAGTGAGAACCGCAATGTCTTCCAGCATGGCTTTGCGGCGATCGCCAAAGCCGGGAGCTTTCACGGCAGCCACATTCAGGACACCACGCAGACGGTTCACCACGAGGGTGGCTAGGGCTTCTTTTTCAATGTCTTCGGCAATAATCACGAGGGGTTTGCCTGCCCGTGCCACTTGTTCCAGAATGGGCACCAAGTCTTGCACGAGGGTAATTTTCTTATCAGTAATCAAGACGAAGGGTTCATCGAAAACCGCTTCCATGCGCTCGGTGTCGGTGGCAAAGTAGGGCGAAATGTAGCCTTTATCAAAGCGCATCCCCTCGGTGACTTCCAGCTCGGTAGTCATGGATTTGCCTTCTTCGAGGGAAATCACCCCCTCTTTGCCCACTTTATCCATGGCGTCGGCAATCATCCGACCCACTTCCTCGTCGTTACCGGCGGAGATGGCGGCCACTTGAGCAATGGCTTTCGAGTCTTCGACCGGACGAGCATGGGCGGCAATTTTATCGACCAAGAATTGGGTGGCTTTGTCAATACCGCGTTTCAGGGCAATTGGGTTGGCACCAGCGGCAACGTTGCGCAGCCCTTCTTTGACCATGGCATGAGCCAGCACGGTAGCAGTGGTGGTACCGTCACCGGCAGCATCGTTGGTTTTGGAAGCGGCTTGGCGAATGAGCGCCACACCGGTATTTTCAATGTGGTCTTCCAGTTCGATTTCTTTAGCAATGGTGACCCCATCATTGACAATTTGGGGGGCACCGAATTTTTTCTCCAGAACGACGTTACGACCTTTGGGACCAAGGGTAACAGCTACGGATTCAGCCAAGATATCCATACCCTTTTCTAGGGCACGACGGGCATTTTCGTTGTAGATGATACGTTTTGCCATAGGAGTTTCCTACCTCAGTTGTTCAACAGTCCTCAGAAGTTGCAAGATGTGGGATTAGGCAACCACAGCCAGAATGTCTTTTTCCGAAAGGAGAACGTAGTCTTCACCGGCCAGTTTCACTTCGGTACCGGCATACTTGGAGTAGAGCACTTTGTCGCCGACTTTCACGTCCATGGGCTGGCGTTTGCCCTCTTCAGTGAGTTTGCCAGGGCCAACAGCGGTAACTTCGCCCACTTGGGGTTTTTCGCGGGCATTGTCGGGCAACAAAATGCCACCCGCCGTACGTTCTTCACTTTCGCTGACTTTGACAAAAATGCGATCGCCCAAAGGCTTTACAGTTGAAACACTTAGAGATACGGCTGCCATAGCGTACTGATCTCCCAATCGTAAGAGTTAAGGATAAACTTCACACAAAGACTGCACGGCTCAATCCCTTGATTCAAGGGCGATCGCGCAGTGCCGTAGGGGTTGAGTAATAGGTGTTAGCACTCTCAACCTCTGAGTGCTAATGTAGCGACACCCTGTTGGCGATCGCAACATGGGGTACAGTACGGTTTTCCGAACGGCACCCTAATTTTTCAGCCCCGTGGTGGCAATGCCGCGAATGAGTTGGCGCTGACCAAGGGCAAACAGGCCAATCACTGGCACTGTGGCAATCACAGCGGCGGCCATCATCAAAGGCCAGTCGTTCGTAAACTGCTCTTGAAAGTTGGCTAGGGCTAGTTGCACCGTTACCAATGCCGGCTTAGTGGTAAACACCAAAGGTTTGAACAGATCATTCCACTCGCCGATAAAGGTAAAGATAAATAGCGTCACCAAGGCAGGCCGACTCAGGGGTAGCAAAATATGCCAGAGCACCTGCCAGCGGGTTGCCCCATCCAGAAAGGCTGCTTCCTCGAGAGCCACCGGCAAGGTCAAAAAGAACTGCCGCATCAGGAACACTCCAAAACCGTTCGCCGCCGTGGGTAAAATTAATGCGCCGTAGGTGTTAATGAGATGCCCGGCTTTCAAAATTAAAAAAATGGGGATCACCAGCAACTGGAAGGGAATCACCAGTGTGGCCAGCATCAGCACGAAAATGAACTGCTGCCCCCGAAATGGTAACCGTGCTAAGGCATAGCCTGCCAAGGCGGAAGTGAACAGTTGCAGCGCGGTGACGGCGATCGCCACGAGGGTAGAGTTGGCAAAAGCACGGACAAAGTTTCCTTGCTGCCAAGCGGTTTGGTAGCTCTGCCATGTCCAGCCTTGAGGAGGAAGCAGTTGGGTCGGGAGGGCTCCCACTGGCCAGCCGGAGGTACACACCACAATTAGCAAGGGGCTCAGCAGCACCAGTGCCCCAAGCCCCAACAGGAATGCCAGACAGCCCTGACGGAATTTAGCGACCACTCCCAGACATCCGCCTCAGTAGATCCACAAAGCCCTTGACCTCTTCGCGGAACAAGAACCCAGCATAGGCTTCCATCCCGTGCTCGCCAATATCCAAGCCTTCGATTTCCTCCTCTGGAGAAACACGAATTCCCATGGTTGCCTTTAAGAGCAACCACACCGCAGTACTAAAGAGAACCGTAAAGCCCCCCACGGCCAGCACCCCCACTAGCTGATGCCACAATTGGGTAATGTCCCCCCCCCAGATTAACCCTTTAAGGGGGCCTGCGCCCTCTTCGTAAAGATCACCCGGTCCAGCGGCAAACAACCCCACTGCCAAGGTGCCCCAAATGCCGTTAACTAGATGCACAGAAATAGCGCCTACTGGATCGTCAATTTTCAGGCGATCCACCGTTACAACCGAGAAGACAATGATAATGCCAGCAACAATGCCAATGGCAAGGGCACTCTCAAGGCTAACAAAGGCACAAGACGCTGTAATGGCCACTAGACCCGCCAGAATGCCATTGATAATCATTGAAAGGTCAGGCTTGCCAAAGTACAACGTGGAAACAACGGTGGCTGTAACCCCACCAAATGCCGCTGCCATGTTTGTGGTGACTATAATGTGGGCGATCGCCATCGGGTCGGCTGCCATCGTTGAGCCTGGATTAAAACCAAACCAACCCAACCACAAGATCAAGCAGCCAAGGGTGGCAATGGCAAAGTTGTGGCCGGGGATCGCTGCTACGGAACCATCCTCCATATAGCGACCCAAGCGGGGGCCAAGCAAAGCAGCGCCCATCAAAGCGGCCCAGCCCCCCACCGAGTGCACCACCGTGGAACCAGCAAAATCCCACATCCCCAACTGTTGGAGCCAGCCGCCTCCCCAAATCCAGTGGCCGGTAATGGGGTAAGAGATGCCCACCAACAACAAGCTAAAAACAAAAAAAGCGTAGAACTTAATGCGCTCTGCTACCGCCCCGGAGACGATGGTTGCCGCTGTCCCAGCAAAAACCAGTTGGAAGAAAAATTTAGCGTACAGGGGCACAGCCGCCCAACTTAGGGCCTCATATACACCGCTGTAGGAATCTTCAGTGGCTGGGCTGTTGTCGGGGCCGAGCAAAAAGAAGCCACTTAGTCCCAGAACCCCATTGCCATCCCCAAACATCAGGGCAAAACCAAACGCCCAAAAAGAAATACTCGATAGGGCAAAGACAATCAGGTTTTTGGAGAGCAGGTTAACCGCATTTTTAGCGCGGCAAAAACCGGTCTCCAGCATGCCAAAGCCCGCATTCATAAAAAACACCAGCACGCCCGCAAAAATTACCCACAGGGTATTGAGGGCGATCGCAACTTCTTCAGGAATATCCTTGGTTGCAGCCGTATCTTGACCCAAGGCAGCCGTTGCTGAAAGAATGGCAATCATCCCAGCCAAAACCCAAAGGGTGCGGCGGAAGGGCAAATAGAGTAATCGACTCAAGGGATGGTTGATCCGCAACCACCGACGGGAAACAGAGCGCAACTTCATAATGTAGTTTTCCGGTGATGTGAAAAAAAAATTCAGTAACCCCCCGCACTTCTCAACACTAATGGGAGAGAGCAATCAGTCTTTAGCAGCAAATTCTTTGCTTGATCATCTCTGAACCTGACCATGGCTAAATGTATCAGCAATTACAAAATACTGGAATCCCCGCCTAAATTCTGCATAGGTTGCTGCCTGTGCCAGTTAGAAACGTTGCAGTTGCCCGCGATTGTTTGGAGTAGCCAGTGCTAACTGATTCTCGTTGCTCGCGTCGTTGCCACGTTCGCCGTCGGGCGATCCATCCAGTCACTGTTGTCTTGCCCCTCATTGGTTGGGGACTCTTGGGGGTTACGTTGGCGCCAGTAAGGGCGCAAATTGCCGTTTATGAAGGGCGGCGGGTGACGGGGGACGTCACCATGACCTTACCGGATGGCAGCACTTACCAAGGAGAGCTCCTCAACGGTCGGTTTAATGGTCAAGGCATTCTCACGATGGCCAACGGCAACCGTTACGAAGGAGAATTCCGCAATGGCCGTTACCACGGTCAAGGGCTATTGACCTACGCCGATGGGGGGCGCTACGAGGGCGGATTTATCGATGGGGTCTTCAATGGTCGGGGAATTTTAGAGTTAGCCAATGGTCAACGCTATGAAGGTCATTTCCAAAATGGCCAGTTTCACGGCGAGGGGATTCTTACGTTTCCCGATGGCACCCGCTACGAGGGCAGATTTGAGGCAGGGCAGTACCATGGAATGGGGGTGCTTTCCTTTAGTGATGGCACTAGTTATACGGGGAACTTCCGCAATGGCCTGTTTGATGGGCAGGGGGTCTTTACACTGCCCGATGGCTCACGTCTGATAGCCACTTGGCGCAACGGTCGTCGCGTACCCCGCTAATCGTTTTGGGGGTCATGTCTCAATCAGTACTGTTTGCAGACCCAATCACGTCAGCGTTGGCACCCTATGGCCGCTTTGGTGTGCGCCTAGGGCTCGAACCTATTCAAGAGCTGTTAACTGCCTTAGGGGAACCGCAGCAGCGTGTCCCGTTGGTTCATGTGGCGGGTACGAATGGTAAAGGTTCCGTCTGTGCCTACCTTGCGAGTGTGCTCCAGGCGGCAGGTTATCGCACCGGTCGTTACACGTCGCCGCACCTGCTCAGTTGGTGTGAGCGCATTTGTGTTGATGGCACGCCAATTCCGGCTGCTGAGTTTTTAACCTTGATTCGGCGGATTGAAGTGGTGCTGCCGCGGTTACAGTACCAGCCGAGTCAATTTGAGCTGGTGACTGCCGCCGCTTGGCTTTACTTTGCGGAACAGGAGGTGGATATTGCGGTGGTTGAAGTGGGCTTGGGGGGGCGCTTAGACGCCACTAATGTGTGTCCACCGCCTTTGGTTAGTGTAATTACTTCCATTGGCTGGGATCACTGGCAGCGCTTAGGGAATACGTTGGGGGCGATCGCCCGTGAAAAAGCTGGCATCCTCAAACCGCAGCGCCCGGCTGTGATTGGTCCGGTGCCCCTAGAAGCGCAAGCGGTGATTCAAGAACGGTTAGAGGCTTTGCAATGTCCTGCCGTGTGGCCGGAACCGGCGCAATGGTCAGCACAACCTGGGTGGGCCATTTGGCAGGGTATTGAGTATCCCTTGCCGTTAGCAGGTGAAATGCAACGGGTGAATTCCGCGATCGCGATCGCCACCCTGCAAGAGCTCACCAAACAGGGGTGGCACATCCCCCTAGAAGCGATAAAAACTGGCATGGCACAAACCCGCTGGCCAGGACGGCTGCAATGGGTGTCATGGCAAGGGCAACAACTCTTGATTGACGGTGCCCACAATGCCCCCGCCGCAGCGTACCTCCGCCAGTACGTAGATCAATTGGGCTGGTCACCAGTGACCTGGGTGGTGGGCATGCTGGCCAATAAAGACCATCAAGGGATTCTCCAGCATCTCCTGCGTCCGGGCGATCGCCTCCGGTTCGTGCCGGTTCCGGGGCATCAGAGTGCCGATCTGGCGGCTTTAACGGTGCTAGCGCACCAATTATGCCCTGATCTGGGGGAATGCCAGCAGTTTGATAGCCTCCTCGATGCTCTAGAGGACGTGCCTCCCCATACCGTTGTCTGCGGCTCGCTCTACTTAATTGCCGTTGTTTTGGGTTATCAGCCGTCAGATGTATTGACAGTTAGTTAAGGTTCTTGCTAGGGTAAAGATCGCCCAAAATTGGGACTGTAGTTCAATCGGTTAGAGCACCGCCCTGTCACGGCGGAAGTTGCGGGTTCGAGCCCCGTCAGTCCCGTTTTTCATAACATTTCTCACCGCTATACCACGAAAAGGATATCAACTGCACATTTTATTTCCGGTTGAAGCGGGAAATTCATGCTGTGAGTTCACATCCACCTTAAGTTAGGGCACGTAAACTACCCCACCGCATAGACAGATGGGAATTTCCTATCTATCTCATTAAAGGAGACAGACCTACGTGCGTTACTAACTCTAAAGCTTGCGAGAGTAACACAAGCGTCTAGCAGTCTTGCCTTGAGTAGATACCCCCAGGGGAATTCGAATCCCCGTCGCCTCCGTGAAAGGGAGGTGTCCTAGGCCTCTAGACGATGGGGGCAAGTTCAGCATTTATTACGTTACCCAATACCTGAGTGCCTTGTCAACCTCTGGTTGGAATTTTGCATGAACTGCTCTGCTGGCGGGAACAGGTAAAGGGTACTGTGCTGGCGTAACCCCCTATGACGGACTTAAGCTCCTTCTCAATTGTCATGCCCGCCTTCAATGTTGTGGCGCAGCGCGGCGAGGCGGTCTTTCGGGAAACCCTTGCCAGTATTGCCGCCAGTTGCCGTTATCTTGAGCGCACGTATCCCCGACCGGTTCAGGGAGAACTGATTCTTGTGAGTGATGGCTCCACCGATAGCACCTGTGAGGTTGCCTGTGAGGCTTGGCCTGAGGTGGTGCCATTGCAACTGGTGGGGTTACCCGCCAATGGCGGCATTAGTACTGCCCGCAACACGGGAGTGCGGCTGGCCAAGGGGGAGGTCATTTTCTTTTGTGATGCCGATGATCTCTACCGACCGGAGCACTTGTTTTTAGCACTATCGATCTTGAATCAGCCATTGCCAGAACCCTACAGCACACCAGCCGAGCCAGCCTATTTTGGTGCAGTACGAACCGGCATTTACTGTCGCGATCGCCTTCATCCCTACTGGCAGAAAACCCTTGAGCAAACCCTTGTGCTCAATTTGGCAGTACGCCGCGAGGTGCACGAGTTTATCGGTGGCTTTCCTGAGGAGGCGGTCTTCCGCCAGTTTCGTCTTGGGGCAGAGGATGCGGCCTATGCCCACTGGCTGCACCGCTTTTGCCACACAGCGCACCTACAGCAGAAAACCGTTGAGTACCGCCGCTTTCCCGGCAGCTTTTTTGACCGGCAGTTGGCCAAATTTCAGGCGGCACCGGGCACCGTACCGGAGGCGCTCAGCCCCACTGACCTAGAGCAGCGGCAGCAAATTGAGACGATTATGGCCACGCGCTTGCGGGAGCTTGAGGCCAGAGTTTGTCAGGGGGCGATCGCCTAACTTTTGTGCTGAGCAAGAATAGCCGCTGCTAGCTTTTCGGGTACCTCTTGCAGATGGTCAAATTGCCAGTGGAAGCCACCGGCACCCATGGTAATCGAGCGCAGTTCCACAACAAAATCGTGCATTTCTGCTTGGGGTAAGTAGGCGTCGATTTGTTCCCACCCCGGCCAGCCCGCTTTTTGGTCGTAGCCCAACACTTGCCCCCGACGACCTGTCAGGGCTTGCATGACCTTAGCAGTAAAGGCTTGGGGCATCCACACTTGCACTGCCATGATGGGCTCTAGCAGTTGCGGTTCACACTGGGCAACCCCCGCTTGCATAGCAAGGCGAGCCGCTTGGCGAAACGCTTGCTCAGAGCTATCCACCGAGTGATAGGAACCATTGGTGAGCGTCACCGCCACATCCACCATGGGGAAGCCAAGGGGGCCTTGATTGAGAAAGTCCCGCACCCCCTGCTCAACCCCCGGAATATACTGTTTGGGAACAACGCCACCAACAATGGTTTCACTAAACTGAAAACCACTACCCCGACTCAGGGGGGCAATATCCAGATAGACATCGCCAAATTGGCCGTGGCCACCGGTTTGATGCTTGTAGCGGCCATGACTGTTGTGGGTGCTGCGACGAATGGTTTCTTTGTAGGGCACTTGGGGCAGATGGGTCTCCATGGGTAGGTTGTATTTGCGCCGCAGGCGATCTAGGGCAATTTGCAGGTGAATGTCCCCTTGTCCCCAGAGGATAATTTCGTGGGTGTCGCCGTGGTGCTCCCAGTGCAGAGCCGGATCTTCTTCTAGGAGTTTTTGCAGGGCAGCCGTGAGCTTCACTTCATCACTGCGTTTAGCGGGGGTAATGGCAAGGGCATAGACGGGCTCAAGGCGATCAGAGCGCGGCAAGGGCGGTGCTTGGCCACTGGGGCTGAGGGTGTCGCCGGTGGCAACTCCTTCTAAACGAGCCAGCAGAACGATGTCCCCAGCGCTGGCTTGACTTTGGGGCTGAAGTTGGCTACCCAAGGCACGGTAGATACCGCCAATGCGCACGCCATTCAAGCTCATGCCATCGGTGACGGTGCCCTGCCACACCCGCACTAGTGAGAGTTTGCCACCCCCTTGGGGCAGGTAAAAAGTTTTCAGGACTTGGGCGAGGGGTTCATCACTGCTGATCTGACGATGGGCAGCGGTTTCCTCGGCGGCTGGGGCTTCCTGAGCTAGGGCAGCGAGGAGGGGACGCACGCCGTAGTCGGTTTGGGCACTGCCAAAAAAGACGGGCACGATTAGGTCAGCCCCCAGCTCCCACCGCAAATCCGCCTCAATTTCAGTGGGGTCGGGGGCAATATCTTCCAGCAACTCTTCCAGTAAATGATCATCGTAGTTGGCCAAGGCTTCAAGGAGTTCTGCGCGAGCGGCTTGCTCCACTGACCGGAGTTCTGTGGGGAAGGGCACAAGGTCAGCGGCGGCACCCGTGTGGTAATGATAGGCTTTTTCACTAACAAGGTCGATGTAGCCCAGCAGATCATCCCCCTGCCAAATGGGGTACTGCTGCGGCACCAGTGGCCGGGTGGAGACTTGCCGATAGGCGGCCAGAATCTCCATAAAGGGATCGTGGGCGCGCTCCATCTTGTTGATAAACAGGCTGTGGGGAATCTGCCAGTCATCCAAGAATTTGAATAAGGGGGTCAGGGTAAAGGCGCGATCGCTGAGGGGTTCACAGACCACAATGGCCATATCGACGCCGACAAGGGCATTCAGGGTTTCTTGCAGTAGTTCCACAGAGCCGGGGCAGTCGAGCAGGGTGAGCTCCAGATCACCGAACTGGGCATGGGCAACGTTAATTTCCGTTCCCATGTGGCGATCGCGGGCTTCAGGGTTAGTGTCGAGTAAACTGCTGGCTTTGCCATTGATGGTGTGGGTGAGGCGCAAAATACTCTCGAGAAGGGTCGTTTTACCGCTGTTGTAGCTGCCAATGAGGGCAACATTGCATCGTCTTGCCATCGGACACCTGCCTTTTGATTTGCCATTCGGGTCAAAATTGTCCAGAATAGACCCTTAGTTTGCCGTTTAGTAGATCTCTTACCCTAGGGCGATCGCCAAGGGCAGAATTTGCAGTATCTCTTAAGAGACGCGTAAACAACCCTTAACAAGCGGTTAACTCTTGCAAGGAGGACGCACTCACGATGCGATTACAATCGGTGGCCTACATTGGGGCGATCGCCCTCACCTTGGGCATGCTCTCTCCGGCTCTGGCCAACAACCAACTAGCCGTCCTGATGCAGGAAGGGCGGCGTTTGGTAGAGGCGGGTAACTACGATCAAGCCTTGGGCATCTATCAACAATTGCTGCAAAGCGACAGCCGTAACCCCCGGGTGCATTCCGCCATCGGCTTTATCTATGCCCAGCAGGGGCAATTTCCCGAAGCGGCTCGTGCCTACCAGCAAGCGATTGAGTTGGATCGCCAAAACCCAGATTTTTACTACGCCTTGGGCTACAGCCTCGGCATGATGGGGGAAAACCATGGCGCCGCTGCTGCCTATCGGCAAGCCATTCGCCTCAACGATCGCAATGCCCAAGCCTACGAAGGGTTAGCCGTTATTTTGGCGCGCATTGGCGACACCCAAGGAGCCATTCAGGCCTATCGCTCAGTGATTACTTTGGATCCGCGCAGTTGGTCAGCGTATAAGGGCTTGGGCGTGCTTCTGCTTCAACAGCGCAGTGTGACGGAGGCCCTCAGCACCCTACGCCAAGCCGCTAGCTTAGCTCCTAATAACGCTTCGGTACAACTGAACTTAGGGATGGCACTCTTGGCAGCCGGCGATGTGGCTACTGGCTGGCAGGCGATTGACCAAGCGATGAGTTTGGGGCAGCGAGACTTAGACCTCCTGCAGCAGATTGCCGAGCTGGCTGCGGCAGCAAATGAACCCCAGCGGGCAGTTCAGGCTTATCGCCGCATGATTTCCCTCCAACCGGAGCGTATTCCCACTTATATTCAATTGGGAGATCTGCTGATGCAGCAAAATAATCCCCTCGAGGCGGCAGCCACCTACCGCCAAATTACCCGCATCAGCCCCACCAACCCAGAGGGCTTTTATAAGCTGGGCCGCGCCTTAGCCGCCCAAGGTCGTCGCTCTGAAGCCCGCAGTGCCTACCAAACAGCCATTCAGCTCTATCGTGAACAAAACAACCGCCAAGGGGAAACCAAAGTGCGAGAGGCCATGCGCCAGCGCAGCTAGGGGCAGTTCGATCGCCCCGGAGCGGGAATACACAGTTCCCAGTCAGCATTAAAGGGTTCATAACCAATGGCCAACCCAGCGCGTTCGACCTGTTCACGCACCTGCTCAAAACAGGAAAAGCCATCGGGACGCACGGCAACAATCACGTATTCGCGATCGCCCCGACTGCGCAGACCAGCTAAGAACAGCGCCAGCCTTGAAGTGTTAGGGGCTAATTCTGACTGGGGTACCAGTTGCTGTTGGGGATGGATGACCACCCCATCACGACGGCACTCAAGATAGCGGGGCGTGCGGCCATCGTTTTGCGCCGTTTCCCGCGCCAGAATTTGCACCGTAGTGCGCTCGCGGCTGAGGCTACTGACGCTAATGACCACCACCAAGAGGATCAGTGTGCCGATGGTGCAGGCCAAAATCGACAGGAAGGGAAACAAGTCCAGTTGCAGAGGTTGAGATTTCCGGCGCACGCTCAAGAACTAGATAATTTTAGGAACGCGGAAAAAGTCATCTTCGCGATCCGGGGCGATCGCCAGCAACTCTTCTCGATTGACACTGGTTTCGAGTACATCGGGGCGGGTCACGTTACTCACCTCGATGGCACGGGTGGTCGGCGCCACATCCGTAACATCCAGTTCGCTGAGCTGGTTGACGTAGTCAAGGATGCTGTCCAACTGGCTGGTGAGGGCAGGTACTTCACTCTCATCAATGGCAAGGCGTGCCAAGTGTGCTACCTTGCGCACATCATCTGCGGTAATGACCTTAGTTGTCATGGGAGAACCTAAAAATAAACATCCATATTCGAGCGACCCGTGGTCTTGAGCCAATTCTGTGCCTCAATGTAGTTATTGGGGGCTAATTGAATGGCGCGCTTCCAGTAGTCCGCGGCGCGGTCAAATAACTGCTCCGCTTGCTCCGGCTGCTGTTGCTCCTCGGCAAGAGTGCCCAAATAGTGATAAATCACGGCAATATTGTTTAAAGCTTGGGGCATCCGCGGATTCAGCTCAAGGGCTTGGTGGTAGAACTCTAGAGCCTTTTCGTGCTCGCCATTACTGGCATAGATCAGCCCAATGTTGTAGAGAATATAGCTGCGATCATTGGGATCATCCTCCAATTCGAGAGCAGCTTGGTAATTTTCTAGCGCTTCGGCATACTCCCCATCCGCTTGCGCTGACATCCCATCCCGATAGTAGGCAAAGGCAGTTTTTGATTGGTTGTTGGTGGGCAACACCTTCAGAATGAGATCGGCCATGACCGTAAAGGTTTTGTCAATGAAGTTATCGTTCCGTTGCGATCGCGGCATAGGTGCAAGTCCAACAGGCTTTTGCCTAGTGTATCAAACTCAGCAACGCGCGGCTGGTCTTCCCTAGGCAAGATGCATCTGGAGCACAGAACGGGGTGCCCGCCGCACCCGTGCTCGAATGGTCGGCAGCCCTAAGCGTTGGCAAGCTTCGTAACGATGGCAACCGGAAAAGCCGTAGTACTGTCCCTCCACTTCAAGGACATCGATTGGCTCTTGCTGGCCTATCTCAGCAATGGAGGCCATGAGAGCGGCAACTTTCTCGGGATCCGTCTGGCGGATCAGGGGACGACGAATGGCGCTCAAGGGCAAATCCAGTATTCGCATGGGCTTACTCAAACTCGTTATGAGTTTATTATAGCAAGTCTATCACAAAAAAACCGCCAGTAACAGCACTGACGGTTCACACAACAGAATAGGGCTGGTAGCTCCGCCTATGAGAGAGCAGGCAACCTATGATCCGTAGGGATGCTTAGCGGCGGGGCACTTTGGCAAGGTAATCGATATCCGCTGCCCGCAACTGCTGAGCGTAGCGAGTTTTGGGGGCGATCGCTGCCGCTAGCTCGCGATATTTGCGCGGATCTCCTTCCGGTAGCCGCCGCTCTTGGAATTTACGGCTGTAGAATTTCTCCAGCGTAAAGCGCCAATCAGTCGTTGTAGTGCCCACCTTATCGCGATATTCATAACCGTAGCGGGGGGTCACAAGGTTGAAGGGACGACCCTCCATTCGTTTGCGCTGGTAGGGCACTGTAAAGTCACCAAAGGCTTGGGTGTATTCCTCGCTGTCGAGGAGGGCATCGACAAAGCCCGAGAAACCTAAGGTGCCGATTTTGATCGACCAAGCAATTTTTTCTTCCTGATTGTAGGCGCTGCGACCTAGGAAGCGACGCAAGCAAACATCCACGAGGCGGTAGTTGTCGTTCACTGCCACAACGGTGTTATAAAAACGCTCTGATTTAGCCAGACCGCGGATAAAATCGCGAACCGTAATGACGCGGTTGACCAACTGTGATTCCAGTGTCACTTGGCGATTAAAGGCCAAGGTGGCATGCTCACTAAACACCTGGCGGTAGCAGGCCCAAATGACTTCGCGAATCTCAGGATAGGAGGCGGCATCCTCTAGGCGATAGACATAGGGGCTGTCTTCGTTGAGATCAGCAGCACCAAAACTCGCGACACGGTGGTTTTGGGTGGTCGGCTTGTACGTCAGTAAGGGTAAATCCATGAATCTCTCCCAAGTTAAAGAGGTGAATCATCAATCGCTAGCGCAGCGGAAAAGAAGCCGTGGGATTAATTGAGGCCGGTACAGCGGGGCGATCGCTACGGCTGGTATCGGGGATACGCACATTGGCCGTTGAAACCGATCGGAACTGTACTGGCGTAATCGTCACTGATCGCGCCATATCCAAGAAGTTGCGGATATCGCCCCACTTGTAGCGACTGTTCTCTAACTTATCGCGCCAATAGTCACTATAGCGAGGGGTCACTAAATTAAAAGGCCGATCCTTGTAGCGACGACGCTGATAGGGAACCGTGTTGTCGCCAAAATTTTGGGTATATTCGTCACTGTCAATCAGGGTATCGACAAAGTTTTGCCAGCCATCAGTGGCAATCCGGATCGACCAAGCCAGTTCCTCCTCTTTGTTGTAGGGTGCCCGCCCCAACAGGCGCTTGAGAGCTAGCTCCACAATTCGGTAGTTGGAATTGGTTTCCACCACCAATTTGCGAAAGACATCGGACTTGGCTAAACCCCGAATAAAGTCGCGCACGGAAATCGTCCGGTTGCTCAATTGTGATTCCAGATGCGGCTGACGGCTACTCTGCAGCAGGAGGTGTTCACTAAAGACTTGGCGGTAAGCTGCCCAAATGAGCTCATTCATCGTGGACTGATCCGCTGCATCTTCGAGGGAGTAGCGGCGCGGGGTTTCCTCGCTAGGGACTTCGTAACCCGCAACGCGCTGGTTTTGGGAACTGGGGGAATAGGCAAGTAAGGGAATGGCCATAACTTACACCTTGGGTTGAGAAGGTAAATAACGATAGGGCAGGGCAACGGGAGCCGGTTTCACGGGCGTTGCCGGTAAATCCCGCTCCACCGTAGTATTTGGTGGAGTAATCAGACTGGACGTGGCACGAGCCACATGCCGCTGGCTATCGAGGGTGGGCACCACAATCGAGCGAGCCATGGAAAGGAAGTTCGCCGGAATGGCACCACGAATAATTTGCTTGTCCAGCGGGCCAGAGGTGTAGTACCGCACTTGATAGTAGGAGCGCCCACTGAGGGATATTTCCTTGTTGCGCCAGTAATCACTATAGCGGGGGTTCACAAGGTTAAAGGGACGTGCCATGCGTCGCCGCCGCTGGTAGGGGACAATGTCGGCGCCAAAGTTTTGCTGGTACTCCTCGCTTTCAATGAGGGCATCAATAAATCCTTCCAAGCCGCGGGTGGCCAAAATAATGGACCACGCAATTTGCTCTTGCTGACCGTAGGTGGGGCGACCTAGAAAGCGCTTGAAGGACAAGTCAACCAAGCGATAGTTGGAATTTACTGCCGCTACCTGTTCGCGATACACTTCTGATTTACCAAGGCCGCGAATGAAGTCTTGCACTGAAATAGCACGATTGCGCAATTGTGACTCCAAGAAAGGCTGGCGGTAGGATTCCAGAATCAGGTGCTCGCTAAAAATTTGCCGATAGGCTGCCCAAATTAGGGCATCGACGTCCGCCGCATCGGTTGCATCAGTGAGGCGGTAAATGACGGGATCATCCTCGGCAGGGACTTCATAACTAACAACCCGCTGGTCGAGGGTTTTGGGTTTTACACCCAGCAAGGGTAACGACATAAGTTCCAAATCCTCTAGGTATGCATGGACAGATGGACGGCGTCCCTTTGAAGGGCCAGTTGAGCACGGGAACGCACAACAATATCGGGGTCGCGATCGCCCAAAGCCGTCAGCAGCGCCACGACATTAGCTTTTAGCTCCACCGCAGGGGGTTGCTGCTGCAGGTGATCAAGAGCAACAACTACGGCATAGCGCACTGCCCAGTCGGCAGCTTCGGCATTGCGCTGCAAGACCTCAAGGGTTTGCCCTAGGCGAAGCCGTCGTGTGGTTGCTTCCTCAAAAAGATGCCACCGCAGAGCACCAAGGGCTTTGGTGGCGGCACGCTTGACGCTAGGGGCAAAGTCAGACTGAGCAGCACTCAGCAACACGTCGAGAGCAGCAGGATGACCAATGGCACCCAAGACCCGTATGGCATAGGCGCGGGCACCATAGTTATAGCCATCAATTTGTGCCAGTAGTGGTGCTACTGCCACATCACCCAGTTGAATGAGACCCTCAACCGCTGCCTGAGCTGCGGCAGGGTTATTGTAGCCCAGCACCTGAATCAATGTCGGAATTGCTGCTGCATTCTGTTGAGCCGCTAGGGCAACGACAGCAGTGGTCAAGGCCTCAGCCGTGGTGGCTGAGTTAACGGCTGCAAGGTAAGGGGCAAGATCAACCATCGAATTTCCCTTCACAGGAGTTGATCCAAGGCCTGGAATAGCGGTTCGCCCCTAGCGGCATCCGTAGCCAGTTGCTTGGCCAGAATACCGTGGAGGGCAATCAGCTTAAAGCTCGCTTCGACCTGAGCCTTGACAATGGCTGAGGTGGCTGGCAAATAGCCCATAGCTCCCAAATCCAGCAGAGCACTGCGCCGCAGTTGCACATCCTCACTACTGAGGGCGGCAATGAGGCGATCGCCATAGGAGGGGGCGCCGGTGAGCTGAAAGAGAGCCCGTGCTGCTGCAAACTGTACCCGCGGCATGGCATGGTCAAGGAAGGGTTCAATCAAGGGAATGGCGCTTGGGCACCCCAACTGACCCAAACTCTCGATCACTGCCTCCACGGGCTGCACGAGGTGAGGACGACCGGGGACAAGGGTTGCCATCGCTACCCCACCCGCTAGTAGAGCCTTGAGGGGCTCAACGGCAGCAGTATCTCCCAATTGACCAAGAGCAATGGCCGCAGCTTCGCGAACATAAAAGTCCTCACACGCCAAGCAGTTCACTAGGGAGGGGACCGCTTGGCGATCGCCCAGTTTCCCGAGCGCCCGTGCCGCATTGCGCCGCAGGGGATAGCCCCCTAACTCAGTGCGATCGGACTCATCCGCCAAAGCAGCAATTAAGGCTGACACAATCGCTTGCCGTTCAGCAACTGTTGCCGCTTCTAGGCCAAACTTGCCTAACCACCACGCTGCGTAGTAGCGGAGACTCGTATCCTCCCCCTGCAACTGCTGCAGCATCTGGGAGACGTTGAGGGTCGTTGCTGGCGAAGCCGCTGCCATGGCCATCGAACCTAAACTCCTCAGGAGGCAACGATCGGGGTAATGGCAACAATTTTGCCCCCCATGCGAGCAATGCGTTGCATTTCTTCGTTCATGCGGTTGTAGGGCACGGTAATGAACGTGCTACCACTGCGACGAATTGGATAGCCCATTTTGTCGGTTTCTTCATTCTGGCGCAGTCCCACGACTTCATAACGAAAGACGCGGGCACCGGAGGGGCTGATGGCGGCACTACCGGTAGCGGTTTGACCAAACATAGCAACTGACTCCCAATCTCAAAGGTTACTCAAAACGATCCCTAGGCAGGATTCACACTGATAATGCGAGCCCCAGTGCGTTGTAACTGCTGCATTTTGCTCGACAGTTGCTCGTAGGGCACTAAAAATGCGGTACTACTGCGGCGCACACTAGGGTAGCCGGGCTGGCGAATACCGGACACTTCAATCCGATAAACACGGCCACTTTGACCAAAAGAGCCACCTAAGCAAGCGCGGGGGGGGTCATCAGCACTACGAGCATAGTAAGCAAAAGCCGTGTCGCTGTTGGAAGGCGGGACAACCGTTGTTGGTCGATTGGTGGCCAAGTCCCGCGCTAGGCGAGAAAGGTTCCCCTCGGCTTGGGCGCGATCGCTGTTGGCATAGCCGCGATAGAGGCGGAACATCCGGCCAAAGGCAACACTGACTTGTCCGGGATGAAATTCAAAATCGCGATAGTAGGGGACGACCGCATCCCCAAAGGCATCAGTATATTCCTGCGAATCAATGTAGGAGTCAATGTCGGCATCAAACCCTTCATTTTCGTAAAGGTCGAGGTGAAAAATCACTTCAGCCTCGTTGTAGGGGGGACGTCCCAGCAGGTGCTTGTAGTTCAACTCAATGACGCGAGTTTGAAAATTGCCGTAGAAAAATTTCTCTTTGTATAGTTCCGACTTGGCCACCGCCCGCACAAATTCGCGCACGCTAATTTTGCCATTGCGCAACAGCGACTCGGCACTGACCAAGCGTTCCGACGCCATCAAATAGTCATTACCCAAGACTTGACGGTAAACGGCACGGATGACCGTTTCCACATCTTCCTCGCTCCAGTTGGGGCGCAGTTCCACCCGCGGGGCATCACTGAAGGCGGAGGTACCCAAGCGCGAAGCAGCAGCAGTAATAGCCACGGTACAAAACTCCTGAAACATCAAGGGGTACAAACAAGCCCGGCGTTGTAAACAAAGGGTCAGCCAACTGCCGACATCTGCTTACCTCACCGGGCAACAAGGGCTTACGCCAATTAGCTGAGGGCGTTAATGGCGTAGTCGATGTAGGCGTTGGCTTCCACCGCTGCTTGGCCGCTCAAGCCATGGTTGGCTTTGATGTATTTGAGGGCTTCAATATACCAACTGGGGGACAGATCAAACGTGCTGTTGATTTCTGACAACCCAGCAATGAGGTACTCATCCATTGGACCGGTACCCCCTGCCACGAGGCAGTAGGTCACCATCCGCAGGTAGTAGCCGATGTCCCGGGCACACTTGGCTTTGCCTTCGGGGGTCGAGGCATACTGAGAGCCTTGCATGGTGGTGGTGTAAGGGAATTTCTGGTACACCGCTTGAGCCGCACCATCGATCAGGCTTTGGGCGTTGTTGGTGAGGGCACGGGCTGCTTCCATGCTGGCCACGGCACGCTTAAAGCGACCATCCACTGCTTGCAGTTCAGTGTTGCTCAAAAAACGGCCTTGGGTATCGGCGGCGGCAATGGCTTCAGTAATCGGTGTTTTCATGGATAAGATGTCTCCCTAAAGTTTGCGTGGTCAAAACGGTCAAAGTAAAACGTTGCAATTGCCGATTAAGCAACAGCAGCAGCGGCACGATCAAAGTAGCCGGCCACTTCCGACATCAGGGCGCTGCAGTCGCCGGGGGTAATCCCGTTGGGATCGTTGGCGATCGCGATGGCAGCCTCTTTCATTTTTTGAATGGCCACAGCCACGGAGGAACCCGGGGTGCCCAAGGCTTGGTAGGTTTCGCGCAGACCATTGAGGCAGCGATCATCCAGCACACTGGAGTCCCCAGCCAAAATAGCGTAGGTTACATAGCGCAAGATGATTTCCATGTCGCGCAGGCAAGCAGCCATACGACGGTTGGTGTAAGCATTCCCACCGGGTTGGATCAGTTGGGGTTGCTCGGCAAACAAAGCACGAGCTGCGTTGGCAACGATGGTCGAAGCGTTGCTGGTGATCCGGTTGACGGTATCCAGCCGCTTGTTGCCTTCTTTCACCAAGTTGGACAGGGCATCGAATTGGGCGCTGGTGAGAAACTCACCGCGGGCATCGGCCTGAGCGACAACTTTGGCAAATGCATCTAGCATGGATCAATTCTCCTTAATAAAGAAGTCAGGACTTCGTGTGCAAATTGTGACGACGGCCAGAAGCAAAGCGCGCCGGAAGGGTTTTGACCGCTGAGTGCTGAACGCTCGTGAAATTCAGTGAGGAACGCAACTACGGTTTCGTTAAACCCTTCAGGTATTTCTTATACAATGCGGTGGGAAACCTGACTCGGAACCGTTATTAATTTGTAAAATACTTTCTTTGGATAAAATAAATCAATGGCGATCGCCATAAAAGTGCTCCGATTTGCCCTAAGTTTTTCCTAAGTTTGATGAAGTTTTTTTAACATTATTCTCAGGAAGTAACCGCTGTCATGACCGACCTTGTCCAGTTCAGCTTATTTGACGTTGACCTGCCGACGGTGCAGCAGGCTAGGGAGTACACCTATGATCAGATTCCCCAGCGGGGGGATGTGCCGATTCCGCCGGGAACTTATAGCGACCTAGCTGCCTTAAGTGCCCATTGTCAGGTGTGCCAACGGTGTGGCCTTGCGGCAACCCGCACCCATGTTGTGGTCAGCCGCGGTAACCCTAAAGCAAAGTTAATGATCATTGGCGAGGGTCCCGGCCAAGCAGAGGACGAAAGTGGTCGTCCGTTTGTGGGCAAAGCGGGGCAACTGCTCGATAAAATCCTTGCCTCCGTCCATTTAGACAGTGAGGCGGATGCCTACATTTGCAACGTTGTGAAGTGTCGTCCCCCGGGAAATCGGGTGCCCGAGCCTGCTGAGACCGCCGCCTGCTTGCCCTACCTGCTGGAGCAGATTCGCTTGGTTGACCCCCAAATCATCCTCCTAGCGGGGGCAACGGCTGTGCGGGGGCTGCTGCAAGAGCCACGGGGCATTAGCAAAATTCGCGGCCAGTGGTTTGAGTGGCAGGGTCGCTGGTGCATGCCTATCTTTCATCCGGCTTATTTGTTGCGCAATAGTTCCCGTGAGCCCGGGAGTCCCAAGTGGTTGACTTGGCAGGATATTCAAGCGGTGCGCGATCGCCTGCACCAATTAACAGGCGCTTCTTAACTGCTGGGGTGAGGATGCTCATCGAGGTAGCGCAGCCACAGTTGTGAGAGTTCCCGTGCCTGTTCAGCTTTCTCGCCGACAATGTGGTACATGCGGCGGGGGCGACCGCGTCCCTCTACCTTTTTCCAATAGCCATCGATAATGCCCTCATCTTCTAAAAACTTGAGGGCGCTGTAGAGTACGGTATCCGAGAGGCGATAGAAGGGATACTCGTTTTCAATCGCTTGGATGAGCGCCGTGCCATAAGAATCCCCCTTTTCAACCAGCGTGTAGAGGACATAGCAGACCGCGACTTCCTTACTGAGGTACACCGGTGGCGGTTGCTGAAAGAAGGTGTAGATGTCATCTAGTTTCATTGCCCGATCCTCTGGAATTGTTGTGGAATAGGTGCTGTGGCGTCCCCCATCAATCACGTTTGACCCAGCAGCGCTGTCCGGTGAGTGAACAGCAAAAAATTCATCATACCTTGGGCATTCGCATCGGCAATAATCGAGCCAAGACCCCCTAACCTTCTTCAGACAAAACGTACTGGACACAATGGTTGATGTTCATCATTAAACCCCCTACGCAATGAGTAATTATTACTATTGCAATTGGTTTAGGGCATTAGTTCTGATTTTAGGGGATTTCAGAGTAAAGTTTTGAGTGCATAATAATTCCCCACCCATAAAAAATCAACCGTTACTCTGTTAATTTATGCTGCGAGCGAATAGGTTGAGTCTTGGGGGGCGATCGCCAGCGTGACGCGACCATGGCAAAATAGAAGCGTATTTTTACTTCCTATGGATACCTAGGTTCTATGGTGCGCCTGAATCGGACCTCGTTCATTTCCCTACTGCTCAGTGTGATGGCCGTTATCCTTGTGGGCTGCGGCGGTCCTAGCGCCACAACCGCGCCGCCCCCCACCTACAGTGATCTGCAAATTACCCGGATTAATGACTACCTGAGTGATATTCAAAAAAATGCCGAGCGTTTTGCTGACCTCGAAGCCAGTATTGCCAAAGCGGACTGGCAAGAAGCTGGCAACATTATGCGCGGTAGCTTGGGGGAAATGCTCATGGACATGCGTGCCCTTAACCGCAACCTACTCCCTAAAGATCAACCCACTCCCACCGCCCTCACCCGCGCCTTGACCGAGGACTTCTTGAAAATTGATCAGGGAGCCGACCTCAACAGTGTTAACCTTGCCCAAGAAGGTTTCCGTGAGGCAGAAGCGGATTTCAACGCTTACCTGAGCAGCCTGCCCAAACTCTCGTGACCTTCCATCCTGCTAAGTCCTAGCGAAGTTAATTGCCCATGTCCTTTGTTGGTCTGCATATTCACAGCGACTACAGCCTGCTTGACGGCGCCAGTCAACTTCCCGACTTAGTGGCACGGGCAATAGAACTGAATATGCCGGCGATCGCCCTCACGGATCACGGCGTCATGTACGGTGCTGTTGAACTGCTGAAGTTGTGCCGCGGCAAACCCCTCAAGCCGATTATTGGCAACGAAATGTACGTCATTAACGGCGACATTACCAAGCAGGAGCGCAAACCTCGCTACCATCAGGTGGTACTGGCCAAAAATAAACAGGGCTACCACAACCTCTGCAAGCTGACCAGTATTTCCCATTTGCAGGGTTTTCAGGGGAAGGGAATTTTTGCCCGCCCCTGCATCAACAAAGAACTGCTAGCTCAGTACCGTGAGGGACTCATTGTCACGAGTGCCTGCCTCGGCGGGGAAATTCCCCAAGCCATTCTCCAAGGTAAGCCTGAGGTGGCTCGCTCTGTTGCCCGCTGGTACCAAGCCACGTTTGGTGAGGATTTCTACCTCGAAATTCAAGATCACGGCGCCCAAGAAGACCGCATTGTTAATGTTGAACTGGTGCGCATGGGTCAAGAACTGGGCATAGACGTCATTGCCACCAACGACTCCCACTTTATTTCCTGCTACGATGTTGAAGCTCACGATGCCCTCCTGTGTATTCAAACCGGCAAGCTACTCACGGATGACAAACGCCTACGCTACAGCGGCACCGAGTACCTCAAGTCTGCGGCTGAGATGGCGTGTCTTTTTCGCGATCACTTGCCCCAAGAGGTGATTGACACGGCGATCGCCAACACCCTAAAAGTCGCGGCGAAAATCGAACCCTACAACATCTTCCGCGAACCCCAAAGCCCGGATTTTCCCGTTCCCGCGGGTCACACCGCCGACACCTACCTTGAGCAAGTGGCGTGGCAAGGCCTGATGGAGCGGTTCCATGTCCAAGACCGTGGAGCACTGGATGCCACCTATCGGCAGCGGCTGGAATACGAGCTAAAAATGCTGCAGCAGATGGGCTTTTCCACCTACTTCCTTGTGGTGTGGGACTACATCAAATATGCCCGGGATCACAACATTCCCGTTGGCCCTGGGCGGGGTTCAGCGGCAGGCTCCTTGGTTGCCTATGCCCTGCGCATTACCAATATTGATCCGGTACACCACGGCTTGCTGTTTGAGCGCTTTCTCAATCCCGAGCGCAAATCCATGCCGGATATCGACACCGACTTCTGCATTGAGCGTCGGGAAGAGGTTATCCAGTACGTTACTCAGAAATACGGTAGCGATCGCGTCGCCCAAATCATTACGTTTAACCGCATGACCTCAAAAGCGGTGCTCAAGGATGTGGCGCGGGTGCTCGATATTCCCTATGGCCAAGCGGATTACATGGCCAAACTGATTCCCATCGTGCGCGGCAAACCCACCAAACTCGCAGTAATGATTTCCGACGAGACCCCCTCCCCCGAATTTAAGGAAAAGTACGAGACAGATCCGCAAGTGCGCCGCTGGGTGGATATGGCCATGCGCATTGAAGGCACCAACAAAACCTACGGCGTTCATGCCGCTGGCGTCGTCATTGCCTCCGAGCCCCTAGATCGGATTGTGCCACTGCAGCGCAACAACGATGGTGCCGTCATCACCCAGTACTTCATGGAGGATCTAGAGTCCCTTGGCCTCCTGAAGATGGACTTCTTGGGGCTCAAGAACCTGACGATGATCCAAAAAACCCGTGAGCTCATTCAACAGACGCGGGGTGAAACAGTGGATGTGGACGCCTTGCCCCTCGACGATGCCAAAACCTACCAAATCTTGGCAGAGGGCAAACTCGAAGGTATCTTTCAGTTGGAATCCTCCGGCATGCGCCAGATTGTGCGCGACCTCAAGCCCTCTAACCTAGAGGACATTTCTTCTGTCTTGGCGCTCTACCGCCCGGGGCCGTTGGATGCAGGGCTTATTCCCAAGTTTATTAACCGCAAGCATGGGCGCGAACCCATTATCTATCAGCACGAGTTGCTGCGCCCCATTCTCAAGGAAACCTACGGTGTTCTGTGTTATCAAGAGCAGATCATGCGCATGGCTCAAGACCTCGCGGGCTATTCCCTAGGACAAGCAGACCTGCTGCGGCGGGCAATGGGCAAAAAGAAAAAAGAGGAAATGGAAAAGCACGAAGCCCTTTTCATTGAAGGCGCGGCTAAAAATGGCGTGCCCAGTGCCGTGGCGCAAGAACTCTTTAAGCAGATGCTTGACTTTGCCGAGTATTGCCTCAGTGGCGACACCGCCGTCATGACGCTCGAGTATGGCGCTGTCCCCATTGAGCGATTGGTGGGGGAGCGCCTTCGTTGCCACGTCTATAGCTTGGATCCGGCGGGTCATCTTTACGCCCAGCCCATTGCCCAATGGCATTTTCAGGGGTTTCGCCCCATCGTTGAATACACCCTTGCCGACGGCTCCACCCTCCGCGCCACCCCCGATCATCGCTTTATGACCACCACGGGGGAAATGCTCCCCGTTGAGCAAATCTTCCAAGAACAGCGCGAGCTGCTGCAACTGCCCCTCAGGGCAGCCGTGGCTAGTAACATTCCCCAATTAGCGTAGAATAGCACAGATTACCCATTCGCTGGCTCACCATGGAACAACGCCAAGGCTTAACCGTGTGGTTTACGGGGCTCTCGGGAGCAGGAAAAACCACCCTTGCCCATGCCGTCTTCAAAGCCCTGCAGGCGGCGGGCTATCCGGTTGAGATGCTGGATGGCGATATTGTGCGCCAGCACCTAACCAAGGGACTGGGGTTTTCCAAGGAAGACCGCGATGAAAATATTCGCCGCATCGGCTTTGTGGCTGAGTTGCTGACGCGGCATGGTGTCATTGTTATTGTGTCGGCCATTTCCCCCTACCGGCAGGTGCGGCAGGAGGTGCGCGCTAAAATTGGCCACTTTGTGGAAGTGTTCGTGAATGCGCCCCTAACAGTGTGTGAAGAACGGGATGTCAAGGGGCTTTATAAACGAGCGCGGGCAGGGAAAATTCGCAACTTCACTGGCATTGATGACCCTTATGAACCTCCTCTGGCACCAGAGGTGACCTGCCACACCCATCTAGAAACGGTAGAGGAAAGTGTGGCCAAAGTCCTACAAGTGGTTATGACCCACTTAGCAGCCCCTAGGAAGGAGCAGCAGTCTTTGGCTGCTGCCGAGAGTCAAGCCACTGTTGCAAGATGAGGGCAGCGGCAATTTGATCCACAAGGGCTTTGTCCCGCCGCGGCGATCGCCCCCGCTGCTTAAGAATTTCCTCCGCTTGAAATGAGGTGAGCCGTTCATCGATGTATTCCACAGGTAAATTGAGGGCTTGAGCAATGCGTTCGGCTAAGTGTTGCACTTGCCGCGCTTGGGAACCTAATTCGCCGTTGAGGGTGTAGGGCAACCCCACCACCAATCGTTCCACCTGCCGCTCTTGGCATAGGCGTCGCAATTGTTCAATATCACTGGCAAACGTCCGCCGTTGAATTGTGGTTAAACCGGTGGCAAACTGACCGAGGCGATCGCAGCCCGCCACCCCAATGCGTTTGCGTCCCAAATCCAAGCCCAGAACGGAAATCATGCCCTTAGTTGCTGCGTTGCCCGCCATGACCTGCTTGAGCGTGTTCGATCAGTTCCCCTACAATTGAAAGGCATCTTATCCTGCTGTCATTGTAAGACCTGCCCGCAACCATGGCTGAACCCACAACAGACTATAAAGACACCGTCAATCTGCCACAAACGACGTTTGAGATGCGGGCCAATGCACCCATTCGTGAGCCGCAACTGCAAGCCTTTTGGAGAGAGCAGAAAATCTACGAGCAGTTGCAGCAACACAATCCGGGCGAAGTCTTCATTCTCCATGATGGTCCTCCCTACGCCAATGGCGCCCTTCACATTGGCCATGCCCTCAATAAAATTCTCAAAGACATTATCAACAAGTACCAACTGCTGCAAGGGCGCAAAGTTCACTATCGTCCTGGCTGGGACTGCCACGGTCTCCCCATTGAACTCAAGGTACTGCAAACCCTCAGTGCGGCGGAACGTCAAGGACTCACCCCCTTGTCCCTGCGGCAGCGCGCCAAGGAATTTGCCCTGAAGACCGTTGCCGAACAAAAACAAAGCTTTCAACGCTACGGCGTTTGGGGGGACTGGGACAACCCCTACCTCACCTTGACCCCCGACTACGAGGCGGCTCAAATTGGCGTCTTTGGGGAAATGGTTCTGCGGGGCTACATTTACCGCGGCCTTAAACCTGTGCACTGGAGCCCCAGTTCCAAAACAGCCCTTGCGGAAGCGGAGCTGGAGTATCCCGAAGGTCACATCTCCCGCAGTATCTATGCGGCCTTTGCAGTGGTGGAACTTCCCCAAGGTCTAGAAGCTGCTTGGTACGACGCCCTAGGGCAACTGGGCGTGGCCATTTGGACGACAACCCCTTGGACGATTCCCGCCAACCTCGCGGTGAGTGTTAACCCGGATCTGACCTATGCCTTGGTAGAGGTTGAGCCTAGCGATCGCTTTGCGTACCTGATTGTAGCGCGGGACTTGGTGGAGCGCCTCAGTCAAATCCTCGGCAAAACCCTGAGGATTGTTGCTACGGCTAAGGGGGCGGATCTGGAGCACACCTGCTATCAACACCCCCTCTTTGAGCGCCAAAGCAAAATTGTCATTGGCGGTGATTACGTCACCACCGATTCAGGTACCGGCTTAGTCCATACGGCTCCCGGGCACGGGCTGGAGGACTATGCGGTTGGCCAACGCTACGGCCTGCCCATCTTGTCGCCGGTGGATGCGGAGGGTTGTTTCACGGCTGAAGCCGGGCGGTTTGCTGGTCTCAATGTTCTTAACGAGGGCAATGCGGCGGTGGTTGCTGCCCTAGCAGAAGTCGGGGCACTCCTGAAGGAGGAACCCTACGTCCACAAGTATCCCTACGACTGGCGCACGAAAAAACCAACCATCTTTCGGGCAACGGAGCAGTGGTTTGCCTCGGTGGCGGGATTTCGGGAAGCCGCTCTAGCGGCGATCGCCAACGTTACCTGGATTCCTGCCCAAGGGGAGAACCGGATTACAGCGATGGTGGCAGAGCGCTCGGACTGGTGTATTTCCCGCCAGCGCAGTTGGGGGGTGCCCATCCCTGTGTTTTACGACAAAGTCACCGGAGAACCTCTCCTGAGTGCCGAAACGATTGCCCATGTGCAAGAAATTATTCGCCAGCATGGCTCTGATGCGTGGTGGCAACTGAGTGTAGCCGAGCTGTTGCCCCCGTCCCTGCGCGATCAGGCGGATCGCTACGAGAAAGGCACCGATACAATGGATGTTTGGTTTGATTCGGGCTCTTCTTGGGCGGCAGTGCTAGGGGAGCAGCAAGCAGATCTCTACCTTGAAGGCTCAGATCAACACCGCGGTTGGTTTCAGTCTTCGCTCCTGACGCGGGTGGCAGTCAAAGGAGAAGCCCCCTACAAAGCGGTTTTGACCCATGGCTTTGTCTTGGATGAGCAGGGTCGCAAGATGAGTAAGTCCCTCGGCAATGTCACCGATCCGCGGGAGGTGATCGAGGGGGGCAAAAACCAAAAGCAGGATCCGCCCTACGGTGCTGACGTGTTGCGGCTGTGGGTGTCCTCAGTGGACTACGCCAATGATGTCCCCATTGGCAAAACCATTCTCAAGCAGTTGGCAGACGTTTACCGCAAAATTCGCAATACGGCTCGTTTCTTGCTGGGGAATTTGCACGACTTTAACCCCGACCAAGATGCCATCCCCTATACCCAGTTACCGGAACTGGATCGCTATATGCTGCATCGGCTGCACGAGGTCTTTACGGAGATCACAGCGGCCTTTGACAGCTACCAGTTTTACCGCTTCTTCCAGACAATCCAAAATCTCTGCACGGTGGATCTGTCGAACTTTTACTTAGATATTGCCAAAGACCGTCTTTACATCAGTGCACCTAAGGGCGATCGCCGGCGCAGTTGCCAAACGGTACTGGCCACTACGGTGCAAAACCTTGCCCGAGCCATTGCACCCGTCCTGCCCCACTTGGCCGAAGATATCTGGCAGCATCTCCCCTTTACCACCCCCTACACCTCGGTCTTCCAAAGTGGCTGGGTCAGGCTAGCTGAGCAGTGGTATGATCCCCAACTGGCTCCGCGCTGGGAGCAATTGCGGCAGTTACGGACAGAAGTGAATAAAGTTCTTGAGCAAGCGCGCACCGAAAAGGCCATTGGCTCCTCCCTAGAAGCGAAAGTGTGGCTCTACGTTGCCGAGCCAGCGTTGCGCGATCGCCTACTGGCGATGAATCCAGCGGACGCCTTGGCGGGGAATGGGGTTGATGAGTTGCGTTATTTATTTTTAGTGTCCCAAGTAACGATCATGACTGAACGGCAGCCCCTGCCTTTGAAGTACACCCTCGAGCAGCCCGATCTCTGGGTAGGGGTGGGCACAGCAACAGGTGAAAAATGTGTGCGTTGTTGGAACTATGCCGAGAGTGTGGGGCGCTCGCTAGCGCATCCTCAGTTGTGCGATCGCTGTGAAGCTGCCTTAGCAGGAGACTTCTAGGCCTGTGGTGAAGGGGAACATGAACAGCACCGATCCCCTGCGGCAACTCCTTGAGGCGCTGGCTCAAGGTCGAATCAGTGTTGAAGCCGCGCAGCGGCAACTGCAACACCAGACCTACGAACCCATTGGCGAATTTGCCCGTATTGATCATCAGCGGCACCAACGCACCGGTTTTCCAGAAGTGGTGTGGGGACCCGGTAAAACACCAGAGCAAATTGCGGAAATTTTGTGCCGGATGCGTCCCCACTATCCTTGTGTGATGGCCACTCGCATTACCCCTGAGGTTTTTGCCGCGGTGCGATCGCGCCTTGGGGGGCTGCACTATTTTGAAGTGGCACAAATCTGTAGCACGGCTCCCATTTTGCCACCTCGCTATGTAGGGCAGGTGGGTCTGGTCTGTGCCGGAACTGCGGATCTGCCAGTGGCGGAAGAAGCGGCCATTACCCTAGAACTCTCTGGTTTTGCAGTGGAGCGATTTTGGGATGTGGGCGTGGCCGGCATTCACCGCCTGTTGAGTGTGCGCGATCGCTTGGATCACATGCATATCCTGATTGTGGTAGCAGGAATGGAGGGAGCATTGCCCAGTGTGGTTGCCGGTCTCGTAAAAGCTCCCGTCATTGCTGTGCCCACCAGCATTGGTTATGGTGCTAACCTTGGTGGCATTGCCCCACTGCTAACGATGCTCAATTCCTGCGCCCCGGGCATCGGTGTGGTCAACATTGATAATGGTTTTGGTGCTGCCATGCTAGCCGCTAAGATGCTGCGATCCCTTGCTCAAGACACTCCTGCTGGTTCAATGTGACTGGGGAGTTCAAGGCAATAGCCCGCACCATAAACCGTCTTGATGTAGCGGGGACTGCGGGGATCTGGCTCCAGCTTTGTGCGTAAATGGCGAACATGAACCCGAATTGTTTCAATGTCATCATCGGGATCATAGCCCCACACTTCCTTAAGAATTTCACTGGGGGAGACGGTTTGACCATGGCGTTGCAGCAAACAATGGAGAAGCTCGAACTCCAAGCGGGTGAGCTTAATGATTTTGCTAAACCACGACACCTCAAAGCGCTCTGGAATGAGCGTGAGCGGACCATAGCTGAGAATTTCCCGATGGCCAGCAGTTGCCGGAATGCGATCGGCGCGCCGCAACAGCGCCCGTACCCTTGCCAGCATTTCCTCTAGTTCAAACGGTTTGGTCAAATAGTCATCAGCACCAGCATTAAACCCTTCCACTTTGTTGTGGGTTTGGCTCAAAGCCGTCAGCATCAGGATGGGGATGTCTTGCGTGCGGGGATCTCGCCGCAAACGCTGGCAAATGGTGAAGCCATCCACTTGGGGCAACATTAAATCCAGCAAAATGAGATCCGGTGCGAGCTGCACCGCTAAGGCTTGCCCTTGCATGCCATCCAAGGATTTTGTGACATCGTAGCCTGCCATTTGCAGGTTAATCGCTAGGACATCGGCGATCGCAGGGTCATCATCAATAATTAAAATACGAGGCTTCATGGCGCTGACGTTACTCAATCCTCACAGGACAAGGGACAAGCACTTACCCAAGAATTATAAACATACCCGCAAAAAGCTTAACCCTTTGTTGAATTTCTTTAGCTTCTGCCACGAGAAGACCCGCACTATCATTGTTAGGTCAGCCAACGCGAGGATCATACTTGTTCACCTGAAAATGCATCAGATTTGGCGGCTGTCTAGAGATTGCCATGACTGGTACACAATTGGTCTAGGTCACTTTGTAACGAGGGATAGTTAGACGCAAAAACCAGCACCCTGTCAGGAATTGCAGCCTCAAAGGTCTCCCTTGATATACCAGTCATACTATTAGCCTATGCAGGCTCGACCGGATTTTTTGCAAACCTAGGCTATACTTTGGTAGTGCAACTCGGGGCAGAGACAAGTACTCTGTCCATTTTTGCGGAATCCTCTCTCATTAATGATGCTGTGGTTTGGACATAATATGCTGGCTCCCATTCTTTTGGCTCAAGCCGCTTTACCTACGCCACCGGCTACCACGGCCTATGTGACACCGACAAACTTTGCTTATTTTCCCCAAGATATTCGGCCGCTGCCGGGGCAATTGGACAATGTCCCCGTCTTCAACAGCAACAGTCCTGAAATGGTGCGCAGTGAGGGGATTTTACTCTCGACGTTTCCCCCCCAAGGAAAATGGCAACCGGCCGCTCATCTCAACTTTCCGCTGCAAGGGCGCTTTGATGTGTTCGCCCATCACATTACCCAATCTAACCGTGCTGTTAGCACGCCCACACTCTATTTGGGTCTATTGGCCTATAATCCCAGCGATCGCCCCGTGACCGTCACCTTTTTTCAGGCCGCTAGTTTTTTAAGTACGCCCGACGCTCCTTTTCGCAGTTTGCCCGCGATTCTCGATAACCCCATTGGCTACGTGTTTTCAGGCCCCGGTAGCCGTGTCACCACTCAAGTGTTGCGGGGAGTGCGCCAAACCGTCTTCCCCTCTCAAGTGATGATTCCACCGCGGGAAGCGCGGATGCTCGCTAATTTGCCGCTGCCGCTGCCCACCCAATTTCCCAATGCCGTCATTAACCGTGCTCGCGCCGAATTTATGATGATGAATCAAGGCGGCACCCTCCCCCTGATTACTGATACCAATCCCTTTGGCGAAGTTGCCTCCTCCAACGGTCGCTCGACCCTGATGCACCTGCAAAGTAATGGCCCCATTTACCTTGCTCAAATGTCCATGTTTGCCCGCATGAATGAGCAGGGTACGGAGCGCGCCCCCACCCTAGAAGAATGGTGGACAATGCTGCATCGGGGACAACTGGTGACACCGCGGGATATTCCTCCGAGTCCCCCCAATAGCAATCCCCCGCGCTTTTTCTATGGTCGTGTTGCCGGCGTTAGCAAAGGATCCCAGTGGCAGGCAACCCTCACCGATGACCATGGCCAAGGGGCTGCCCTGACGATTCCTGCCCCCGGGCGCGCCATTTCCTACGGCATTAGTACCCTCCACCGCGGTACCCTTGGCACTGGCCAAATTCAAAGTGCACCCATGTTAGTGCGTTATCCCGATACGGCCTACTACGCCCACGGCAACTATGGCGTTCACTACAGTTTTACCTTGCCTTTGCTCAACAACAGTCGCGGCTTCCAATCTGTGATTCTGACATTGCAAACCCCCCTGAAGCAGGATCACCGCAGTGCCAGTCTCCAGTTCCTCGAGCCACCGGCACCCCAAGTCTTTTTCCGGGGGACGGTGCGGGTGCGTTTTACCAATGATGTGGGTCAGCCCCAAGAGCGTTACGTTCACTTGGTGCAGCGGCGGGGGCAGCGAGGGGAACCCTTGGTGACGTTGAATATGCGTCCGGGTGAAAAACGCAATGTCACCGTTGATCTGCTCTATCCACCAGATGCCACACCGCCCCAAGTGTTAACGGTGGCAACGCTGCTGGGGCCGAGCTATCAAAACACCACCCAAACACCTGCAACAGACTCTCTTTCCTTAACGCCAGTGACTGCACCTTAGGGCACCGATGGGGGGCGATCGCCACATTTTCATTGGAGATGTCCACGGCCATTACGAAGGCCTGTGTCGTCTGCTGGAATGGGTGGCACCCACAGGGGGCGATCGCCTCTACTTTTTAGGAGACTTAGTGGATCGCGGCCCCAATAGCGCTGGCGTGGTTGAGCTGCTACGCCAAGAGGGCTATGCGACGGTGCGCGGCAATCACGAAGATATGATGCTGTTGACCTTTGAGCAGGGACAGTTGAACCCAGCCCGGCTCCACATCTGGTCCAATAGTGGCGGTGATGACACCCTAGCGAGTTATCCCTCAACCCATTTGCTGTGGGAGCATCTTCATTGGCTCGAGACGATGCCCCTGTACTACGACCTTGGTGATGTCTTTCTGGTGCATGCTGGACTTGATCCGGCACTGCCCCTTGGGGAGCAAACCAGCAAGCAGTGCTGCTGGATCCGGGAGCCATTTTTAACCCATCCCACCCCCTACTTTGAGGACAAGACGATTGTGGTGGGACACACCATTACGTTTACCTTTCCTAGGGTGTCGCCGGGGGCGATCGTGCGGGGCAACGGTTGGCTCGACATTGATACCGGTGCCTACCACCGTCGCAGTGGTTGGTTGACCGCCCTCGACTGGAACAATCAATGGGTGTGGCAAGTGAACGTTCTCAACGGTGGCGCCCGTCAGGGGGCACTCCCAGAGTTTGTCGTGGCTCTGCCCGCTGCTTGCTCTAGTGAGCTGGGTTGAGCATTTTTTAACCCCCTAGAGGGGCGGAGCTCGCTAGGTGACAATACTGATCTGAGAGCCTTGGGCTCCCTTGGTGACTTCAATGCGCGTTTGAAAGGCCTCCTTCAAGGCTGGCATGTGGGTGATGGCTAAAATACAGTGAAATTCCGGGGCGATCGCGTTCAGGGCAGCAATGAGTCGTTCGCAGCCTTGGGCATCTTGGGTACCAAAGCCCTCATCAATGATTAAAAACTGGACATCACTGCCGGAACGCTGTGCCAACAGCCGTGCCAAGGCCAGTCGCAGCGCAAAGTTAATTCGAAATGCCTCGCCGCCAGAATAACTCTCGTAGGGACGCGTACCCCGACAATCGGCAATGAGAATATCAAGGGTGTCAATCGGTTTGCCACTACCCCGCTGGCGACTGCGCTGGGTAATAAACTGCAGGTGCAGTTGATGATTGCTGAGCCGCCCTAAGATGGCATTTGTTTCCGCCTCGAGATGGGGCAGCACCGTTTCAATGAGCATGGCCGGAATGCCATTTTTCCCCATGGCTTGCGCCAGTTCGCTGTACAGGCGATGCTGTTGGCGCAATTGCTCAAGCTGCTGTTGACCCTCTTGGTGCTCCTTCTCTAAGCGGGTGAGGTGCTCAAGTTCAGCCGTTAGTTTACCGTGGGTCGCTAAATTCTGTTCCAGTTGCTGCTGTTGCTGAACAAGCTGCTGTTGCTGCTGGGCAAGGGCGACCTCAGTGAGGGGGCTACAGGTGGAAGCCAAGTGTTGCTGTTGCTGTTGAATAGTCTCTAACTGAGCAGCTTGCTGGGCAAGCATTGCCTCTAATTCTTCTTGTTGCTGTGCCAGTTCCGGCAGGCGCGATCGCCCCCGCTCAAGGTCTTGATAGGCTGCGAGTTCTGGTTGCAAGGCACTTAAGGCAGCTTGGACGGCAGCATGAGCCTCTGGGTCGTAAGCCAAATCCGCTAGTTCGGCATCAAGGGTTTGCAGGGCTAGGGCAACAGAGGAGGTGTGGAGGAGGTCGTGCAGTTCCTGTTGAAGCTGCTGCTGTTGCGCCTGTAGCAGAGGCAGTTGCTGCTGTAGCTGGCGATAGTGTCGCTTGGCATGGCGAAGTTCCTGCTGTTTGCTGTCGGCCCAGCGCCATTTTTCCACTTGCCCCCGGGCGATCGCCAAATTTTTTTCATCGTAGTGCAACGCCGCTAACTGTGCCTCGATGGCTTCTCGTGCCTTCAGGCGCTCAGAGTCCCAGCCCTGCGCTTGCAATTGCTGATCTAGTTCCTGCAGTTGTGCTGCCAAAGCGCTGATTTGTGGTTCCAGTTCGCTGGTCGCTTGCATTTGCTGTTGGAGCTGGCCACGCTGCTCAAATAACTGGGTTAGTTGCGACACTTCGTAGCCTACTGCCAAGTACTCCTGCCGCAACACTTGAATTTCCCGCTCGGAAACTGCCAGTTGTTCGCGAATTACCCACACCTGATTGAGCAAGTCTTCCTTTTCCTGCCGATTACGCGCTACCGCCTGTTGATAATGTTCTTCATTGAGGGGACGCTGACACACAGGACACACTGCTCCGGGTTGCTGCAGAAGCTCAAGCCGTTGCTCCAATTGGCCAATCTGGCGCTCGTATTCCCGCTGCCGCACTTGTAACTGTTCCATAAAACGGCGGCGCTCTAGCCCTTTTTCCCGCAAGTGCTCTTGGTAAATGCGTTGTTTTTCGAGGGTGTCAATTTGAGCCGTAATCACGGCCACTGCCTGTTGTAACTCCGGTTGACGATGAATTTGCTGTTGCAGGCGTTGCCAGTGCCGCTGAAGTTCTTCCCGACGGCTTTTAAGGCGTTGGTAGTGCTGCTGCCGCTCCACCTCAAGCTGGTGTTTAGCTTGCAGGAGTGGTAAGACCTGCTGTTGCAGTTGCTCAAGAGCTTGCAGTTGGGCGCGCGCCTGTTGCAGTTGCTCAAGGGCACTGAGAATCTCCGGCTCTTTGGCCATCAGGCGGCTCAATTGCTGGCACTGCTCTTGGAGTAGGTGAATTTGGGTGTCAACACTGTGCAGGCGTTGCAGTAGGGTCTGGCGTTGCTGTTCAAGGTGTGCCTGTTGGCGATCGCGCTCTTGGCGCAGCCGTTGATATTCAGCCACACGATGCTGCCACTCGCTATCTTGGGCTTTCAGTTGCTGCCATTGCTGCATTGCCGCCTCCAGTTCAGGAGCGCGTTCAACTAACTTGGCGATCGCCTGCCGTTCTTGGGCAATTGCACTGTGCTGCTGCTGCAGATGTTCAATAGTCGTCAAGAGGGTTTGTTGTTGCTGCTGTAGGCTTTGATACGCTTGTTGTTGAAGTTGGCGGGTGTGGTAAGCTGCCTGCTGCTCTTGCAGAACTCGCTGCTGCCGCGTCAGTTGCCGGCGCTGCTGCTCAAGCTTTGCTGTCAGCTGTTGATGTTGCGCTTCCAGAGCTGCTCGTTGTGCGAGTTGGGTTGCCTCAGTGGCTAGGCGTTGCTCGAGGAGGGTGATTTGTGCTTTGTAATCCCGGGCGCGATCACGGGCGGCCTCCGCCAGTACCTCATACTGCTCCAATCCCAAAAGTGCTGCCAACACCTGCTTGCGCTCACTTGGGCGCTTGGCCATAAATTCATCAGCTCGGCCTTGGCGTAAATAGGCAGAGTTAACAAAAGTCCCATAATCAAGGCGCAGAATTTGGTTAATTTTTTCTTGGGTCGCTCGCAGCGATCGCCCCGTCAAAGGCCGATAGCCGTCAGCTGTTTCCACCTGCAGTTCCAAGACTGTTCCCTGTTGCCGCCGTCGCACGCGCATGACCCGGTAACGCTGTTCCTGCACCGTAAACTCAAAATCAACCCTTGCCTCCATCTCACCGTAGTAGATGACATCATCCTCACGGCTAACGCGACTTTGCCCCCACAACGCCCAAGCGATCGCCTCCAGCAACGAGGACTTCCCCGCCCCATTGGCACCACAAATACAAGCAACATGCAAACCCGCAAAGGGCAGCGTTGCCTGCCGGTAACTCAAGAAATTACGGAGCACTAATTCCCGCGGAATCATCTCAGACTTGATCTCGGGAAGGCATGGTGATTCTCCTACTCAAAATAAATAAGTAGCGCTAATGTGTACCGCTTGGGAACTTTACCAGTCAGCTAGCCGACGCTGACTCTAAGAGTACAGTGCAGAATGTCAACACTCATCCCCAAGAAATGCTGGTTTTAACGCCCTCCATTAGTGGGCGGCGAATATAGTACCCAGAAGTCTAGGGCATTGCGAGCCAATACGAGCAAACCCGCTGAAATAACAGTAGCTGTTAGCGCCGTTACAAGGGTACCCACCAAGCTGTCCAACCGCTGACCTTGGCGCTGTAAGTCCTTGTTTGTGGTTGCCTGCTCCCGCTTAACCGCGTCAATATCTGCTCTGATAGCCTGAAGTTCCTGCAGAACTTTGGCCTCAAATTTTTCGTTTTTCTCACTATCAGGATTCATCATTGATTCCTTTAATGGAGCTGACGGGAGTCGAACCCGTGTCCGCCCTAGCTATTCATCGACTGCTCCTTCACAGGTTTAGCCTTTCTCACCCTCAGGCGGGAACTGTTCCTTATCCCGAACAGTAGGATGCTCTGGTGGAGTCTTTGCTAAACAGGCCACCAGAGAGACCTGCCTAGCGCATCCGTTGGGGTTAACCCGCTGCCCTTAACGGAGTCAGACAACGAGTGCTCGAACCGTTTTAGAGGTCTTAGGCTACCGCAGCAGCTTTACGAGCGAAAGGAACGATGTTGTTCGCAGTTACTTTTTGGTTTGGACTCTGGATTAACGAGAGATAGCCCACTCTCGACCTGCATCACAGCCCAACTTTCACTAGGACGTCGAAGCCGTTACAGCCCCTTGTTAGAGCTACTTCTACCTTAGCTGAATTTTTTGGAGCTGACAACAACCCTATTCAATTGAACGCCGCCCGACGGTCTTGGCTTTTGGGCGTGGTGCCGGAGGGGCTGCCTCTAATTGCCGTGCCAGTTGCTTCTGCGGTTGAAAGTGAGCTTGCCACAGCGCAGGGGCATCAAGGGTGTCACCCCCATGACGGGTCAGGCGTGGGCGCACCCGACACAAAACGGGTGTATTGACGCAGGCACCGGCAATAATCACCTGCCCTTTACTGAGGGCGGGCAGTTCTCTGAGCAGATCGCGCCCAGCGGCTTCAACCCCATGCTTCAGACTCTCTTGATCAACGGGATTGACAATGCGCAGAATAAATTGGCTCATGCACTGGGACAAAACGTCACTGTCGAGTTTCCCCGGGCGTTGGGTAATAAGACCTACTCCCACCCCAAACTTACGACCTTCGCTGAGGATTGTGCGCAAGACCTGCTTGCACTGGGAGGGTTCATGGGCAGGGGCAAAGCGATGGGCTTCCTCGAGCAAAATAAACACTGGGTAGGGCAGATACTGCTCGTCGCCTTTGGTAACCCGCTCCTTGTGGGTGTTGATGCGGGCATGAGTCGTTTGCCGCAGGATGGCGGTGGCAATCACCTGTTGTTCTTCTAAGGGAATTTCATGCATTTGCAGGATGGTAATTTGCCCCGGCTCAAAGAGCTTCCCCGGCGGTAGGTGCTCATAGGCATGGAAATAGTCGGAGCGCTGCATTTTTTCTAGCTTCCATCTCAAGGCAGGCGCCGAAGAGCCTTGCTGGCTGTTCCCCTCTTCATCAACGCTGCGATCAATGTCCTCAACCGCTGCAATTAAATCCGCCACCCCCCAGCGTTGTTCCCCAAAGCGGCTGCGCACCTGATCATAGGCTTTTTTGAGGATGGCCTGTTGGCGATCGCTCATCTGGGGCAATAGGGTCAGAAAATCGTAAAACTCAAGGGAGGAAACGCGAATTCTAATTTCTTCGGGGGTAATGATCTGCACCTTGGGCTGGTAGCCATCTTCACCTCGGAACACCGGATGTCCTTGTATCTCGCTTAGGGTGTGATATTCACCGTGGGGATCAAAAATGAGCACTGCTGCACGATTTTTAGGCAGCAGTAACTCTTCCAGCAACACACCTGCCGTGTAGGATTTACCCGAGCCGGTACCCGCCAGAATAGCCAAATGCGTGCTAACCAGCTCTTTCAGATCAAGGCTGATGGGAACCGCCCCCGCCTCCCGCAGCAGTAAGGAACCTATATGAGCAGATCCTGGTGCGTCAAGTGGTTTCTTGTTCAAGACTTGTTTGAGCAAAGCATCGTCGGCGCGATAGACCTTGGCACCTGGAGGAGGTAAACACCGCAGGTTACTAAAACCCAAGGTGGGATCAAAGTAGCCCATGACCTCGACCGTGATGGCATAAAGTTCTGCCGGTTCACAGGTAAAGCCAATGAGTGCGGCGATCGCCCCCGGATTGAGCTCATAGTCAGCAAACATGCGATCCGGCAAATGCTCAATGAGGCAACAGGCACTAATTTTGCCCAACACTTGCCGCAATGCGTTGGCCTCTTCAAGGGTGTAAAACACAAACTCGCCGATGCGCACTGGAGCGGCATCTGCCGTAATGAAAATGTACTCATTACCAGACTCGCCCGGACCTTTAACAATGCCAACAATTTCAGGAGACTTGGGTGTCATTCATCCTCAACTTGAGCAAGGGTTGCGAGGAGCCATCAGTCCCACATCAATCGGCGGACATGGACTCCCTCAGCTTGTGGTTTAGTCTATCAAAGTGAACTACCGCTTATCATCGCTACATGATGGATAAGCGACTTCCTTGTTCAACGGAACGTCTAGTAGAACCGTTCGCGTTAGCGGGACGGAGTCCTTTTGCTTTCCCCTCGCCATTAGGAGACGGCTTCTCACATCCATCATCTACCAAGAGCGACACGTAGTACTTCCCATCTGCGTCGAGGGAAACCGTCGCCGATTTGATTGTTCCCTCTATTTCTCGATGTTGACAGCAGTACAGCTTCCCAACAGTGCCGGGGAGTTTGACGTAATCCCCCTCGATTTTGACGTTTTGCGGGTAGGTAATGGATTGGCAACCCTTCTTGGACTTGAAGCGTGGTAGCTTAGTCCTGCCCTCGAAAAAGTTCTTGTAAGCCGTGGATAAGTTGAGAGCCACCACTTGCAAGCACTGGGAGTACCCCTCCTTCAGCCAAGGGGATTCTTTCTTGAGGTCAGGGAGAAGTTTCTGGATAGCTGAGCGGGATAACCCTTTACCAGTGGTTCGATAGATTTCTTGGCACAAATTCAGTGCATAGTTCCAGTACCAGCGACAAGCGCCAAAGCTCTTGGCGAGGGCGAGTTTCTGTTCGTGAGTTGGGTAGGCTCGGAACTTGTATGCACGAACCATTTATCACTTCTAGTCATTAAATAATAAAATGGAGCATTGCGCCACCCAAACTCCCTGAGTGAATTACACATCAAGAATTTTTCTGGCCGCAGTGCGCTAGCATCAGGAAAACAAGTTGGGGAAGCCGCTAACGACCTAAACTTTTATGGCTCGAGCCTCATTTTTGCGCCCGAAATTGCCCTCCAATTGCCAACTTCGACGCCCCAAGTCTGGTGTTGCCAAGCATCTCCTCCTGCAACCCAACTGGCTCCGCTTAGCTCTGCGGCTGCGCGGCTCTGTTATTCCAGCCATTCTGCCCCAAGTGCTTTTCTGTGCTACCTTTGGCTTTCTGATTACTGCTTTACACCTTTATTGGAGAAATCTGCATTGGCCTGTACTTGGTAGCCTTATTCCTTCTATTGTGCTGGGACTCCTCCTTGTCTTTCGCACGAATACAGCTTACGAGCGCTTTTGGGAAGGGCGGCGCCAGTGGGGCAACATTGTCAATACTTCCCGTAACCTCACCCGCCTGATCTGGACGGCTATTGATGAGCAAACGAGTGCTGATCGCCAAGAAAAAATTAAAGCGCTGCATTTAGTGGCCGCGTTTGCGATCGCCACCAAGCAGCACCTGCGCAACGAACCCTTTACAGAGCTAGAAGCCCTGCTGGAACCCCACGAATACAAAGAACTGCAAGCGGTGCAAAATGTGCCCCTGCGAGTGGCTCTGTGGCTGGAAACCTACCTCCACCAAAAACATCGATCAGGGCAGCTATCGTTGTACCAACTCACCTACATTGATGAGTTACTGGTCCTGATGGTGGATGCAATGGGCGCCTGTGAGCGTATTCTCAAAACCCCCATACCCTTGGCTTACGCCATTCACCTTAAGCAACTACTTCTGCTCTACTGCCTGCTCTTACCCTTCCAATTAGTGAATGATTTGGTATGGTGGACAGGGCCAATGGTGGGGCTGATTGCCTTTACCCTTTTTGGCGTTGAGGAAATTGGCATTGAAATTGAAAACCCCTTTGGTCGCGACTTAAATGATCTACCATTGGATGCAATCTGCATCACGATGCAGCAAAACATTAACGACCTCATTAGTACACCGCCACCTAACCCAGCTCTTTCTGACCCTGTGGTGATGACCCATGACCCAAACCCCTTCGCCTCCTGATGTTCACCAAACCATTGCCTACGAGGTTGCTCATCAGCTTCCGGGGCGGGTACGGTTACGGATTCCGCGACTGCGCTACGACGAACGCTACTTGCGCCAACTTCAGCACCTGTTCGTGCAGCAGGATGTGGTGAAGCAAATTCGCGTTAACCTTGCCGCTGCCTGCATTGTCGTAGAGTACAGCCCTGATGACGAGAACCATCTCGCCCTCTTTCGCTCACTCATTCAGCGGGCTGCCGACCCTGATCTGCCCAGTCCTACGATTCTCTCCATTGATAAGCAGGTCTATTCCCCGTGGAACACCACCTATTTCTTGCAGAAGATGGCTTTGCCCGCGGCGGCCTTAGCCATCGTCGCGATGCTACCGGTGCAAACTCCCTTCTATCCGGTGATTGTGGCTACCATCATTACCCTCATTGCCCTGCCCACGTTCCAAGAAGCGCTTGAGAGCCTGCAGCATCGTCACCTCAATGTGACCCAACTGGAATCTTTGTGGACGATTCTGCATACCCTGCAAGGGGAATACATGGCGCCAGTGCTGGCGGTGTTCATGAGCCAAGTGGGAGGATCCCTACGGGATATGACGGCACAGGTCGGCGAAACCCAAGTGTTTGATCCCCTCGACCAGCAGCGCAGCTATTGGATTGAGCGCCAAGGTAGCCGTCGTAATGTCTCGATTCGCGAGTTGCAAGTTGGCGATCACGTCATTGTGGCAGCGGGTTCTGCAGTGCCAGTGGATGGGGAAGTGGTCTGGGGCTCAGCCGTGATTCAGCGACAGTTTCTCACTGGCGAATCAGATCTACTACCCTGTGAGCCGGAGCAGACGGTGCTGGCCTCGTCTTTAGTGGTGCGCGGGCAGCTTTGTATTGCTGCCAAGGCGGTAGGCAAGGATACCCAAGTGGGGAAAACCCTGCAACTGGCCAAGCAGGCGCCCCAACTGGATACCCGTATTGAAAACTACGCCGAAGAAATTTCTAATCAAGCCATTTTGCCTGCTATGGGAGTGTCGGCGCTTGTCTATGGGTTAACGTTAGATGCCCACCGGGCGATCGCCCCGCTGCAGCTCGATTTTGGTGCTGGCATTGGCATTACTATTCCCACGGCAATTTTGGCCGCCTTGACCCATGCGCCCCAACTGGGGGTCTATATCCGCAATGGCCGTGCCCTTGAGCTATTGTCGCGGGTGAATGTTATCGTCTTTGACAAAACCGGCACCCTCACGGAGGTAAAGGGCACCATTGTTGGTGTGGAAATCCTCAAAAAAGACCTCAGTGAAGAAACGCTCCTCTATTGGCTCAGTACGATTGAGCAGCACATCAACCATCCCTTTGCCGTTGCCGTGATGGAGTATGCCCAAGAGCGGGGCATTGCTCCGGGCGATTACACTGATTGGAGCTATGAACCCGGACAAGGGGCTATGGGAGTGGTCGAAGGGCACCGAATTCTGGTGGGCACGCACCAGTTTATGGCTGACAACCACATTGATGCCGACCTTGAAGAATTACGAACCCACGAAGGGGTGCTCTGGAATCGCTCCCTTGCTTGTGTGGCTTGTAATGGTGAACTGGTCGCCGTGCTCTTCTACAGCAATCCTGTCCGCCCTGAAGCGGCCGGTGTCATTGCCGATCTGCAAAGTCGGGGCATTGAATGCTATATGGTCACCGGTGACCATCACGAAGTGGCCAACGCCGTGGGCTATGCAGCGGGCTTTCGCTTGGGTCAAATCTACACCAATACGCTGCCGGAAGACAAAGTGGAAATCCTCAAGAAATTTAAGAGCAAGGGTGAAAAAGTTGTCGCCTACGTTGGCGAAGGGTTTAATGACACTGCTGCCATGGCCTATGCTGACATCTCGATTTCTTTACCAGAGGGCAGTGATGCTGCCCGGCAAACGGCTGATATTCTGTTGATGAACAATAACCTTGAGGGGATCATTCAGGCGATCGCCCTCAGTAAAGAAGTGATGGAGATCATCAACCAAAACATTGCCTTAGTTGTGGTTCCCAACGTCAGTGTGGTTTTGGCGGGGGTGTTTCTGAGCTTACACCCAGTGATTGCGGTGCTCATTAGTAACGGTGCCACCCTATTGGCGGAACTCAACAGCCTGCGTATCCTGACCGATTACCGCCCGGTGAAGGTGGAGCATAAAGTGAGTAGTGGCCGCTCCCAAGCTGGCATGTTGGATATTCCATGGAAGAAACGCCCCCGACGCAGTTTTGTGCGGCTGGGTACGGATGCGCCCAACCCCGCTTAGGAAGCTAAAAGCCCTTTACTGGGGCTCCGGTGAGGGTGAGACCTCGCTATCCATAGGAGATGGTTCTGGGGGTGGCGGCGCTGGGGGGGCTTCCGGTGTGGGGCTGGCGGTTGGCGTTTCGGCGGGGGTTGGGGTGGGTGAGGCTAGCACAGGTGCAGGCTCCACTTCCACAGGCGTTGGGGTTGCTAGGGGTGCTGGGGTTGCAGATGGAATTGGCGCCTCCCACCAAGACTCCGTTGGCGTCACAGAGGTACGCTGGCGCTCTTGGCGTGTCCGCACGACTAGTTCATACTCCCATTGCCAAATTTTGTTTTGTGCCTCGCGGTACAGATGGCGATCCCATTTAATTTGGGCTGCAGTTTTAATGGCTGCGTCTAATTTTCCTTCGCGGGCAAGGGCAATGGCGCGATCTAGAATGGGACGATCAACTCGCTCTTCCAGTTTAATTTGCCACATCTCCCGCTGGCTCTGCGCAACAGTCCAGAGAGCAGCATTGGCAGGTAAACGCTCGACAATTTGAATGGCTGCGGCGTAATCTTCCTGTTCGGCAAGGGCGATCGCCGCGTTGAGAATCGGCTGCTCATCAATGGTGCGTAAGTCCCGTTGCCACTGGGCAATGAGTGCCTGTGCTTGGGGGCGTTCCGGCTGGCCGAGGGCAACCTGCTGCGCCTGCTGAATTGCCAGTGCATAGCCCCAGCGCCAGTGGCTACTGGCTAGCCACGACGCCAATTGAATTTGGCTGGCATTCTGAAGTTGTTGCTGCCAACGGCTCAGATACTCCTGAGCAACGCCATAAAAAGGATCATTCGCTGGAATTTGCTGGACGCGGGCGATCGCCTCCCAGTAGCCCAAAACGGTTCCCTGGGCTGCCAATGCTTTGGCCTGTCCCAGCATGACAATGGGACGATCATGGTAGGACACATCGAGGGCAGGGGCAATTTTTTCAATGAGGGCAAGGGCACCCATAGCATCGCCGTCGGTCAAGCGCTCTTGGGCATAGTCAAACACCTCTGGAATCCAGCGGCGAATATCCGCTTGTGCCTGCTCATAGACAACGGCCTCACGCGGGATACTCAGAGCCAGCATCACGGCTTCTGCCAACTCATTGGCCGTGAGCCAACCCGCCAAATCCCGGGCTAATACCAACGTTCCCCAAGCATCTTGCTCTTGGGAAATGCGGATGGAAAGTTTCTGTGCCTGCTCACGCCAATAGTCTGTGCCCAACTGATTCATAAGCTTCACTTGCAGCAGTGCTAAACCCCAATCCTGCTGGCGGATCGCTGCCTCTGCTGCTGCCAAGAGGTTTCCCCCTTGCCCCACGTTGGTGGCGGTGAGCAGTTCTTGCGCTTGGTTGTAAGCCACTGCTGTTTGCGGGATTTTTTCTAGCAGCAGGGTTGCCAGTTCAACGTTGCCTTGGCTCAGTTGTTGCCGCCCAATCACCAGCAGTGCCAAAGACCACTCATCAACACGGCGCTTCGCTTGGGGAAAAAGAGGGTGATCCGCTGGCCACTGACTCACCGTTTCAATGGCTTGGGCAAGGGAGGGTAGATTACCATTGCGGGCCGCTTGATCGGCACAGTAGAGGCGATCGCGATCACTGGTTAGAAGGGAAGAATGCCGACAGTTGGGTAGGGGGGGGAGCAGCAGCATCCAAGAACTGGCAGTCATCACTGTTGCTGCCGCTATCAAAAAAGGGATGAGCCATGGCCACCCCTCGTACTGTAACAGTTGTTGGCGTAGAGACTGCCAGTGCAGTAGGATGGATTGGGCGATCGCCAGCTCTGCGGTGTTATCAGGGGGGGGCGGGATGCGCCGGAACCATTTTTGCCAAAACTGCGTTGCTTTCATTAGATTCCGAGACTCCTCAGCACCTTAAAAATAATCCTGTCCCCGACCCGAAAAATTTTGCCTTCCATTGTAGTCTAGAGGAATTATTTTCCCCAATAAGTTACGCCCTGCTGAGAAAAAAATCATACTGAGGGAAACATCAAAAAAATACCAACCATTAAGGCATTATGGCTGCTGACTGAAACTTGCTCTAGCCTGAGTGGGTCAAAAAATAAAGTTTACGCTTTGTTACATTTAGCGTATCCCCAGCGGAATTTAGGACACTTCCTCATGCTGACGGCCTTGACACGCTGGTCTGCCACGCAACTGCGCCGGCGGCCTCTTCCTTGGATACTCCTCTTGTCTTTACCAGCAATAAGTTTTTTCGGGTACTACCGCCATTGGGGCGATCGCGCCTTGAAGGCACTCTGTGATGCCCTCCTGACGGAGCGTAGCGTTCCCTTGGCAGCCTTGGGGATCGAGCACCTCGAAAAGCCTTGGCTATTTTGGCCGCTGTTGTTCATGGTGGGGCTGAGTGCAGTGGTGCTGCGCCTGTCTTCAGTGCGGCAACAATGGGGACGGGTGGTGGTGGTGGCCAGTTTGTTGGCACTCATGCTGCGGTACTTACTGTGGCGATCGCTGGCAACCCTAAACCTCCGCACGCCAACGGAAGCCGCCATCAGCCTCATGCTTCTGGCGACCGAAGTGTTCATTATCAGTGGCTATGCCCTGCAACTGTACCTGCTGCTCAAGGTGAAGGATCGCCAACCGGACGCCAACACTGCTGCCATGGTGGTCAAGGCGGGGCACTATCAACCTTGGGTAGATATTCTCATTCCCACCTATAACGAACCGCTGACGATTCTGCGGCGCACCATTGTCGGCTGCCAAGCTCTCGACTATGATCGCAAACGCATCTATGTCTTAGACGATACCCGTCGTTCAGCACTGCGGGAATTGGCGGCGGAACTCGGCTGTTATTATCTAACACGGCCTGATAACCGTCACGCTAAGGCAGGCAACCTCAACCATGCCCTTGGCCACACCCACGGTGAGCTGATTGCCGTCTTTGATGCCGACTTTGTCCCCACTCGCAATTTCCTCACCCGCACGGTGGGCTTGTTTCAAAATCCCGACATTGGCTTAGTGCAAACCTACCAATCCTTCTATAACCCTGATCCAGTGGCCCGCAATCTCGGCCTAGAGGAGGAACTGCCCCAGGAGGTCGAAGTTTTTTCCCGCCACTATCAAGTCCTGCGGGATAGCATTGAAACTGCCCTGTGCTATGGCAGTTCGTTTGTGGTGCGGCGCTCCGCTCTGGAGGCCGTTGGCGGCTTTGTCACCGAGTCCCTCAGTGAAGACTACTACACCGGCATTGAACTGGCGGCGGCAGGTTATCGCGTCCTTTACCTGAACGAGAGCTTGAGTGCGGGTCTGTGTGCCGAGGATATGGCAGGCCATATTGGCCAACGGTTGCGCTGGGCGCGGGGTACCCTGCAAGGATTTTTTATTGCCTCTAGTCCGCTGCGAGTGCCTAACCTCAGCTTTTTACAACGCCTAGCGCACCTAGAGGGAATCACCCAGTGGTTCCACAGTCCCCTGCGGCTGTGGCTGCTGTTATTGCCGCTTGCGTCCGCCTTTTTGGGGATTGTGCCCCTAGAAACGACGTTGCGGGAGTGGCTCTACTACTTTTTGCCCTACTATTGGCTGCTCCTGAGTACGTTTGCCTGGCTCAATGGCCGCAGTCGTTCGGCACTGGTTTCCGATGTCTATGCCGTTGCCCAGTGCATTCCCCTCACGCTAACGGTGATCCAAACGCTGATTCGCCCCTTTGGACGGGGGTTTTGGGTGACTCCCAAAGGAACCCGGGGCGATCGCTATCGTTTTCAGTGGCGCTTGGGTTGGCCACTTCTCATCTTGTTTGGTGCCTCCCTTGTGGCCGCAGTCCTTAATTGGCAGCAGTTGCAAGCCCGGGGACTTCTGTTGGCCTGGGTCTGGAATCTTTACAATCTTGTGATCTTGGCCCTAGCCCTCTACAGTTTGATTGATCGCCCCCGCCCTGACCCCTACGACTGGTTAGCCGTCCAGCAAACCGTGGAATTACACTTGGCTTGGGATAACAGCCAAACCACAGCCCTGTGGGGGACAACCACGCACCTCTCGGAGGGGGGAGCCGTTGTCCGCCTTCATCAACCCCTGCCGAATTCAGCAGTCAACGTCAACGTGACCCTGCGGCTTTTGGAAGCAGGCATTGATCTGGCGGGTACCATCATCGACATCAGCCGCTCATCGGCCACCGCCACACCTCCAACAACCCTGATAAGAATTCAGTTTGCCCCCCTGAGCTTAACGACCTATCGCCAGCTCATTCAGTTCTTGTTTTGTGAACCAGATCGCTGGCAGTGGCACCAGACCCCCTCTGAACTGAAGACCCTCGGATTGCTACTGAAAACATTGCTGTGGCCGCCCATTCTCCAGCACCGCTTTAGCCGCCAAAGGCGCGATCATAGTTGGAGTTGGAGCCAACCAGCATCGAGCCAATTCCCGAGTCGGTAAAAATTTCCAGCAGCAGGGCATGGGGCACACGGCCATCAATGATGTGGGCGGCCTTCACCCCTTGCGCTAGCGATCGCACACAGCAGGTCACTTTTGGAATCATGCCTCCTACCACAACCCCCTCCTTAATGAGCTGGCGTGCCTCGGCAATATCCAATCGATAAATAAGCGTACTGGGGTCACGGTAGTCCCGCAGAATTCCCGCGGTATCCGTGAGCAAAATTAATTTTTCTGCCCCTAAGGCGGCGGCAATTTCCCCCGCCACCGTATCGGCGTTGATGTTGTAGGCTTGCCCTGTTTCATCAGCAGCGACGCTGGAAATTACCGGAATGTAGCCACTTTCGACGAGGGTGGAGACCACGCGAATATCCACCCCTTGAACTTCGCCGACAAAGCCAATGCTGTCTTCCCCTTGGGCGCGAGCGCGAATGAGGTTGCCATCTTTGCCGCATAGACCCACCGCTTGACCGCCGGCAGTGTTAATGAGGGTAACAATTTCCTTGTTCACCCGCCCTACAAGCACCATTTCCACCACGTCCATGGTGGCGGCATCGGTGACTCGCAGGCCGTTTTTGAACTGGGGTTCAATATTCAGCTTGCCCAGCCATGTATTAATTTCTGGTCCGCCGCCGTGCACCACCACTGGCCGGATGCCAACGTAGGACAAAAAGACAATATCGCGAATCACCGAGTCCTTGAGGTGCGCTTCCTTCATGGCCGCGCCGCCGTACTTGACCACAAAGGTGCGCCCGGCAAAGGCTTGTAGGTAGGGCAGGGCTTCGCTTAAAACCTGAACGCGATCGTTATCCGTCAACATAACAACTCAATTTTCAGAAACCCAAGCAGGGATCAATGGGGGGCGGTTTTGGGTTGGGGGAGTCTGTCTCAGCGGCGATCGCCAACTGGGCTGCCAAACCAGCAGCATAATCCCGAATGAGTGACCACAGCAGAGGGGCTAACCACCCCCGCAACATCACCGAGCAGGAAATGTGACTGCCCCAGAGGGTAGACTCAAGTCGGTACGTCACCCGCTCTTCCACACCCGGCAACACGAGAATGCGAATGCTCAAGAGCTTCCTGGGCGACACCCGCTCGACAAAAATTTGAATCGGCCAAGGAATCCAGCGCGTCACTGCCTGAAAGATAAACCCTGGTTTGGGTACTAAGCCGTAGGGAACATTGGTGCGCAGAATCAAGGGATGCCAAGAAACATCGGCCAAATTGACAACTTTGCGCCAAATTAAATCTACTGAGGCTGAACTCAAGGCTTGATACGTTCCTGCCAGCGGCCAGCTATAGGTGATCCCAGTAGTTTTTTTGCGTTGATGACGGGGGTCGGCCACAGTTCATTTACCCTACGATGCACGAAATTGGATTATAAAGTTGAGAAGGCTAGAAAGTTGCACCGCTAGCTTTCGACGTCACGTTTCTTAAATAGCAAGCAATGGCAGTGTAAAACCCAACGCTGGGCAACAAACCAAATCTATCTTACCGAAAAGCAATAAAGTGTGCTCCCCTGCGTTCCCCGAAAGCCCTAAGAATCCTTGTATTCGCCCCTGCTGCCTGTAAAATTCTTGCTACAATTAACGAAGTTTTGTTAAGCAACTTGGACGCTCCTTGACTGCTTCGTTGTTGCCCTCGACCACCGCTTCTGCGTGGCATGCCCTTGAACCCCTGTGGCAGGGAGATTTTGCTACGATTCAGCAGGGCTTACCCCACGATCTTTTAGCGCCAGCATGGCAAATTCTCATTCTTGGAGATGGCTCCCCAACGCGGCACTTACAATTGTTAACCCGCGAGGCAACCGAAGTCGATGTCATTGATATGTCCGCCATTGGTCATAGCAGTGATGGCGCCCCCGCTCAACTGCAACTGATTCCCGGACCGCGACTGCGGCGTCAAGTTTGGTTACGCACCGCTTCTGGCCAGCGCCTTGCCTATGCGACCTCGTGGTGGGAAGCCGCCCATGTGGATGAGTATTTGCAAAACCGCACCATACCCATTTGGACAAACCTTGCCCAACGCAAGGTGGAGCTTTACCGCGATATTCAAGCGGTTTACTTAGGCCATAGCGAATCCCTAGCTGTTGCCTTTGGCGAACCGGGGCCCTTTTGGGGGCGCCATTATTTGTTTTGGCACGATCGCCGACCCTTAACGCTCATTTATGAAGTTTTTTCTCCCTACCTCTGTCGTTACTTGGGACCGATGGGAAGTACACCTCCTACAGCAGCGGAAGCAGTTAAAGCTTGGCAGTAGGCTCTGACGTGCTGATCAATTCCCGTAATGGCAGTGCCCACAACAACCGCATGGGCACCAAGGGCAATGGCTTTTGCTGCCATGGCCGGACTGCTAATGCCTCCTTCACAGAGCACGGGTACCGAAAGGTGGTGAACTAAGGCCTTGAGTAGCTCCCAGTTCGGTGGTTTCTGGCCTGCGGTGGCTGCCGTATAGCCAAATAGGGTGGTGGCAACCCAATCAGCCCCTGCAGCAACGGCAGCTTGAGCACTGGCAAGGGAGTCAATATCCGCCATGACCGGCTTGCCCAGCTCGTGATGAATGCGAGCAATTAAAGAGTCTAAGGGTTCGGGGCGATCGCGCTCGGTGGCATCAAGGGCGATGACATCAGCACCTGCTGCGGCCACGGCGGCGGCATCGGCAAAGCGAGGGGTAATGTACACTGGAGTTTCCGGCAGTTCCTGTTTCCAAAGGCCAATAATGGGAACTTTGATGTCCTGCCGTACCGCCTGAATGTGGGCAGGGGTATTGATGCGAACGGCTACCGCTCCCCGCAGTACCGCTGTCTGCGCCATTGCCTTAATGATCTCGGGGGCTGCTAAGGGAGAATCAGGAGGGGCTTGACAGGACACAATTAACCCACCGGCGATCGCCTCGTTCAATGTTTGCAGCACCGTCCCTCCTAAATTCCTGCGTCATACCTGCATCAAAATCACTCTAGCGCACTCCAACCATAGGCGTTTCTCAATAGGGCAAATATAAAAAAAAGATTAAGAACGCTCAAAGGTCAATGTTAGTATTCCGATTAACAGATTTAGAAATGTTAAGATTCTTAATATATGTAACATATCTGCTAAAAAGCTGTTAAAGCACCGCTGGTTTGACGGCAACCTTTAGCAGGGAAGATTGCCCATCCTAGAGTAACCAAGCCATATCAAAAGCATTTCAACGAATCACTGCTGTCAACCTTCATACCGAGCGATGGTGACTATGGAGACTTCAAAAGATTTAGTGCGGACATATTTGCGGGAGATTGGCCGAGTGCCGCTGCTCACTCATGAACAAGAAGTTATCTATGGTAAGCAGGTACAACAGCTTGCAACGCTAAACGAGTTGCGGGAAAAACTAGCGGCTGAATTAAACCGTGAACCTACCCTAGAGGAATGGGCTGAGGCGGCGAAAATCAGTACTGCTGAGTTAGAGAGCATTATTGAGAACGGTGAGCGCGCCAAGCGCAAAATGGTGGAAGCCAACCTACGCCTTGTGGTCTCTGTTGCCAAGAAATACATTAAGCGCAATGTGGATTTGCTCGACCTGATTCAAGAGGGTACCATTGGTATGCAGCGGGGGGTGGAAAAGTTCGATCCCACGAAGGGCTATCGCTTTTCGACCTATGCCTACTGGTGGATCCGCCAAGCCATTACGCGGGCGATCGCCGAAAAAGGGCGCACGATCCGGCTGCCCATCCACATCACTGAAAAACTCAACAAAATTAAAAAAGCGCAGCGGCAGCTTTCCCAACGCTTGGGGCGCGCTGCAACCATCAATGAACTGGCAGCAGAACTAGAGCTGACGCCAGCGCAAGTGCGCGAGTATTTGGAGCGGGCTCGCCAACCCCTGTCTTTGGACGTGCGGGTGGGAGACAACCAAGACACAGAACTGGGAGAACTCCTCGAGGATACCTCCATTTCCCCCGAAGAATTCACTACCCAGTCGTCCCTGCGCACCGATCTGGAGCGCCTGATGGCGGATTTGACACCGCAGCAGCGCCATGTCCTCTCCCTCCGTTTTGGCTTGGAAGATGGCCAGCCCCTGACCCTTGCCAAAGTAGGTGAGATTCTGAATATTAGTCGTGAGCGTGTCCGCCAAATTGAGCGGGAGGCGCTCAGCAAATTGCGCAAACGGCGCAGCGATATTCACGAGTACCTTGCGAGCTAGGGCGCCCCTAAGACAAGCACAGCATTCTGGCCACCAAAGCCATAGCTACAGCAAAGAATCCGGCGGATACGGGCGCTGCGAGGGCTAAGGACAATATCCAACTCAAAGGCAGGGTGCTGGCAGCCCACACAAGGGGGAATAACCTGTTCCCGCAAGGACAGGCAGGAGAGAGCCGTGGCGATCGCCCCCGCCGCTCCAAGGGTATGCCCCACCGCCCCTTTACTGCTAGTCACTGGCGTTTGCGCACCAAACAGCTTAGCCATCCAAGCCGCTTCCGCAGCATCGTTGACCACGGTACCGGTGCCATGGCTGTGGATGTAATCAATGTCGGGAGTTGTACAACCACTCTGCTCGAGGGCTTGCCGAATGGCAGTGATCGCTCCCCTTTGGGTCGCACTGGGAGCAGCCATTTGCTCAGCATCTGCTGTTAAACCTACCCCTGTAATAGAGCCATAAGCGCGCGCCCCGCGAGCTTGACAATGGCCTTCCGACTCGAGGACTAAAATAGCGCCGCCAGCCGCTAATCCTAACCCTTGGCGATGGCGATCGAAAGGCGCTACCCGTTCTGAAGCCAGCACCCCCAACCGTTGAAAACCCGCCAGCGTTAGCGGCGACAATGGCGATTCAACCGCCCCTGCCAAGACCACCTCACAGACACCTTGCTGGAGGAGCATTGCTCCTTGGGCAATCGACCAGATGCCGGTTGCGCAAGCCGCCGTTGGATTCAACACCGGACCGATAACCCCCGCCTGTTGCGCCACGTGTTGGGACACCGCTGCGGGTAAGGAACTCATCCAAGTCTTCAGCGGCACCGTTGATCCGACTGGAGTGCACCACGCTTCCCACTGAGCTTGAAAACCACGACTCGAACCCACTACCACCCCTGCTTCAGCCAGGGGAGCGCTCAAGCCTGCATCCGCTAGCGCCTCAGCAACCGTCCGTTGCAGAATATCTGCCAAGGGAACTGCTGCGCCGACCATTCCCAGCTTCCCTGTGGGCAACCACTGTTGCTCTAACCCCGAGGCTCCCTGTAAATAGCGCTGCCATGTTTGAGCAGCCGTTTCACCTAGGGCGGAACATAAACCAATGCCCGTAATTACAACTCTCACGGTCATTCAGTGGTACAAGTGGCTCAGGCGGGATTTGAACCTGCGACCTTGGGCTTATGAGTCCCCTGCTCTAACCACTGAGCTACTGAGCCAGAAATTTGCGCAATCCTCATTGTAGCGTAAACTGCTAAAAACTCAATAGCGTCTATATTTCCTCTGAAAACCTCTGAAATCCCTCCACCGTGCTCAGGTGAGAGTCGTTCACTTCCAATCTCTTGCTGTTTTCTCAGGCATCAGTAGGGACACCGCGCTCCCGAATTGCCGCAATAATGGCTGTATTTGCCTTCGGAAAGGGAAACTGATCCAACTCTTGCGGCAGCACCCAGCGAATCGCATCACAGCCTAGGGGTTGGGGTTCTCCAGCCACATGGCGACAGTAATAGACCTGTAGCGTCACCTTGAAGTGCGTATAGGCATGATCAATGTCAATGAGGTGCTCACCCACGGAAATGTCGATGCCCAGCTCCTCGCGAATTTCCCGCCGAATACATTCCTGTACCGTCTCTCCGGGTTCAATTTTCCCCCCCGGAAACTCCCATAGCCCCCCCAGTAGCCCTGTAGGGGGACGTCGGTCAATGAGGACTTGACCAGCCCTATTCCAAATCACAGCAACGCCAATGACTTTGTGAGGTAGAGGTGAACGGCTCATTTTGCGGGGAATCTCTTGGGTGAGTCCATAACGATAGGCACGGCAGTGGGGCTGCCATGGACAAGCATGACACAGCGGCTGCCGCGGGGTACAGACCGTTGCCCCCAAATCCATAATCGCCTGATTGAAATTCCGCGGCTCCTGCGGACACAACAGTTGGGCAGACTGCTGCCATAGATAGGCTTCTGCCGCTTTGGGGGGCACTGGTAATGCCGTAAGGCGTGCAAGTACACGCTTGACATTCCCCTCGAGAATTGGGTGAGCTTGGTTAAAAGCAGCGCTCAAAATGGCACCTGCTGTACTGCGGCCAATGCCCGGAAGCGCCATTACAGCGACATAGTTCTGGGGAAACTGTCCTTGGTGTTGCTCCATAATTTGCTGGGCGGCACGATACAAATTTCGCGCCCGGGCGTAGTAGCCCAACCCTTGCCACAGCTTGAGAACCGTCTCCAGTTCGGCGGCAGCAACAGCCTGAATTGTGGGTAAATGCTGCAACCAGCGCTGATAGTAAGGGATGACCGTTGCTACTTGGGTTTGCTGGAGCATAATTTCTGAAACCCAGATCGCATAAGGGTCACGGGTTTCCCGCCAAGGGAGTCGTCGTCCCTGCTGTTGATACCACGTCAGTAGGGCATAGCGAAGGGCGGGCTGCTCTAGGTCATACCCGCCCTCAATGTCTTTGAGACTTCGCACGCACGTTTATTCCCCTTGGGTTGTGGCTTGCAAAGAACGCTCAAACTCTAGTCGTTGCTCTGCCCCCCGCAAGAAGTAGCCACTCATCATGGCTGAGGCCAGTAACCGCCCAAGGTGTTCACGGTTGGTTGTAATGGAGACTTCAAACCCCTCGGGTGGCAAATAGCCCAGTAAGTTGCCAATATGACGTTCCATCACAATGGCCATTTCTGGTGAGGAAGGACGTGAGAGGCGAGCCACCACGTCTGCATCCATGCTTTGCAGATAGTTCCAAAGGGATTCAGCGTTTTCCTGAAGTGTGCGTGGGTTAACGGTTGGCTCCATAGCGTGTCCTCTCCAATTTAGGTGATTTAGGCCACACAGCCAGTGTTACTGTGTTTACGTGAACTACCACTATTGAATCAAAGATTACAATAGCGGTTTCCTGCTTCGCCGGGATCTGCACCTAGCAGGACTGTTGTCTTGCTAGACGTCTTAGGTTCCCGCCACAGGCAGCAAAGCTAGTTCCTAGCTCGGAAAGTCATCAGACTTTACGCTAGCAAGCTTTCTCTATAGCAATCCCTTGCCTCTCGTGAATTGCTCTAGAGAACCTCACTAGATTTAATCTAGCAAGCTTGCTGAGACAGTTAAGGGGGGAGAACCGATCTGTAAACTTCCAAGTTTCCACCCATCAGATCATATATATAATCAATCATCTCGGAACTTAAAATTAATGACGTTGATATTGTTCGGTAGAGAACATCTCTTCTCTTCAGTGAGGTTCCCATGCCTGAGACGTCTCTCTTTGACTTGGCACCCTACATTGATCATACCCAACTTGACCCCCTAGCTACCACGGCAGACATTGATCAATGCTGTGCTGAGGCGGAACAGTCAAAGTTTGCGGCGGTTTGTGTGATGCCCGTGTGGGTGAAACGCGCTGTGAAGCACCTCCACCATACACCCGTGAAGGTTTGTACCGTGATTGGCTTCCCCACCGGCGCCCACACCAGCGAGACCAAACTTTACGAAGCCCAGCAAGCGGTGGAAGCTGGCGCCAAGGAGCTGGACGTTGTTCTCAATTTAGGATGGCTCAAGGAGAGGAATACGGAGGCCGTTTACCGCGACATTGCTCAGATTTGCGCTGAGACGGAGGTCCCTGTCAAGGCCATTTTAGAAATCACCGTCCTAACAGAAGAAGAAATAGCCCTAGCAGTAGAAATTTGCCTTGATGCTGGCGTGGCGTTTTTGAAAACAAGCACCGGCTGGCGCGGTGGGGCAACAGTTGCTGATGTGCGGCTTTTGAAGCGCCTGTGTCGCGATCGCGTCGGCATTAAAGCCTCTGGGGGCATTCGCAGCCGGGAGCAAGCGCTTGAGCTCATTGATGCGGGGGCAACACGACTGGGAACTTCTCGGAGCTTAGACTTGCTGCAGGTCTAATCCTGTGGTTGTCACCCCCCTGTGTCAGGAGTGATGGGTTAAGCGCTGCCATGCGCTATCAAGAGCCTGTTTCATCCGTTGGCCAGTCCGGCTAAGACGGTGTTGCAACTCTTGCCATTTTTCTTGCAAGAACTCAGTGGCTTCCTCTAGGGCGTTTTTGTCGTGTTGACCTGAGCGGGCAAGCTCGTCCCGCACCTCTTTGATTTTGACGCGCACTACCTCTGGTTTCTCTTGGCCAGAGAGCAACTGAGCAAGGCGATCGCTCATGCGTTTGACCAAGTTTTTCACCTGCTGGGATTTCTCACTTAAGAAATCCTTGAGGGCTTCCGCTTCGCTTTTGAGGCGATCTTTAGCGTCTTCTTTGATGACAATGCCTTCGACATCGATGGTTTCCACATCCTCGGGAAACAAAACCGCTCGACCGCCAAAGGGGGCAGCAATGTCACCCGCAATGATGTAGGCAGCAATATCCCCGCTCTCCCAATCAAAGAGAAAGTCCTCCACCCAGCCCAAGGGACTCTCGGTCGAAGGCACACGGATAGCCATCTGATAAAGACGACGCAGGGAAGCAGCGGGGCTGAGTACTAAATCTGAGTAGGTCAGCAGGGCATCTGGTCCAATTGCGGCAATTTGCTCAAGGGGGGTGTAGCCCGCATCACTCGCCACGTAAACAACCTGACCGTGATCATCAACCCAAACTTCTTCGACACGGCCATAGCGGGTGGCTGTGCTACCGTCCATAGCAGTTAAACCAATCACGTGACTACGGCGAACCACATTAAACATATTTGCTTCCTCCGTAAAAGTCTCATCGTTCATCCCTGTCTAGGTCAGTTGGGGGGAGTTACAGTGGCTCGGCGATAGGCATTGAGCTGGGCTTTGAGTTGGGCAATTTCCTGCGCCATGTCCAAGACCATGGCGGCTCCCACCCAATTGAGTCCCAAATCCCGGCGTAGGCGCTGCAGCTTGACGACACGCACAAGGTCTTGGCGCTGCAGCATGGCGCCAACAGGCTCGATTAAGCCCAAGCGGGCAAACTGTTCAAGCAAGGCAACAGAGGTTTGAGTGACATAAGCAGCTTGCTCAAAACTGTAGAGGCGATCGCCCCTTGACGAGCAGACTATGCGGGATAAGGCACCGTAGTTACTCATAGTTGCACCTCTGCCACCGATTGACGCGGATTAAAATGACTCATGGCCATCAGTTTCTGGTAATAGGCCTTTTGCTCAGGGGTGAGGTCTTTCGGGGTAACAATTTTCAGGCGGACGATCAGATCGGTGCGTCCTCCCCCAGGGTTGCGCCACCCTTTGCCCCGCAGCCGTAGGGCTTGGCCAGAATCCACCCCCGCCGGGATGGTTAACTTCACCTTGCCATCGGGCGTGGGTACTTCAATTTGCGTTCCTAGTACGGCTTCTTCAGGGGTAACGGGAATTTCACAGGTGAGATTCTCCCCCTCAAAGCGATAGAAATGATGGGGTAAAAGTTCAATGGTTAAGTAAAGATCCCCCCGTTGCTGGCTGAAGGGACTGCGTTGGCCTTTCCCTTTCAGACGCAGACGACTGCCCGATTTGGCACCCGGCGGAATCCGCACCGTGACCGTTTCATCGCCGATTTGCAGCCGTTTTTGGGTGCCGTGAAAGGCTTCGGCAAACGTGAGGGCGATCGCTGCTTCCGTATCTTGGCTTGGAATATCGGCAAAGTAACTGAAGGGATCAACTTCCGTGCCAAATTCCACGTACTCGCGGGTTCCTTGCGGTCCGGTGCTGGTACGGTAGGTGTAAACGCGGCGACCGGTGCCCCCGCCACCAAAGCGCCCCAGCAGTTCGTTAATAAAGTCCTCAAAACTGCTGTATCGGCCAAAGTCCATTCCTTCAAAGCCACCTGTGGGAGGGGCGCCAGCAGCAGCCTGTTGCCAGTACTGACCAAACTGGTCGTACTTTTGCCGTTTTTCAGGATCCGAGAGCACCTCGTGGGCTTCGTTAATTTCCTTAAAACGAGCTTCGGCCTCCTTATCCCCCGGGTTCAGGTCCGGGTGATACTTGCGGGCTAATCTGCGATAAGCTCGCTTAATTTCCTCAGGGGTAGCGGTTTTGCTCACCCCCAAGATTTCGTAATAGTCCTTAAAGGTACTGCCAGCCATTGGCACCTCCCATCATAGATAAAGGTTTTCTTGGAGGAGGTTTTCCGCCCTAGGTGCCTTTGCGGTTGGAATACGTGCCTGCCTCATCGCGTTCAAAGAGGCTTTTAATCCGTTCCCACGCCTTGAGGAGGGCATTGGTTTTGTCCTTGGACTCACTGAGGCTCTGGTTGTAAGCTTCCACAAAGGTTGACTGTGCCTCATCAGAGAGATTTGCCCGTATTTCAGGGGAAATTTGCTCCGTAGTGGTTAACTCCCCGTCCGGTTGCTGCGGAATTTGCATGTCGGTAATGGCCACTTCTTCACCGCCGGCAGCTTGCAATAATAGGTAAATTTCTCCGGATTTATCGGCAGGAACTTCCACCACGAGCAGAAATTCACCCGCTTGCACACGGGTTTGGTAAATGGCTGCCTTCTCTTGGGGCATACCCAAAGCAATCAAGGCTGATCCGAGGCCAGCGCCCAAGGCACCGTAAAGCGCTCCGCTCGTTGCACCAAGGAGTGCTGCTCCCAGTGGTCCTGCGGCAACAACAGCCCCTAGAAAGGGAATAAACAAAACCCCTACGCCCGTCAGCAGACCTAGCAGGGTTCCAAATAGAGAACCATAAATAGCGCCGCTGGTCAGGCCATCTAAAATAACATCTTTTTTAGTCAGGAATCCGGTAATCCGTGCTTCCGATTGAAAATTACGACCTAGAATTGAAATAGTTTCCTTGGGGATACCGCGATCTAGGAGGCGGCGAATCGCATCTTCCAGCTTTTTTTCTTCCTTAAAAGCGGCAGAGACGCACTTTCTAGGTGCGTTTTGCGTTGCACTCATGAGATAGTCTCCAGGTAAATACAAAAAAAAAGAATAACAAGACTTTAACAGGAAACACCTATTTTCCTTCTGTATCGAAGAAAGAGGAGTTGTGCAGCCTCTGCAAGAAAAACGACCTCGGGTGAGGCGGAATGTGCCCCACCCTGATCGCTGAGGCACAGACAAATTAGCCTAAGTTGACTTTCACAACTTTGCTTTTTTCTTCTTCTGCCTTGGGCAACGTTAGTGTGAGAACCCCATCTTTGTATTCAGCCTGCACTTTATCATTTTGGATGCGAGCTGGTAACGGAATTACCCGCGAGAATTTGCCATAGCGAAATTCGGTACGGGTAACGCCTTTTTCCTCCGTCTTGGTTTCCGACTTGCGTTCACCGCTGATGCTGACGGCTTCTGCGGAAACTTCAACGTTTAGATCTTTAGCGTCCATCCCCGGGATTTCCAGTCTGAGGCGAATTTCATCACCGGTTTCTTCCATTTCCGCGGGTGGGATAAAGCTGATACCGTTCCTCGGCTCTTTGGTAAGGGGTAGCAGCTCGTCAAAGAGACGGTTCATCTGCCGTTGTAGCGTGTCAATTTCGCGGAAGGGTTCCCAACGTACAAGTGCCATAGTCTTAACCTCCTTAGTTAACAGGTTTAAGGTGTTTCATTTACAGTTTGAATCGAAAACAAAGCACCTCAATCTTGCTCCTAAGGCTTGTTACATGTAATGGCTACACGTTACGGCAGGCAGGGTTAACTTGCTGTGTGAGGTGCTTCCGCTCACAATTCTATTCTAGAATTTCTAGAAAATTTGTTAAGAGAACCTTAAGTGGGGTTTACTCGACCAATTCAGTTCCTATTCCCGTACTTAGGCTAGGCTTATTCCCCCGCTCTAAGGATGTTGGAGAAATTCCCTGCTAGGCTCTATACCTTGTCAAAGAAAGAGAGTTTGACCAAATAAGCAATGATGGCTCCTACAAGGGCAACGATAAAGCCCCACAGTCGTGAATCCACGACGCGTTGGCGATCGCCTAGGTCAGTTACTTTTTCATCGACTGCTTTCAGCTCAGCCCGTACAGACTGAATTTCGGTTTTTAGTTCAGTACGGACAGCTTGAATCTCGGTTTTTAGCTCGGTGCGAACGGAGTTGATCTTTTCCTCAAGGGTGTTGAATTTTTCCGCGGTCGTTTCGATATGGATGTCAAGTTTTTTATTCGTTGCCTGCATATCTGCTTGAAGATCTTTCAAATCAGACTGCACGGAGTTAATTGCAGCGAGAACTTGGCTCAGCTCCGACTGGGTGGCAGGCTCACTCATTGATTGACACTCCTGTGGCAGGACGCTCTGGTTCTATTATTTCTTAAAAGGGAGAGCGCGCGAGTATAGTCCCGCTCGTCGGGCAACACATCAAGAAGCGCGGCTTGAAACGTGGGAATGAAGCCAGCAGATACTGTCTGCAACAGAAAGGTTAATCCGTAAATATGCCAAACTTGGTGAACAAAGGGGAGCAGCAGCACCACCCCAGCGCGGCACAGGTTGAGCGTCACAAGGACAACTTGCCGCGGCAGCCGTTGAGCCCATGCAGTGGCAAGGGGGGATAGACCGACATAGGCAATCATCTTGATGGCCAGTAGTGTTCCCAAGACAGCTCCAGCCGCCGCACCTGCCAGATGCCAAGCTAGGAGCGCTAGGCCAATTCCCTGTAGCCCAGTGCTCTTTGCTATCAAACGCTCGGGGAAGACCGTTGACCATTCATTTACCTCGTCTCAGGCAGGTAGGGCTATGTCTTTAGTACGCTTGTTTGGTCGGCATTTATCAGTATGGGTTGGTCTTGTGACATTTCTGGTGGGCAGTGGGGCGGCGATCGCCCAGCCTGTGAACCTGATTGCACGCCAGAATGAGCCAACTTGTTTAGCCAATGGTATCTAGTGTTTGGTGAATCCCCACGGCGACAGCAAATTGGGCATGGCTACGAGGTGACCGTTGAGGCGACCTATGATGAGGAAACCTATCCTGCCGCAATTGATTTATTTACCTATTTACCTTTTACAGTCTGCATCCAGTCAGTGCTGGCGATCGAGCGATCCTAGCGGCTTGCCACTCCCACTCATAAGGTTTTGCCACTCAATTCGAGGGCGATTGCTCCGGCCTAGAGGGCTCTAACAGGCGCTGAACAAAAGCAAGGGCAGCGGGGCGATCGCCCACTTCGCCGCGGGCTTGAGCCGCCTCAACCGCCTGTAAAATTCGGCCAATTTCGGGACCTTGGCGCAGTTGAAATTGTTCTACAAGATCAGCTCCCCGCAAGAGCTGCGGTGGATGTGCCACCCTGTCCTTGGGGTCTAGCCATGCTCGTACCAAAGGTGCTAAGTGATCTTTTGAGATATTACGACTTAATGCCAGCGCCACAAAGGCTGGAAAGTACTCCTTCGCTGCCCGAAAAAGATAGAAGGACTGTTCCCGACTCAGGGGCTGCTGTAGGGGAGTTAACCAGTTTTGCACTAGCCGACACAGGGCTTGAACGGTTTTGATCTCATCCACCGTGTAAGTCAAGGCAGCGAGTTGTGCACCCGCCCTATGCTCATCCTCTGCCACTAGACAAGTGAGCTTGGCTAAGGCCGCAAGCGTCCGCCGCTGCGGTTCCCCGGGGGCGGTACTGGTGGCAATGGAGGTGGTTAAGCTCGGCCATAGAGCTGGAAAGGGAAAGTTTGCCAACGTGGTTTCTAGGGCATGGTAATGAGTGATCCGATCTTCGCTGACAGAGGGTAACCACACCTCGAGCACCCCATCACGAAAGGCTAGGGTAATGTGGGCAGCGCTGTCCACTGTATTCAGGAGATAACTCAGCTCAACCCGCACTCGCTCCGGTGCCACTGCTCGCAGCCGCGGTGCCAAGGTTTGGATTACTTGGCGGGTCTGGGGTGTAATCGTGAACTGTAACTGAGCAGCTTGACGGTAGGCGCGCAAAAGCCGCAGGGGATCAGCTGCTAAGTTCTCGGGGGCAACGTAGTGAATTTGGCGTTGCTGCAGGTCCAATAACCCCCCTAGGGGATCCACAATATGGTGGTGATGAATGTCGTAGGCAATGGCATTGAGGCGAAAATCGCGATCGCCCAAATCTGTTAAGAGGGTTTCCCCCCGTCGCTGGGCAATATCCACCGTGGTATTGGCAAAAACCAAGCGGGCAATCTGCCGTTCCCGATCCAAAACCACAAAGCCAGCATCGTAGCGTTCCGCTAAGGTGGATGCTAGTTTTAGAGCTTGGCTGGGGACAATAAAATCTAAGTCGGGGTAGAGGGTCACCCGACCCAACAGCGCATCCCGTACTGCCCCGCCCACCAAGTAGGTGTCCGGCGGCAAATCACTGACCGCAATCGGCCAGCGGCTAAAATCAAAGGGCTGAACAACAACCATTAGAGCTGTTGCAGATCAATCGGTTGACCGGCAAGCGTCACTACTAAGTTCTCACCCTGTACGGTAATAGCCCCAACAGCGGTTTGAATAACCAGACAGCCGTTCTCTTTCCTGAGAATGCCGTGCCATGGGGGCAGCGAAGCGGTGGGCTCAGGTCGGGGCACTATTCCACCATTTGGAAACTCTAGCCAGACGAGGGGGGCATCAGCGGCGTAGTGGCGATCGCCGACGGTTGTTTTAATGATTAAGCCACCCGTGGCAAGGGGGGAAAAGGCAATATCGTAAATTGGTTGCCACTGCGTTTCCACCAAGAGTTGCAAAGCAGGATGAGTGCCCTTGGGGGCTGACTTCAGGAGCAGCCACCAGGTTTTCCAGAGCTGGCGGGCACTGCCTTGGCGAACTTCGCCACCGGAGGGGATGAGAACATGGCCATACTCCCATGCAGGAGCAGGCTGTGCGTGGTGGTGCAGAGGTAAGAAGGAGTGAGCTGTCAACACACTCGCCACTAAGTCTGCTAAAGGAGCTTCAGTAAAAAGCATTACCCGCAGTTGTCCGTCCGCCGTGACCTCAAGGGTGGCGATCGCCTGCTCGCTAAGGGTGCGCAGTTGGTAGCACTGATTGCCGAGGTCAATGATCTTGAGATCAGCACTTTGAAATGTGTGGGGGTGAAGCTGCTGCGGCTGGAGGAACAGTTCTACCACCTGTTCATTTGTCCACTCCATCATAGTGGTATCGGCGGGGGTGGCGGTCGGTTCAGCAGTTGCTATTGGGGACTGCAGCGGCAACTCCTCAGCCTCATTCTCATCAAAGACAACTTCACCGTTCGGTAGCGTGGCACCGCTGAGCTTTGCTTCCTCTAAGTCTTTCCGTTGGGCGATCGCCCCCGTTAAATCGGCAGCCGAGAAATCCGCACCCACAACATTAGCGCCCTGCAAATTGCTGTCGTGCAAAACCGCCCCTTTTAACACCGCCCCACTGAGGACTGCTTGCCGGAGATTGGCTCGGGAGAGATAAGCCCCCACGAGGATCGCGCCACTTAGCATTGCTTCCTGTAGATTCGCATCCGTGAGGTTAGCACCACTTAGATCAGCGCCAATGAGGTTAGCTCCCTGCAGATTCGCATTGGCCAGATTCGCCTTGATTAAATCGGCACCACTCCAGTTAATCCCCTGCAAGTTGGCACCTGCCAAGTCCACATGACTAAGCTGCACCAACGGAAACGTGCTCCCCGCCAAGTTAACACCACGGAAATTGCGAACGCCGCGGGCAAATTCACTCAGAAGGATGTCGAGGGTAATGGCTTTACTCATAAGAGTGTAAGAAAATCGGGATCAGCAGGTGATACAGAGGCTTACTATATTCTAAGTTTTGGCACTACATCTGCAGGAGCTGCTCACGCATGCCTTGGTTTGTGAAAATTGAGCGCGGTATCGTTGATAAACCCACGTTTGACCAGTATGTGGGTGCCCACCGCACTTACGTGCGCCAGCTTATTGCTGCTGGGCATCAGGCTCGCACAGGCTATTGGGCTGAGCGTGGTGGGGGCATGATGCTGTTTGCCGCCAGTTCCATGGCAGAAGCCAAGGCTATTGTTGAGGCTGATCCCTTGGTGCAACATCAATGCGTTGAGTACGAACTCCATGAATGGTGCCTTGTTGAGCAACCAGACTAGCTTTGGCGGAGTTTTTCCGCCCACACCCGCGTGGGTAGCCCCCACACATAGATGAAACCCTCGGCAGCCTTGTGGTCAAATTGATCCTCAGCACCATAGGTGGCCAAATCCGGTGCATACAACGACAGCGGTGACTGCCGTCCCACCACCTTTGCCGTACCCTTGAAGAGCTTGACCCGCACGGTACCGCTGACGCGGGTTTGGGTTTGCTGGATAAACGCATCTAAGGCCGCCTTCAGGGGGCTATACCACAAGCCGTTATAAACTAAGCGGCTGTAGGTCTCTTCAATGCCGCGTTTGTACTGGGTGACATCGGCAGTTAAGGTGAGGCTTTCAAGGTCGCGATGCGCATCAATGAGCACCAGTAGTGCTGGCGCTTCGTAGATTTCGCGGGATTTGATGCCCACCAAGCGGTTTTCAATCATATCGATACGTCCCACGCCATGGCGCCCCACCCGTTCATTGAGCTCGCTCACCAGTGCCACCGGGTCTAGCCGTTGACCATCGAGGCTGACGGGAATCCCTTGCTCAAAACCAATTTCCACGTACTCGGGTGAATTAGGTGTGTCTTCAATGGCACGGGTCATTAAGTAAATTTCTTCAAGGGGCTCTTGCCATGGGTCTTCGAGGGGGCCTGCCTCAATACTGCGACCAAGGAGGTTGCGGTCGATACTGTAGGGAGATGATTTTTTCACAGGAGCAGGAATACCAAATTGCTCACCGTAGGCAATGGTCTGTTCGCGGCTCATCCCCCACTCACGAGCAGGCGCAAGAACTTTCAAGTCGGGGTTCAAGGCGGCGATCGCCACATCAAAGCGGACTTGGTCATTCCCTTTACCGGTGCAGCCGTGGGCGACAGCATCGGCACCGTACTCGGCAGCCGCTTCCACAAGCAACTTCGCAATTAATGGCCGTGCCAAGGCAGTCGAAAGGGGGTAGCGATTTTCGTAAAGGGCATTCGCTTGAATTGCCGGAAAAGCATAGTCGCGAATAAACGCTTCTTTGGCATCGACGACTAAGGATTGGCTGGCACCGGAGTCTAGCGCTTTTTGGCGAATGGGTTCTAGCTCGTCCCCCTGTCCTAAGTCGGCGGCGAGGGTAATCACCTCCTGCACCCCCCACTCGTGCTTAAGGTAGGGAATACACACCGAGGTATCGACACCACCGGAGTAGGCCAAAACCACTTTTTTTGCACGACCCATAGTCTTTAATCCTGTTAGTCCTGAAATTGATGCGGCAATGCTCCCCCGTCACTATACCGCATCTGGTAATGTCAAAATGATTGGTGTAAGGAACTGCCCACATTCACTGCTGCTATGCCGTGGGTTTTACCCCCATGAGTTGCGGTAGCTCAGGATTCTCCTATGGATGGCGACGCATCAGATTTTAGGGTTGATCCCCGTTTGATTGCCGGTTTGGCTGCCCTGAATCGGGAAGATTACATCTTGGCGATCGCCGCCTTTCAAGCCGTCATTGCCCAGCATGGGGTGCAGGGAGAAGGGTTAAAGGCGCATTTACACCTCATCAAAGCCTATAGCCAAACCCAACAGTGGCAGGAGGCAATTGTCTTATGTCAGCGCCTTGTGCATGTGGATCATCCCCGCATTCAGGCTTGGGCGCGCAAGTACCTGCCCCACCTCGAGGCGCAGCGGGATGCGGAACCGACTGCTCCTTCTCTCCAACTGGCAGTGCCAAACGCTGCCCCTGCCTCACGTCAACTGCGACCGGTGTCGCGGGGGTACCTGTGGCTCAGCCAAGGGATCACGCTGGCGGGGCTGGCAACATTGGCCTACGGGGTTGTCCTTGCCGTCGTCCGCTACCTGACTGAATTGCCCAACGCTACAGTGGCGCTATTGCGGGGCTGGGAAGGGGCGATCGCTCTCACCTGTGTTGCCACGATAACAATTCTCCTCTACAGCTTTGGCAGTGGGTTGTGGTCACTGTATTTGCGCTCTGCCTATAGATTACGGCCAATGAGTTTGGGGGAGTTAGGAGAGTACAGCCCGGCAGCGCTGACGCTGATGGGGCGCTTGCCATGGTCGTGGTGGCAACCCCAACCACAACTGCAGGTCTTGAACACGACGGCTCCGATCATTTTCAGCTACGGTCGTTGGCAACGGCGCATTGTCCTCAGTGAGGGCTTACTGCAAAGCGTTACCCCAGAGGAATTGGCGGCGCTGTTAGCGGTGGAACTGGCCCAACTCCGCCAGGGACTCAATACCCTCGTTACCCCCCTAGTGCTGGCGTTGCAAGTCCCCTACGCCCTCTACGATCGCTTGAGTGGCTGGGGCGATCGCTGGGCACCTCCCTACGGTCAGGACTGGGGACGGCGCTGGGGAGCGATTGCCCTATACGTGGGTTGTGCGCTCCTGAGTCAAGGCGCTTACCTGCTCTTTCGTGGGTTGGAAGTGCTGCTGTTTTGGAGCAATCAACTGCGGCAGTACTACGGCGATCGCCACGGGGCACTCCTTTGGGGTAACCCCAACACGCTTGTGCTGGCTTGGCTACGGCTGATGCACGCCACTGCCCAAACGGTGAGGCACCAAGGCAGTATCGGTGCGGCCATGGAATCCCTCCGGTTGTTACTGCCCCTAAACCCGACGCAAGCCGCTCTCTGGGGCGAGCAGCCCATCGATTGGCAGGCGATCGCCCGCTGGGATGGCGATCATCCGCTGCGGCGGTGGTTTCGTTGTACCTCTTCCCATCGTCCTCTCGGACTACGCCTACGAGCCCTTATGGCCTACAGTCGCGCTTGGCAGTTGCCCTGTCTGCTACGGCTTGATCCCAACCCCAAAGTGCCCTTACAGCGAGGTTGGCAGCAACTCACGCCCCTGTGGGGCGTCCTAGGGGGGCTTTTGGTTGCTCTCCTGTTAACCATGGTGGGTCAGTTTGCCTTCCGGGCGGGGCGGCTGGGGTTTCCCCTCTGGTGGTTAACAGATTGGCAGACGCTTGGGCGGGGTCTTGGCGCGGTGGGTTTGGGCTTGGGGCTTTTTCTGCGCATCAATGCCTATTACCCCCCCTTGGGCGATCGCCCCTCCTCAGCAACCCTCAGTCAACTGTTGCACCGCTGGTTAGCCTTGCCCCTCGACAGCACCCCTGTCAGACTGGACGGAAAACTGTGTGCTGTGACTGGCTTGCGCAATGGCTTGGGGCAACACCTGTGGCTAGAGAGTACCCACGGCCTTTGGCTGCTGCGCTGTTACCGGTCTTGGGGCTGTTTTTGGTCAATCCTACACCCCCAGAAGCTCAAGCGTTTACAGGGGCGATCCCTCGTGGTGACAGGTTGGTTTCGGCGCGGGACGGTTCCCTTGGTGGAAGTGGCCACATGGCAGTGCCCTGAACAACAATACAGCGAGCACTGGCGTGCCCCCGATTGGACTGCTACCCACGCAAGCCTTTGGGTGCTCTACGGTATTATTACCCTCCTTGGTTGGCTTTGATATGCACATTTCCCAAGCCCAGTTGCGGCACCTGCGGGATTGTCCGCGCCAGTTTCAATACCGCTACTTAGATCGCTGCCCCCTGCCAGAGAGTGCGCCTCAACAGCTTGGGCGGGAGTTTCATCGCCTCCTGCAGCAGCACCTCCTTGGTCTAGACATTCAGCCCCTCTTGGCGGCACAACCGATTCTGCAGCAGTGGTTTCAGGCATTTCAGAGCGATCCACCCCCCATGATTGCCGGCAGCCGCCACACAGAACACTGCCGCAGTGCTGCCCTCATGGGGTTCACCCTTGTGGGTGTTTACGATCTGGTGATTTTTGGCGGGTCCAGTGCCCAAATCATTGACTGGAAAACCTATCCCCAGCCCCCAGCTCAGAATACCTTAGCCCAGCATTGGCAAACCCGCCTTTACTGTTACCTCTTAGCCGCCACCAGCTCCTACCAACCTGAGCAGATTGCCATGACCTACTGGTTTGCTCAAGGGGAGCGAGGTGCCAAGGCTTACACAGTTCATTACACGCGGCAGCAGCACCAACAGGTAGAACAGGAGCTGACCCAGCAGTTACAGCAGTTGCAAACCTTCCTAGCCGCCTACGATAAGGGGCAACCCCTACCGCAAGTGCCCGCAGAACTGATTCCTAAGTATTGCTACAGTTGTCCGTTTCAGCAGCGCTGCCAACGCATCCCTCCTCATGGGGAGACAGCCTTGGCGCCCTATTTAGCCGTGCTCGAAGACATGGTCATATCCCCCTAAATCCAGTTCGACAATGGCTGGCAAGCAGTTGAGAGCCGCCTGTACTAAAGCCAGTCGTTCCTCCCGCTGGAGCATAGCCACCAGTTGTTCCTGCAAGGGAATCAGATAGCGCACATCGTTGGCAGCATAGCGCAGTTGATCCTCCCGCAGAGCAGCGGCATTCCCCCAGTCTGAACTTTGCGCCGATTTATCCAACTCTACCCCCAGCAGATCGAGGGCTAAATCTTTGAGACCGTGGCGCGGTGAATAGGTGCGGGCAATTTTGCTAGCAATTTTGGTACAAAACACCGGTTGGACATGAATGCCAAGGTGATAGCGCAGCGTGGCCAAATCAAACCGTGCATAGTGAAAAATTTTCGTGATGCCCGGGTGCTCCAACAGTTGCTTTAGGTGGGGGGCTGCCGTCTGGCCACGGCCAATTTTAATCACCGCTACTTGGCCTGACGGGTCACACAGTTGCACAAGGCACAGGCGATCGCGGGGGATATTTAAGCCCATCGTCTCGGTGTCCACCGCTAACTGGGGTGCTTTCAGAAACTGGGCAAGGGCAGCTGCACTGAGGTCGTTGTCAAAGCACGCTAGGGGAAAATCTAAATCCATCAGACCATAACTCATACTTACAAGGGGTTTGGAAGCAACAGAACCTGTGACTAGTCCGCCGAGGACTCCGCTGCTACGTCTTTGCTAATCTCTAGGCGTTCCAATTGCCAGAGGATTTGATTACTTTCTCGCCGCACCCGCGAAATTAACCAGTTGCGCCATGTCCATTCCTCGCCCCGACTGGTGACCGCACTGGCATGGACATCCATCAGCTCGGCTAATTCACCACTGGTAATGAGATAACCACCTGCCGCCAATTCATCGGCAATGCGCAGCGTCACAATGAGTTCTTCAAGGCGACTCCGCCGCTCTGACCACTGGGGCGATCGCCCTGTTGGTTCATGTTCTCCATCAGCGGACAAACCCAAGGACGGTTCTACCATGGACAAGTCTCCCAAGGCGTTGCTTCCACCAAATCTTAACGACAAATGGCACCCTGTCCAAGCACCTGCGAACTGGATTGTTCAAAAGTACCGCTACCACTGGCGCACTTCAGTACCCTTAGTTCAAAATAGGGAGCGACTGTCTGCTGCGCTGGTGAAATAGCCGCAATGCCTGATGGTTGCAGGTCGTTTACAGACCCCTCGATTGTCACAAGGCTGTGCTAATGTTGGAATCACATCATGGTGGGCAAACATTCCACCTTGCTGCCCTCTATGCACAACGTCTCGTATAAGGATGGAGTGTTTCCGTGACCAGCAAAAAAATCCTTGTCATCGACGATAGTAAAGTGATCCGCTTACGTGTCCGTGATATGTTGCCGGAGGGCGACTACGAAATTTTAGAAGCTAAGGATGGCCGAGAAGGCTTGCAGCTCATTGAGCAGTCTGATCCGACCTTGATTATGCTCGATTTTTTACTGCCCCGGGTCAGTGGCTGGGAAGTGTACCAAGAACTGGAAAAGTCAGGGCGACTCGGCGCCATTCCTCTTGTGATTATGTCGGGGCGGAAGGAGGAAGTCACCGAAAAACTGCAAGAGCCGTTTGAATGGTTTGAGTTTATTGAAAAACCCTTTGAGAAGGAAGAATTAGAAGCGGCGATTCAAGAAGCTTTTCGTAAAGCCCGTAAGGCCAAACCCGTTAAAACACCAACCCCACCACCCGAGGCTGTGAGCAGCGGCAGTGTTGACTTGGCACCGATTTGCGCCAAGCTAGCCTCCCTAGAAGCAGCAGTACAGGAGCTAAAAGCGCAGCCAACCGGTGAAACGGCGGGAGTGGATGCAGCCGCCTTTGCTCAACTGCAAGCCACTGTGGCACAGTTACAAGCGGCCTCCCCTAGTGACACTCGACTGGCGGCGCTCGAAGCCGAAAACCAAAAACTCCATGCAGAGGTGGAGCAACTTAAGCGGGTGATCCATCAAATCGTGGCCGCCCTACGGCGTCTGCAAGGCAACCAATAGTCAACCAATAGTCACTTCCCTAGGTGAGCAGACCATCCCCTTTGGCCAACAACTCCTTCAGGAACCAGCGGTGTTTCTGGTGGGTCTGCACAAGGCGGGTATAGAGATCCGCTGTGCCAATGTCACCAGCTTCGGTCGCGACTGCGGCATCTTGGTGCATCTCAGTGATGATGAGTTCGTGGTTGGCGATCGCCTCCTCAACCATCGCCTTGACACTAAGCTGGCCACTAGAAGGCGTCACCGTTGCCGTGCTCAGGTAATCGGCTGGGTCGGCAACCGGCTGGCCATCCAGCATGAGGCTACGCTCTGCCAACTCGTCAACGCTGGCTAATACGGCTGTCCCTTGCTCCTCAAAGAGGAGATGAAAATCCCGGAACAGGGGGCCATAGGTGAGCCAGTGGTACTTTTTGTAATTTAAGTACAGCACAAGGGCGTTGGCCTGCTGCCGTTTCAGCGTCAGTAAAACCTGTTCTTTGAGGGGGGTTGTCGTTGTTGTCATCATGGCCTCCGTTCGTGGTGATGTTGATCTTTACTTAATCATACTCATAACGAGTACGCTTTAGCAATTAGGTTGTTTTTTCTTAAGGTTTGAGGGAGTCTCTCTGACACTGGCAAATCTCGCTCTATTCTAGCTTTGTCCTGTGGCTCCTGCGGGCAAGTCGAACAGGAGCAGTTCTGTTGCACTCACCCCTTCTGTGAGCAGTTGTGGTTCTGCAGTAATCCCTAGGCCGTCTCCTGCTCGTAACTCAAGACCGTTCACCCGCACCGTGACATCAGCCACTTGCAACCAGCCACAGCGATCGCCCCCGAAAGAATAGGTGAGGGTTTGCTGCGGCTCAAGGATGGTGGCAAAGAGCTTCATGTCTTGATGAATCGTTAGGGCGCGATCGCCTCCTGTGGGCGCCGCAATGAGTTGCCATTGCCCCTGCTTGCCGCTGGCCTCAAAATGCCGTTCTTCATAGCTGGGGGGCAGCCCCGTTTGGTTGGGCAAAATCCAAATTTGTAGCAGGTGACTGAGCTCATGAGTAGAGGGGTTAAACTCACTGTGGAGAATGCCCCTGCCAGCACTCATGCGCTGTACATCACCGCGGCGGATGATCGAGCCATTGCCAAGGCTATCCTTGTGTTCGAGGGCACCGGCCAGCATGTAGGTAATGATTTCCATGTCCCGGTGGGGATGCATACCAAACCCTTTCCCAGCAGCAATGCGATCCTCGTTGATCACCCGCAGCACACTAAAGCCCATGTGAGCTGGGTCGTAGTAATGGCCGAAGGAGAAACTATGGTAACTTTCCAGCCAATCAAACTGCGCCGTGCCGCGGTCGGCTGCTGGTCGAATGTGGAGCATGGCTAACCTCCTGAAAACTGTTGCCCTACACACCCCAGAGTGGGTAGCAGTGTATCGTTAATACCTATACTAAAATCATACTCATAACGAGTACGTTTTTTTCAAGTGAACCCAAAGCATCTGTTCAGGAGCTATAAACTGGCAGGGTGAAATGAAAGCAACTCCCTTTGCCGGGATGGGAGTCCACCCAAATTTGGCCGTAGTGCATGCGAATGATCTGGCGGCAGAGGGCAAGGCCGATGCCATACCCTTCAATGCCGCGATCGCGATCGAGGCGCACGGTCTCGCCAAAAATTTTCTCCTGCTGCTCCGGTGGAATGCCCGGACCGGTGTCACAGACGGTGACTTGCACTTTTTGCGTCATGCGGTGCAGGGCACTCAGGTGGATACTGCCCCCCTCCGGTGTATATTTACAGGCATTATCGAGCAAATTCACCAACACCTGCCGAATGCGATCGCCATCGCCATAGACAAGGGGCAAATCAATCGGTAGGTCAGTTGTGAAGGTTTGCTGTTTGCGTTCAAAGTTTAAGCGCACATCGTTAATGGTTTCTTGGCAGAGGCGGCGCAGATCGAGTTGCCGCGGCATAATTTGCAACGTATCTTGAGGGCCACGGGCAGCTAAGAGCAGGTCAGTAATGAGTTGACCCATCACTGTGGCTTGACTGCGGGCATGGTGAAACAGTCGCTGCAGGTCTTGGCGGTTGAGTTGGCCGCTTGAATCCTCTTGCCAGTTGGTTTCTAGGGTTTCAAGAGCAATGCCAACAGCGGTGAGGGGGTTGCGTAGCTCGTGGGCTAGCAAACCAATAATCCGATCCTTGAAGTTGAGTTGTTCCTGGAGGCGATCGCGCTCTTGCCGCAGTTGAAACAGTTCATCCTGCAAACGCACCAGTTCCATACTGCAGTCGGACTGCTCCCCTGCACTTTTTTGCATATCGGCTTGTAGAACCATGGCCACTTCCCGCTGCCAGCGTGGCCACCAGTAATCCACCTTTTGCAATAACTTACGGCCTGCAAGGGTTTGGCGGGGTTCCGGACGCACCTTAATGAGAGCGGGAGTCGCCACCAGCTTATATTCCTCAAGTAGGTAGGGCTGCTCGCCAATGGGCACAACTTTGAGCTCGAAACTAAAGTTAGAGGGCAACTGCTGAATGTGGGCTTGAATAGCAGCGGTTTCCTCTTCATCCCCGGGGCGATCAGCCACAAAAAGCAGCATACTGAGGGGGGGAGCCATTGGCGGATCGTGATTGTCACTTGGTTTCGCAAAGGCTTTCATCAGACCACGACCAACATGTTTCAACGGCGATCGCCGACCGCTTCCAGCGCAAGCTGCGCCGTAGTAAAAGTTAGCTAAATCTTAGCGAATTCTTTGCCAGAACCCAACTTAGGGCTGCTGACCGTCGCGGCGCCCCAACTCGTAAATGCCGCCGCCGATCATGCCCATTAAGCCCAAACTCAAGGCCCAGCTTTGCCCCAAGCCAAGGCTCAAGCCAAAAAAGCAGGCAATGCCAAAGCCCACAAACGGCAGCACCCCCAGCATCCCCGCCCAAAAGTCCGCCCGTGCTGCTGCGGTCGTTCCCTTGAGCCATGTTGCTAACCGCTGAATCAAGGCTTGGCTGGTGGGATAGAAGCCCCAGTAGAGCGCGATCGCCCACAGCCCGGAACCGGCGACGGCGATCGGTGAAAAGGAGAGCTGTTGTAGATTTTGAATCATACCAATCCTTGGAAAATTTTCGGGTCGAACATCTCCCGCAGCGCCAAATAGTAGGGGATGAACACACTTGTATCATGTTCTGCGGCTCGTGCTTCAATCTCTTTGCCTAGCAAGTGAACCATCTGAAAGACCAGCTCCCACGTCACATTCAACGAGGGGTAGAGCATCAAGCACAAGGGGAAAAGCTCTCGCTGGAGTGCCTCAAGTCGTTGTTCAAGCAGGCACACCCACAGGTAAATCTGAAACATTTCCACATCGCGGATACTGGACACCCGCACATTGGCTTGGGTTAAGGAGCCACTAAAACAGCGATGCTTGGGATTGAGCTCAGCAACCCGCTCACAAATCCGGGTGGCGATCGCAGTGCTTTGGGGCAGCAGGTGGCGCACGAGTTGCAGGGCTGGGGCATCGTAATCGTAGTTTGCTGCCGCCTCGTAAGCCCGATGTAAGGGCATATACAAGTGGTCGTCAATGACCTTGAAGAAGTTGCTCAACACCGGTCGCTGACTGGCTGGAGCCGCCTCTAACAACAGCAAGCCCGTATGGTGAAACTGCATACTGACAAAGCCAATCACCCGTGGATCCTCTGCCGTGTAGCGAGCCCGCACCTCACTAATAGCACTGGCCACCTTAGTGATCATCTGTTGAGTGCTTTTATGGGCTTGGTAGAGCGTCAGGGTGCGCTGGTAAATGTCGTGAATGTCTTTGGAGATGCTCCACGGGTCCACAAGTTCTGGGGGAATCCGGTGCCGGATCATCTCAGCCGCCAAAAAACCTTCCGTGCGCTGCCATGCCTTAACACTGGCATTACGCAGTTCTGAAAGCAACCGCGGTGCAACGACTGATGGATCGTCCTCGGCCACTACTGCTGTGTTCAGTGTGGCGATGTAGCGCTTTGCCCAAGCTTGAGCAAGACTGCTGAGGGAGGAAGTCTTAGGTGAAGCACTGTTTAACATGGCAACGTGATTACCTCAGCAAAAATGAGTTTACGTTATTAAAACCATTAAGAATTGTAACGTAATTTTTAAGTGCATGCCACCCTTACTGTAAGCAACGACGGCAATCTGCAGCTCCCTACCCCACAGACTGCTCAATCGTAGATTTCTGGCGTCCTCCACTCCACCGTTAGGTCTTACCTGTGACAGTAGGCCTTGCCCCCGTTCTGCTGATGTGAATTTGAGCCTTGGCTGCCAGATCAAGTTTGATGGCTTTGCAGCAGTCGCTCACATCCCTTAGGCTAAAACCGTTACGAAGTTGGAGAGGTACCGATGCCCCCAGAAGTTGTCAACTTATGGAATGCCCTTGTCCAAGTTGTGGAGGCGCCGATTTTCCTGTTGGGGGGCGAGCCCATTTCGATTCGCTGGATCTTTCAAGTCATTTTGTTATTGATTTTGGTGGCCATCTTGGCACGCTTTTTTAAGGCGGTGCTCAAAAACCAATTGTTGCCCCGTCTGGGCTTGGACTTGGGAAATCGCGAGGCCATTTCCACCGTCGTCAGCGGTGCTGGTGGTGCCTTGGGCTACATTGTGGTGCTGCAAGCTGTGGGCATCAACCTAGACTCTCTTGCGGTGATTATTGGCGGCCTAGGCGTGGGGATTGGCTTTGGCTTGCAGGATGTTACCCGTAACCTTATTAGCGGCCTTACCCTGCTGATTGAGCGCAAAGTGCGCGTCGGCGACTTTGTTGAAATTGAGCACATCAGTGGCTACGTGCAAGAGGTTTCGATGCGGGCAACGGTGATCCAAACCTTTAACGGCTCAAATGTTGTCGTGCCCAATACCTACCTTGCCGATAGCCCAGTCTTGAATTGGTACTACGAAACCCATCGAGGACGGATTGACCTTCCCATTGGCGTGGCCTACGGTACTGATCCAGTGCTGGTCACCGAAGTACTGCTCAACATTGCCTATTCTGAGCCAGATGTGCTCAGTCAGCCCGCTCCCAAGGTGATCTTTCGTGAATTTGGCGACTCGGCACTGATCTTTGAACTCTGGGTCTGGACGGATGCCATTGAACGGCGCATCCTCATTAAAAGCAGCCTGAACTTTAAGATTGATTACTATTTCCGCCAGCACAATATTTCGATTCCCTTTCCCCAGCGCGACCTGTGGATTCGCAATGCGGAGGTGCAGGTACTGCAAGGGGCAACGGCTGACCCTGAACCACGGGGCACCCCCTCCTTAAAACAGTTACTGAAGGAGGTCAGTTACTTTCGCTGCATGAATGATTTGCAGCTACGGTTTCTCATTGAGGCGGGTTATCGCAAGCACTTGCAGGCCAACGAGATTTTGTTGCGAGCCCAAGAGTTTACAACGAATTTTTACATTGTTCTCAAAGGACAGATGGCGGCGGTCTATGAGCAGGATGGTGAACTGAAGCAGATGCTCACGTTTAATGAGGGAGATCATTTTGGTGAATTGCCCCTCATGCTTGGTATTGCCTGCCCTACCACAATGATGGCAGTCACGGACACCGTGTTATTTGTCTTGCCGCAGGAAGGATTTCAACAACTGCTGCAACAGCACCCTTCCCTTGCCGATGACATTGCCGTGGCGATCGCCCAGCGGCAGGATATTATCGCCCAGCATCAAGAGGCCTTACAGCAACCCACCCCCGCGGGCACCAGTGGTGCTGGGGATTGGATTCGCGATCGCCTGCAAAAGCTACTGGGTTGGGGCAAAGTCTAGGCTCACTGGTTTTTGAAGTTATAGGGCCCCCGATACCCTGTAAGTTGTCCCAATTCCGTCAGGGATCGGGTTCCCGCGTAGAGTTGATCGTTAATTTCCCAAGTGGGATAGCCTTGGATGCCCTTAGCGCGGCAGCGTTCCACTTGCGGGTTGGCACCATTGGGATCGCACTCAACGTAGGTGAGTTCCCGTACGGCTTCTTTACCAAAGAGTTCTTTTTGGTCGTGGCAGTGACTGCACCAATAAGCACCATACATTACGGCGCCGTTTTGGGTGAGATGGCGCGCCAAAGCTATCTCCGCAGGTCCAGAGGTATTGACAATGGGAATTCCAAGGCCACCGTCATCCCGCACCATGGTGGTGTTGTAGATGCCAAACACACCAACGAGGGTAATCACCGCCACAATAAAGCCCGTAAAGAACAACTGACCGCGATCGCCCCAATCGTGACCAACAATGGTCAGCCCTAAAAAAGCCCAACTAAAAACTGCCGAGGCAATGCAGTAGGGACAGGAAGTTTGAATAGCGGTGACCAGAATGTACATTAAGTAGCTGCTAAAGGCGGCCATGGCGGTGGCACCAATAAACAGCAGCATCCAAGTTGTGCCCTCAGTGCGTTTGCGTAGCTCTTTTTGTTGGGGCTGAGTGAACAGGAGCGGTAGGACTGCCAGTGAGAACATGCCGGTGTAGGCCACAAACCCCAGCAGCGAAAGGGGAATACCAAATACCGTTGCCCATGGGCTGTTGAGGACAATATCACAGCCATTCGTTGGACAAGTGACCTCCTGATTCGTCAGCTTGGCAAGGGTTAAATAAGCTGTAACCGCCATGCCAGCGAGGGCAATACCGCCAATGAGCCAACGCGACCAGCGGTGAATCCAAGGTGTTGAGCGACGCCGCACCATCGGTTAACCTCCAGTTAGAGGACAAAAAACTTTCTAAGGATGCGTTCAGTCCATTATAGCTTTGCCCTTGGTCGCCGCACCCTGCCACCAATGGTAAAGTGGCAGTGATATGCCTCGCTTCGTTAACCACTGCCTATGGCCATGCTGAAAACGCGCACTGCCAATTATCAAGCCTATGATCGCACTGTGGGCAAGCAGGGGCGGGTGCTGGTCTTTTTGTTTGTGATGACCGCATTCCTTTTCGGGGGCATCGGCTCGCGCCTTGGTTATTTGCAGTTGGTCGAGGGCGATCGCAATCGTCAGATGGCCGATGAAAACCGTATTCGCCTCATTCCTAAGCCCCCAGAGCGGGGCAAAATCCTAGATCGTAAAGGGCGCATTCTCGCTGGCAATACCTTTTCCTACTCGGTGTTCCTGTGGCCTTTGGCGGCTAAGAAACCAGAATGGCCGCAGACGGTGCAGCTGCTCTCAAAAATCCTCAAGATTCCGGCAGCAGAAATTCAACAGCGGGTTGAGCAGGCGGGGGTGAACTCCCCTTCCCTGATTCGCATTGCCCAAGGGATTAGCCAAGCCCAAATTGTTGCTCTAGAAGAGCACCGCACCCTCCTCAGTGGCGTGGAAATTGATCGAGAAGCGTTACGGTTCTATCCTCACGGGGAAGTTGGCGCCCATATTCTTGGCTACATTGGTGAGCTCAATGAGGAGGAATTGGCGGCGCGTCGCCATCAAGGCTATCGCCTCGGCGATATCATTGGCAAAATGGGGGTGGAAGCCACCTACGAATCAATCCTGCGGGGCACCTGGGGCGGGCAACAGGTGGAAGTGGATGGCCAAGGAAAGGTGATTCGCATTCTCGGGCAAAAGGTGGCGCGTCCGGGGAATGATATTACCCTCTCCATTGATCTGGATTTACAAAAAGCAGCAGAAGCGGCGCTTGGCAGCCGTCCGGGGGCGATCGTTGCCATGGATCCGCGCGATGGTGCCATTCTTGCCTTAGCTAGCTATCCGGCGTTTGATCCCAACTGGTTTGCACGCCGCATAACCCAAGCCCAGTGGGAGGAACTCCAACGTCGTCAATTTCCCTTTGTCAACCGTGCCCTCCAAGCATTTCCGCCTGCCAGTACGTTCAAGGTGGTCACAGCGGTTGCGGGCTTAGAGTCGGGTAAGTTTAGCCCCGATACGGTCTTGATGACCTACCCTGCCCTCTATTCGGGAGGGTTTGCCTTTCACGATTGGAACCGTGCTGGCTTTGGCCCCCAAGGTTTTGCGGGGGCACTCGCGTGGAGTAGTAATACTTTTTTTGGCCAAGTGGCGCGGCGGATTGGACCTGAAACCCTTGTGGACTGGGCACGGCGGTTTGGTATGGGGTCAAAAACGGGGATTGATTTACCCGGGGAGTCCGCGGGCTTTGTCCCCGATCCCCAATGGAAAGAGGAGACGTTTGGGGAAGGCTGGTACGATGGCGATACGCTCATTATTTCAATTGGCCAAGGGGCACTTCAGGTCAGCCCCTTACAAGCAGCCGTGATGTTTGCGGTGCCTGCCAACGGTGGCTATAAGGTTCGTCCCCATCTGATTCGCTCTGACAATCCGGAGCGCTGGCGGCAGTCGTTAAACCTCAAACCCTCAACGGTGCGCGTTCTGCGCCAAGGGCTGCGACAAGTAGTCACCAACGGTACGGGAGGGGCTCTCAATGTTCCCGAGGTGGCGATCGCTGGCAAAAGTGGCACTGGTGAAGACCCACCGCGACCGCACCACACCTGGTTTGGCGGGTATGCCCCTGCAGAGAATCCGGAAATTGTTGTGGTTGCTTTTGCCGAAAACTCTGGCGGCGGCGGTGGTTCGGTTTGCGGCCCCATGGTGCTGCAAGTGATCCAAGCCTACATGCAAATTCGTAATCGCTAACGTTCTGCTCCTTAAGCTAGAATTTGGGGGAGTTGGGTGCGAAGGGGACATCAGCGTGAGAAATCAACAATGGATGGTGGCTGGCTTAACAATGAGCCTATTAGCAGCGGGGGCAAGCACGGGTTATGCGGAACCAGCAGAGGTGATGCCGCAAGAGCCTGCCCCTGACTTGACATTGATTAACCCCGTGCAGGCGGTTGAAGGTGAACCCCTTGTTTTTTCAACCGACCCTGTGGATCCGCCTGCGGGTAGTGAACCCCTCGAAAATTTGCAACCAGCGCGCCCTTTGACGGTTGTTCTCCAAGAACGATCGACGGGCTGTCAAGCCACTCTCTCCGGCAGTGAGGCAATTCCTGCATCTCTCTGCGCTCCGGTAATGACTCCTGCCGCTGCCCCAACTCCTACCGGCACCTCAACAGTAAATCTTGCAGCTCGCCCCTATCAACCGAGCCGTCGGGGGACTGCCCAACCTGTTGCCACAACCCCTTACGTGCGCCAGCCCTTTCCGGGAGCAAACCCTCTGCGTTGGCTGAACTTCAACAATCGCCAGATGCTCTTTCCCTTGCCCTTTGCAGCACCGATTACTTCCCCATTTGGCTGGCGCATGCACCCCATCTTTGGCGATCGCCGCTTTCACTTTGGCACGGATTTAGCCGCACCGATGGGGACACCTGTCTTGGCTGTTTTTGATGGCCGTGTGGTCGAATCCAGTTGGTTGGGAGGCTATGGCCTGACGGTGATTCTGCGGCACCCCCCCGATCACCATCAAACGTTATACGCCCATTTATCGGAGTTGTTTGTCAACCCCGGCCAGTGGGTCAAACAAGGGGAGGTCATTGGCCTTGTCGGCAGCACCGGTAACTCCACCGGCCCCCATCTGCACTTTGAGCTCCATGAAATGACCGCCCAAGGCTTGATTCCAGTGGCTCCAGAAGCCCGCTTAGAATTGGCCTTACAGCACCTGCGGCAGGCGATCGCCCAAGCGAAACAGAACCGCAGCTAGCCATAGAGCTTCTAATCAATAGCTGCTGCCTAGGGGGGTAACGCTAGGCTGGTATAGAGATCATCCGTGAGGCATCTTTCGTGCCATTGATCAAAGTTAATTGGCGGCACTGCCAACGCCTGGGTCTGTGGGCGATCGCCCTCTGGCTGTGGTGGGCGCCCATGGTCTGTGCCCAAACGATTCGCCCTTACATCGACCGTGCCATGCAGCAAATTACTGAGTTTTACCTTGACAATGGCATGCACTTTATTGTCATGGAGCAGCATCAAGCGCCAATCATTTCCTTTCTGACCTATGTCGATGTTGGAGGCGTTGATGAGCCAGAGGGACAAACCGGTGTGGCTCACTATCTCGAGCACCTTGCCTTTAAGGGCACCCGCCGCATTGGCACAACGGACTACACTGCCGAAGCTGCCCAACTGGCAAAACTAGACCAGCTCTTTGACCAGTTACAAGCAACTCAAGAGGAATCAGAGCAGCAGCGGTTGCTTGTTGAATTTGCTGCTGTCCAGCAAGCCGCTGATCGCTACGTGATTCGCAACCAGTACGGCCAAATTGTCCAGCAGGCGGGGGGAGTGGGCTTAAACGCCACCACCTCTGCTGATGCCACTCGTTATTTCTACAGCTTCCCGGCCAACAAGCTAGAGTTGTGGATGTCCTTAGAGTCAGAGCGCTTTCTCGAGCCAGTCTTCCGCGAGTTTTACCAAGAAAAAGAGGTCATCTTGGAAGAGCGGCGGCTGCGGACAGAGAATTCCCCCACAGGACAACTGTTTGAAGCCTTTCTTGCCACCACGTTTGAGCAGCATCCCTACCGCCGTCCGGTGATTGGCTACCGCGAGGACATTCAAAACCTACGCCGTGCCGATGTTGAGCGCTTTTTTGCCGATTACTATACCCCCGAGAAAATGACGATGGTTCTCGTAGGGGATGTGGATCCGCAGCAGGTGCGCCAGTTAGCCCAAGTGTATTTTGGTCGTTACCCCAAACGACAAGGGAAAACAACACCCCTGCCCCCTGAACCGGTACCGTCACAGCCCCGTTACGTTCGCCTTGAGCTTGCCAGTCAACCCCTTTACATTGAGGCCTATCCTTGTCCACCCCTGCGGGATCCTCGCTATCTCCATTACGAAATTTTGGCGCGCGTGCTGGCGGGGGGACGCACCTCACGGCTCTATCGGGCGCTTGTCCTCGAGGAAAAAACGGCGTTGAATGTCCAAGCCTTTGTGGGCTTTCCGGGCAATAAGTATCCCAGTCGCTTTCTCATTTATGGTGCCCCTGTTCCCGGCCAAACCACAGCGGCTCTAGCGGCGGGCATTGCCAAGGAAATTGCGGCCTTGCAAGCGAGCCCCATCAGCCCTAAGGAATTGGAGCGGGTGAAAACCCAATTGCGCATGGAACTGTTGCAAACCCTGACCTCGAACGAGGGGACGGCCAAACTCTTGGCAGATTATGCGGTGAAAGGCGGCGGCTGGCAGCAATTGTTTGACCGGCTTGCGGCCATTGAACAGGTGACCCCTGCCGACATTCAACAGGTTGCTCAGTTACTACAACCGCAGCAACGCACCGTGGCAGAACTACAAACTCAGGTATGAAGTAAGTATGAAGTCCCTCTGGCAAGAATGGCTAGGTGCGCTTATCTTCTACACCTGCTTACCCCTGCCACGGGGGTGGTCAGTGCAGCTGGCTGGCGCGGCTAAATGGTGTCCAGTGGTCGGGGGCCTGATTGGGGGGCTGCTGCTGGCAGCGCAAGGGGGATTGAGACTTTTGGGGGTGCCTCCCTTGGTTGAGAGCGTCGTGGTGGTGGCTCTGTGGCTGGGGATCACGGGTGGGTTGCACCTCGATGGGGCGATGGATACCGCCGACGGCCTAGCGGTAATGGATCAGCAGCGGCGGCTGGAAGTGATGGCGGACAGTCGCAGTGGTGCCTTTGGGGTGATGAGTGCCCTCCTGATTGTGTTACTGAAAGTGGCTGCCCTGAGTACCCCACTAATGCCCTTTGGGGTGGTGTGGGCAGCGCTGTGGGGTCGCATTGCGCAAGTGTGGGCGATCGCCCGCTATCCCTACCTCAAACCTACTGGTAGCGGTCACATCCACAAGGCGTCCTGCCGGTTCCCGCAGGATTTTGGGCCCAGTATCCTTTGTCTGGTTCTTCTGAGTGCGCTGCTCCCCCTCTCCTGGAGCCAGTTACTTTACCTCCACAGTGTTGGGTTGCTCCTGATGCTATTCGTCCCTGCTTGGTTTCAACGCCAGTTGGGCGGTCACACCGGCGATACCTACGGTGCCGTGGTGGAATGGACAGAAGCGTTAATGCTGGTTAGCCTGAGTGTGGGTCAAGGGCACGAGTTGCTCCGGTAACGTCACGGCAACGCTAATCATGCCCAGAACGCGATAGCCTGCTGCTTGCAACGTCTCTGCTGCCGCCCGGGCGGTAGCGCCGGTGGTGTAAATGTCGTCACAGAGCAGGATCCAGCGCTGCGGTTTTAAGCCCCGACCCACAGTAAACGCCTGCTGGATGTTGGCCTGCCGTTGGGCTGCTGTCAGTTGAAACATGGACTGGGTGGCACGCTGGCGCACTAAGCCGTGGGAGATCAATGGCAGTTCTAGGGCGCGGCAGAAGCTGGCGGCAATGATCTCCGCTTGGTTAAACCCCCGCGCCTTGAGCTTATCGGTATGGAGGGGAATCGGCACCACTTGTAGGGGTAAGGCATCCACAATCTGACTGGTGTGCCATGCCAAGGCTAACCACTCCCCCAAAACGTTGCCTAGTTCAGGGCGGCCATTGTATTTGAGGGTGGCGATCGCCCGCTTCAAGTCTTGGCGGTAAATGCCCCACGGAAACAGGGGCACTTGTCCTTGCCAGTAAACGTGACGCTGACGGAGTTCCCATTGGCGCAACCGCTGCTCACAGCTTGAGCAAAGTTGTGCGCGACACCGATGACCACAGCAGGGACAGGGTCGTTGAAACAGGAAATCCGCAAGGGATCGCCACAGCAAAACTTACCCCTTAGCAGTAGGCACTAATGTCCTCATGACACTCCTCCGCTAAGTAGCACAGGGCACGATACCGCAACCGCATTAATTCTTCGTAAAGGGGATTGAGCTGGCACAAGGGTGGAATATGAACGTGCCATTTCACAACCACAATATCCCGCTCGAAGGGGCACTGTGCCGGAATCAACCGACACAGACGATGTGCCAATTGACGATCGCGCACTTCAAAAGACTCTAACCAACGGCGCACCGGCAACAGCACAGTCTTAACCAACCGTTGCCCCAACCCTAGGGCAGACTGAAACAGCATAGTTAATTCAACACCTCATCATAATGAAGAGAATTACAGCAGAAGTAACCCCTTCTTTCCCTAGCGCGGTACAGAAACCCTGAAAATACAGGATTGATAATCGTAAATTGACCGCTGCTGGGGCTGGGGTCACCATTAGACATCCACCATTGAGAACCTAGTGGTTATGCGGCGGTTTTCAGCATTACTCACAGTCATAAACACCAGAGAAAACTTAATGAAACACTCAGCAATATAGACTGTCTCCTTGAATAGGCACGGGTTTGTAGCAATGGATACATCTTTAATGGGAGATAGTTTTGTATCCATTCCTATTTTAATTTCTATCACTTGAATTGACGATTCTATAGGGACAAAAGTTGCGTTTCATAGGGGTAAAAGGCCAATGGTGACACCAAACAGTCCGTCCACCACTAGGGTACTGAGCACCGCTCCCATAAAAGCCCAGCTAGGTAACATGGCGGGAGTGCCACGGCGAATTTGGGACTGAAAGAGGGGCAGCAAACCAATTAGCAGCAGGCTCAGGCTCAAGAGTACTCCCCAGACTTCACCACCAAATGTGTGGGCTTGGGCGATCGCCTGCAGCAGCATTTCCTGCACAGAAACTAGATCCTGCTCAAGGTACATAATGGCGCGCCAGTGCGGGATCACATCAATCAGATAGAAATAGGCATCGGTAATGGCCGTACCCAAAAAGGAACCCAAAAAGAAAAAGACCCCGACTAATTGCTGCCGCTGCCGCAGATGCCAGAGCATGACAGGGAAGGGCAATGCCTCCACGGGCAAGTGCCACAGGGGTTCCCAGCGCAACCATCCCCAATACAGAGAGCCTGCCCCCCAACACCAACTAAAACCGTAGAGCAGGGCACCTAAGCGACGGTAAGCAGTTTGGGTTTCTAGATAAAGACTAATACCCAGTAGTAAAGGCGTAATCCCTAAACTTAACCAAGGGTAACTGCGCACAAGGGGAGCTTCAATAAAAACGGGGACGGACACAAGGAAGGCCGCTAGACCAAAAATACGCCAAGCGGCCAGGGAGCCAAGGCGAAGGGCAGGGAAACCAGCAGTTCGGGTAAGAGCAGTCAAGGGACGTGGCCGAATTATTAACTTTTGTTTCTCTCTTTTAAGGTATCACAGGGTTGAGCGCCGCGGGCGACGAGATTGACGGGGCGATCGCCGCTGTTGCCGCAGGGTCTCGGATAACTCGATAAAAACATCCCGCTGCAAAATGGGGTAATTGCCAATCCAGAGGCGGTGACGGGGCAAATAGACTTCCGAAATCAGCTCAATTTCTGCGAGGTCGGGTCGGCGTGAGAGCACCAGCATCTGGGCCACGTCTCCGGGGCGAATCACGCGGTGCTGTCGCAGCAGCTTGGTGCGAGCCGTGGTTTCAAAGCCACTTTTGTCGCCCACCACAAGGTTAAGACAGCGTTCCCGGTTCTCAATAATGACTAACTGGCCACGATCATCCACCGTTTCTTCTTTACCCACCAACTCTTCGCTCACATAGACCTCGAGGACCCGCCCCTGCCAAAAGCCGGCGTAGGGAAAGCGACGGTAACTCCGATTGCCCCAACTGGCCAAGACTGCCGGGGCCCATAGCCAATAGAGCCCAGCAATCAGTCCCAAGACAAGCTGGGTGCCATCGCCGAAAAACTCAAGGCCAAAGGCAACAATGGCAACCGCGACCACTGAAAAAATCAGCCGTCGCAAAAAGTCTTGCAGGCCGCCCCAAACATAGCGATACTGAGCCCCGGTGGCTACGATTGGCACCAACTGACGCAGTTTTGCTTGGGTAATGGGAATGAGCACAACGGCGTGAGAATAACGGCTGGCTATTGAGGTTAACTGACAGGGGAAGGGGTGGGGGTGGGCAGGCGATCGCGCCACCACGCTAGGAGGGTACTGGCCACAAAGATGCTGGAGTAGGCACCCGTTGTAAAGCCAATAATCAAGGCCAAGGCAAAATAGCGGAGGGTATCGCCCCCAAAAACAAAAATCGTAATGAGGGGCAAGAGGGTGGTGAGGGTGGTGTTAATCGAGCGGCCAAGGGTTTGAACAACAGCGCGATCCACCACTTCCTTGATACTGAGGTCGGGGTTGAGCTTCAAGGTTTCGCGGACGCGATCGTAGATGACCACCGTATCGTTGACGGAAAAGCCAATAATGGTTAGCAGCGCCACAATGAAGAGGCTGTCAATTTCAATCCCAAGGGTCAGCCCCAAAATGGCAAAGATTCCCGCCGTTAGCAAGACATCGTGCAATAAGGCCACGAGGGCAAAACAGGCGTAGTCAAACTGAAAGCGCAGGGTCAGGTAAATGGTAATGCCCACAAATGACGTTAGCAGTGCCAAGAGGCCAGAGCGCAAAATTTCCGCCCCTAAGGTAGGGCCAACGGTTTCTATTTGGGTCTTGGCTGGGTCAAATGTACCAAGAGCCTCGCTCAAGGCATGACTGAGCTGTGTGCGCTGCTCCACCTCAAGGGGAATCGTGCGAATGCTCACCCCGTACTGATCGATCACCTGCAAGCTACTGTTACCTAGCCCTTCTTGGTTGAGGACACGGCGAACCGCATCGATATTAATCGGCTGCTCACAGGTGTTGCTGGTACTGCAAGCCAGTTCAAATTGCAGCCGCGTGCCGCCAATGAAATCCAGCCCTAAGCGCAGCGGACTGCCCAGCGAGCCCCACGAGATGGCCATAGCAATCAGGCCATTGAGAATGACCACCAGCGAAATTCCCCACCACAGCGATCGCCGGCGATTGACGCTAAAAGTCATTTTAGGGTCTCCAGTTTGGGACAGAACCAATGGGGTTTACGCAAGCTGGGAATGCTAATGACGTAGAACAAAAAACTGCGACTACAGGTAAGGGCAGTAAACATACTGACGGCAATACCAATGGCAAGGGTAACGGCGAAGCCCCGCACAAAGCCCGTGCCGAGGGCAAAGAGAGCAGCACAGGCAATCAGGGTTGTCACATTGCTATCTAAAATACTGGCAAAGGCACGGTCAAAGCCCGACTCCACTGAGCGATAGAGGGTTTTCCCAGCCCGCAGTTCCTCGCGGGTGCGCTCAAAAATCAGCACATTGGCATCCACGGCCATACCAATGCTGAGGATGAAGCCCGCGATTCCGGGCAACGTCAGCGTCACCCCAAACAACAGAAAGGCCGCATAGGTAAAAATTGCGTACAGAATCAGTGCTAGATCCGCAATCAAGCCTGGCAGGCGATAGTAGGCCACCATAAAGATCAGCACCAGCACTAGACCCGCCAAACCCGCATAAAGGCTATCGCGGATGCTATCTTGGCCGAGGGAGGCTCCTACCGTGCGGTTTTCCACCACCTCTAGCGGTACCGGTAGCGCCCCTCCTTGCAGTTGAATGGCCAGATCATTGGCGGTTTGGGCGGTAAAGCCGCCGGAAATTTCGGCACTACCGCCAACAATGCCGGTTTCAGCATATTGCACAGACACCGTTGGCGCACTGATGAGGCGATCATCAAGGAAAATACCAATACTGCGACCCGTGCCCGCAATTTCCTTGGTGAGCCGAGCAAAAAGCTCTGCCCCTTGGGCATCAAAACGCACAATCACATTCCAATTGGGAGAGCCGGGTGCCACGGGACTGGCAAAGGCTTCCTGCAGCATGGCTCCCGTGAGATCTGAAGGGGCAAATAGGTTGGCGATCGCCTGCTGGCTTTTTTCAAGCGACTCGCGATTCTGAGCGAGCTTGGCTTCAATTTCAGCTAACGCCTCAGGGTTGTTGGCATTTTGCGCCTTTTCTTGCAGCAGTTGGGATTGCTCCAGCAACAGTTGGGACTGGATTTGCCGTTCGATTTGCAGTTGGGCTTCGGTTCCCGGTTTCTGCGGGGCAAACAGGAGTTGCGCCGTTCCTTTGAGAATGCGCTCCGCCTGTTCCGGATCCGTTACCCCCGGCAATTGCACTAGGAGCTTATCATCTCCGGCAGTTTGCACTACGGCTTCGGCCACCCCCAAGCCATCAATTCGCCGTTGCACCACACTTTGGACTGCCGTCAGCACTTGTGGCGTAATTTGGGGCACTTTATCAGTGGTTTGCACTTGCAGGGTCAGTTGCGCACCACCTCGCAAATCTAACCCCAGCCGAGCTGGCGTGCGCACAATCACCCAAGTAGCGGCCATCAGTAAAATTAAAATGACAATTAACCAGCCGCGGTATTTACTCATGGTTAAATTTGACCCTGCACCAACTTCTCAACAGCGGCAACAATCTGGGGTGGCTGCACAATCGTTAGGTTTTCTAGCGTTCCATTGTAGGGGGTGGGAATATCCTGCGAGGAGAGGCGCACCACCGGTGTATCCAATTCATCAAAGTAGCGCTCCATGATCGAAGCCGACAGTTCAGCGCCAATGCCGCCGGTTTTCATGCACTCTTCCACAATCACCACGCGATGGGTTTTGCAGATAGAGGCACCAATCGTTGCAAAGTCAAGGGGCTTCAGGGAAATTAAATCAATCACTTCCGGATCATAGCCCTGTTTTTCTAGCGTTTTTACCGCTTGCAGCACATGATGGCGCATGCGTGAGTAGGTGAGAATCGTCACGTCTGTGCCGCGGCGAACGACTTCGGCTTTGTCAAGGGGCAGTAGGTACTCCTCCTCCGGTAGGTCTTCTTTGAGGTTATAGAGCAGCACATGCTCAAAAAAGAGAACCGGATTGGGATCGCGGATCGCAGACTTCAGTAGCCCTTTGGCATTGTAGGGGGTTGAGCAGGCAACAATTTTGAGCCCCGGCACCGCTTGGAAGTAGGCCTCAAGGCGCTGGGAGTGCTCTGCCCCCAGTTGCCGCCCAACACCTCCAGGCCCCCGAATCACAATCGGAATTTTGAAGTTACCACCGGAGGTATAGCGCAGCATACCGGCGTTATTGGCAATTTGGTTGAAGGCCAAGAGCAAAAAGCCCATGTTCATGCCCTCGACAATGGGGCGTAAACCGGTCATGGCAGCGCCAATTGCCATCCCCGTAAAGCTGTTTTCGGCAATGGGGGTGTCCAGCAAGCGCAGCTCACCGTACTTTTTGTAGAGATCTTTGGTGACTTTATAGGAGCCGCCGTAATGCCCCACATCTTCCCCGAGCACAAATACGGTGGGGTCACGCTCCATTTCTTCGTCAATGGCAGCACGGAGGGCATTAAACATCAAGGTTTCGGCCATAGTTGCGCGGCAAACGTTAAGGACTATTTCCTAGAGTAGTTGAAACTGCACCGCTTGCGATCGCCCCCCATGATTCCATGGCTTTTGACAAAACCTGATGTTGATGTAAATTGGCGGCTTCCTAGCTGAAATGTCCCCTGAGAGGAAACTACGCCCTTAGCTAGAGTAAGGCTAGTTGCGAATGGGGCCGTTGTAATCGACCGTTGTGCGGCCATCTGGAGCCACGGTGACGATGGTTTCAATGGAAGGCATGGTTGCGGCAATGCCATTGATCACTGGGTAACCCAACACGCGGAACGTGTAGGATCCGTCGGGATTGCGAATGTAGGGGGCTTGCCGTACCGGACCGTGCATGGACTGGTCAGCGCGATAGCGAGTTAAGCCGCCATTCACGCGTTCTGCTGCTTGGCGAGCATAGTTGCGTGCCCGGACTAACTCGGCAATGTTAAGGGTTGTGGGTTGGCTGCTAGGAACTTGGGCGATCGCCCCCGGCAGGGTGGGGAACAGCATTGCCAAGCCCAAGGGAAGGCCAAGCCAGTCATTGCGGCGCGGTAAGCGCATCTTTAGCTCCCTCACGAAACCTCACCTCTACCATACACTGCCCCTCGGTCACGTAGCTAACTGCCACCAAACACTTGAATATTGGCAAAGGCACACACCGGAGAAGCATGCCCCACGCGAATTGCTTGGTTCGGCTCCCCCTTACCGCAAAAGGGAGTACCAAACATTCCCATCGTGCTGGCATCCCCAACGGCAATAAGACTGTGCCAAAACTCAGGGGTGGTGCCCCGATAGTTAGGATTGCGAACCGTGCGGGTTAGTTTCCCCCCTTCAATGAGCTTGGCGTACTCACAGCCAAACTGAAATTTGAGGCGATAATCATCAATCGACCAAGAACGGTTGGCTTCCATGTAAATGCCCGCTTCAATGCTGCCAATGATCTCCTCAAAGGAACGTTGGCCGGGCTCAAGGTTTAGGTTAGCCATGCGATCAATGGTAGGACGGTTCCAAGAGCACGCCCGTGCATTCGCTACACCAGGAACACCAGATCGCTGCTGGCTTTCAAGGCTTCCTAGACCCCGCAGTAAGCGTCCCTCCCGAATAAGATAAGTGCGCTCTGCTTTGGCGCCGATGTCATCAAAGGCATAGCTGGCCAGTTCCCCCTTGACGCTAGGGTCAAAGGTAACATTCAGGAGCGGTGATCCATACTGGCGCTGGCCAAAATCTTCAAGGCGAATAAAGCTACTGCCGGCGTAATTGCGCTCATCCCCGAGAATGCGATCTAACTCGAGGGGATGGCCAATACTCTCATGGATCTGAAGCATCATTTGATCCGGCGCCAACACAAGGGTGGTGGTCATCTCTGGACACTCTGGGGCACTCAACAACTCCACCGCCTGTTCGCCAATGGTGCAGGCACGCTCCCTGAGGCCATCGGCCTGTGCCCACTCCAGCCCCCCCTGATAGCAGCAAGCCAGCCAACCATGATCCGTGCGCTGTTGCACCACGCCGGCAGCTTGGGCGGTGGCACTCATATCGGTGAGCACGTAGGAGAACTGTTGTTCAATCGCACTGCCATCACTGGCTAACCACTGGCTGGTGGTTGTCACGGTTTGTAGAAAAGCGCGCGTCTGCACAATACTATCGGCCACTTTCAGATCGTGGCAGAGCCGGATCAGCAGATCGTTCACCTCTGCGGGGGAGAGGGAATCAATCGGTTTTTGCTGGGGGGATTGATAGCGGCCCTTGGCGACCCCCCGCGCGGTTGGCGTGAAGTTAAAGAGCTGCCAACGAGCCGCAGCCTTGGCTTGCTGGTAAGCACGGTGAATTGCTGCCTGAATGGCCGCTGGCCCCAATTGAGGGGTGGCAGCGTAGCCAAACTGACCCTCCACTAGCACTTCCACCATGATTCCCCGCTGGTGCACCCGGGCATTGATATCAGGATGGCCATCCCGGGCACTGCGCGTGGTTAAGGTTTCTTCAACGTAGCGCAACCCCAACCAATCAACGGGTAAATCGACTTGGTTCAACACGGCGGCTAAGTTCGGCTCAATCATGGCTGTCTTCTGGCTTGAGATTTTCAAATCGTTCATGGGGGTGCCTCGACAGGTTAGCTGGCTTCCGATTGAAGGGTGGCTTCCACTTGATACTGCTCCCACAGCGATTGATACAGCCCCGGCACGCCCACGAGTTCACTGTGGTGTCCCTGCTGGACAATGCGTCCTTGGTCCATAACGAGAATGCGATCGCAGGTGGCGGCGGCAGCTAACTGATGGGAAATAAAGAGAACGGTTCGGTGCTGCTGCTGCAAAACCTGCAGAATTTGACTGGCGGTTTGGTTATCAACGCTGGCGAGAGCGTCATCCAAAACTAGAATGGGGGCATCCACCAACAGGGCACGGGCTAGCGCCGTCCGCTGCCGTTGGCCTCCGGAAAGGGTAATGCCCCGTTCGCCGACAAGGGTGTCGTACTGTTTAGGGAAGTTGAGAATTTCGTGGTGAATTTGGGCTTGACTAGCGGCGGCAATCACTTTCAGGTCGCTGGCTTCCGGTTCACCGTAACGGATGTTGTTCTTAATGGTGGTGCTAAACAAAAAGCTCTCTTGGGGTACGTAGGCGATCGCCCCCCGCAAATCCGCTAAGCGCAGCCGCGTAATATCAAAGCCATCGAGAAAAATTTGGTTGGGGGCAATTTCCAACAGGCGGGGCAGGGCACTGGCCAGCGTAGATTTACCACAGCCAATGGGACCAACGATCGCCACCATTTCGCCGGGCTGAATTTCAAACGTGAGCTGATCCAGTACTGGCCGACGGCGGTTGGGGTAGGTGAAGCTAAAGTTTTCAAAGCGGAGATGCCCTTTGACCTGTTCCCGGGGCAGGGCAATCGCATCAGGCGCATCTTGAATGCGGGGCTCAACGCTGAGAATAGCCTCGACCCGATCAATACTGACCTCGCCACGCTGGTAGGTGGTAATCGTAAAACCGAGGAGGGCGGTCGGGAAAATTAGGCGTTCAATGTACAGCAGTAAGGCCACAAAATCCCCCACCTGAATCGTGTTGTCGGCAATCATGCGGCTGCCAAACCACAGCAGAATGAGCAAGCTGAGGCTGACCATGCCCCCCAACAGGGGAAAGAGGATATTGCGGGTCTTGGCAAGGACAAGGTTATTGGCCAGCAACTCAGCATTGAGGCGATCAAACTGACGTTGTTCATTCGCCTCTTGGCCGTAGATTTTAATGAGGGCAATGCCACTCATGTCCTCTTGGATAAGATCACTTAGATCCGAAAGGCTTTGTTGCACCTCCAGTTGCTCGGCGCGCAGGCGATCGCTAAAGGTTTGAACAATGAAGAGCACCGCTGGATAGACCGCGATCGCCCCCAAGCTCAACCCCGGATGAATCGCCAGCATTACCGGCAGCGTCAAACCGTAGGCAAAGAGGGTATTCACGGCACTCAGGAGGGCAAAGCCCACCAAGCGGCGGATATTGTCCACATCACTGGTGGCGCGGTTAATGAGGTCACCCGGGGTATTTTCAGCAAAGTAACTGGGTTCTAAGCGCAGCAGGTGCTCAAAAATGCGCTGCTTGAGATCAAACTCCACCAAGCGCCCTGCCCCAAAGATCCACAGGCGTGAAGCCATGCGAATCACCCACATCAGCGATGCCAAGCCAATCAAGAGCAAGGCGTAGAACACCACCCGTTGAAATTGAAATTCATCCTGTAGCTCATCAATGGCCGTACCAATGAGCAGCGGCAGGTAGGTGCCTAAGAGGTTCACCACTAGCAGGGCAATGACCCCTGCCCAAATTTTGGTTTGGTGCGGACGCAGGTAGTGCAGCAGGCGGCGGAAGCGGTCAGAGCGACCCGTCTTTGAGGCAGCAGTCATAGAAAAATAAAAATGGCTCAGATGCCTAAGGGGTGTCAATAAACTGATTGAGGTCTTCAATCAAACGGCTCAGTTCTGCCTCCGTTGTCAGTCGGATAAATTCATCCCGCACCGTTAAGAGCACCTTAGCCGCATAGGGATTCGGCCAAATATTGGGGTTACAAAACACTTCGCAAAAGACCTCACCAACGTGTTGGTATTCCATAACGGGTTGGGCACTGATGGGGCTACCGCTGGACTTGGCAGAGGCGATCGCCCGCATACTGTCCATCAAATTGTTAATTGCCGCCCGCAAGGATTGGGCCGCCTCGCGAGAAAACCAGAACGATACCGACCCTTCTACTAGATTAATGCGAATGCGATCGCTCATGGTCACCACCTTTAGACAGGGAGATCAATCGGCAAGCTGCCAAACAACATTGACGTTGCTCCCTGTATTTTAGCTTGTGGGTCAAAAATTCCTAGCTTTAGGGGGAGTGCCGATTGATTAGTTTAGGTGCCGCTGATTAACCAACGAGTTCCGGTTCAACCTGCCGCAAATACTCCTGAAAAATTTGCCGAGCCCTTTTATGATCGCCTGCTGGCGTTAAGTTCGCCACACAGGGGGCGGCTTTGGTAACAGCAGGGGTGATCCGTAACCATCCGACGACTGAGGTGCTCGCAATTCCAACTCAAGAGGTTATACTCCCAATCCACAAAAACCCACAGGGCGTACTTCAGCCGTTTAATCGTCTGGGTAGGCGGCAGGACAATCGCATTGAGGTTGGTAACAACCTCGGCACTCGGCCGCTCAAAGGGGCAGCGCCGTTGGCCAGTATCAAAAATATGGGTATCGGATAAGCCAATGCCGTAGTGCCAAAAGGGATCAAGCGGATTCTGCCAGCACAGTAATTTGCCGTACTTGTGACTTGTGGGGGCGCTGAGACGATCAATCGCTGCAAGAGGGCGTTTAACCGTTTCAGGTGACAGGCCTATCGTTGACTGCTCCCGCGTTCCCTCAGGCCATGTTCGGAGGAATGCTGAGGCTACGACGCACCTGCGCCAGCAATGACTCTCGGCTGACTTCCCAACCTCGCTCGCCATCGGGCGGCTCTAGAACAATCAGGCTATCGACCGGATCCGCAGCTAACAGTTGAAACAGCAGTGAAATAATAGGCATTTCGACAATCACAAGCTGGCTGTCGGGGTTACTGGCAGCCGCCGCCATGTCCGCACTACCGTAGGCGTGAATAACGACTTTTTGCTGGTAAGGGGGCTGACGTTCTTCAAGGGTAATCACCTGCCACTGGCCATCCTCCGTTTGCAGGACGTAATAGACCGTCTGCTGGTAGTGTTGGGCTTCCTCCAGTAATACGGGAGCGATCGCCCGTACCGCCGCAAGCGTGGCTGCGTCGTTTGGGGCATTGGCAATGAGCTCATTGACTTGGGTGTGTAGATCCACAATGCCTCCTTAGCGGCAGTGGCACAACTTATTTCTTGGCTTCGAGGGCGTCTAGATCAAGGGCTTGGGAGCCGCCAGTGCCCAAAATGGTCAGCAGTTTGCCCAGTTGATACCAAACCAACAAAGCAGTACCAATGGTGAGGGCAAGGGCGATCGCCATGCTCAGCCCAGCCGGAAAGCCATAGGTCCCCAATCCGGCACTCAAGAATAGCCAAATCCCCAAAGACATCCCTAAGTAGGGCAACTGGAGCTGAGAACCCCGCAGTTGGCTGAGAATGCGCGTGGAGCGGCTGCGGTTCCATTCCTGCACACTTTGTTTCAGTGTCGCCTCAAAGGCTTTGCCACTGGTTAAGCCAATGAAAATGCCAGCAAGCAGTACGACAATGGGCGGATCAAACACAACAATACCTATCCTTAACTGCACGAGGTGGCCATTGACAACCGACCCAACTGCTTCCTAGGGAGCAACGACTAAGGATGAATCATCTTTATCTTTAGCTAGGCTCTGCGTCACAGACGCTTTCAGGGCTTCCCATGCCACGTCAATAAAAAACAGAGGCCGCAGGTCAGACTTCACCAAATTCCATAGCCGCTGCACTTCTTCGGTATGGAGTCGATCGTCTTCGGTTAAGGCTAGCACAATTTGCCGCCGTAGGTACTGCCCTTCTTCGGAAAAGAGGTATTGCAAACCCAGCGTGGCGGTGGGGGCAAGGCTAAAGTGATCGTCTTGGCGAGCGATCACAATCAAATTTTCAAGGCGTTCCCATTGCAGGCGATCGTCTTTGAAGAGCACATCCAATAGGCGCCGCCGCAATTGCGGAGACTCTCCTTGGAGTAAGCGCCGAGCAATGTAAGGGTAGCTAACATTAACAATCCGAAAATTGGGATTCAGGCACAGGGCAATGCCTTCCTGAGTCACCAGCGAACGAATAATAAGGGCAAACTTGGCCGGCACCCGAAAGGGGTAAGCGTACATCAACTTGGAAAAGCGATCGGTAATGACCTTGAAATTAAACTCTTGAACACTTGATCCGATGACTTCCTCAAAGACTGATTCAAGGGCAGGAATGATCGGCGTCATATCGGTTTCCGGTGTGAGGAACCCTAGCTTGACGAAATCCGCCGCCAGTTGCGCATAGTCTTTATTGACTAGGTGCACCACTGCATCCACTAGGGATTCCTTGGTACTCTCCTCTAGTTGATCCATCATGCCAAAGTCAATATAGGCCATGCGGCCATCGGGCATGGCAAACAGGTTGCCCGGATGCGGGTCGGCATGGAAAAAGCCAAACTCCAGCAGTTGCCGCAGACCAGAAATGACGCCGATGCGAATCAATTGATCGGGATCGACCCCCGCTGCCAACATGCAATCGGTGCGGGTGAGCTTAATGCCGTGAATCCACTCCAGGGTAAGAACGTGTTGGCTGGTGAATTCCCAATAAATTTTTGGCACCTTGATTGTTGGATCATCGCGGAAGTTGGCAGCAAATTTTTCAGCGTTGCGCCCTTCGTTCAGGTAATCAATTTCTTCAAAGAGCTTGTGGCCAAACTCATCCACAATATCGCACAGGTCGTAGCAAACATTAATTGGCAGTAATGGCTTGAGCCACTGCACCAGCAGCCGAATTAAAAATAAATCGCGAGTAATGACCGGTAGCAGGTTGGGTCGCTGCACCTTCACGGCCACTTCTTCACCGGTGTGCAGCTTTGCCCGATAAACTTGACCGAGGCTGGCAGCAGCAACGGGCTGGGGTGAAAATTCCGCAAAAATGTCTCCCAAGTTCAAGCGTAAATCTCGCTCAATAATGGCAATCGCAATTTCGTTCGGAAAGGGAGGGAGTTTATCTTGCAGCAGCGTAAGCTCTTCTAGGTAGTCGGGACACACTAAGTCCGGACGGGTGGAGAGGGCTTGCCCTACTTTAATAAAGGTGGGGCCAAGGCGAATTAATAACTTACGCAGTTGCATTGCCCGCAGGGGGACGTTGGCCTGCTGCTGACCTAGTAATTTGTCCCATTGCAGAAGCAACCAAAATGTAAAGAACGATACAAAAATATTACAGAACCGCCACATCACCTGCCATGGTCGAAACAGGAAGTAGCGGGCGATCGCCTCGGGATCGTAGCAACGATGACCGGTACTAGGGACAGCGGGAACGAGGGGAGTCACAGCGTTTTTCTCACCTTTTACTGAACCCACGTTACTACAACCATTTCACCCTGCCATGCGTGCTTTTACGGATGCCGAAAAGGGCTAACGTAAGCAACCATCGCAATTATGAGGATTTTGTTGATCCCCACCCAGAAGGCAAATGATTCTTTTGGGTTTGCTTAAATATAGTATAGAAAACTACACATTACCCCTGCCAAAACCAAGAATTCTTAACAAAAGTTTAACTTTACTGCTTCTTGACTGACGTAGGGGACACCAACTCAACATTAATTTCATTCACTGGTCGTGGCCGCAGTTCCACCGACTCGGAGCGAGGGAGCAGATCAAAAACCTCTCGCAGCGTATCGTCAAGGGTTTCAAAGGGGACGGCACCCACCACGTCCAAGCGGAGTTGTCCTTGGCGATTAAAGATCAGGGTTTGGGGCACTTTCCCTTTGTAATAGTAACCGGGCTCCGTGGGGCTAAATTGGGCTCCTAAGGGCAGGGCGTCCACGTCAATGGGAATAAAATCGGTGACGCGGCCATAGTAGCCCTGCAGCTGCGAGATCGTAGGGGCAAACTGTTTGCAATCGCGACTGTCGTTGACGTAGAACAGCAGCAGGGTGGCGCGATCGCTGTTCAAGGATTGACTGAGGGTGACTTTCGGGGGCACGAGGGAACCGTTGCCACCGTAGAGGGCAAAAATGTTGCCGTCGTAGCGATCGTCTTGCAATCCTGCCCAACCGGTACCGCTGAGCAAGCCCCACAATAACGCGCTCAGGCAAATTAGGGTCAGCGTTTGTGCCCAGACTCGTTTCATGCCACGTTCCTTACAAATCCTGCATAGTGTGCTGCCGGATGCCACTATACCATTCCTGTCCTTTGCTAGGGTTGCGCTCCTCTTGGAACTTTTGGGGTGAAAACCGCTAGCGCTTCAATACCCGACTAAAATTATCGGGTATATTTGACAGGGCGATCGCCCCCTGTTAGGATGGTCAGCAACTTGTCGGAAGACTACCCATGACTGCAACCCTTACCTCTGCAACCAGCAATGCCTACTTCACCCACCTCAAATGCAAGGAGTGTGGGGCAGAGTACGAGCCAGAAGCGATTCACGTTTGTGAGTATTGCTTTGGCCCGCTGGAGGTTAAGTACGATCTCAACAAGATAGCTAAGGATGTTAGCCGCGCCACCATTGAGGCAGGGCCACAGTCTATCTGGCGCTATCGTCCCTTTTTGCCAGTGACCTCAGCAGAGCCCATTGATGTGGGAACGGGTATGACCCCGCTGGTCAAGGCCAATCGCTTAGCACGGCGGTTAGGGCTGAAACAGCTTTACATCAAAAATGATGCCGTGAATATGCCCACCCTTAGCTTTAAGGATCGGGTGGTGTCGGTGGCGCTGACGCGGGCGCGGGAACTCGGTTTTAGCACCGTCTCCTGTGCAAGTACTGGCAACTTGGCCAATTCCACGGCGGCGATCGCTGCCCATGCCGGTTTAGATTGCTGCGTCTTCATTCCGGCAGACCTAGAAGCGGGGAAAGTGCTGGGCACCCTCATTTATGCACCTACCCTGATGGCGGTGCAAGGGAACTACGACCAAGTCAATCGCCTCTGCTCGGAGGTGGCCAACACCCACGGTTGGGGCTTTGTCAACATCAACTTGCGCCCCTACTACTCAGAAGGGTCAAAAACGCTGGGTTATGAGGTGATTGAACAGTTGGGTTGGCAGTTACCCGATCACATCGTGGCTCCCTTGGCCTCTGGCTCCCTGTTTACAAAAATCTACAAAGGCTTCCGCGAGTTTGTGGAAGTGGGCTTGGTGGCTGACAAACCCGTGCGCTGTAGCGGTGCCCAAGCTGCTGGCTGCTCCCCCATTGCCCAAGCCTTTGCCGAAGGACGGGATTTTGTAGCTCCGGTGAAGCCGAATACCATTGCTAAATCCATTGCCATCGGTAACCCCGCTGATGGTGTTTACGCCCTCGATATTGCCCGCAAAACCAACGGTGCCATTGAGTCTGTCAACGACGATGAAATTGTGGCAGGTATCAAGCTTTTGGCAGAAACGGAAGGGATTTTCACCGAGACGGCGGGGGGCACCACGATTGCGGTGCTGCAAAAATTGGTGGCAGCCGGAAAAATTGACCCAGAAGAGGTCACCGTTGTTTACATCACGGGCAATGGTCTGAAGACGCAGGAAGCGGTTCAAGACTACGTGGGTGAACCGCTAACGATTGAGCCGAAGCTGGCCAGCTTTGAGCGGGCACTGGAGCGCTCACGCACCCTCGAACGGCTTGACTGGCAGCCTGTTCTTGTCTAGTTTCTCCATCCTAATTCTTCTGTTCACGTTACTGCTGAGAGGTTTATGGCTGTTACGGTTTTAATTCCTACTGCTTTGCAAAAACTGACCCGCGATCAGGCCACGCTGGAGTGTCAGGCGCACTCAATTGCTGACCTCCTAGAAAAGCTTGAGCAAACCTGTCCGGGCATCAAAGGCCGTCTGTGTGATGACAGTGGTCAACTGCGGCGGTTTGTCAATTTCTACGTCAATAATGAGGACATTCGTTTCCTCAATGGCATCGAAACCCCTCTCAACGATGGCGATGAAGTGAGCATTATTCCGGCGATTGCGGGGGGTTAATCAAGTATCACCATGCTCAGGATGAGAGCGCGGATAGTAATGAATCCCGCAGGTACGGCAGAACAAATGGTAGGCAACGCGCGTGTTCAGCTTAGCAGCCACGGCTCCAACTGCGACCCTGCAAGCCCTAATTCAACAGCTCCAGTGTCCAAAGGGTGAGACGGATCACACTGATGGGGAGAGCAGGGACACTGCATAACCTGCCGCCAATCGGAAGGATGTAAATATGTCCAGCGATTTGTTACAGCCTATCGGCTTGGCTGGTCAGGGTCTTAATTTTCTCTTAGGATCTAGGTAAGGCTAAGGACTGCCCTGAGGAGGCTCACGATGCGCCGACAACTCTCCACCTTCATTGCTCTTGTTTCCTTGACCACGCTTGTGGGTGGGGCGGCTGTTGCCCAGCCGGTGGCGATCGCCACCCTCACGCCGACGGAAATTCAGGAATTGCAACGGCTAGTGCCCCGCAGCGCTGAGGATTATTACAATCTGGGGCTGATGCATCAGGGAGCGGGCAACCTACCGGCAGCTATCCGTGCCTTTAGTCAGGCTCTTGAGCTGGAGCCCAGTGCCGATTACTACTTTGGTCGCGGGCTAGCTTACCTTGACCAAGGGGATCTGCAGCGCGCCATTGCCGATTTTGACGCCGCTATCCGTTACGATCAGCAGTTTGCCAGTGCCTACTACAATCGCGGTATGGCTCACCTTGCGCTTCAGGACTACGCTGCCGCCATTCGTGATTTTAGTGCCGCCCTAGAAATTGATCCACAGTTTGTTGCCGCCTACTACAGTCGCGGTATGGCACATTTCGATAGTGGCAACATTGAGCTGGCACAGCGGGACTACCAGCGAGCCCGCAGCCTCAACCCCACCATGACTGCCAAGTACTACGATGCAGCACCGCGACCGATGACTGGTGGCTCCTAGGAATCGGTTAACACTGTTCCTGATCCTGCCGATTAGGGTCATAATGGGGGGGGTAACGTTGAGCGATCGCGCCTATGCCAAGAAAGCCGTCTGAATTTGCTGTCCATTTATTCCTTGAGGGTGGACACCGCGAAGAAGTGCGTTTTCCCTCAATTCAAGACTTTCAAAAATGGTATAGCAGCGAGCTGGTGGCCAAAGCTGATTCCAATGAGTTCGTTTCGGTTCCCATTAAAAATATTCAAGGCGAGTACATGGTGGTGCGCCCCTCCAAGGTGTTTGCCATTCGAGTCGAGCCTGTTTTTGCATCGAGTGTGGATCGCTTTGCGTAGAATGCTATGGCCGGTTTGATGGTGGGCTTTGCTCAAGTCTTGGTGATGTTGGCTACAACAGCGATCGCCACAGCTGCAACTACACCGGTACTCATCCCCCGTCCGAGGGCAGAGCTGCCGCCACAGATTGGTTTAGATGTCGCCCTATGGGAATCCGGCGGCGATCGCCAGCGGCTCCTGCAAGCTATTGACCACAGCCTGCGCTATCTGCGAACCCCCAAAGCACAGCAGGATTATGCTGCCTACACCGCCCCCGGTCAGCCCGGTGCTAGCCTTGGCTCTCACTTGCACCAGCGGGTGATTCGCTCCCTTGAACGGTTTCGGCACTTGCTGCTCACCAGTCGCTCTGCTGCCGAACTGCAAGCTGCCGTCAAGCGGGAATTTGTTTTTTATCAGTCTGTTGGTACCGATGGCCAAGGACGGGTGGCGTTCACAGGCTACTATGCCCCCACCTATCGCGCCAGTCTGGTGCCCACTAGCGAGTATCGCTATCCCCTTTTTCGCCGCCCACCCAACTTTGAGCGCTGGCCAGAACCGCACCCCACGCGCCTAGAACTCGAAGGTGCCGATGGCCAACAGTGGGGCAATGGCCCCTTAAAAGGGCTGGAACTGGTATATTTGCGCGATCGCCTTGAAGCCTTTTTAGTCCATGTTCAAGGTTCAGCGGAGTTGCAACTGCCGGATGGCCGTCGTCTGACGGTGGGCTATGCCGGCAAAACAAACCATCCCTACACCAGTATTGGCCAAGAACTGATCAAAGACGGTAAGATTCCGCGGGAGGAGCTGACCTTACCCCGACTCATAGCCTACTTTCAAGCCCACCCCAGCGAGCTGGAGCGCTACTTGCCCCGCAATGCCAGTTTTATCTTTTTTGAGAATACCCAAGGGCGCCCCCCCAGTGGTAGCCTTTCAACGCCGGTGATTCCTGAGCGCTCCATTGCCACGGACAAGTCCTTAATGCCGCCCGGAGCACTGGCCATCATTGAGACGGAAATTCCGATGAACGTTGCTGGTCAATGGCAACCCCAACCCATGAGTCGCTTTGTTTTGGATCAAGATACCGGCAGTGCCATTCGTGGTCCCGGGCGGGTGGATATCTTCATGGGCACCGGGGATGTGGCCAAAGCACGAGCCGGGCTCATCAATACTCCCGGTCAACTGTACTACCTACTCCTGCCTTAGGGGGTAGAGGCGCAAGCTTACAAGGTTTTGCAACTGTTGACTAAGGCGATAGGCTTGGGGTTCATAAAGCTTGAGAGTGAGGGTAGTAGGTAGTTGCTCCACAGAAGCTCGCACCTGTGGCAGGGGTAATCCAGTGACTTTGGTAATGAGATTGCCAATTTCGAGTGCTGCTTCGGGATTGCGGGGTTGGCCTAACCACAGGCGCCAAAATCGTCGAGGTGCTAATGCCCCCTGCTCGATCCGCCGCAGTCCGTGAATCGTGGCTAAAATAACGAGGCGATCGCCCACTGTGAGTTGCAGCGTATCACTCGGTAAGTATTGTTGGGTGCTTTCGCCACCGAGAAGTTGTTCGTGGCGATTGTAAAAGACTGGCACGACGCCATAACCGTAGGCTACCTCGCCAATGAGCTTGCCCACGAGGGTATCACCGGCAGTCACCGTGTAGTCGGCAATGAGCACGGTTTGCTGCTCAATTTGAAGTAAACCCAGCATTGTTTCACCAAAGGCAGCACCGGCAAAGGCTTCAGCGGCAAGGGCGTAGGCGCACAGGGGACGAGCGTGGGGCAGCAGCTCCTTCAGATCGCTGCTCAAAATAGGGTCGTAGAGTCCTACCACTAAGCCGAGGGGAGAGGTACGGGTTTCAGTGGCTTGGCGGGCAATGAGAGCCAGTTCTAGGTTGAGCATTTCGTCAGAACTGGTCACGACCATGCTTTTGGCAGTGCTCAGGTGTGTCTCCCTTAGGGTGGTGATCAGGTTACCGGAGATGACAGGAACGTCTGGAAAACCTTGGGCTTCCTCGGCCTGTTCCACTAAGATCAACAAAGGCTGTTGAAAGGATTGCAGCAATCGCACAACAGCTTGGCCAATCTTGCCCAGGCCGACGACAATGACATGGTTGGCGGTCGGCAGGGGGGGACGCTGCCGTAAAAAGTCAAAGCGAGCTTCCAGTAATTTTTCCGCCAGAAGCCCCAACACGCCCAAGATAAATAGCAAGCTGACAATGGCAATGAAAATACAAAAGATCAGGAGCCACGGTGGAATGGGATCCTCCTCAAGGCCGCCAAAAATATCGCTAAAGCCTCCCAGCAAGAGAATAAAGCCAGCCGTGAAGGCTTTTTGCCAGCTCATGCCTGCCACGTTGTAGCGCAGCAGGAGAGCTGTTAAAATCCAGAGGCCATTGGCAATCCACAGGCCGCTAAAAATGAGTTGACGGGAGCGATCGCCATGGATCCACTGCCAAGCTCGGCCTAGACGGGTTGGCAAGTGTCGCAAACGGGTCAACCATTGCTGTTGTGTGGAGGGGGGCGGGGGAGGCTTGAGGGTCTCAACCCGCTCAATCCAAATGGGGCAATCCCCCACTTGTAGCACCTGATCCAGTGGCCAATGGTAAAACAAACGCTGTGGTCGCGATGGCTCAAATATAGACGGAGGCCGCTGGTCAGATTTGAGGCGAATGAGCCGCTGGTGCCGTTTCTGAAAACGATAGGCACTCAGGCCATAAAAGCGATCGCTGGGCGAGTCAATCCGCTGCTGCACCACCCGCAATTGTTGCCCTTCAATGGTAAACGCCGCCAAAATATCGTCTCCTAGGGCGGCAAGGGCAAAGGCGGGGGCGGGTAACTCCGTTGGGTTCAAGGCTACGAAGCTACCCAACTTTTGCTGCAGCAAGGCATTGAGGTTATCACGACCGGAGCGTACCACCAAGTGCACATTGGGGTTCAGGCGCCGCGCTACAATCGCCGTGGCAATATTGGTGGCTTCATCACTGGTGACCGCCAGCAGGGCACGACAGGTGTCAATCCCAGCGGCGCGGAGGGTGGCCTCTTGGCGGCAATCCCCACGGATAATTCTGTTGTGCAACTGCTCTTGGAGATGGGGAATGTCCCATTCAATCGTTGGCTGGCGTTCAATGGCATGTACCACTATCGGTAGGCGATCGCCGGCAAAGTTGAACAAACTCTGGACACAAAACTGGCCAAGGCTGCCCAAACCACAGACGATAAAACAGTCCGCTGGGTCGCTGGCAGGACTGGCCGCTGCTGGGGCGACAGGAGAGGCTGCAGTGGGGTGAAACCACCCTTGGTGCCAATAGGGAACAGGCTCCCGCGGAGCAGCAACACAAATCACAAAGGAAACAAGCTGGGCTGCTAATTTCTGTGACCAGCAGCGATCGCCCCAAGCATGAATTGCCCCTAGGTTTAGGTCTTGTCCCTCGATCCAGACGCCAAGATGGCGATCGCCTTTATCAAAGAACCACCTTGCTTGCTGCCCGAGGAGTTCCTGCAATTGCTGATCAAGGTGCTGGAGCAGGCTGGCCATCGATCAAGCGTAGCTAAAAGGCTTCGATGTCTGGGTAGGCATTGAGCTGGTGCGCCGCCTCGCCACAGGTGCGCGGTGTCGGAAAGACTTTTTCCGGGTTGGCCAGCCGCTTCGGGTCAAACGCTGCCCGTACCTGCTGCATCGTTTCTAGGTCGGCGGGACTGAACATTGCCTCCATGAAGCAGGCCTTATCGCTACCAATACCGTGCTCCCCAGAAATACTGCCCCCCATGCGCACGCACAGCTTGAGGATTTCGCCCCCCAATGCTTCCACCTCAGCAAGCGCCCCCGGCACCGCTTGATCGTACAAAATCAGGGGATGTAAATTGCCATCACCAGCATGGAACACGTTGGCAATCCGATAGCCACTGCGCTGGCTTAGGCGCTCAATTTCCTGCAAAACTGTTGCCAGCTTACTGCGGGGAATCACCCCATCTTGGACAAAGTAGTTGGGGCTAAGACGACCCGCCGCTGCAAAGGCCGCCTTGCGCCCCTTCCACAGGCGCAGCCGCTCCTCTGGATCAGTCGCGACAGTCACGTGGCGCGCCCCTTGGGCGTAACAAATCTGGCTTACACGCTCCTGCAGAATCGGGACTTCCGCTGCGAGGCCATCCACTTCCACCAACAGCACGGCTCCGGCATCCCGCGGATAGCAGCCGGTGGCCACCACATCCTCAACGGCATTGATGCTCAGATTGTCCATAATTTCCATGCCCGCTGGAATAATACCCGCCCGAATAATGGCGGAAACCGTTTCCCCGGCTGCCTCAATTGTGGTGAAGTCCGCCAACAGCACGGCAATGGCCTCCGCTTGCTTGAGGAGGCGCAGGCGAATTTCGGTGGCAATTCCGAGGGTGCCTTCCGAGCCCACAAATACTCCCGTCAGGTCATAGCCCGGCATCTCAGGTACAGCTCCCCCTAGTTCCACCACCTCACCATTGGGCAGAACCACCGTAAGCCCCAGCACATGGTTTGTCGTCACCCCGTACTTGAGGCAGTGAACCCCTCCCGAGTTCTCCGCAACATTGCCGCCAATGGAGCAGATAATCTGACTTGAGGGATCCGGCGCGTAATAGTAGCCTTGATCCGCTACCGCTTGGGTCACCCAAGCGTTGATCACCCCGGGCTGCACCACCACCTGCTGATTGGCCAAATCCACGTCTAGAATTTGGTTCATACGCGAGGTGACAACTAAAATGCCCTCGGCAAGGGGTAAGGCACCGCCCGATAAACCAGTGCCCGATCCCCGCGCCACAAAGGGAACCCGGTAGCGATCGCACACCTTGAGAATAGCCGCCACCTGAGCCGTTGTTGTGGGCAAGACAACAAGTTTAGGGCGTTGGCGATACATAGCCAAGCCATCGCATTCATAGACCAAGCTTTCCGCTTCGCTGGTGATCAACCCATTGGCGCCAACAATCGCCCGTAATTCTGCCGTAATGCGCTGCCATGGGGTCGTTTGGGCAAGGGTGTTCATGCTGTCTTATCCGGATTGGTGCTCTCTTGGGGACTGTTGTTCTCTATTGTGCCAGAGACCCCTCAGCGACGACTTGGGATTCCCCTCAGGTAAAATTAGGGTGGCAGCACTCGAATTCGCTGGGGATCGCCAAAGCGGGGGGGCAGGGCATGACCTTGAAATTCTGCCCCGCGGTCTTGGGTCGGTTGCAGGGTTTGGCTCAGGTGCTGCACGTAGCGATCTTGACCTTGGCGAAAGCCCCACAAATTCCCGCCGCCGTTGAGGAGGGCAAAGCAAACGGTGCCGTGCTTAGCGGTGGGCAGCACTCCCACGAGAGCACTGACATTCCAGAGGGAGCCGGTTTTCACAAGGGTTGCTGCGGGTAGTTGGCGATATTCCAACGTGCCACCATCCCGTCCCGCCATCGGTAACACATCGGCGAGGCTGTGGTTTTTGCGAGCCAAATCCCGTTGCAGTGCCCAGAGCATCCCACAAGCAGCCCGCGGGGAAATGCGATTCTCCACTCCTAGACCAGAGCCATTGATGAGTTGCACTTCCTGCGCTGGCACATTGGCCTTAGCAGCAGCAATTTGAGCCACTGTGGCGGCACCGCCGGCCAGTTCTGCCAACGTCTCAGCAATCTCGTTGTTGCTGTAGATGTTCATCTGACGGATAATTTCCAGCAGGGGGAGGGAGCGGTGCTCAAGCCGGATCGTGACGTTGGCGGGCGGCATAGCTTGGATGCGGGTTGTGCCCTCAATCGTTAACTGGGGGCGCGGCTGTCCTTGCAGGTGATCGTTGTAAGCGTCCTGCGCTTCAGCTGGCCAGCGTTGATGATCAAGGGCAAGTTTGAACTGCTCAGCAGCGGTTTCGGAATTCGGGTAAAAGTTCATTTGAAAGGGGGGCACGATCACCAAGTTGCCCTTGATGGTGCGAATGCCGAGGCGATTCAAGGTGTTGGCGATCGCCATCGCTTCTTCCCAGACAAACAGGGGATCATTGCCGCCAAGGATGACTAAATCGCCGTTGAGGGTGCCATTCCTGAGACTACCGGTGGTGCCAATGCGGGTGACAAATTGATAGTCCAAGGGATATTGATCAAGGACAGCGAGACTCGTGGCCACCTTCGTAACCGAGGCTGCCGGTAAGGGGCGATCGCCCTGATGATTCAGAAGTAACTGGGTCGCGCTTTGCACCCAAACTCCTTGATCACTGGCAGGAAAGCCCTGCTGAGCTATCTGCTGCAAGTAGCGATCGCTGTACTGTTGCAGTGAGACCTCTGTTGGGAAGACCACTGACTGGAGTTGTTCGATCCTCATGCCGCCGACCGACCACGCCAGCGTTGCCAATAGGTCTAGCATTCGTACTCTAGTTGGTTGCTAACTGCCACCAGCCTAAACTTGGGCCAATGAAGCGAACTGTTAGCCACCATACCACCAGCAGACCAATGCCGACCCAAGTGCCACGCGTCAGCCATGTTTGCACCAGCATCAACTGCTCTTTTTGGAACCAACCGCGCTTTTGTTGGCCGTAGTTTTCACCCAGGGTCTCTTTGCGCCGCTTTGCCTCACCCATCTGTCGCTCCTCATTGGTCTTCTTGGCTTTTGATCCTATCCTAGTCTGCATCCCCTGCGGCAAAGGAGATGGGCAACTGGGGTTTGGGATCCTCGAGCTTGAGGGAAATGAGACCTGCACACAGCACAAAGACCATTGAGACCCACAGACAGCCCACCAGCCCCCACAGTTGATAGACCAACCCCGAAAGCACCGTGCCCGCCAACCGCCCACCGGAGTTGGCCATGTAGTAAAAGCCAACGTTGAGGGCAACTTTTTCGTCATCGGTGTAGGCCAGGACAAGGTAGGAGTGCACCGCAGAGTTCATGGCAAAAATGAGGCCAAACAGCAGCAGGCCGCCAATAATGACGGCATTGGGGTTCCAGCCACTCATCAGCCCCAACGCAATGATCGCTGGCACAGCAGTGAGGGTAAACGTCCAACATTGAATCGTTGAGGCTTGGGGCGATCGCCCGCGATTCAGGTAGCGCAACAGCAGGGGTGCCGAGGACTGCACCGCCCCATAGCCAATCACCCAAATGGCTAAAAAGCCCCCCACTTGATAGAACGACCAGCCCAAAACACTTTGCAGAAAGACTGGCAGACCCACGACAAACCAGACATCGCGGGCACCAAACAGAAAAAACCGCGCCGCCGAGAGGATGTTAATGGCCTTACTCTTAGAAAAAAGCTGCCGGAACTTCACCTTGGCTTTAATTTTGCCCATGCCCCGGGGCAGCAGCAGCCCCGTCAGCAAAATCAAGATCAGGGCGATCGCCATGATCCACAGCGCCGCTGAAAACCCAGCCAGTGTTAGTAAAACACTACCGACAAAAAAGCCCACCCCTTTGAGGGCATTTTTCGACCCCGTTAACACCGCCACCCACTTAAACAAGCGGGACTCCGCCTCTTGGGGCACCACCAAGCGAATGGCACTTTTAGAACTCATCTTCGTTAAGTCTTTGGCAATCCCTGAGAGGGCTTGGGCCGCCATCACGTAGGGAATCGCAAACCACAGTGGCCAAGTTTGACTTAAGGGCGTGAGGAGAATCAAGGAAATGACTTGTAAGGCAATGCCAGCGTAGAGGGTGACATTTAAGCCCAAGCGGGAACCAATCCAACCGCCCAAAAAGTTCGTGACAACGCCGAAAATTTCATAGAACAGGAACAGAAAAGCAATTTCTAAGGGAGTGTAGCCAATCTGGTTAAAGTAGAGGAGCACCAGCATCCGCAGAGCGCCATCGGTAATCGTGAAGCCCCAGTAGGCGAGGGTAACAATCATGTAGTTACGGACACTGGTGGCAGCGGTCATGGGTGATCTCCCGATGCTTCAGGAAGGGTTGTGGCCACAAGGCGAGCCAGCTCAGCCATGCGGTTACTGTAGCCCCACTCGTTGTCGTACCAAGCGAGAATTTTCACTTGGGTCTCATCCACCACCATCGTTGAAGGGGCATCAATAATACTGGAGCGGGGGTCATTACAGTAGTCAATCGAGACCAAGGGCCGCTCTTCGTAACCAAGAATGCCCTTGAGTTCGCCTGCTGCCGCTGCCTTGAGCGCCTCATTGACCGCGGCGACGCTGGTGGGTCGGTTGACTTCAAATACACAGTCAGTGAGGGAGGCATTGAGGAGGGGCACCCGCACCGCTAAGCCGTTCAGCTTCCCCTGTAACTCGGGATAAATCAGGCCAATGGCCGTGGCAGACCCCGTCGTGGTCGGCACCAGCGACATCAAACTGGAGCGGGCACGGCGGAGATCTTTGTGGGGAGCATCGACAACGGTTTGGGTGTTGGTGACATCGTGAATCGTCGTAATTAGGCCGTGGCGAATGCCGAAGGCGGCGTGGATGACCTTGACAACTGGTGCAAGGCAATTGGTGGTGCAGGACGCTGCCGTGAGCAGATGATGCTGCTGCGGGTCGTAGCGGTGATCGTTCACCCCCATGACAATATTCAATGCTCCCTGCTTAACAGGAGCTGCCACAATCACTTTTTTGACCCCTGCGGCAAAGTAGGGGGCTAGCTGTTCAGGGGTACGGAATTTTCCCGAGCACTCGAGGACAATCTCAACCCCCTGCTCTCGCCAAGGCACGTCAGCGGGGGTTTTGGCTTCCGAAAAGCTAATGAGGTGGTCGCCGATGGCGATCGCCCCCGCTTTTGCGGCAACGGGTTGCGACCAGCGTCCATGAACAGAATCAAACTCCAGCAGGTGTGCCGCTGCCGTTGTACCGCCCTTGACCTCATTAATGTGGCGGAAGGTTAACTCTGGCCAACCCCACGCCGCCCGTAACACCAAGCGACCAATGCGGCCAAAGCCATTAATGCCAATACCCACGCCCATGATTGCTGCTCCGGCAGGTCATCCCTACGTTATTTCAACTTATCTTGAATTGTCAATCACTGCTGAGGATTGCCCCAGCGCCTGCGGCCACTAACCCTTTGCACCGTAGGATAGGGAAAGACTCAATACTCAGCCGCACCGGATTCAGCGCAGAGCGTACTCATGAAATGGCAATTTTGGATTGATCGGGGAGGGACGTTTACCGACATTGTGGCACGGCAACCCGATGGTCAACTGCGGGTTCACAAACTCCTTTCCGAGAATCCGGAACAGTATCGTGATGCGGCTGTTGCGGGTATTCGCCACTTGATGGGGCTGGCAGCCGATGCTCCTATTCCGGCTGATGCGGTGGAAATCGTCAAGTTGGGTACCACCGTTGCCACCAATGCCCTTTTGGAGCGCACCGGAGAGGCCACCGTTCTTGTGATTACTGCCGGCTTTGGGGATGCTTTAGCCATTGGCTATCAACAGCGCCCTGATCTATTTGCTTTGGCCATTGAGCAACCGCCCCCCCTCTATGCCGAAGTGATTGAAGTGCAGGAGCGTTTGAGTGCAGCGGGAGAGGTACTGGTGCCCCTTGATCTGGCCGCTTTAGAGCCCCAGTTACGAGCCAGCTATGCTCGGGGCATTCGCAGTTGCGCCATTGTTTTGGTGCACGGTTATCGCTATCCACAGCACGAGCGCCAGATTGCGGAGTTGGCGCGCGCCATTGGCTTTACCCAGGTGTCGGTTTCCCATGAGGTGAGTGGCCTGATCAAACTGGTGAGTCGGGGGGATACCACCGTTGTGGATGCCTATCTCTCGCCGGTTCTCCATCGCTACTTAGCGGGCGTGCAAGCGGAACTGGGGGAGATTCCCCTGTACTGCATGCAGTCTAATGGCGGCGTTGTGGCAGCCTCCTTCTTTCGCGGCAAAGATAGCCTCCTTTCGGGGCCGGCAGGGGGCATGGTGGGGGTAGTGCAAACAGCTTTAGCTGCTGGGATTGAACGGCTGATTGGGCTAGATATGGGGGGCACCTCCACCGATGTCTGTCACTATCGCCATGACCCGACCACACCGTGGCCCGAGTACGAGCGTTGGCAAGAAACGACGATTGCTGGAGTGCGGTTGCGATCGCCCCTCTTGGCCGTCCATACCGTAGCAGCCGGAGGGGGTTCCATTTTGCAGTTTCAGGGGGGTCGCTACCAAGTGGGGCCTGCCTCGGCGGGCGCTAACCCGGGCCCCGTGGCCTATCGCCGTGGCGGACCGCTAACGATTACCGATGCCAATATTCTCTTGGGGAAAATTCAGCCCGCCTATTTTCCGGCGGTGTTTGGTGCGGATGGTCAGCAACCCCTTGATCGTGATGCTGTGGCTGCCGCTTTTGCCGCCTTAACTGCAAGGATTAGCGCTGAGACTGGCAATACGCTTACTCCTGAAGCTGTAGCTGACGGCTTTATTGCGGTGGCTGTCAATACAATGGCGCAGGCGATCAAGAAAATTTCTCTTGAGCAGGGGCATGATGTGCGGGAATATACCCTCTGCTGCTTTGGCGGTGCCGGTGGCCAACACGCCTGCCTGATTGCCGAGGCGTTGGGCATGCCCCAAGTGTATATTCACCCCTACGCGGGGGTGCTCTCTGCCTACGGCATTGGTCAAGCCGAGTTGCGAGTCCTCAAGGAGCAAACCATTGAGCGTCCCTTTACGACCGAGACCCTGCACCAATTAGAACCAGTCATTCAAGCGCTGCACCGCCAAGCCCTCGGAGAACTGACGGCTCAAGGGGTGAGTGCCACTCGCGTGCAAACTCAGGTGCGGCTGGGCTTGGGGTATGAGGGCACCGATTCTCTCCTGTGGCTGCCTTGGGCAGATGCGGCAACGTTGGCAGCGAATTTTGCAAAGGCACACCAAGTGCGTTATGGCTTTGTCCTTGAGGGGCGATCGCTCCGCATCGGGCAATTGACCGTAGAAGCCGTTGCTTGGCAACCCGCCCCCGCCGCGACGATGTCCTTACCCCAAGGGCAGCCCCAACCCCTGGCGATCGTCCCTGTTTACAGTCGCGGCCAATGGCATAATGCCCCAGTGTATGAACGCCAAGCCTTGGCAGCAGAGACTGTTATTGCTGGGGTAGCGCTGATTTTGGATGGGACTGGCACTAATGTGGTCGAGGCTGGTTGGCAAGCCCGCGTGGATGCCCAAGGGGGACTTTGGCTATCCCCCACGGTTGTCCCCCCGCCGCCGACGCCGGAAAAACCCACGACAGCAGATCCCGTTCAGTTGGCTATTTTTCAGCAACTGTTCCGGGCGATCGCCGAGCAAATGGGGGTGACGCTGCAACAAACCAGCGCTTCGGTAAACATTAAAGAGCGGCTGGATTTTTCCTGTGCCCTCTTTGACGGGCAGGGGAATCTTGTCGCGAATGCCCCTCATATTCCCGTGCACTTGGGATCAATGGGGGAAAGCGTCAAGGCACTGCTGGCGGAAAAAGGTGAGGTGCTGCGCCCCGGCCAAGTCTATGTCACGAACAATCCCTACCGTGGCGGCACGCATCTACCGGATATTACGGTCATCACCCCCGTATTTTTGTGCGATGAATCTCACCCTGCCTTTTTTGTTGCCTCGCGGGGGCACCACGCCGATATTGGCGGCATTAGCCCGGGATCCATGCCTGCCCACAGCACCACGATTACGGAAGAAGGCATCCTGTTTGACAATGATCTCCTTGTGGCCGAGGGAGTGTTTCAGATGGCCGCTATTTGGGAGCGCCTCACTAACAACCCTTACCCAGCCCGCCATCCCCAGCAAAACCTTGCGGATCTGCAAGCGCAAGTTGCGGCTAATCAGCGGGGCGCGCAAGAACTGCTCAACTTGTGCGATCGCTATGGCCGTGAGGTGGTCACCGCCTACATGGAATTTATCCAAGAAAATGCTGCTGCCTGTGTGCGCCAATGCCTGCGATCGCTCCCGGGGGGTACCTTGCGCACCGAGATAGACAATGGTTGCCATTTGCAGGTGCAAATTACAATTGACCCCCACAAAGGCACTGCTGTTTTTGACTTCAGCGGCACCTCTAGCCAAAGTGGTGATAACTTCAATGCCCCCTTTGCCATTACCAAAGCCGTCGTCCTTTACGTTCTGCGCACCCTCATCAAGGAAGATATTCCCCTCAATGAAGGCTGCCTACGCCCCATTGCCCTAAAAGTGCCAAAGGGGTCACTTCTGAACCCCACCTATCCGGCGGCAGTGGTGGCGGGCAACGTGGAAACCTCACAAGCGCTCGCCAACCTGCTGTACGGTGCCCTCGGAATCATGGCGGCTGCCCAAGGGACAATGAATAACCTCAGCTTTGGCAATGAGCGTTACCAGTACTACGAAACCCTCTGCGGTGGCGCTGGGGCAGGAGCAACCTTTGACGGTGCCAGTTGTGTGCAAACCCACATGACCAACTCACGGCTAACAGATGTGGAAGTCCTCGAAAGCCGCTATCCGGTCATTACTTGGGAGTTTCGTCGCCGTTGGGGCAGTGGCGGTCAAGGTGCTCACGTGGGGGGCGATGGTGTGGTACGCGTCTTGGAGTTCCGAGAAGCCATGACCGTCAGCCTGCTCAGCCAATCACGACGGATTCCCCCCTTTGGCTTGCAAGGTGGCAGTGCTGGCACAATGGGCGAAAATGAGTGGCTCCCCCTAAACCAGTCACCCCAGCGGTTAGCAGGAACAGCTACCCTTCAGGTACAACCGGGCGATCGCCTGCGAATTGCCACACCGGCTGGAGGTGGATTTGGCTCGACGACTTCCCTCTAGTCGTCATCTGTTGGCCGACCGTTACTGGTAATTTGCTTTAGGTGAATGTGTTTACGGCCAAGGGTAATTTCAAACTCATCACCGGGTTTTAGGTTCATCTGTTTTGTATAGGCAGAGCCAATCAGTAAATTACCATTGGCTTGAACCGTGATCCGGTAACTAGCACTGCGGCCACCGCGACTGCCACTGCGTCCGCTTTTACTGTCAAGATTCATGCCCAACGCCTCAAGTAAGGCATTGGTAAACTTCATCCTGCTAATTCGCTCCGTACCATTTTGGGTAATGGTGTAGTAGCCGCAGGCTTTTGCTTTTTCTTCCTTGCTAAGATGTTCCAGTTCTTTGACTTTCTCTAATAAAGCAGCACCTGTCAGTGGTTCTACTTGTTTGCGTCCCATTTTAACCTACCTTGTCAACCATTAAGTGCTGTCGCCACGGCCACGACTTTAATAACTTGATGCCGAACCGATGACAGCTAACTCAATAATAGTGAGTCTATTATTTAGCAAACCATAACTGCTTTAAGAATTCAAGTTCTCACATGAGCTAGGGTCAGTTTTTACCTTTTTTTAGGCAATGAATCCTACAGGTTCCACAATGCCAAGTTCAGTGTTGAAGTATTTTGTCAAGGGAGCAATTGACGGTCTTTACCTCAACCACTCCTAGCCGCCTAACAACTAATAGGAATCTTAGCTCTATCAAAAACTTCCTAGAGGTTAACAGGAGAGCATCCCCTATTTTTGGCAAGCAAATTAAAATACATGTTCTGTCCCTAGGGTTACAGCAGCAAACGTGGCATCCTCCTTTATAGTGAAAACATTGGCGGCGATAGGCAAGTTTGGCGCCCTCATCAAGGAGATTGGCATGGATGAACACACATCACCGCAGCAATTAAGTTTTCCCTGGAATCCAATTTTGGTGGAGAACCAACCTGCCCTTGCCAGCGCTGTTCCCGATAGCCCCCAACAGCGAATTCAACACCTCGAGCAGGCGGTTGATCAATGCCAAATCTACATCAATGAGCTGAAGCAGCAACTTCGTAATCAGCAGTTCTTAGAGGATTTACTGGCGCGCACCGAAGAAACAGCTCTGATTCAACAGCAGGCTATTCTGACGCTGCAAGAGCAACTTTACTCCCAAGCGGCCTGTACCCATCAGCTTGCTGAAATGACGAGTCGTCGCCAGTCCCTTGAAGCAATTGTGCAACAATCGCAAGCGGAAATTCAACACCTCCATCAAGAGGTGGAGCGGCTGCTGCAAGCCCAAGATACCCTAGAAGCAAAGTTAGTGAACACCCATCGTCTGCTGCGGCAGCGGGAACAAGATTTACAATTACTAGAATCGCAACACCGCCAAGCCATTGAGGAGAAGAAGCTGTTGCAAACTCGGCTCGATCATCTCCAACAGGAACTGGGCGATCGCCAAGATGAAATTAGCGAGCTAAACCATCGCCTCAGCCAAGCCAACGCCCTCATCGAAACCCAAGAACGGGTGATTAGCGCTCTGCAACAGACGCAACTGCAAGAGTCTAATAAAAATACCGCCATTGAAGGACTGAGTAAAACGCTCCTGAACACCCAACTCTCGCTGCAAGAACTAGAGCGGGAGTACCAAGCGCAGCGGCTACAATACATGAAAATGCAGCACTACAACCAAGAGTTAGAAAGCCGCACCTTCCAGCAACAGGCACGCCTGCAAACCCTAGAAACACAGGTAGCAGAACTGCAGGAGCAAATTTTACATCAAGCCCAACAGGCACGGGAGCAGGAAACTGCCGTCCAGCATTGGAAAGATCGCTGCACAGAAGCAGAACGGATCATCGAGCAACTGCGTCGCGTTATTGCCCAAATGGCCACTGACAAAACGCCCTCTGCCAAAGCCACACCCCTAGAAACAAATTCCGTTACCCAATTGAGAGATCCAGCCTAGTTCGCTATACTAAATCATAGTCGTTATGAGTTTGTTTATGCTGAATTTTATCGGCTGGGCGGGGAGCTTACGGGAAGGTTCGTACTCACAGTTAGCCTTGGATGTGGCGATCGCCAAAGCGGCGGCTCAAGGGGTTACTGTGGAGCGCCTAGATTTGCGGCAGTTACACCTGCCCTTTTGTACGGGTGCTGAAGAGTATCCCGACTACCCCGATGTGGCCAAATTCCAAGCCAAGGTGGCTGCCGCCGATGGTATTCTCCTAGTGACACCGGAATACCACGGCAGTGTCAGTGGGGTGCTCAAAAATTCCCTTGACCTGCTGAGTTTTTCAGAACTCAGTGGCAAAGTGGTTGCCATGATCAGTGTCTTGGGGGGGCAAGCCAACAGCAACGCCCTCAACGATTTGCGGGTGATTCTGCGCTGGGTGCATGCCTGGGTGATTCCTGAACAGGTGGCGATCGCCCAAGCGTGGCAAGCCTTCACGCCCGAAGGACAACTCAAGGATGCCAAGCTAGACGAGCGGCTCGACAAACTCATTGCCAGTTGGCTACGGACAACCCAGCAACTGCGGCAGACTCCTCCTGCGAGCTAGAGAGACCCCTCCTGCAACCATTGCGCCACCTGCTTGGCATGGTACGTGAGGATCACATCTGCGCCAGCCCGCTTGAACCCCAGCAGGGTTTCGAGGACGACTTTTTTCTCATCGATCCAGCCATTGCGGGCGGCTGCTTTCACCATGGCGTATTCGCCCGAGACGTTGTAGGCGGCCACGGGCACATCACTCACCTGTTTGAGCTGGGCAATCACATCCATGTAGGCAAGGGCGGGTTTGACCATAACCATGTCCGCCCCTTCCTCAATGTCGAGGCTAACCTCTCGCAGGGCTTCCCGAACATTGGCGGGATCCATTTGGTAGGTTTTTTTATCGCCAAACTTGGGAGCCGAGTCGAGGGCATCGCGAAAGGGGCCATAGTAAGCAGAGGCGTATTTGGCTGAATAGGCTAGAATCCCCACATGGGTGTAACCGGCAGCATCCAACCCGGCACGAATGGCACCCACACGACCATCCATCATGTCGGAAGGAGCCACAAAATCAGCGCCAGCGGCAGCTTGGCTCACTGCTTGCTTCACCAGCACTGCGACGGTTTCATCGTTGAGAATTTCACCGTCTTTGACAATGCCATCGTGCCCTTCACTGCTGTAGGGGTCTAGGGCAACATCGGTAAAGATCAACAGCTCTGGCAGCACGGCTTTGATGGCACGCACCGATCGCTGCACGAGTCCGTCGGGATTGTAGCTTTCCGTACCGGCATTGTCCTTTAAGGCTTCGGGAATGAGGGGAAACAGGGCGATCGCCCCAATTCCCAAGGCAGAGACTTCCTTAAGTTCCAGAATGAGGCGATCAAGCGTGTAACGAAAGCACCCGGGCATGGAGGGCACTTCTTGCACCTGATCGTCCCCTTCCATCACAAACACTGGATAGATCAAGTCAGCGGTCGAGAGGGAGTGCTCCCGCACCAGACGACGCAGTTGAGCAGTACGGCGCAGCCGCCGTGGACGATGGGTTAAATCCATAGTTAAATCAGCCGATGGAGTGCGCAAAGGGTGCGAGCTTCATTATCCCATCTTGGTGTCGCCTTTTAGTGCAGATAGGGCAGGGCCAAGTAAAAACTGGTAATCGTTTTCGCATCCACCACTTGGCCGTTTTGCACGGCTGCCTCGAACTCAGGAATCGTAAACTTGACCGTTTCAATGTGTTCGTCCTCATCTTGAGCTGGTGGCGTGGCCAAGGCTTCCAGTTCCGTTGCCAAGTAGGCATAAATAATTTCGTCGGAGTAGCCCGGAGCAATATAAAACTCTCCCAAACGCTGCCATTGGTGGGCACGGTAACCGGTTTCCTCTTCAATTTCCCGCTCAATTGTCCTAAAGGGATTTTCATGATCCTCAACGGTACCTGCCGGGAATTCCAAGAGATACTGCTCCGTGGCAAAACGGTATTGTTTGACCAACACTAATTCACCGCTCGGCGTGACCGGCACAGCAAGGGCACCGCCCGGATGTCGCACTGTGCCCATGACCGCTACAGCGCCGTGGGGCAAGCGATACTGATTCACCTCAAACGTAAACTTGCGACTGCGGCAAAAACAGTGGCGCTCGAGGACTTCGGCAGGAATTTTAGCGTCGCGGATCATGCCTATACCAGTTGGCGATCGGTGAGAATCTCGTAGCCGGTTTTCGTGACCAGAACAGTGTGCTCAAACTGGGCGGATAGGGAGTTGTCCACCGTGACCGCCGTCCAGCGATCGCGCAGGATGCGCACCTGCTTCGAGCCAGCGTTGACAATGGGCTCAATGGCGAGGGTCATGCCCGCCCGCAGGCGCACGTTTTTCAATTCGTTGGTACGGAAGTTAAAGACGGAGGGTTCTTCGTGCAAATTCCGTCCTACCCCATGACCCGTAAAATCTTCAACTATCACAAAGCCATTGGCTTCCACATAATCTTGAATGGCTCCAGCCAAGTCCATCAGGTAGTTGCCTTCTTTCACCTGCTCGATGCCGCGGTAGAGGGCTTCTTCCGCAACTTTCACTAACTTTGCTGCCGTTTCCGAGACTTGCCCGACCGGAACAGTAATGCAGGAGTCACCGTGGAAGCCGTTGTAGTAAGCGCCGGTGTCAATTTTGACGATGTCCCCCTCACGGATGACTTTGCGAGGACTGGGGATACCGTGGACGACTTCATTATTAATACAGGCGCAAATAGAGGCGGGAAACCCTTGGTAGCCCTTAAAACTGGGTGTTGCCCCCATCTCGCGGATCCGCTGCTCGGCGTAGGCATCGAGATCAGCGGTGGTCATACCGGGTTTAATGAGCTCGGCAATTTCTTTGAGGACGGTCGCCACAATCCGCGCGGCTTGCCGCATGATGTCAATTTCGCGTTTCGACTTGATTTCAATCCCGCGGCGGGGGCGGGTTTGCACTGGGGTTGTCGGGGGAGTGAGTAAATTACCAAGAATATTCATGGGTATTGGCCAAGGGCAACCGAACAAGCGTTCTTTTTCAGCTTAACGCTCTTGGGCGTCCAAGGGAAACCAATTGTCAACTCTAGGTGCTAGCAGCGCGAAAGTGCTGGTGATACAGGGTCTTAAAGCGCTGCTGCTGCAGGTGATGCTCCACAATGGGCAGGGGGTAGCCACAGCGGTGCCGCTCGAGGGGCGAAATGTTCCCTGTTAGTAAATCTGCGGTATCAATGGAGCGCAGTTCCGGTAACCACTGACGAATATAGTCGCCCTCCGGGTCAAATTTCTGGGCTTGACTCATGGGATTAAAAATCCGCAGCGGCTTGGGATCCATGCCACTGGAGGCACTCCACTGCCAGCCGCCGTTGTTGGCTGCTAAATCGCCATCAATGAGACGCTGCATAAAGTAGCGCTCGCCCCACTGGGGGTTAATAATTAAATCTTTAGTTAGGAAGCTAGCGACAATCATGCGACAGCGGTTGTGCATCCAACCCGTGGTGTTCAACTCCCGCATGGCGGCATCCACTATGGGGTAGCCGGTTTCACCGCGACACCAAGCAGCAAACTGCTCGGTATCATTCACCCAAGGAAAATTAGCAAATCCCTGACGGTAGGGGCGCTCTGCCAATTCGGGGAACCAGTAGAGGGCGTGCTGATAAAATTCCCGCCAAGCCAGCTCCTGCTGCCAAGTGCGAATACCGGTGCGGGCTTCCTCACTGCGGGCATGCTCTTGGGCTGCTACGCTGGCTGCCCAGACGGTACGAATGCCAATGACCCCAAACTTGAGAGCAGGGCTGAGGCGTGCTGTGCCTTGGCGCCCTGGATAGTTCCGCTGCTCGCTGTACTCGTAAATGGCTTGGTGGGTAAAGGCCTCAAGCTGCTGCTGGGCAGAGGCTTCCCCTGGCTCAAGAAATAATTTTCCTGTCCATGTAAATCCCAAATCCTGAGGGCTGGGAAGGGAAATCGCGCCGAGCTGGGTGGCGATCGCCCCCTCGGCTTCACTCAGGGGCATCAGATCCGTCGGGGCTGGCACCGGTGTAGATTTGGGCAGCGCTGACCAATTGCGCCAAAAGGGGGTATAGACAGTGTAGGGCTGTCCCTGTTGGGTTTGCACGGCACTGGGGGGGTGCAGTAACTGATCCCAAGCGGTATGTACAGCAATGCCAAGATTCCTAAGACTAGTGGCAACGACCCGATCGCGATCGCGCCCGTAGGGCTCCACATCCTCATGCCAGTGCACCGCCACGGCTCCCAGCCCTTGCGCCACTTTGGGAATCACCTGTTGTGGATCCCCTTGAAACACCAGTAACTGGCCACCCCGCTGGCGATAAGCCTCAGCCAACGCTTGCAGGCAACCCAACAGGTAGGTTACCCGTACCGCAGCTACCTCTTCAGGGTTCAATAGGGCTGGATCTAAGCAAAACAGACCCACCACCTTTGCCGTTTGCTGCCGCGCTGCGTCCAGCTCAATACTATCGGTAAGACGCAGGTCGCGACGGTGCCAAAACAAATGTAGCGGATGACTCATGGGTGTACTGAATATGGAAAAGATGAGGAGGCGGTGCGCCAAACTACGCTAGGTTCAAGTTAAGCACTATAGCGCAAAACAGGAAAACACCTCTAGGTCAGCCTCAACGATACTCAATACTCTATGGAACCTCTGCTCGATGGCACTATTCTCTTGCCTAAGGGGGCAACGCCTTACCTTGGACGACGACGGTTGCTGCACGTCAACGGGGTGAGTAGCGATCGCGCCAAGCAACAGCGGGATCTCAACCGCCTTGCGGAACTAACCGCCAGCCAGCCACTGGAGATTCGCGGCATTCACAACCAAACCCACGGCCTACAAGCCGATCTTTTAGAGAGTCTTTTGGGCAAAGCCGAACTTTACCAGTTTTGGCCAACGGCAGAAGTGAACGGACGCACAATGGATCGCCGCCGCGCCTATGCTCAAGTCCTGCAGCATCTGATCAGTCAGGAACTGAGGGATGATGCCGATATTTTGGCGGCTGCCCAACCCCAAGCCTTACAAAACCGCCCCCTTAGTGCTGAGAATGCCGCCACGCTGCGCAACTTACTAGCGCTACCCTTTTTGCAGCGGCTGGGTTGGCATGAGTTTGCCCAATACCTCTACGGCACGTTCCCGGCGGGAGCACCGCGACCGACCCTGCGGCTGGCCTACGAAATTGTCAAGGGGTTGCAGGCAGGCGCTGAACTCTATTTAGTTGCCCACAGTCAGGGTCTGATCATTACTGCCTTAGCCTGCCACATTGTGCGGGAGCTGCTGCTGCCCCAAACCAAATGGATGGAAACCGTCCACATTGTTGGCTATGGCCCTGTCATCCTCTTTGCCGATTTGCCCGCTGAGCTCCAGCCTCGCACGATTTTGCTGCAACACCGTCAAGATGTTGTGGCCGAAACCCTCAGCAACCTGCGCAATCTCGACCTGTGGACAAACTTACAAACGCAATTACAAAAGGCATTACATTATGCCGACGATCTTCTGCAGACGATTAACAACGACAGTCATCACACCGCCAGCTTTTATCTGGGTTTAAGTTCCGAAGCGGCGAGTCAACGCTCAGCACAGCTATTGCAAATACTGCTTACCCAAAACTGGCAGGTAACTCCTAGCTTGAGGGCGCTTTGTGGCAGCCGCGTCATCCTTGAACACTAGCGAGACCGACACCGGCTCATCACCGTTTGTTCGCGATCGCCATCGTCGTAGTTGATAAAAATACTATCCCCTTGTTGGCGGGCAATGGTTCCCGAATCGTAGGTACCGCGATTTTGCCAATTACACTGTACCCTTGAGCCTATCCCCCAGTTAATTGCCCGAAAAGGTATAGCTACCCACTGAGCGGCGTCCGTTGGCTTGCTCCCCTAGGTACCCGAAGTCCAAGAATTCATGTACTCAATTTGCTCCGGTGTCAGGCTATCAATGCCAATGCCCATCGCTTGCAGCTTCAGGCGGGCAATTTCTTGATCCACGGCGGTAGGAATGGCGTGAATGCCGGGGGAGAGTTGCCCTTTATTCTTCACGAGGTACTCACAACCCAAGGCTTGGTTGGCAAAGCTCATGTCCATGACACTAGCGGGGTGGCCTTCCGCTGCCGCAAGGTTAATCAGTCGCCCTTCGCCGAGGACAATGATGGATTTACCGCTAGGCAGGAGGTACTCTTCGGTGAAGTTGCGCACCACTCGTACCTCTTTGGCTAGGGTTTTCAGGGTTTCTAGGTCAATTTCAATGTCAAAGTGCCCGGAGTTGGCTACTATGGCACCATCTTTCATGATGGCAAAGTGCTCGGCGCGAATGACATGCTTATTGCCCGTGACGGTAATGAAAATATCCCCCAAGGGAGCGGCTTCCAGCATCGGCATCACCCGGAAGCCATCCATGACCGCTTCAATGGCACGCACTGGATCCACTTCCGTCACAATGACGTTAGCCCCCATGCCGCGCGCCCGCAGGGCAGTTCCTTTACCGCACCAGCCATACCCGGCCACTACCACGGTTTTACCCGCCAGTAGGATATTGGTGGCGCGAATAATGCCATCGAGGGTCGATTGCCCGGTACCGTAGCGGTTGTCAAAGAAGTGCTTGGTATCGGCATCATTGACGTTAATGGCCGGGAAGGTGAGCACCCCCTCGCGGAACATGGCCTTGAGGCGAACAATACCCGTGGTGGTTTCCTCAGTTGTCCCGATAATTTCTGAAAGTTGCGACTGCCGCTCTTTCACCAGCGTTGCGACTACGTCACAGCCGTCATCAATAATGATGTTGGGGTGGTGATCCAAGGCAATGTTAACGTGGCGCCGGTAGGTGGCAGTATCTTCCCCTTTTTGGGCAAATACCGGAATGCCGTAGTTGACCACCAAACTGGCAGCCACATCATCTTGGGTGGAGAGGGGGTTACTGGCAATGAGCACGGCATCAGCTCCCCCCGCTTTCAGGGCGATCGCCAAGTTGGCCGTTTCAGTGGTGACGTGGCAGCAGGCGGCCAAGCGAATCCCGGCCAAGGGTTTTTCTTGGGCAAAGCGATCGCGAATTTGCCGCAGTACGGGCATCTCTCGTCCCGCCCATTCAATCCGCTGCTGACCTAAGGGAGCTAAGCTCAAATCCTTGACATCATGACGGACACTTGTTTCAGGGGTGGCGGCAGAGGAAACCATGCAGCAATTCCTTAAAAAAGGTTACGGCTACCCATTATACGCAATGGTTATGCATGATCTATTGAATAGTCCCTTAAAAGAGAAATCGATGGTTCAGCGTTGGGTTCGTTTTTGGGTGTGTCTGTGTTTGAGTATGCTGTTGGTTCTCAGCCCGGCGACCTTGGCCAGCAAGGCTCAAACCAGCGCCCCTGCTCCGGTCTCTGTGGCGGAGGTGGAAGGGTACCCCATCATAATTGATGGCGAAGTCATTTTCGAGGTGCGCCATGGTCTGGGATCCTTTAGTGCCCAAGAGCGAGCAGAGGCGATTCGGCGACGAATTTTGCAGGTGGCCGAACAAGATGACATTCCGGTTGAAAGTATCACCATTAAACGAGTGGGCGATCGCAATGAAGTCGCAATTGTCCAAGGCGATCGCCCCCTGTTATCGGTCACCGCCGAAGATGCCGGGGAGCGTCTCGTTAGCCAAGAGACAGCCGCCACAGAACTCGCCCAGCGGATTCGAGAGGTCGTACAGCGGTATCGTCGGGATCGCGCCCCGCAGCGCCTTCTGCAAAACATTGTTTATGCCGTACTCACCACCATTTTGACCATCATTTTATGCTCGGTGATTGTGCGCTTGTCGGCCAAGATTTTTGTACCCATAACCCGCTGGGGAGTTGGGCGCATTCCCCCCTTGCGGTTACAGGAATTTGAAATTATTTCAACAGCAGTTATTGAAACAGCGTTGCTGCGGGTGCTGCAATTTGCCCGCCTTTTTTTATTGCTGTTTATTCTCTATCTTTACCTCACGTTTGTTTTTAATTTATTTCCTTGGACCCGCGCCTTTGGCCAAAATTTTCTCAACCATTTTCTCTTTTCCCTTGAGCTAGTATTCACTGGCATTGGTAACTACTTACCCAACTTGGTGGCGATCGCCGTCATTATTGCCATTACCTACTACATCCTCAAGGGCGTGCGTGCCATTTTCTACGCCATTGAAACCGAGCGCTTAGTCATTCCGGGGTTTTATACCGACTGGGCTAAACCCACCTACAACCTATTGCTCATTCTAATTGTGGCCATGGCGGCAGTTGTGGTGTTTCCCTACTTACCCGGGTTCGACTCCCCTGCCTTTCGTGGCATTTCCGTCTTTTTAGGGATTCTCTTTTCCTTGGGTTCCACCTCCGCCATTGCCAACGTGGTGGGCGGTGTGATCCTCATTTACACGCGCGCTTTTCAACAGGGAGATCTCATTCAAATTGGCGATGTTCAGGGCATTGTGATTCAAAAAACACTGCTAGTCACGCGGGTATGCCGTCCCAATAACCAAGTGGTCACCATCCCCAACTCTTCACTCCTGAATAGCAACGTCACCAACCTCTCAGTGGCCATCCGTGAGCTTGACCGCCCCTTAATTTTGCAAACCACGATTACCCTTGGCTACGATGTGCCTTGGCGGGAGGTTTATGCGGCCATGATTGAAGCGGGTCGGCGCACAACCGGAATTTTAGCAGACCCCCCTCCCTTTGTTTGGCAGACAGCTCTTAACGATTACCACATTAGCTATCAGCTCAACGTCTATACTCGCGATTGGCCGCGAGTGCCATGGATTCTTTCGGAACTGCACGAACATCTGCAAGATGCCTGCAACGAAGCTGGGATTGAAATCATGTCCCCTAGCTACTTGGCACTGCGGGATGGCAACACCAGTACCCAGCCCAGCCAATACCTCGGGGACGACTACCTGCCCCCGGGCTTTCGGATCACATGGCCAAAGTAGGCAGCAGACCCCAACGCTGTTGCACTGCACTGGCTTTCTCTTGCAGGGGCGCTGCCAGCCAAGAAATGTACTGGGGATACACCGGTAGGCGCGGCTGCAAGTGCCATCCCCATGCCTGTAACTGTGCCTTGAGACTGGCAATGTTCCTGTGGGGATAGTCTGGGTTGACATGATCAAGGGGCACAATTCCCCCTAAATCTCGTGCTCCTGCAGCTAAGCAAGCCCGCAAAATTTCCGGCTGGGTCACCAAGTTGGCGGGAATTTGCAGCGTAATGTCCTCCGGCAGGAGCGATCGCGCCAAGGCGGTAACGTGGGGGAGTTGCGTCACATCAAAGGGGGGAAGAACCTCTGACTGCTGTTGACCGGGACGGTAGGGCTGCAAAATGACCTCTTGAATGTGCCCCCAACGGCGATGGACAGCGGCAATAACGCTTAAGGAGTCTTCCCAATCTTGCGGGGATTCGCCCAGACCCAGCAGTAGCCCCGTCGTAAAGGGAATCCCTAACTCACCCGCCTGCTCCAGTTGTGCTAGCCGCAGAGAGGGATCTTTACTGGGGGCGTGGCGATGCACTGTCTCGAGGAGTTTGGGGGTCATCTGCTCGAGCATTAAACCCATCGAGACATTCACCGACTTGAGATAGGCCATTTCGGCACGGGTTAAAGGTCCCGCATTCGTGTGGGGCAAAAAGCCATAGTCCAAGGCCAGCACTGCTAAGTCGTAGAGGTGCTGCAACCACTGACCCCGCTGCGGACTGTTGGGGGTCACTTCACCACTGAGGATGAGGATTTCGCCCACGTGCTGCTGCTCAAGACTGACCAATTGGGCAGCCGCCGCCTCAAGGCTCAACCAACCGCTGCTGCCAACGTCATGACGGAAATTACAGTAAGTGCAGCGATTAAAGCACTCGTAGGTGGGCACGAGGGTAAAGGCTGGACTGTAGGTTATCGCAGTTGCCTCGGTCATCGGCACAACCAACTACTGCGGCATATTTTAACGCCCACCAAAATCCAAAGTTAAAAACTTGCTGAACCTATCCCCGATCAAGGGACGCACGCGATAAATTGAGAATTATAATCAATAAAGCCTATTACAAACGACCTTTAATGATATATGATTCCGTTGAATTGGCTGCCCTTCACCTATGTGGCGGATCCCCCCTCGCAGCAATCCTCCGGGAGAGCCCCCATGTCTGAATCCTTGTCCTTAGCCACTTCCAGCGTGGGCGATCGCTATCGTATTGCTGAATTGCGCTGTGCCAACAGCTCACAGCTACTCGGGATGGGGTTAGCCCCGGGCGTGGTTATCACCGTCTTACAGCGACATCGCCATGGTGCTGTCATGGTGGGCATCGAGAGGCAGCGGTTTTGTCTCAATCGCGAACTGGCTGAAAAAGTGATCCTCGCCCCTTTGGAGCACCCTGATTTGAACTTGCGCACCGCACCGGTCGGGAGCCGCTTGCGGATTCTCGGCTATGCCAACACGCACCCCATCTACAAACGCAAATTATTAGCAATGGGCTTAACCCCCGGCACCGAAATCGAGGTGGTACGCCATGCGCCCCTTGGGGATCCCACCGATATTCGGGTGCGCGGTTTTCACCTCAGCCTGCGCAAAGATGAGGCGGAGGCACTCCAAGTGGGCAAAATTTAGCCGGGAGAGCAGCGATGACAGTGCGGATTCTTTTAATTGGCAACCCCAACTGTGGCAAAACGACCCTTTTCAATGGCCTGACAGGTGCCAATCAGCGTATCGGTAACTGGCCGGGGGTCACTGTTGAGCGCAAGGAAGGGTTTTACCGCCAAGGTGGCCTGACGGTGACTGTGATCGATCTACCGGGTATCTATGCCCTTGATACGAGCGATCAGGGAACAGGTCTTGATGAGCAAGTGGCTCGCCATGCCCTATTGGAGCGGCAATACGATTTGGTGGTCAACATCCTCGATGCCGCCAACCTAGAGCGGAATCTCTATCTCACCACCCAACTATTAGATATGGGGGTACCCCTACTCCTTGTTCTTAACATGATGGATGTTGCCGCAGCTAGAGAACTCAAGATTGATGTCCAAGCGCTCAGTCAGCGGCTACAGGTTCCCGTTCTATCCTTTTGCGCCACCCAGAAACGAAATTTTGCTCAACTGCGACAGTCCATAGGGGCGGCTATAGCTGCGCCTGCGGTATCACCCGTCTCTATTCCTCAACCTGCGGTTATCGAAGAGGCGATTGCTGACCTTCTGAGCCAAGGGGCGGGCGATCGCCTGCAAGCCCTAGCATGGTTGCAATACACTGAGGCGGTTCCCAAGACACTGATTCCGCAAGTAAAGCAGTGGCGACAGACGATCCATCGCACCCTCGGGGAAGACCTTGACCTCATCATTGCGGATAGTCGCTATTGCTGGATTCAGCAGGTGACAGCAACCGTTTTGCAGCAACAACAGCGCTTAGCTCAATCCGCCTCCGACCAAATTGACCGAATTATGCTCCATCGTTGGCTAGGGATTCCCATTTTCTTTGGGGTGATGTACGCGGTATTTTGGTTGGCCATGAATGTTGGTGGTGCATTTATCGATTTCTTTGATCTTGGCGTAGGAACGTTGGTTGTGGCATGGCCTGCTCACTTTCTCGAAAGGGTGCACGCCCCCGGCTGGCTCATTGGTTTGGTGGCGGAAGGGGTGGGTGGCGGCCTGCAAACGACGGCAACGTTTATTCCCCAAATTGGACTGCTCTTTATCTGCCTCACCCTTCTAGAAGATTCGGGTTACTTGGCACGAGCTGCATTTGTCATGGATCGGCTCATGCGGTGGATGGGGTTACCCGGAAAATCCTTTGTGCCCATGATGGTCTCCTTTGGCTGCAATATTCCGGGCATTATGGCCACCCGCACCATTGAAAATCGGCGCGATCGCCTTCTTACGATTCTGATGAATCCTTTTATGTCCTGTGGCGCACGGCTACCGGTATATGCCTTGTTTGTGGCTGCCTTTTTTCCCAATAATGGCCAAAATATTGTTTTCCTCCTCTACCTTATCGGCATTGGCGCGGCCATTTTTACCGGTTTTGTCATGAAGCACACGCTGTTCCAAGGGGCAGTTGCCCCCTTTGTGCTAGAGTTGCCCCCCTATCATATCCCGACTGCGCGGGGAGTCCTATTGCGGGCGTGGGAACGGCTCAAAGTATTCATTACCCGTGCTGGCATCATGATTGTGATTCTGGTTGTCATCTTGGGATTCTTGAACAGTGTGGGTACCGATGGTCGCTTTGGCCAACAGGATAGCAGTCAATCCCTCCTTAGTTCCATTGGCCGCCAAATAACCCCTATCTTCAGCCCCATGGGAGTTAAGCAAGAAAACTGGCCAGCAACGGTGGGGCTGTTTACGGGCGTGTTTGCCAAGGAGGTGATGGTGGGAAGCATGGATGCCCTCTACACCGAGTTGGCTCGTCAAGAGGCACAGTCAGCCCTAACCCAAGACGAAACTGCCCAAGAGGAACCCTTTTCAATTTGGTCGGGTTTGCAGGAGGCATTTTTAAGTATTCCGGCCAACCTTAAGGAAGTTGTGCAACAAGCACTCGACCCCTTGGGGTTAAGTATCCTCCAAGATGCCGATAATCTTGAAACTGCTGCCGAAGTCCAAGAAGTCCACTTTACAACCTTTGGCCAAATGGCCTTCCGCTTTGGAACACCCACTGCTGCCTTTGCGTTTCTGCTGTTTGTTCTGTTGTACTTCCCCTGTGTTTCAGCTACCGCTGCGGTGTATCGCGAAACCAATCTGGGGTGGACTGTATTTGTTGCAGCATGGACGACGGGATTAGCCTACTGGCTAGCAACAGGCTATTACCAAATCATGACGTTTACAGAGCATCCGCGCTTTTCCCTAGGATGGCTCACTGGCTTGGTGCTTGTCCTGCTGTTCACCGTTGGAACATTGAGATGGTGGGGAACCCAGCGGCAGTGGTTTGCTAACCCTATCAGAGGTGATTGACCATGCTCTTAGCTGTGCAAAACTATATCAGAGAGCAGCAGCGTGTCTCGTTTAGGGAGCTACAGCAATCTTTTTCTCTGCCACCAGCACTGCTAGACCAAATTTTGATGCAGCTAGAGGTCAAGGGACGCATTAAAAAACTCCCCCTTAAGGCGTGCCCGGGTTGCTGCCATTGCTCCTCTAAAGATTTTCAAATATATGAATGGTGTAAACTGACACAGTGACAGAGCCTTGCCTTCCTCGACGCTACCCCCAGCAAAGTCGCCCTTGCAAAAACGATAACCCCTAGCTCTCCTAGAGACAGTTGTAAAAGTGTCATGTGCTTCTATCCTTCTAAGCTGTGCCTAGCCTATTCTTAAGTCAGTGAGGAGTGATTCGCAAACAAAAGTCTCGGGGTCGAAACACGGCAAGACTCCCGAGACTTTTTATTTTGGCCTCTCAGCGCTACCCTGAACCTATGGCTTTGCGTATTTCCGGTCAGCGATCGCTCAAAACGGTTACCGGCCACAGCACTCGTCCCACCAGTGCCAAAGTACGGCAAGCAGTCTTTAACATTTGGCAGGGGCGCCTCCAAGGCTGTCGCTGGTTAGATCTGTGTGCCGGTACGGGGGCAATGGGGGCAGAGGCACTCCTGCGAGGAGCGCAGTGGGTGGTGGGCATTGAACAATCGCCAGTAGCCTGCCAAGTCATTCGCCAAAACTGGCAAGCAGTGGCACAACCGGATCAACACACGCTGATTTTGCGCGGTGATGTTTGCCAAAAATTGCTACACTTGCCGCTGCCGGAGTTTGACCTCATCTACTTTGATCCTCCCTATAACAGCAATCTTTATTTGCCGGTGTTAGAACGCCTCTGGCAACAACGCTGCTTGGCAGTGGGGGGTGAAATTGCAGTTGAATGCCGCACAAAGTCACCGCCAGATCTAGGGGCGATCGCCCAAATAGGGTGGCAACAACAACGCTTAAAAACTTACGGCAGCACAATGGTGATTTTACTGCAATCAGGAATGTCATAAGGTGAAAAGAGAATAAGCGGCCAAAGGAACCAGTATCGATGGGTAAGTTGGCGATCGCTAACAAAGCACATGACCGCTGGCAACAGTAATAATCTTGCCAGCGGCCAAACGCACCTGTAGCTGCCCGTCAGCATTGATGCCTACGGCTTCACCTTGGCAGAGAATGTGGTCATGATTCTGCGGCGGTGTAATGGTCACGCAGCGCCCTCGCAAAAAGTCTCGCTCGTTGAGCGCTTGAAGCCAGTCTTGCCCATTGTCAGCTTTACTCCAGCACCACAACAGCTCGTCGCGAATGGCAACTAATAAATCCAGTTCTGAGGGAACTGGGTTGGTTAAGTCGTCCAAGCTCACCGCTTGAGGTAACTTTTCAGGATTAACAGGACGACAGCGATTGAGGCCAACCCCGACCACTAACCACCCTTGATGCTGCTCACAAAGAATGCCCGCGAGTTTTTTGCCCGCAGCCATCACGTCATTTGGCCACTTGAGCTGAAGTTGGTGCTGTAGGGAGGGGACGAGGGACTCCACTGCTCGCAGAATCCCCAAGCCCGCCAATAGGCTAGGGGCAGTGACCGTGGGTGCAGCAGAGAGGATAAAGGAGGCGGTAAAGCCCCCAGAAACCCAGCGACGACCATATTGCCCCCGGCCATGGGTTTGGTGCGGGGTATAGATCACTTGGCCATGGTAAAGCCAATCGACTTGGCGAGCGACCCAAGCATTGGTGCTATCGCAGGTCTCTAGCCATATCAACCATGGGGGCAACGGCAAACCCACCCCTGTGACGCACTAGAAGTTTGGTTGATGGCGAATGAGGTTGAGGAATTCTTCGCGGGTTTTTTGATCATCGCGAAACACCCCCAGCATTGAACTGGTCACCGTCCACGAACCGGGCTTTTGCACACCGCGCATCACCATACACATGTGGCTGGCCTCCATGACGACGGCCACTCCTTTCGGATCTAGCACGGTTTCAATGGCCTCAGCAACTTGGCGGGTGAGGCGTTCCTGTACCTGCAAACGGCGGGCATACATTTCCACAATGCGGGCTAATTTACTCAAGCCAATCACCCGCTGGTTGGGAATATAGGCCACGTGAGCTTTGCCAATAAAGGGGAGCATGTGATGCTCACAGAGGCTAAAAAAGTTAATGTCCCGCACCAAGACCATTTCATCGTGGCCTTCGTCAAAAATCGCACCATTGACTAAGGTTTCGAGGGATTGGCTGTAACCACTAGTGAGGAACTGCATCGCTTCGGCTACCCGCTTGGGGGTTTTCAGCAGCCCTTCCCGATCCGGATCCTCGCCCACATTGAGCAAAATGCTCCGCACGGCAGCCATTATTTCTTCTTTGGCTATATCCGCTTGGGGGGGGTGGAGAATGGCTTCTTTTCCTTGGTGGGTGTTGCGGTCAGGCAACACAGTGGGGGTTGGGGCTTTGCCGTTGGCGATCGATTCGGGCATGGTTAGGCGGTTAGAAGAAGAACTCGTCATAGAAGTAGCAGAAATTCAGTTGCGAGGGTAAGAGTGAGCCTAAAGAGTTCCGCCAAGGGGCATCATCACTAGCTCTTCAATTAAGGCATTGGGGGGGAGCAAGGTGGTGGTCAGAATAGTCTCAGCAATGGTTTCAGGGTTCAGCATGCCGCTACGGTCAAAGTTGCCATCTACTTGATCCCAGATGGGTGTATCAACAGCGCCCGGGCAAATGGCCGTGACGCGGATGCCATGAGCGCGCTCTTCACACGCCAATGCTTTAGTCAGTCCCATCAGGGCAAACTTAGAAACGCAGTAAGCTCCCCAGTCAGGAAAAACCTGTTTTCCAGCGATCGACACTACGTTTACTATCGTACCGCACTGGCGGGATCGCATTTGCGGGAGAACCGCTTGGGCACACAGGAGGGCACTGGTGAGGTTGACATTGAGCAGGGTCTGCCAATCGGCAAGGGGCTGATCAATGAGAGGGACGGTTTGGGCAATGCCAGCATTGTTGACAAGGCAATGCACATCCCCCACTGTGGCTAGAATTGCTTCGAGGCGCGATCGCACCGGTAGCGGATCGGCAAAATCAAGGGTATGGGTGCTGGCGTTCACCCCATGGGCAACGACTTGGGCATGCACTGCGGCTAATTTGGCGGGCGATCGCCCCAAGAGCACCACATCAAACCCCGCCTTGGCAAAGGCAACCGCCGTGGCCGCACCAATGCCACTACTGGCGCCGGTAATAAGAACCTGTTGGGTCATACGGCTTGACTAAAAACTCCCATACGCCGGAATTTTTGATAGCGGAGTTCCCGCCGTTCACTACTACTGAGGGCTTGCACTTCCGCTAAGTTGCGCAGCAGTGCGGCTTTGAGGTTCTCCGCTGCTTCAACGGGGTTACTGTGAGCGGCGCCCACGGGTTCAGGCACAATTTCGTCAATGATGCCGAGTTTCAGCAAGTCCTTGGCGGTAATTTTGAGCGCTTCTGCGGCTTGGGGGGCTTTTTGGGCATCCCGCCAAAGAATGGCGGCGCAGGCTTCGGGGGGAGCAACGCTATAGACCGCGTGCTCAAACATCAGGAGGCGATCGCCCACCCCAATGGCAAGGGCACCCCCAGAACCCCCTTCCCCAATCACCGTACACAGGATCGGCACTTCAAAGCGGAACATCTCCCGCAGGTTGTAGGCAATGGCTTCCCCTTGACCAAATTTTTCCGCCTCCACCCCTGCCCAAGCGGCGGGCGTATCAATAAACGTCAGAATGGGCATCTGAAAACGGTTGGCATGCTCCATGAGGCGCAGAGCCTTGCGATAGCCCCCCGGGGAGGCCATGCCAAAGTTCCGTGCCACATTATCTTTCGTATCACGCCCCTTTTGTTGCCCCAGCATCACCACCGGCTGACCATTGAGACGACCCACCCCACCCACAAGGGCTGGGTCATCACTCCCGCAGCGATCGCCATGGAGCTCAATCCACTCATCACTAATGGCCTGAATATAGTCCAACGTACTGGGGCGACGGGGATGCCGCGCCACTTGCAGCGTTTGCCCAGGCGTCAGCTTACTAAAAATTTCGTGGCGCAGATGCTTGGCTCGCTCCTCCAAATCGTGGATTTGCTCCGAGACATCCACGCCAAACTGCGAAGATTTATCCCGTACCTGCTGGATTTGTGCCTCTAGCTCCACAAGGGGTTTTTCAAATTCCAAGAGGAGGGTGCGACGTTCATTTGCCATAGACCATTCGATTCCTTAAAACGTAAGTTCTGAACTAATCCATGCTGAATAAGAGCGGCTTAAATCCGTGCTTACGCGATACGGCACCAATTTGCTGCATTTTTTCTACGGTAATTTGGTTGCGTCCCCACGAAAAATTGGTGTGCCAGCCTTCAAACTCCAGTAGCATCGCCTCGGCAAAGCAGGCAAACATCTGCCGTGAGGGCACATTCATATTGACAATTTCCATAATCTTCCAGTCAATATCAAGGGCGTGTTCGACAATGCCGCCACTGAGCACATGAATTTCAGGGTGCTGAATTTTAGTGCCCATATTTTTCGGGTAGCCGCCATCAATCATCAGGGAGGGCGTTTTCAATTGTTCCGGCGTTAGCTCAACCCCCTTCGGCATACTGGCCACCCAAACGACAATATCGGCAAGGGGAAGCGCCTCCATTAGATTTAAAATTTTGCCCCGTCCCAGTTCTGCTTGCAGATCCTCGAGGCGATCGCGATTGCGAGCCACCAGCAATAGGTCTTGCACATCTAACTGGGAATTTAACCAACGGCACACCGCACTGCCAATATCCCCCGTTGCACCGCACACGGCAACGGTCGCCTTCCTAAGATCAATACCCACTTGGGGCGCAGCCTGTTCAATTTGCTGACAAATGATGTAAGCAGTGTGGGTGTTCCCCGTCGTAAAGCGGCGAAAGTCCAGTTCAATGTTGCGCACGTGGGACATTTTGGCAAGATCAAAGTTCTCAAAAATAATTGACGAGAAGCCCCCCAGTGCGGTAATGTCGATACCGTGCTTTTGGGCATGAGCCATGGCATTGATAATTTTGCGGGTTGCCGCCTTGACCCGCTGACTGGCCAGCATTTCTGGCAAAAAACAGGATTCCACGTATTTTCCGTAAATCGTTTTGCCCGTTACACTGGTCACCGTGATGTCATCGACAATTTGTGGCGGTGCCATGCACCAAAACTCAAGACCTTGATCGGCGTATTCAGGATAACCTAACTGATGGGCAACTGCTTGAGCATGTTCAAGATTCGTCAGATGACCAATAAGTCCAAACATATAGGGTGACTAAACGTAACGGTATATTAAGCCACCATTATGCCGCAGTCAGGCCATAAACGGACATTTTCATAATTTCGCGAGTGGTAAAGCCGATGTTTTCTAGGGCACCACTGTACTGAATCATAAAATCTTCAACTAAGGCATCTTTTTCCATGCCGAGCACCTTGGCGTCGGCTTCCACGGCATTGAGCATTTTCCAGACAATGGGTAAGTTGTCGCGGTTGGCTTGCTCAAGCTCTGCTTTGACGGTGGCAAAATTTGCCTTCAGCCACTCTTCGCCAAAGTTGAGGTGGCTATATTCGTCTTTGACCACCCCTTCGGTGATTTTGCGGGCAAAGGGATCTGCCATGGGAATGTAGATGTTGTAAGCGGCGATCGCAAAGCACTCAATAATCAAGGCTTGAATTAATAGGCAGGTTGCAATTTTGCCCTCAGCCACTGCTGCTTGGAAGTTACCGTGCAACTGAGCAAAGAAATCTTCAGCAAACGCCATGTTGGGGGTCACATTCAAGTTGCGACCACAGGCTTCAAACCCTTTTTTGTGGCGGGCTTCCATTTTGGCAAGGCGAATTAGTTCATCCTTATGCTGCGGTAGCAATTCCCCCAGTTGAACATAGTTGTCGTGAGCTTCTCGCTCCCCTTCGATGACAATGGCGTTGATGCGACTGTAGGCATCTTTGTAGCTGTCACTGGCGTAGTCCAGTACGGTTGTTGCGGAAGCCGTTGTCATTGCAAATTCTCCTAACACATACACTGGGATAGCGAGACTTCCGTTATGATAACGCAGACAGTATCAGATGGGGGTCAATCCTACGCCAGAAATTTTTAGGGGCGCAGCGTAAGCTGCCACTCATTGGTTTGGGGATCTCGCTGCAGTTGCTCGTTTTCCCCAATGACGTACGGTCCCCAGTAACGCCGCGAACCATCCAAGGTAAAGGCAACAATAATGTCGCCACTGCTGAGTTTGAGCGTGCCATCCGGCAAGGACAGTAAGAGTCCTTTGACACTGCCTTCCATCGGGGCAAAATCCCAGTGAACCGTTTCACTGTCTGGGCGGGGGCGATCGCCAGCGGCTAAGAGAACAATGCGGACTGGAAAGGCCGTTTGGTTACTCACCCGTAAACCATCCGGCTGGGGGGTAGCCGGCAGTTGGGGTGGCGGTAAAGGGGCTGGGCTCACCCACTCTGGCTCGGTCTCCACAATCGGCGGTGGCTGGTTGAATATATCTGGCTCCCACCAGAGCGTAAAATGCAGTTGCGAGAGCACGAGTGCGCCAATGACCCCGATCACTACTGCGACGAGGTACGGTAAGAATTTAATTCGGATCGCCATAGGTAGAGTGCCCTGCCAACGCCGCGTCGTTACGTGATCCAGTTTAGAGATTTAGGGCAGTCATCGCAGGGCTTCGGCGATGTTCTTTGACAAGGAAACCGCTTATCTATCCCGTAGCGATGATGAGCAGTAGTTCACGCCTGATCTTTGCGGGTGGCCTGAGTCAGTCGTTGCAGGGAAATTTTGGCAGCAGCAGCAACGTGGGGATGCTCATCTTTGGCAAGGTATTCCAAAGCCGACTGGGTTTTGGCACTGGGGAGGTTCCCCAAGGCTTCGGCAAGGCGCTGGCGAATTAGCCAATCTTCGGCGGTCACAAAGGGGAGGAGATCCTCAACAACGCTGGGGTCACCGATTTCCCCAAGGGCGGCGATCGCCCCTTGTAACATCACCACTTCTTCGCTTTTCAAGGCAGACCGCAGCACTGCCACAGCACGTGGATCCTTCAGGTTCCCCAAGGAAACTGCCGCACTAAAGCGCACTAACCAATCTGTGTCTTCGTAAAAGGCACGCACCAGAGGCGCAAAGGCACGTTCATCCCCGAGATACCCCAAGGCGCCAGCGGCATCGGCGCGGATGCCGTAGTCGGGTTCAGTTTCCAGAAGCTGCACCAAAATATCAAAGCACTCTGGGGTGGGCTTCACCCCCAGGGCAAACACGGCCATGGAACGAATTTGCAAATTGTCATCCCACAATACTTTTTTAATTAGCGGCACAGCATCCGGTGGGGGCACATCCCGCAGCGCCGCTAGAGCCAAAAGACGATCACGGGAATTTGGACTTTCAAGCTGGGTGGCAAGCTGCTCAAGGGATAACATAGGATTAACCTGAAAATAATTTACAAAATTTAACAATACAGCTTCCATTATAAGAAAATTTCCCCAAGGGATGCAGGCTGACTAACCACTTGGGGAGTGTATGTCTATATGGTTTGTGGGTAACTCAGAGGCCGCTTGCTGTCAGCCTTAGCGTTGCCCCAAAGAGGGGAAGAATTTTTGGAATTGTTTAATGGCAAAGGGTAGGATGTTACGAACTGCCCAAGCCCCTGCCAGCAACACTGGCAGCAACACAATGAGTACACGCCAATCCATAACTTGACCTCCCAGTAACAATATGAAAACTTTATGAATTATTGTAGCGCTGTGGTAGCCGTGGCGATCGCGCCGGAGGAGATCAGTTAAAAGCGTCAGCATAAAAAAGATCACTATACTAATGATCGTGATCGTGATGTTTGATGTTAGTTGCTATTGTGAGACGGCAGCCGCGTTGGAGACAATTTTGGTCGCTGATGGCAGTTGGAGGGGCGTTGCTCGTTACGCCACGGTTCACGATCGCGGCTACTTCCACCCTCAAAGATTCTCCCAAAGCCCTTGTGGATGAAGCGTGGCAAGTCATCTACAAAAACTATATTGACCAGAATTTTAACCAGTTAGACTGGCCTGCCATTCGGACGGACTTGCTCTCAAAACAGTACAGCAATCGCGAAGCAGCGCACCGAGTCATTCAGCAAACCCTCTTACGCCTGAATGATCCTTACACGCGGTTTTTATCACCCCAAGAATATAGCCAACTGTTGCTGCAAACCCAAGGCCAACACGTCGATGTCGGGATTACCCTTGTTGAGTCTGGGGAGATTTTCCGGGTCAGTCGCATTCAAGCTGGTTCAGTGGCAGCAAAAAGCGACCTGAAGGTGGGCGATGAAATTTTGGCCATTAATGGCCGCCCGAGTGATCGCCTGACCTTAGAGCGGGCGACTCTTGCCCTGCGGGGGCCTGCCGGTAGCAAGCTACGTCTGTTAGTGCGGCGGGAGGGTCGAGCCCAGCCCTTTAGCGTTGAATTAACCCGCGCTGGTGAGATTCCGCGCACAGTGAATTTTCAAACCCTGACGGTGGGTCAGCAGCGGGTGGGCTACATTCGTCTCAGCGGTTTTAACAGCCGCTCGGTACAGCAGATGAAAGAGGCCATAGACGTTCTCAAAGGCGAACGGGTGCAGGGCTTTATCCTTGATCTGCGCCATAATCCGGGGGGGCTGCTGGAAGCAGGGATTGAAATCACACGTCAATGGCTCGACTCCGGCATTATTGTGCGCATTCAACAAAACCAGCGGGAGGAGACCATCCGCGCCCGTCAAAGTGCCATCAGTGACTTGCCGCTTGTGGTGCTGGTGAATCAAACCTCTGCCAGCGCCAGTGAAATTTTAGCGGGTGCCCTGCAAGATCAGGGGCGAGCCACAGTGGTGGGCACCCCCACGTTTGGAAAAGTGCGGGTACAGGCGGTGCATGAAATGGGGGATGGCTCTGCCCTTGTGGTCACGATTGCCCGCTACTTGACGCCTCGCGGCATGGATATTTCTGCTGGCGGCATTAACCCCGATGTAATTGTGGCCACAGATCCAAAAGTGGATCTAGAGTTGCGCCTGAATCCCAACCTATTGGCACGTCCCAGCGACCCAGTTGTAGTTAAAGCTCTAGAATTGTTAAGCACCAAAATCAGCGATCGCCGCTCTGCCCATGTCCCTTGATGCCATTGTTTCTCCTGCTCCACCCCCTCTAATTACGCCAACATCACCCCTGCGGTTAGGGGTGCTTGCCTCGGGCAGTGGTACGAATTTTGCTGCCCTCGCCGCGGCGATCGCCAACAAGGAGTTGCCAGCCACGATTCAGGTGTTGATCTACAACAACCCGCAGGCTCTGGTGGCTCAGCGCGCCCAGCAGTGGCAAATTCCCAGTGTCCTGCTGAACCATCGCCACTACGATAGTCGCGAAAGCTTGGACACCGCGATTGTGGAAACCCTGAAAGCCCATCAGGTGGAGTGGGTGGTCATGGCAGGCTGGATGCGCATTGTCACCCCGGTACTCCTGAATGCCTATCCCCAGCGAGTGCTGAACCTCCATCCCAGCTTGCTGCCTAGTTTCCGGGGCTTACACGCCGTTGAGCAGGCCTTGGCAGCGGGCGTTAAAATCACCGGCTGTACCGTTCACCTCGTGGAGGAAGCGGTGGATAGCGGCCCCATTTTGGTACAGGCTGCCGTTCCCGTCTTGCCGGATGACACCCCCGAAACCCTCCACGCCAGAATTCAAGTCCAAGAGCACCGCATTCTCAAGCAGGCGATCGCCCAAATTGCCGCCAGCCATCACCAGTCCTAACAATTGATTTCGCAAACGCAAACTGGTCAAGGTAAGCTAACAAAGAGGCGAGTGTGTTTAGGTTGTAGGCATGGCCATTGCGGCAGTCGTAGTTTTGTTGGCTCTGAGTGGTTGGGCTACTCACCATCCTTGGGGTTGGCTGATGCTCCTTGGGTTAGGCGTGGGCTACTGGTTTTGGCAGCGCTTTCCCCAAAAAACAGCCGCCATTTCACTGCCAAGGGTACCCCAGCGGCAACAAATTAAAGCTGAACTGGCACACACCCATTCCCTGCTCCAAGAACTTCCAACCACAGCCCAGTCTTCTTTGCAACACACTTATGCCGAGTTGCAGCAACGTCTTGAGACATCAACCGTTGAGCTGTGTATTCTCGGGCAATCCCAGCGTTGGGTCACCCACCTTGCCGATAGGGTTGCCAGCTTGAACCTGCCGGACTGTCAGCTTCAGTCGCAGGGGTTAGACACTGTTCCTCAAGCTGACTTGGTGCTCTTTGCGGTGACCAGCGCCCTGACCGCCAGTGAATTTGAAATGCTGCGGGTCTTGACGACAAACCACTACCGCCTCTTGGTGGTTTGGTGTTGTGCCGAGACAAGCGAGGCTGAGCGCATTCGGGTGCATTTGCAGCAGCAACTGCGGCAGTTAAACCTGAGCCGCGAACAGTTGCTGTGCCTCAAGGATGCGGATATGCAACCCTTAGCCGTGACCCTCCTAAACCTTCTTGCTCAAGAGCGCTCCAGCTTAGTTTGGGCGGGCACATACCGCCGCGCTCAACAACTGCACCAGCAAGCCCAAGCGGCGCTAAACCGTTACCGCCGCGAGCGAGCCGAGCCCATTATTCAGCGCTACCAGTGGTTGGGGGCAACGGCAACGGCGGTGAATCCTTTGCCCTTGCTGGACTTGGTGATGGCAGGGGGACTGCTCGTGCGCCTAACGTGGGAGTTGGGGCAAGTTTACCAGCGCTCCTTTCGCCTAGCAGATGCTGAACCAGTGGCCAAAGAACTGCTGCGACTCATGGTGCACTTGGGAGCTGTAGAACTGGGTAGTCAATCGGTAGGGCAGTGGCTCAAGGGCAACTCCCTCACCTATCTTGCGGGCAGTTGTTTACAGGGGGCAACAACGGCTTATGTTTTGCGCCTGAGTGGTCTAAGTTTAATTCACTACTTTGAAACGGCACCTGCTCCTCATTCAATGCCCTTGGGACAGCACTTGCAGCGGAGTTTACAGTGGGCGCGGCAACAAATCGGCCAGTCCCCCCTGCAAGCTCTGGTTGGATCAGCGGTGGCGCCACAGCATCTGCCGCAGTAATTGGCCACAAAAGAGCACCACAAAAGCTGGATTATTGATCACATAGCGCTTCCACAGGCGACGCGGTTCCTGCCAAAGGCGAAACAGCCACTCTAGTCCCAACGCCATCAGCCATGGCGGCGCTTGTGCCACCACACCGCTATGGAAGTTAAAGGCAGCTCCGACGCCCACCAACACAGCGTCGAGGAAAGGGGTTTGCCGTGCCATCCAGCGCTCCTGTTTCGGACACCCCAAACTGACAAACACAATCTCGGCACCACTGGCTCGAATACGATCGCGATCGTCCGCCTCCTCGGCAGCACTCAAGGGACGAAAGGGGGGGGAATGCCTCCCCACAATCTGAAGCCCCGGGAACTTGGCCTTGAGGTTTGCCTCCAGACGCTCTAAAACCGCTGGCTCACTGCCGTACAGATAAATGCGCCAGCCGAGGGTACGGGCGCGATCGCACAAGACCAGCATCAACGTAGGACCATAGACCCGCTGAGCTTGGGGAAAGCCCAGTAAGCGCAACCCCCACACCAAGGGCATACCATCGGCAGTGACAAGGCGCGCGCCGTTGACCACCGCTTGAAAGTCCGGCTGCCACACGCCCGTCATCACCACATGAACATTGGCAGCAACGACATAGCCGCCACTACCCCTTGCAACCCACTCAGCGATGCGATCGCCCACCTCTTCATAGTTTGTCGCAGCCACCCGCGTCCCTAAAATCTTCCCTTCGGATAGAGCATCCCAAGACACAGCAGCCCTCCACTCGGCTCCCAATTAGGGCTCAATTGTTGCACATTTACGCCTTAGTACTGTCCTCTAAGTGCCAAGGCTGTCCTACTCCAAGCACTTCGGAAAGAGCACCTGCGGCATCATAGGAGTGATCTTATTCAGCCCAACCTCATGAGTGTGTCTTCCCCTGCTGCAAATCCGGCCAAACCACCCGACGCGCATCAACGCCGTCGTATCTTCCGCATTCTCCGAGTGAGCCTTGGCCTAACCCTCATGGGTTTAGCCGTTTATTTACTGTGGTGGCGGCAACGCAATGTCGTCAGTCGGGTTGGGTATCTCAATGGTACGGTGATTAATCTTTACGCCACCATTCCCGGAACACTCACCCTAGAGCCATTGCGACCCGGACAAGCCCTCACTGCCGGTACACAAATTGGTCTTATCCGCAACGATCGCAACCCGCAGCTTGAAACTGATCGCCAAAATTTAGAAACCCGTTTAGAAGTAGCTTTGAGTCAACGCCACGCCCTTGAATACAAGCGCCGTACACGACAGGCGCTCATAGCAGATCTGAGTCGCTACCAAGCTAATCAACAGCGCTTAGAAATTCGCTACTACCAAGAGATTGTCGATCGCACTCTGAATGAGCTCCGTCAAGCTGAGGAAGCCCTAGCCTTCGCCCGTCTAGAAGCCAATCGTTACAATAGCCTGGCAAAGGTAGGGGCAGTGCCTCGGCAGTTAGCGGAGGAAAACCTCTCGCGCGCCCAGCAAGCAGCTAAGATTGTCGAGAGCCGCCAAGCCGAACTACGGCGCCAGCAAACAGCTCTGCAAGCGGCTCGCCAGGGGCTGCAACTGGATGCCTCCCGCACGTTTAGTTTTCCGCAAATTCGCCTCATTGATTTGCAGTTGGATGTGATTGACATTGACGTTGCTCGATTGGAAGTGGAAGCAACGATTGCAGAACTCCGCCGCGAAATTGCCAACATTAACCAGCAATTGCAACTCCAGCGGCTGGCTCCTGTCATTGTACCGACGGCCAGTGTTGTCTGGTCGGTAATTCATAAAACTGGCTCCCTCGGCATTACGGTGAACGCAGGCGATCCCCTAGTGAAGCTGCTAGACTGTGAAGATGTCTGGGCAACAGGCTTTATCTCTGAGCGGGACAATCCACGGTTGCGGGTTGGGGCGCCAGCCACAGTGCGCTTTTTGGATGGGAGCGATCGCCGTATCAGTGGTTATGTGCGCGCCATCCGCGGCGGCCCCGGGAAAGTGGAGGTCGGGGAAAATATTGCCG